>NNBU01000970.1_pt1 | contig 14093 bp, 14 predicted proteins | sample 1173781 | NCBI WGS metagenome assembly NNBU01 (sample SAMN07173937, study PRJNA388173) | plant metagenome | biome: Plant school; feature: Soil; material: Symbiotic tissue of Blasia pusilla L.; isolation source: symbiotic tissue sample KVJ2 | host: Blasia pusilla | place: Norway: Troms, Kvaloya...
ACCGTTTACCCGGTGTTGAACCGGGCAGTGATACTCCATATATATCGCTACCACCCTGAAAATGTACACGCTGACGAAGCGTTCATCCTAGGTTTTCCACTCATGTCCGCACCCCAACACGCCCAGGTTTTGATTCTCGGCTCCGGCCCCGCCGGCTACACCGCCGCCGTCTACGCAGCGCGCGCAAACCTGAAGCCATTGCTCATCACCGGCATCGCTCAAGGCGGCCAGCTGATGACCACCACCGAGGTCGACAACTGGCCCGCCGACGTGCACGGCGTGCAGGGGCCGGACCTGATGCAGCGTTTTCTTGAGCACGCCGAACGCTTCAACACGCAGATCGTGTTCGACCACATCAACAAGGTCGACCTGAGCAAGCGCCCCTTCACCCTGACCGGCGACAGCGCCACCTACACCTGCGACGCGCTCATCATTGCAACGGGCGCCTCGGCCAAGTATCTGGGCTTGCCTTCCGAAGAAAAGTTCATGGGCCGCGGCGTCTCCGCGTGCGCCACCTGCGACGGCTTCTTCTACCGTGAACAGGAAGTCTGCGTGATCGGCGGCGGCAATACGGCCGTCGAGGAGGCGCTTTACCTGTCCAACATCGCGAACAAGGTCACGCTGGTGCACCGCCGGGACAAGTTCCGCGCCGAGCCGATCCTGATCGACAAGGTGATGGAGAAAGTGGCGGAGGGCAAGATCGTCCTGAAGCTGCACAGCGAACTCGACCAGGTACTGGGTGACGATTCGGGCGTGACGGGCGTTCGCCTCAAGAGCACGCAGACCGGCGCCACCGAACAGATCGACCTCAAGGGTTGCTTCATTGCCATCGGCCACCATCCCAATACCGATATCTTCCAGGGCCAGCTGGACACGAAGGACAACTACATCCTGACCCGCTCCGGCCTGCAAGGCTTTGCCACGATGACCAGCATTCCCGGCGTTTTTGCTGCAGGCGACGTGCAAGACAACGTGTATCGCCAGGCGATCACCAGCGCAGGCACCGGCTGCATGGCGGCCTTGGACGCGCAGCGCTTCCTGGAACAGGACGGCACGCTTTAAACCAGGCGGCGAGGGAAAGGGCTATAATCCGAGGCTTTGCCGAAATAGGACCACCCTTCAACAAGGACAGGTTACGGCAAAGCCGGGGTACCGCCACCCGTTTCTGGCGAGGTCAAGCTGCAAAACACCCTGCGACTTTTCGGTTGCAAAGCGGTGCCAGCTGTTCAAGAAAGAGTGTCCTCATGGCACGCGTATGCGACGTAACGGGCAAAGGCCCGATGGTCGGAAACAATGTTTCCCACGCCAACAACAAAACCAAGCGCCGGTTCCTGCCGAACCTGCAATACCGCCGTTTCTGGGTCGAAACTGAAAACCGCTGGGTTCGCCTGCGCGTTTCGAGCGCTGCCCTGCGCCTGATCGACAAGAACGGTATCGACGCCGTGCTCGCAGACCTGCGCGCACGCGGCCAAGCTTAAGGAGCTGAATCATGGCAACGAGCAAAGGCGGACGCGAAAAGATCAAGCTGGAATCCACTGCGGGTACCGGCCACTTCTACACGACCAGCAAGAACAAGAAGACGATGCCTGAAAAGATGTCGATCATGAAGTTCGACCCGAAGGCGCGCAAGCACGTCGAATACAAGGAAATCAAGCTGAAGTAATTCAGCTCTCGTTTTCCAGAACAAGAAACCCGCTGCTTACCCAGCGGGTTTTTTGTTGCCTGCACATTCTTCGGCTCACCGCTCTTCTCGCAAAAGCCGGGCAGGCTCTCGAAAATGACAGACGTAAAAAAGCCGGCCCTCAGGCCGGCTTCTTGATTGGCTTGGCTCGCGTCAGGCGCGTGCGGCGCGCAGGCGGGTCGAGAAGTCGCGCAGACCGGCAATGCCGCTGGCTTCCGCACGATGGCACCATGCCGCCAGATCGGCCGCAAGCTGCTCACGAGACTGCGAGGTGTTCAGCCAGAGCTGGCGCAGCTCTTCGCGCATCGTGACCATCTTGTCGAGTACCGGATGCGCAGCGCGGGCCTGCACAACGTGCGTGCGGGCCGACGCTGGCACCTTGTCGTCGTCACGGTGCAACCAGCGCTTGGCGGCCTTGAGCGCCGACAGGTCGGCACCCTTGGTCTTCAGCGCATCCAGCTCCAGGCTGGTGGCGCGGCGCATTTCGCGCGCATAGCCGGCCATGACTTCGTAGCGGTTGGCAATGACGGCTTCGAGGGTCTTCTCGTTGGCCACGGGCTGGATGTCGCCCATCTGCATCTTCGGCGGCACCTTCTTGACCTTGGCCCAGCCGAGTTTCTGGAACACCTGGATGTAGACCCAGCCGATGTCGAACTCGTACTTCTTGACCGAGAACTTGGCCGAGGTCGGGTAGGTGTGATGGTTGTTGTGCAACTCTTCGCCACCGATGATCAGGCCCCAGGGCATGATGTTGCGACTGGCGTCCTGCGCCTCGAAGTTGCGGTAGCCCCAATAGTGGCCGATGCCGTTGATGATGCCGGCGGCGGTGATGGGGATCCAGAGCATCTGCACCGCCCACACGGCCATGCCGAGCGTGCCGAACAGCGCCAGGTTGATGACCAGCATCAGGCCGACGCCTTGCCAGCTGTAGCGCGTGTACAGATTGCGCTCGATCCAGTCATCGGGCGTGCCGTGACCATAGCGCTCCATCGTTTCCTTGTTCTTCGATTCGGCGCGATAAAGTTCTGCGCCGCGCCAGAGCACTTCGTCGATGCCCTTGACCTGCGGGCTGTGCGGGTCGTCGACGGTTTCGCACTTGGCGTGGTGCTTGCGGTGAATGGCAACCCACTCCTTGGTCACCATGCCGGTGCCGAGCCACAGCCAGAAGCGGAAGAAATGCGACGGAATCGGGCCGAGATCCATCGCCCGGTGCGTTTGCGTCCGGTGAAGGAAGATCGTGACCGCGGCGATCGTGATGTGCGTGGTGACGAGCGTGTACAGCACGACTTGCCACCATGCGAGGTCCCACAGGCCGTGTCCGAGCCATTGAATGGCCGCGTCGAGAACGGCGGAGTCAGGAAGCAACATTGAGTCAGGTACTCCATGGCCACACGAAGGTGCAGCCTTAAGATAACCTGCGATTTTAAAGGGGTGGACCTGAAACAGGCCCTTTAAACCTTCAAGATAACCGCAGATTTACCCTCGTTTGGAGTCCTGTCCCTATTTGCGGTTCCACACGGCGGCAAAGAAACCGTCGGTGGAATGACGGTGGGGCCACAGGCGCAGGTAGCGCAGCCCCCCCTCCCCGCCGGCGCACAGTGCTTCAAAACCCTCTACTTTCAGGCCCTGCAGCAGTTCTGCCGCGTCCACCGGCACGAAATCGGGGTTGGCGGCGCTGAAAGCCTCGGCAATGGCCTCGTTTTCCTCGGGCAGCACGCTGCACGTGGCGTAAACCAGACGGCCACCCGATTTCACGAGCCGCGCCGCACTTTGCAGGATGGCGGTCTGCTTGACGGTCAGTTCCTCGACCGATTTGACCGACTGGCGCCATTTCAGGTCCGGGTTGCGACGCAACGTGCCCAGCCCGGAGCACGGCGCATCGACCAGCACGCGGTCGATCTTGCCCGCCAGGCGCTTGACGCGGTCGTCGCGTTCATGGGCGATGGCGGCCGGATGCACGTTCGACAGCTTGCTGCGCGCCAGCCGCGGCTTGAGCGCGTCCAGCCGGTGCGCCGACGTGTCGAACGCGTACAGGCGGCCGGTGTTGCGCATCGTCGCGCCGATGGCCAGCGTCTTGCCGCCCGCGCCGGCGCAGAAGTCGACCACCATTTCACCGCGCTTGGCGTCCAGCAGCAGCGCGAGCAGTTGCGAGCCCTCGTCCTGCACCTCGACGGCGCCACGGGCAAATGCGTCCAGCTTGGTCAGCGCAGGCTTGCCTTCGATGCGCAGGCCCCAGGGCGAGAACGGCGTTACTTCAGATTTGATAGCAGCCTTCGCAAGCTCCGCCTTCACTTCCGCCCGTTTGTCGGTCAGCGCGTTGACGCGCAGGTCGAGCGGGGCGGGTTGCTGCAGGCTCTCGACCAGCGGCCAGAAGCCGTCGCCGAGTTGCGCCTTCAGCGGCGCGACCAGCCACTCGGGCAGGTTGTGGCGATGGCGTTCGAGCAGGTCGTCGGGCTTGACGGCGTCGCAGTTGTCGAGCCAGCGCTTCTCGGTGTCGTTGAGCGCGCTCTTCAGGAAGTCGCGCGGGCCGTAGAAACCGAGGATCGCCATGCGACGCTCCTTCGAACCGCTGCCCGAGGGCGAAAGGTGGTCGAACAACAGCTTCTTGCGAAGCACGGTGTAGACGGTTTCGGCGAGCGTCGCGCGCTCGCGCGGGCCGAACTCGCGGTGGTCGCGGAAGAAGCGCGAAACGACCTGGTCGGCCGGGTGATCGAATTTCAGGACAAGGCCGACCAGATCGGCGGTGGCCTCCAACAGGGCTTTGGGGTGCATCCCCCCATTGTCTCAGCCAGCCGACCCCTTCGGTCCGGCGCCGCATTGAAGGGTTATGCAGTGCGCGCCCAGACCTCGCCGAAAGCATGCCGTTCGATGTCTTCCACCGAGGGCGAATAGCCCGCCCACAGCACCAGCGTGGCGCCCGGCAGGGTCAGCGTCTGCTCCAGCTGGCGGCACATCTGCCAGCGGTCCTCGTCGTCGAGCCCCGGCAGGTCCACGAACACGATGTAGGCACGGCGCCACGGAAACTCGCGCAGATTCTTGCGCACCAGCCAGGCCCGCGAGGCCGGCAGGCAGCGCACGAGGTCGGCGCGGAGCTCTCCCAGCTCGTAGTCGCTCAGGTCGTGCCGCGAGATCTGGCTGAAGAACGGCGTGCCCGTGATTTCCTCCCAGGCGCGCGCCTCGGCCTCCTCCGCCTCCTTGAGACGGGCGCGCCACAGCTTGAGCGCCTCTTCCTCGTGCGGTCCCGCATCGGGGTCTTCCAACGCGCCCACCGCACTCCTGGCGGCCCACCAGCGGCTGGCCGCGCCGGAGCCGTGCAGCCGCTCGAGCACGGCGAGCCGCGACGCACGGTCGCTCGCGGGCAGCATCTGGGCCAGGCCGCGCAGCGCGCCCGGATGCTCCGGAGCGATGCGCAGGGCGCTTTCGTAGCGCACCCGAACGGGCGCCGCCAGATCGAGCCGCCGCTCCGAATCGGCCCACTCGACCATCTCGTCGGGCGTGTTGTGCTCGCCGCGCGCAGCCAGCACCGAGATGCGTTGACGAATGCGCGAGCGGTGCGCATGGTGCTGCTTCCAGTCGGCCGCGTGCGCGCGGCGCCACTGGTTGTCGAAGTACTCGATCCACTTCTTGCGGTCTGCGAGCAGTTCGAGCGCGGAGCGCTGGGACCATTCGGGCAGGGCGGCTTTCTGGTGGAGTGCCTCCAGCCGGTCGCGCAGCACCGGATGGGTGTCGTCCAGATCGCTGACGCGGCGCATCGCCTCGCGCAGCGCCTGTCGTGCAAAGTGGTCGTCGGGCGGCGTGCGCACGCGCTTGCGCAGCGCCGCGAACGGGCCCGGCGGCTGCGGGTCGTGCTCGGCGCGCGACCAGTGCCAGGGCCAGAACTCGTTGGCGTACCAGCTGCCCTTGATCGCGATTTCGGTCAGCGCGGCGGCCGCCACCGAGGTGCCCAGCAAACGGCCCGAGATGCGGTCGGCCTCGTACTCGTCCTGCCGGGCCAGTGCGAAGGTCTTGGCCGCGAAGCGCGGGAAATACCAGCGAAAGAACGCCTGCGAGAACAGCGCCATCACGCCTTCGTTGCGCTGCAGGTTGGCGTCGAGCTTGAGCCAGGACAGCCGCGTGCGGTAGATCCACGCGCTCAGCTTGCCATGGTTGCCGCGCAGGTGGCCGTACTCGTGCGCCAGCACCGACAGCAGGCGCCGCCGGTCGAGCATCATCAAGAGCGGCAGGCCGATGCTCAGAGAATTGATGGCGCCGCCAAAAAGACCGAAGCGCGGCACCTGGCGGATGCTGGCGTTGAATTCGTCGTCCAGGTAGACGTGGTGGACCAGCGGGCCCTTGATCTTGCTGCGGATGCGGTCCAGCGCCTCGAAGAGCGCGGGCGCGTCGTCGCGCTGGAGCTCCACGCCTTCGGGCTCGTCGAAGCGCACCCAGAGCGCGCGCAGCGTGGCCCAGAGCAGCCCGGCCGCAAACAGCAGCACCCAGCCGCGCGTGAAGCTGAAGCGCTCGTCGCGAATCGACACAAGCACCCAGACAATGAGCCCCACCGCAAGTCCGAGGCAGCCCAGCACCCAGACATAGCCGAGCGCGGCAAAGGCCGCCACGCTGCGTCGATAGCGCGCACTGTCGTCCGCACTGGCATGCTCGCTCAGTCGAACCAGGTGAACAAAATCCGCGCGATCCATCCGACTCCCGTCACATCAATCCCAGACAGTTCTTGAAAGAAGCCCCCGTTGAACGACGAAGACCTCCCGCCCCTGATCGAAACACCGCCTGGCCGCTACCGCCACTACAAGGGCGGCGAATACGAGGTGATCGGCACCGTGCGCCACAGCGAAACGCTGGAGCCGATGACGCTGTACCGCGCCTTGTATGGCGCCCACGGACTCTGGGTCCGGCCGGCCGCCATGTTCGGCGAGACCGTCGACATCGACGGCACACCGCGGCAAAGATTCACCAAAATCTAGTCATTCAAGCCTGAAACGCTTTTCCAGGCTGAATAGTTTGCTACTTTTTTAATAGCAAATAAATTCACTTCAACCGCAGCGGACGTCGGTCACGCGGTTGCGCGCGTCCACATCGAGATTGAGCCGTCCGCCATTCAGTTCGGTCGTGGCTGCGTCACCCGGCTTCAGCACGCGCACCGTGCCGGCCGCTGCGCGCACGCGGGCGGCGGCTTCGAGCTGGGGCGTCAGGGGCTGGCCCACGGCAAAACGTGCACCGTCGGCGCTGCATTGGAAGACCGGCTCCGGCGGCGGCACGGGTGCAGCCGCTGCGGGCGCGGGCGCAGGCGCCGCACAGCCGGCCAGCAGAGCGGCGGCGAAGGCGGCCAACAGCAACGATTGGGTTTTCACGTCAACACTCCCGAAAACCCGCGAATATAAACAACTTTAAGGTTTGTGACTCAATGTATCTGCAAGCCATCCCGCGATGGCACGCGGATACAACAGATGCTCCTGCGCGAGCACCCGACCGGCCAATGTGGCGGCGGTGTCGTCGGGCAGCACTGGCACCACGGCCTGCGCCAGGATCGGTCCGTGGTCGAGCTCTGTGGTCACCTGGTGCACCGTGACCCCGGCCACCTTGCAGCCCGCCTCGATGGCGCGCTGGTGCGTGTGCAGCCCTGGGAAAGCCGGCAGCAGCGAGGGGTGGATGTTCACCAGCCGCCCGGCGTAGTGCCCGACGAAGCCCGGCGTCAGGATGCGCATGAACCCGGCCAGGACCACCAGCGCGGGCGCGTGGGCGTCGACCGCCTGCGCCAGTGCTTCGTCGAAGGCCTCGCGGGTGGCGAACGCCTTGTGCGGCACCACGGCCGTGGCGATGCCGTGCGAGGCGGCAATCGCCAGCCCGCCGGCCTCGGCCTTGTTGCTCACCACCGCGGCAATGCGCGCGCCGAAGCGCTCGGCCCAGCGCTCGCGCTCGGCGGCGCGCACGATGGCCGCCATGTTGGAGCCGCCGCCGGAGATCAGGATCACGATGTTCTTCATGGGAGGCGGGATTATCCGTGCCTGTCTCCCTTGTCGCGGCGCGGACACCGCATAGCAGCACGACCGTGCTAAAACTCCGGGCTCCGGAGACACACCGCGTCTGCGGCGAAACGATCAACACAGCGAGGCACGCATGGATTTGAGCTTCACACCCGAAGAACAGAAGTTCCGCGAAGAAGTTCGCGCCTGGGTCAAGGACAACCTCCCCAAGGAGATTTCGCACAAGGTGCACAACGCGCTCGAACTGACGCGCGACGATCTGCAAGGCTGGGCCAGGATCCTCGGCAAGAAGGGTTGGCTGGGTTACGGCTGGCCCACCGAATTCGGCGGCCCGGGCTGGACCGCCATCCAGCGCCACCTGTTCGAGGAAGAAACCGCATTGGCCGGCGCGCCGCGCATCATCCCCTTCGGCCCCGTGATGGTCGCGCCGGTGATCATGGCCTTCGGCAACGCCGAGCAGCAAAAGCGCTTCCTTCCCGGCATCGCCAGCGGCGAAGTGTGGTGGAGCCAGGGCTACAGCGAACCGGGCTCGGGCTCCGACCTGGCCTCGGTCAAGACCAAGGCCGAGCGCAAGGGCGACAAATACATCGTCAACGGCCAGAAGACCTGGACCACCCTGGGCCAGTACGGCGACTGGATGTTCAACCTCGTGCGCACCAGCAACGAAGGCAAGCCGCAGACCGGCATCAGCTTCCTGCTGCTCGACATGAAGTCGCCCGGCGTCACCGTTCGCCCCATCAAGCTGCTCGACGGCGGCCATGAGGTGAACGAGGTGTTCTTCGACAACGTCGAAGTGCCGGCCGAAAACCTGATCGGCGAAGAGAACAAGGGCTGGACCTACGCCAAGCACCTGCTCTCTCACGAACGCACCAACATCGCCGACGTGAACCGCGCCAAGCGCGAGCTCGAACGCCTCAAGCGCATCGCCAAAAGCGAAGGCGTGTACGAAGACGCGCGCTTCCGCGACGAAATCGCCAAGCTCGAGGTCGACATCGTCGCGCTCGAGATGATGGTGCTGCGCGTGCTGTCGGCCGCGACCTCGGGCAAGAACTCGCTCGACGTGGCCGGCCTGCTCAAGATCCGCGGCAGCGAGATCCAGCAGCGCTACAGCGAGCTGATGATGCTGGCCGGCGGCTCCTATTCGCTGCCGCTGATCCGCGAAGCAATGGAAGCCGGCTGGCAGGGCAACTTCCCCGGCGGCAACCCGGCGCTCGCACCGCTGGCTTCGACCTTCTTCAACATGCGCAAGACCACCATCTACGGCGGTTCGAACGAAGTGCAACGCAACATCGTCGCGCAGACGGTCCTGGGCTGAGGAGACACGAACATGGATTTCAATTTCACCGACGACCAGGAACAGCTGCGCGACGCCGTTCGCAAGTGGGTCGACAAGGGCTATGACTTCGAGCGCCGCCGCGGCATCGAGGCCAAGGGCGGCTTCTCGCGCGAGGCCTGGGACGAACTGGCCGAGCTGGGCCTGGGCGGCCTGTACATCAGCGAGGACGACGGCGGCCTGGGCATGGGCCCGGTGGCCGGCATGGTCGTGATGGAAGAGCTGGGCCGCGGCATCGTGCTGGAGCCCTTCGCGCAGACGCTGATCGCCGGCGCGGTGCTCAGCGGTTATGCCGACGGCAGCACCAAGGAAAGCTGGCTGCCGCGCATCGCCGGCGGCCAGGCCATCGTGGTGCTGGCGTACCAGGAACGCAAGGCGCGCTACCGCCTCGACGTGTGCGACGCCACGGCCGTGAAGTCGGGCAGCGGTTATTCGCTGACCGGCGCCAAGAGCGTGGTGCCGGTGGGCGACGAGGCCGACGCCTTCATCGTGCCGGCCAAGGTCGACGGCAAGATCGCCCTCTTCCTGGTCGCGCGCAGCGCCAGCGGCGTCGAGGCCCGCGGCTACGGCACGCAGGACGGCAGCCGTGCGGCCGAGGTGGTGTTCGACAAGGCCGACGCCACGCTGGTCACGACCGATGGCCTGGCCGCGCTCGAACACGCGGTCGACGTGGGCATTGCCGCCCTCTGCGCCGAAGCGGTCGGCGTGATGGACAAGACCGTTGCGCTGACCATCGACTACATGAACCAGCGCAAGCAGTTCGGCGTGGTCATCTCCAGCTTCCAGGCGCTGCGCCATCGCGTGGCCGACATGAAGATGCAGCTGGAGCTCGCGCGCTCCATGAGCTACTACGCCACGCTCAAGCTCAACGCCCCGGCCGACGAACGCCGCCAGGCGCTGGCGCGCGCCAAGTACCAGCTGGGCACGTCGATGCGCTACGTCGCCGCGAACTCGGTGCAGCTGCACGGCGGCATCGGGGTGACCGACGAATACATCGGCAGCCACTACTTCCGCAAGCTCACGCAGATGGAAATGACCTTCGGCGACACCCTGCACCACCTGGGCGAAGTGTCGGCACGCATGCAGGACACGGCCGGCGTCTTCGCCTGACGGTCTTTTTCTCATAGCATCCAACGCCCGCCCGCCTTGCGCCGGCGGGCGTTTTCACTTGGAAACCTGCCCCCAGGAACGAAACATGCAATCCCGTCGCACCCTCCTTGCCATGGCCGTCGTCACGACCTCCGCAATCGCCGCCGCCACCATGCTCACCGCCTGCGCCACCTCCCCGTCGCCGTCGTACACCGAACGCCCGCCCATCGTGTTCGTGCACGGCAACGGCGATTCGGCCGCGCTCTGGCAAACGACGATCTGGCGCTTCGAGTCGAATGGGTGGCCGGCCGACCGGCTCTTCGCGTTCGACCAGCCCAACCCGCTGGCGCGCGACGACGATGCCGTGGCCCAGTCCGGGCGCAGTTCGACGGCCGATTCGGCCGTGTTCCTCAAGGCCCAGGTCGACCAGGTGCTCAAGGCCACGGGTGCCGGCAAGGTCGTGCTGGTCGGCAATTCGCGCGGTGGCAACACCATCCGCAACTACGTGCAGAACGGCGGCGGCGCGGCCGTGGTGAGCCACGTGGTGCTGGGCGGCAACCCGGCGCACGGCATCTGGGCCGTGAAGGGTTTCCGCGAGAACAACGAGTTCTCCGGGCTGTCGGGCTTCATGCAGCAGCTCAATGCGCCGAAGGGGCCCAACGGCGAAGAGGTGACCCCGGGCGTGAAATGGATGACCCTGCGCTCCGACAACAACGACAAGTACGCCCAGCCCGACGGCGTGTGGATCGGCGCGCCCGGCAAGCCGACGAACATCGGCTTCGACGGGCCGGCGCTCAAAGGCGCGACCAATGTCGTGCTGCCGCGCGTGGACCACCGCGAGACCTCGTTCTCGCCCGCCGCGTTCGCCGCGACGTGGCAGTTCCTGACGGGCCAGGCACCGCGCAGCACCGACATCGCCTTGCAGCCGAACGTGGTGCTCGACGGCCGCGCGATCGGCGCCGAGAACCTGGCCCTGAACGGCGCGCAAGTGACCGTCCATGCGGTCGACCCGGCCACCGGCGTGCGGCGGGGCGAAGCCGTCCACACCCAGTCCGTGGGCGCCGACGGACGCTGGGGGCCTTTCAAGGCGCGCAGCGACACGAGCTACGAATTCGTCCTCGCAGCGCCCGGCTACGGCACCACGCACATCTACCGCAGCCCGTTCCCGCGCAGCGGCAGTTTCGTGCACCTGCGGCCCGAACGCGTCACGCCGGCAGACAACGGCGCGAGCTCGGTCGTGGTGTTCACCCGTCCGCGCGGCTACTTCGATGCCCAGCGCGACACCCTGCGCTTCGACGGCAAGAGCCCGCCGGCCGGCGTGCCGCCCAAGGGGGCTGGGGTGTCGACCTCCCGGCTGCGCCTTGAAGGCGGCGGTGCGCCGCGCGCGGTGACCGGCGAGTTCAACGGCGAGCGCATCACGGGCCTCACATGGCCGGCCGCGAGCGAACACACGACCGTGCTCGAACTCACCTACTGAGGCATCGCCATGAACGACACGGGCGCTCCCTTCGTACTGCAGTCGCGCGACGACCGCGGCGTGGTCACGCTCACGCTGAACCGGCCGTCGTCGTTCAATGCCCTGTCGGAAGGCATGCTGGGGGCGCTGGAACAGGCGCTCGGCGAGGTGGCGGCCGACGAGAGCGTGCGCGCCGTCGTCATTGCAGCCGCGGGCAAGGCCTTCTGCGCGGGCCACGACCTGAAGGAGATGCGCGCCGAACCGTCCCTCGGCTACTACCAGCGGCTGTTCGAGCGCTGCGGCGCGATGATGCTGTCGATCCAGAAGCTCCCGGTGCCGGTGATTGCCCGCGTGCACGGCATCGCGACGGCGGCGGGCTGCCAGCTGGTGGCGGTGTGCGACCTGGCCGTGGCATCGAGCGATGCGCGGTTCGCGGTCAGCGGCGTGAACGTGGGCCTGTTCTGCGCCACACCCAGCGTCACGCTGTCGCGCAACCTGGGGCGCAAGGAGGCCTTCGAGATGCTGGTGACGGGTGAGTTCATCAGTGCGCAGGAAGCACGCGACAAGGGGCTGGTCAACCGGGTGGCGCCGCCCGCGGAACTCGATGCGGCCGTCGAATCGCTGGTGGCCAGCATCGTCGCCAAGCCACGCCGGGCGCTGGCTCTGGGCAAGGCCCTGTTCTACCGCCAGCTCGAAACCGGCATCGAGGCCGCGCTGGCCGACGCCAGCCAGACCATGGCCTGCAACATGATGGACGAGAGCGCGCTCGAAGGCGTGCAGGCCTTCATCGAGAAGCGCCCGCCGGCCTGGAAGCGCTGAAGCCAGCTAGCTGTCGTGCAGCCGCGAGCTTTGCGGCAGATGCGCCATCAGGAACTCCATCTGGTCCGCCAGGATGCGGCGGTTGCGCAGGATGAAGTCTTCCCAGAGGCTGGGCACGTAGGGCGCGTACAGCAGCGGCATGTTCGCCTGCTCGGGCGTGCGGCTGCTCTTGCGGTGGTTGCAGGGCTTGCAGGCCGTGACCACGTTCATCCAGGTGTCGATGCCCTTCTGGGCAAAGGGAATGATGTGCTCGCGGGTGAGCTCGTCTTCGTGGAAGTGGCCGCCGCAGTAGGCGCAGACGTTGCGGTCGCGCGAGAACAGCTTGCTGTTGGTCAGCCCGGGCCGCTGGGTGAAGGGGTTGATGCGCGGCACGCCCTTGGTGCCGATGATGCTGTTGATCGCGATCTGCGACTGCTCGCCCGTGACCGCGTTGTGGCCGCCACGAAACACCGCCACCTGCGCGCCCACTTCCCAGCGAACTTCGTCCGCCGCGTAGTGAATCACCGCCTGTTCAAGCGATATCCATGACTGGGGCAGCCCTTGGGCCGACAGCTTCAAGACCTTCACCAACGTCTCCTCAAAAAAGGGAAGAACCACGGAAAGACCAGGGACACGGAGCGCATTGCAGACCCACGCCGGACAACGCACTGCGTCACAATATACCGGCTTTGTGACAAATCGGCCTGATTCGCCCAATTGGCGGGCGAAAGGCGCTATCAAAAAGATACTCACCGATGCAGGTTTTTCGCGGCTTCCGGCACCCGGGCGTGGCCCCTGCCTGCGCTCTCACCATTGGCAATTTCGACGGCGTGCACCGTGGCCACCAGGCCATGCTCGCGCTGCTGCAGACCGAGGCCCGCCAGCGCGGGCTGCCGAGCTGCGTGCTCACGTTCGAGCCGCATCCGCGCGACTATTTCGCGGCCATCACCAAGAAACCCGACCTGGCGCCGGCGCGCATCGGCACGCTGCGCGACAAGCTCAGCGAACTGGCGGCCTGCGGGGTGGCGCAGACCATCGTGCTGCCGTTCGACGGCCGGCTGGCCACCCAGTCGCCCGAGGAATTCATCCAGAACGTGCTGGTCGACGGCCTGGGCGCGCGCTACGTGCTGGTGGGTGACGACTTCCGCTTCGGCGCCAGGCGCGCAGGCGACTACGCCATGCTCGATGCGGCCGGCGGCGCGCAAGGCTTCGACGTCGCGCGCATGAACAGCTACGAGGTCCATGGCCTGCGCGTTTCCAGTTCGGCGGTGCGCGAGGCGCTGGCCGAAGGCCGCATGGCCGACGCCCACACCCTGCTCGGGCGGCCATACACCATCTCGGGCCACGTGGTCCACGGCCGCAAGCTCGGCCGCGCGCTGGGCGCCTCGTCGCCTGGCCAGGACGACGGATTTCGCACCCTCAACCTGCGCTTCAAGCACTGGAAACCGGCAGCCAGCGGCATCTTCGCGGTGCTGGTGCACGGCCTGGCCKCGAGCAATTGATGCGCCACGAGGTTATCGACGCCGGCTTCCGCGAAGAAGCTCAGCGCGCGACCGGCGGGATCGATCTCCCCGCCGAAGCCCGCGCCGGAGTAGGTTTCCCAGTCGAAGGGTGGCGCCTGAGGCTTCCTGGCGAAGCGCGAGTTGCGGATCTCCATTCGATCGGCGGGCGGGGGGCCAAGGCGGCGCCCGACCAGCCGCGCGGCGATGGCGAGCGCGCCTACCCCTGTCGCTTAAACACATCACCGAGCCCACG
>NNBU01000521.1_pt1 | contig 14072 bp, 7 predicted proteins | sample 1173781 | NCBI WGS metagenome assembly NNBU01 (sample SAMN07173937, study PRJNA388173) | plant metagenome | biome: Plant school; feature: Soil; material: Symbiotic tissue of Blasia pusilla L.; isolation source: symbiotic tissue sample KVJ2 | host: Blasia pusilla | place: Norway: Troms, Kvaloya...
CTTCCACCACCGCGCCGCGCAGGCGACCGAACGGGCCGAGGTGTTTCCCAGCGTCGAGGGCATCGACCACGCGCTGCGCCACGGCCAGCGATGGATGCGCGTGAAGCGCCGCGCCACCGGCCTGTGGTTCAAGCCCGCCTCGTCGCGCGTCATGCCGCAGCSGCTGGGCGTGGTCGGCATCGTGGTGCCGTGGAACTACCCGCTGTACCTCGCGGTGGGCCCGATGACCGCAGCGCTGGCCGCAGGCAACCGCGTGATGGTGAAGCAGTCGGAGTTCACGCCGCGCTTCGCCGAGCTGTTCGCCGCGCTGGTGCGCAAGGCCTTCGCCGAAGACGAGATAGCCATCGTCAACGGCGACGCCGAAGCGGCGCGCGCCTTCTCCGCCCTGCCCTTCGACCACCTGCTGTTCACCGGCTCCACCGCCGTGGGCCACCAGGTGATGCGCGCCGCGAGCGAGAACCTCACGCCGGTGACGCTGGAGCTCGGCGGCAAGTCGCCCGCGATCATCGGGCCCGGCGCAAACTTCGAGAAAGCCGTGGAGCGCATCCTCGTGGGCAAGACGCTGAATGCGGGCCAGACCTGCATCGCGCCCGACTACGTGCTGCTGCCCGAAGGCAGGCAGCAGCACTTCATCGATGCGGCGCGGCGCGTGTTCTCGCAGATGTACCCGCGCCTGGAAAGCAGCACCGACTACACCAGCATCGTGAGCCCGCGCCACTTCGCGCGGCTGCAGGATCTGTCGGACGCGGCGCAGCAGGAAGGCGCCACCGCGGTGCCCCTGTGCGGCACGCCACCCGACGAGGCGACGCGCCGCTTTCCGCCCGTGCTGCTGACCGGCGTGCACGACGGCATGCGCGTGATGCGCGAGGAAATCTTCGGCCCGCTGCTGCCGGTGATGGCGTACCGCACCATCGACGAAGCCATTGCCTACGTCAACGCGCACCCGCGCCCGCTGGCGCTCTACCTGTTCGAGAAAGACCGCGCCACCATCGATCGCGTGATGCACGAGACGGTGGCCGGCGGGGTGTCGATCAACGAAACGCTGATGCACGTCGCGCAGGACGACCTGCCCTTCGGCGGCGTCGGTGCCAGCGGCATGGGGGCATACCACGGCGAGCACGGCTTCCAGACCTTCTCGAAGATGAAGCCGATCTTTCACCAGTCGGCGTTCAACGGCGTGGGCCTGTTCAGGCCGCCCTACGGCAAGACCTTCGCGCGGATGATGAAGCTGCTGCTGCGCTGACCGCGCGCCGCCGGGGCCTGCCGGCCCCCGGCTACTTGAACTCGTCCACCGCCACGCCCAGCTTGCGCAGCTTGTCGTGCAGCGTCTGGCGCGCAATGCCCAGCGCGGTGGCCGTGGCCGGCTGGTCGCCGCGCTGGCGGCGCAGCTCTTCGACAATGACCGCGCGCTCGAACGACTCCACCTGCTGCGGCAGCCCGCGCGGCAAAGCCGGCACCCCCTCTGCACTGCCGCCGCGTGCCTGCGTGAGCCGCTCGCCGAGCAGGCCCAGCACGAAGCGGTCGGCCACGTTGCGCAGTTCGCGCACGTTGCCGGGCCAGGCGTAGGCCATCAGGTCGGCCAGCTGCGCATGGCTGGGCATCGGCGCGGCGCGCTCGTAGCGGCTCGCGGCCTGCAGGGTGAAGTGTTCGAACAGCAGCGGAATGTCTTCGCGCCGCTCGCGCAGCGGCGGCAGCTCGATGAAGGCCACGCCCAAGCGGTAGTACAGGTCGGCCCTGAACTTCTTCTGGTCGCTCATTTCCTTCAGGTCGTCCTTGCTCGCGGCCACCACGCGGCAGTCGAAGGGAATGGTCTTGTTGGAGCCGATGCGCTCGATGCTGCGCTCCTGCAGCGCGCGCAGCAGCTTGATCTGCACGGCCATGGGCATGCTCTCGATCTCGTCGAGAAACAGCGTGCCGCCGCTGGCGTACTCGAACTTGCCCACGCGCACGCGGTTGGCGCCGGTGAAGGCGCCGGCCTCGTGGCCGAACAGCTCGCTCTCCGCCAGCGCCTCGGGCAGGCCGCCGCAGTTGAGCGGCACGAAATGCTGGCGGCGGCGCGCGCTGTGGTCGTGCAGGCAGCGCGCCACCAGCTCCTTGCCGGTGCCGGTCTCGCCGTAGACCAGCACGTCGGCCGAGGTGTCGGCCAGCGTCTTCACGGTCTGGCGCACCTGCTGCATCTGCGCCGAGCGGCCGATCAGCACCGACTGGATGCCCTGCCAGTTCTCCAGCGCCTCGCGCAGCGCGCGCACCTGCAGCGTGAGCTGGCGCCGCTCGATGGCGTGGCGCACGATGGCCACCAGCCGTTCGGAGCTGAAGGGCTTCTCGATGAAGTCGTAGGCGCCCTCGCGCATGGCCTGCACGGCCATGGCGATGTGGCCGTGGCCGGTGACCAGGATCACCGGCAGCTCGGCGTCGATGTGGCGCAGCTCGGGCAGCCACTCGGTGCCGCTCATGCCCGGCAGGCGCACGTCGCTGATGACGATGGCGGGCACGCCGAGATCGATGTGCGCACGCGCGCGCTCGACGCTGGGAAACGCGTCGACCTCGAAACCGGCCAGGGTCAGCACCTGGGTCGTGCTGACGCGGACGTCTTCGTCGTCCTCGACCAGCAGCACCCGGATGGCAGGGGCTTCGCTCACGGGGGGTCACTCCTGTTGTGCAAGGGGGAAAGGAAAGAAGGGGAAGAAGGAAGGGAAAGGGGGTTCGCGGCCATCGCCGCAGGCAGGTCGACCACGAAGCAAGCACCGCCGCCCGCGAGGTTGGCCGCGCGCAGCGTGCCGTCCATCGCCCGCACCAATTGTGCCGAGATGACGAGCCCCAGGCCCAGTCCCGACCCTGCCGGCTTGCGGGTCACGAAAGGCTCGAACAGGCGCGGCAGCACCTCGGGGTGGATGCCGGGGCCGGTGTCGCTCACGCTGAGCACCGCGCGGCCGTCCTTCGCGCGCGCCTCCAGGCGCAGCGTGCGCACGGGCGCGTCCTGCATGGCGTCGATGGCGTTGCGCATCAGGTTGGCGAGCACGCTGCCCAGCGCGGCCTCCTCGGCCATGACGCTCAGCGCGGCGGGCTGCACGTCGACCTCGACCGTCACGCGCTGCTTCTTCGAGGCCTCGGCCACGATCACCTGCGCGTCGGCAATGGCCTGCGACAGCCGCAGCGGCGCCAGCGGCAGCTCGCTCTTGTGGGCGAAGGTCTTCAGTTGCGTGGTCAGGCGCGCCAGCCGGTCGACCATGTGGCGGATGCGCTCCAGGTTGCCGCGCACGTCATCCAGCCGGTTCCTGTCGAGCAGGATGCCGGCGCTTTCCGACAGCGTGCGCATGGCCGTGAGCGGCTGGTTGAGCTCGTGCACCACGCCGGCCGACATCTGGCCCAGCGCGGCCATCTTGCCGGCGTGCACCAGCTCGCCCTGCGCGGCGCGCAGCTGCGCGGTGCGCGCCACCACGGTCGACTCGAGCGTGTCGTGCGCCGCCTGCAGCGCGGCCTGGCTGGCCAGCTTCTGGCGCACCGCGCGGCGGCGCAGCCACAGCGCCACGGCCACCAGCAGCAGCACCGCCATCGCCAGGCTGGCCGTGATGGCCGCGTTGCGCGCCGCCACGCGCACCGGCGCCAGGTCGTCCAGCACCACCAGTTGCCAGGGCGCGCCGCGCAGGGTGCGGGCGGTGGCGAGCTGGTCGCGGCCGTCCAGCGAGATCACCTGCACGTCGCGGTCCAGCGCCTCCTTGGGCGTCCACCGCAGCGGCAGCAGGCCGGCCTCGCCGTAGGGGCGCGAGCGCAGCACCTCGGCGCGCTGCAGCGCATCGAGCGGCAGCAGCGGCCTGAACTTCAGCTCCTCGCGGGTGGCCAGGATCACCACGCCGCGCTGGTCGATCAGCGCCACGTCGCCGGGCAGCTTGCGCCAGGCGAGCTCGGCCTCTTCGAGGTTGACCTTCACCGCCACCACGCCGCGCTGCGGCTGCCCGCGCCGCAGCGCATACGACAGGTAGTAGCCCGGCCGCTTGCTGGTGATGCCCACGCCGTAGAAGCGGCCCCGGCCCTGGCCGAGCGCGTCGATCACGTAGGGGCGGAACGACAGGTCCTGGCCCAGCGTGGTGCCGGGCTTGTCCCAGTCGGAGGCGGCCAGCGAGGTGCCGGCGGCGTCCAGCACGTAGAGCATCTCGGCGCCGGCCGCGGCGTTGACGCCGTTCAGGTAGCGGTTGACGGCGTCGCGCAGCTGCGTGTCGGCGGGCGCGCCGAGCAGCGCCGGCACGATGGGCGTCATCTCCAGCAGCGCGGGCAGGTAGTCGAAGCGGGCCAGGTCGGCGTCCAGGCCGGTCGCGAGCATGTCCAGGCGATGGTCGGCCGCCTCGCGCAGGCGTGCCAGGCCGGCCTGCATGGCGAACTGGTGGCCGGCGAAGGCGGCCACCGCCACCAGGGCCAGCGCGCCGCACCAGCGGGGCAATGCGCGCCGGCGCCGCGCACTGTCGGCGGGCGGATCGGCGCGGCGAACGGGCTCCCTTGAAATCATGGGAGCGTTATTGCACAGGGGCGCAGCGCCCGCATCGGTGGCACCCCGATGACCCCTGGCCGGGGGGGCCGGGGGTGGGTTCGGGGCTCAGGCCCGGCGCGGCGTCCCGGTGGGCATGTGCGTGTCGGTGGCGTCGAGCACGCGCTCGGGCGCGTCGGCCTCCGCCGCGGTTTCCTGGTTCAGGTGTTGGTGCATGCGCACGGTGTCCAGGTCGCCGGTCCACTTGGCGACCACCAGGGTGGCCACGCCGTTGCCGATCAGGTTGGTCAGCGCGCGGGCTTCCGACATGAAGCGGTCGATGCCCAGAATCAGCGCCAGCCCCGCCACCGGCACATGCCCCACCGCCGACAGCGTGGCCGCCAGCACGATGAAGCCGCTGCCCGTGACGCCCGCCGCGCCCTTCGAGGTGAGCAGCAGCACCGCCAGCAGCGTGAGCTGCTGCGTGAGCGTCATGTCGGTGTTGGTCGCCTGCGCGATGAACACCGCCGCCATCGTCAGGTAGATCGAGGTGCCGTCCAGGTTGAACGAGTAGCCCGTGGGCACCACCAGGCCGACCACCGACTTCTTCGCGCCCAGGTTCTCCAGCTTGGCCATCATGCGCGGCAGCACCGATTCGCTGGACGAGGTGCCCAGCACGATCAGCAGCTCTTCCTTGATGTACTTGATGAACTTCCAGATGCTGAAGCCGTGGAACCGGGCAATGCCCCCGAGTACCACGAAGATGAACAGCAGGCAGGTCAGGTAGAAGGTGGCCATCAGCTGGCCCAGCTGCAGCAGCGAGCTCACGCCGTACTTGCCGATGGTGAAGGCCATGGCACCGAACGCACCCACGGGCGCCACCTTCATGATGTAGCCCACGATCACGAAGAGCACGTGCGAGCCCTTCTCGATCACGTCGAACACCAGCGTGCCGCGCCCGCCGAACTTGTGCAGCGCAAAGCCGAACATCACGGCGATCAGCAGCACCTGCAGGATCTCGCCCTTGGCGAAGGCGTCCACCAGGGTGTTGGGAATGATGTTGAGCACGAAGTCGGTGGTGCTCTGCATCTTGCCGGGCCCGGTGTAGGCCGCGATGGCCTTGGTGTCGAGCTGGCTCACGTCCACGTTCATGCCGACGCCGGGCCGCACGATGTTGATGATGACCAGGCCCACCACCAGCGCGATGCTGCTCACCACCTCGAAATACAGCAGCGCCAGGCCGCCGGTCTTGCCGACCTTCTTCATGTCTTCCATGCCGGCGATGCCCACCACCACCGTGCAGAAGATGATGGGCGCGATGATCATCTTGATCAGCTTGATGAAGCCGTCGCCCAGCGGCTTCATCGCCGCGCCGGTGTCGGGCCAGAAATGCCCCAGCAGCACACCCAGCACGATGGCCGTGATGACTTGGAAGTACAGGGACTTGTAGATGGGTTGGCGGGTCGGGGCTTGGGGTGCGTGTTCCACGGGGGTGCTCATTGGTGTGTCTCCAGTCGCAAGGCGGCGCGCCGCATCGGGCGATGCGGTCGGCCCGTTGACTGAGCAATCGATATGCCACGCGCTGGAAGGCGCGCAACGTGCGCTAAGTCGTTGATTTCATGGGCCTTCGCACCGGGGTGTGCGGCACGGCGCGCCGACGATCCGGATGGCGCCGACCCTGCCCGTCCGATCCACCGGACCGATGCCCGAGGGGAAACCCTAGCTAAGACAGCGGTGTCAGACTTCGCGCATGAACGACACCGCCGCACCGGCCCCGGCACAGCCGAGCGACACCGCCTCCAGGCGCATTGCCCTCACCGTGGCCGCCGCCTTCTTCATGGAAACGCTGGACGCCACCGTCATCGTCACGGCGCTGCCGGCCATCGGCGCGGGCTTCGGCATCGGCGCGCTGGACGCGAGCCTGGGCGTGACCATTTACCTGATCGCCATGGCGGCGCTGGTGCCGGCGGCGGGCTGGTGCGCCGGACGCTTCGGCGCGCGGCGGGTGTTCGCGCTGGCCGTCGGCACCTTCACCGTGGCCTCGCTCCTGTGCGGGCTCGCGCCGACCTTCGGCATGTTCGTGGCGGCCCGTGTGCTGCAAGGCGCGGCGGCGGCCTTCATGTCCCCGGTGGGGCGGCTGGTGGTGCTGCGCGAGACGCCCAGGCACCGGCTGATCGAGGCCATCGGCACCATCACCTGGCCCGGCCTCATTGCGCCGGTGCTCGGGCCGCCGCTGGGCGGGCTCATCGCCACGCATGCGTCGTGGCGCTGGATCTTCCTGCTGAACGTGCCGCTGGGGCTGGTGGGCCTGCTGCTGATCCTGCGGCTCTTTCCGCGCCGCACCGACGTGGCACCCACGCGCTTCGACGCGCCCGGCTTCGTGCTGACGGCCGTGGCGCTGGCCGCGCTGGTCGAAGGCCTCACGCGCCTGGGCGGACCGCACCCGGGCTCGGCCACCACGCTGGGCCTGCTGGCCGTGGGCGCCATCGCCGCCGCGGCCGCGGTGCGCCATGCGCGGCGAGCCGCCGCGCCCATGCTCGACCTGCGCGCGCTGGCCGTGCCGACTTATGCCATCGCCACCGCCACGGCGGGCTTCGTCTCGCGCGTGGCCATCAACGCCTCGCCCTTCCTGCTGCCGCTGATGTTCCAGATCGGCTTCGGCATGACGGCGTTCCAGGCCGGCTCGATGCTGCTGGTGTACATGGGCGGCAACCTCGTGATGAAGAGCGCCACCACCGCGGTGCTGCGCCGCTTCGGCTTTCGCAAGGTGCTGACGGTGAACGGCGCGATCTGCGCCGCCACGCTGTTCGCCTGCGGGCTGCTCGCGCCCGGCGACCCGCTGCCGTGGGTGTGCGTGCTGCTGTTCGTGGCGGGCATGGCGCGCTCGATGAACTACACCGCCATCAACACCCTGGCCTTCGCCGACGTGCCCGACAGCGCGCGCGCCGGTGCCAGCACGCTGGGCACGATGCTGCAGCAGGTGTCGCTCGCGCTGGGCGTGGCGCTGGGCGCGATGGTGCTCGGCGCGTCGAAGGCGCTGCGCGACGCGCCGGCGGTGCAGCTGGTGGACTTTCACCACGCCTGGTACGTGGTGGCCGCGCTGATGGCGGCCGCGACGCTGATGTCGCTGCGGCTGGACCGCGAGGCGGGCATGGCGGTGTCGAGCAAGCGCTAGCCGGTGCAGGCCGAAGTGAAAATCGGCGCCACGGACACCGCCATTTTTTCCGCTCCGAAGATCGTCTGGCTGCGCGATCGGCAGGGCACGAATGGAACCGCCATCCCGCCCGCGTGAATCCATCTGACGCGGTGGGTCCTGCAAGGTCTATGCTGGCCGCTTCCGCCACCGCATCGCAAAGGCCCTCCTTGAACACAGATCTCGCAGCGGAATGCAACCCGCAGCTGCCGGTCGGATGGACCTTCGAACTGCACATGAGCCGGAGCGCCGAAGACGACTTCAGCGGCGTGGGCGTGCTGCTGCGCCGCGGCTTGCCCATGTGCCACCTGACCCTGCCCGGCCTTGGCGGCGACCGTGCGCAAGCGCTGGGATCGGTCCAGCGACGCGTGGAAGAATGGCTCGCTGAATGGCAGTCGCGCGGCATGTCGCCGGCATAGCCGTTCGAGCCGATGCCGGCGCCGGAGAACCGGCCCCGCTCTATCCTGACGTTCCGGAGAAATTGTCATGTCCTTGCACATTGGCGTGGTCGGCTGCTCGGCCGAAGGCGCCGCGCTCTGCTACCGCACGCTGTGCGTGGAAGGTGCCTCGTACCTGGGCACGCCCCACGCGCACCCCGAGGTGTCGATGCACACGCATTCGCTGGCGGCCTATGTCGACTGCCTCGAACGCAACGACGTGGAAGGCGTGGCGCAGCTGATGCTGTCGTCCGCAGGCAAGCTGGCCGCGGCCGGTGCGGATTTTCTGGTCTGCCCCGACAACACCATCCACCAGGCGATGCACCTGGTGCGGCCGCGCTCGCCGCTGCCGTGGCTGCACATCGCCGAGGTGGTGGCGGCCGAAGCGGCGTCGCGCGGGTTTCGCCGGGTGGGCGTGCTGGGCACGCGCTGGCTGGTCGACAGCGAGGTCTATCCGCAGGCGCTGGCCGCGGCGGGCCTGGAGGCCGTGAAGCCCGATGCGCAGGAGCGCGCCGAGCTGGGCCGCGTCATCATGGACGAGCTGGTGCGCGGCGTGCTGCGCCCCGAATCCACCGCGGTGCTGCAACGCATGATCGATGGCCTGAAGGCGCGCGGCTGCGACGCCGTGGCGCTGGGCTGCACCGAGCTGCCGCTGGTGCTGAACGACGGCAACTCGGCGCTGCCCACGCTGGATTCCACGCGCCTGCTGGCGCGCGCGGCGCTGCGGCACGCCACGGCCTGAGCGCAGCGGCACCGCCGTTCACCGAGGCGCCGCAGCCGTCAGAACTTGCCGAGCACGTTCAGGAACCAGCCCTTGCTGCGGTAGCTCATGTCGGTGAGGTTGTCGGAGTAGTCGGTGAAGTTGTAGCCCACACCCACCTTCAGGTTCTCGTTGACGTGGTAGTACGCGGCGGTGACCCAGCCGCTCTTGCGGTCCTGCAGTTCGCGCGCGCGCAGCGTGCGCCACTCGACCATCCAGTCCCAGTTGCGCACCAGCTTCCAGTCCACGCGCAGCACCGCGAGTTCGGCCGAGCTCTTGAACCATGGCGCGCTGCTGTCGCGGCTGGCGCGCAGCTCGCCGCGGCGCCAGGCGTACTTGCCGCCCAGCGTCCAGCGCTCGTTCAGGTCCCAGGTGGCGTCGATGGCGAACACGTGGCTGCGCTGCTGGTAGTCGATGCCGGTGGTCGACACGGTGCCCAGGCTCGAATCGAGCCCGCCCGACACCACCTGGCCCGGTGACGACAGGTCGTACAGGTAGGTGTACTTGAACAGCAGGTTCAGCCGGTCGTTGAAGGCCGGGCGCAGCGCGTAGCCGAGCATGGCTTCGGTGTACTTGGCCGCGGCCAGCGTGCCGGTGGTGCTGTCGCTGTCGGCCCAGTTGAACTTGCCGACCCAGCGCGCGTCCTCGTCCACCTTCCAGCTCAGCGAGTTCTTCACCAGCCAGCTGGTGCGCGTCTCGGTCGTGGTGCGGTCCTTGCGGTATTCCAGGCCGCCGCTGTACTTGAGCTTTTCGCTCGAATAGCCGGTGGTGAAAGCCACGGCCTCGCGGCGCGTGGCGCCCAGGGTCTCGGCGCCAACCCAGCCGTTCTCGAAGTTGACGCCGAAGGTCCAGCGCGTGTCGGGCGCGTACTGCACGCCGTAGGCATGCGTGAGGCCCGACTGCGCGCCGGTGGCCTGGCGGTGCTCGGTGAACATCGTGAGGCCGTCTCCCACGCGCGAGCGCACGCCGGTCACCAGGCTGCCGCCGCGGCCGATGAGGTTCTCGTCGGTGCGGCCGGTGTCGGCCACGTAGGTCATGTACAGGTTGGAGCGGTCGTCGTACTGGTAGTCGACGCCGGCCTTGCCGGCCAGCCCGCCGTCGCCGGTGGAGACTTCGCCGCGCAGCGCGAGCTTGTCGCTCACGCGGTAGCGCCCGCCCAGGCCCAGCCGGTCGTTCTCCAGCCGCGTGCCGGTGCGCCGCAGCGTTTTCTGCGCGAAGCCGTAGGCGCTCCATGTGTCGCTGCCGGTGTACTCCAGCTGCACCACGGCGTCGGCGCGCTCGCCCGACACGGCCTGCGTGGTGGGCAGCGACGGGCTGGTGATGAGCGCGTCGCCGGTCTTGTCGTCGTAGCGCATGCCCAGGCCGAGCTTCCATGCGGGCGACAGGGCCAGGGCGTACTGCGCGTCGAGCACGCTGGCGTTGTAGCCGTCGCGCTCGTCGCGGCGGTCGGCCTTCAGGCGCAGCTCGCCGTTCTCGCCCTTCTCGCCGAAGGGCACGGTGGCCTGCACGCCGACCTGGCGCGTGGCGTTGCTCGCGTACTGTCCCGGCGCGGAGAAGCCGGCGTCGCGCGACTGCGCATAGGCGCTCACGCGCCCGCCGCCGCGAATGTCGAAGTCGCCCAGGTCGGCCTGGCCTTCGAGGCGCCAGGCGCTGGCGTTGCCGGTGGGGCCGTTGCCCAGCGTGCTGCCGACCGCGCCGTTGCGCCCGGTGAAGCTGAAGCCGCCGTCCATCGAGTCGAGCTGGCCGGTGCCCGGGCCCTTGCTGCGCGCGAACTCGCCCTTGAAGTAGGTGTTCTCGGTCTTGCGCAGCGTGAGGTCGGCGCCGGCCAGGCGCTGGTCGCCCCCGATCTGGTCCTGGCGCGACGCGGTCACGCCCACGCCCACGTGGTCGTTGGCCCACCACGATACGCGTCCGCCCACGGCGAGCGTGTCGAGCGAAGTCGCCAGCGGCGTGTATTCGTAGTCCACCACCAGGTAGGTCGGCATGCCGGTGAAGCCGCCGGCACGCACCAGCGCACCGTCGTCCGACAGGCTGGGCAGCGGCGCGGACAGCAGCACGCGGCCCTGCAGGTAGTCGATCTCGTAGTCGGAGCTGGGCACGAGCTGCGTGCGCTTGAGCACGAAGCCCGAGTCGCGGTCGCGAATTTCGAGCGTCACGCGCTCGGCGCCGCGCGTGATGTCCTGGTTGCGCAGGTAGTACAGCGAGCCGCCGGTGCCGCGGAATTCCTCGCGTGCGGCCAGCGTGCCGGGCTCGGCCGCGAAGGCGTCGACCTTCAGGCGCGCCTCGCCGAACGAGGTCGACTCCTCGCCCAGGTAGCGGCCATGGAAGCCGTAGAGCCCGCGGCTCACGCGGGTGAGTTCGGTGTCGCCGAAGTTGAGCTTGAAGTTGCCCCACATGGCCTGCGAGCGGCCGTCGTCCACGCGCAGGTAGAAGCGGCCCTGCGTGGGCGCGTCCTCGATGGTGGTGGAGTCGTCGCCGAAGGTGCTCCACGAGTCCTCGGGGTCGAAGCGGCGGAACAGCGAGGTCGGGTCCTTGCGCTCGAGGTTGCGAAACAGCTCCTTCAGCGGGCGCTCTTCGGTGTCGACGCTGGCCGTGAGGGTCCAGCGGTCGTTCAGCTGGCCCTTGGCATAGCCGGCGATGCGGCCTTCGCTCCAGCCGCCACCGCCGTAGCGGTTCTTGTCGTTGGTCATGATCGCGGCCGGCCCGCTCACGCTGTTGCTGCCCACGGTGAGGTCGGCCTGGCCCACGAAGAACCAGTCGCTGGTGGGCAGGTCGAAGTCGCGGCGGTAGGCGCGCGTGGCGCCCTGCGCGTCGGTGACGGCAATTTCGCCGGTCTGCACGCGGCGCGGCACCAGCTGCTGGAACACGAAGCGCCCGTTCTCGTCCACCGGCACCGCGAAGCCGAGCGCGCGCACGCTCTCGCCCGGGCGAATGGCCGCACCGCTGGCGGTGACGGTGCCGGCGGTGAGCGGAATGTTGGCGATGGCGATGTTGTTGTTGCCGTAGCCGCGCAGCAGTTCGCGCGCGGGGTCCGGCGGCAGGCCGGTCTCGGGCCGGTGGCGCTGGGCCAGCGTGAGCGACAGGTCGTCGGTTTCGTCGAAGCGGCCCTGGCGGTCGTACACGCGCACGCGGTAGTACAGCTTGCCGCTCGCTCCTTCGGCAAGGCGGTTCAGCAGCCCTTCGGGCACCTGCCATTCGCCGCGCAATGCGGCGTCCAGCGGCACGGTCGCGACCAGGCGGCGCTGCATCGCCTCGTTGGCGGTGAACACGCGCAGCTCGGCCTTCGCGGTGAACAGCAGGTAGTTGCTGTAGCCGGCGAAGCGCACGGTGTCGCCGGCCACCACGGTGGTGGGCCAGGCGCTGGCGCTCAGGCGGCGCGGCTGCGAGAGGTTGTCGTACTGCAGGCGCAGCTGGTTGCGCTCGAGCTGCACGTCGACGCAGCGCTGGCGGTCGGCGCTGGTGGCGCCCTCGCCCGACGGGAGCACGCCGTCGGCAGGCCGCAACTGGCCGTCCACGCTCAGGCGCAGCGGTGCGTCGTCGGTGCCGAAGGCGGTGAAGGTGCGGCACACGCCGGGGTCGGCCACTGCCGGCGCGGGTGCGACAGCGACGGGCGCATCGCGCCAGTACACGCGCACTTCGACGCGGCGGTTCGCAGCCCAGTTGGCGGGGTCGGTGGCGGGCGTGGCCACGGGCACGTCGGGTCCGCGAGAGCTGGCGGCCGCCGCGTCTTCGGGCAGGCCGAGGCTGCGCGTGAGGTAGCGCGCCACTTGCTGCGCGCGCGCCAGTCCCAGCGCATGGTTGTCGGCGAAGCGTTCGCGCGACTCCGCGCTCAGCGCCTGCGTGTCGGTGTGCCCGACGATCTCGAAGCGCAGGCCGTCGCGGCCCTTCACCTGTTCGGCGATGCGGTCGAGCTGCACGCGGTCGGCAGGCGCGAGCCCGTCCGCGCCCGATGCGAAATGCGGCACTCCGGTGTCGCTGCGCTCGGCGCCCGGCACGGGCGTCGGCGTCGGGCCGGCGATGACTGCCGGCGCGCTCGCGTCACCCAGCACGAAGGTGGCTTTGGGCAGCTCGCGCTCGCTGCTGCGCGGCAAGTGGCGCGCGCCGTCGATGTCCACGGCGCGCGGATCGGCTGCGGCCTGGTCGTGCATGCGGCCGCGCACGGCCGACTCCTGCGCGGCCGCGAGCCCCATGCCCATGCAGGCGGCGGTGACGGCGCCCGCGAGGGCGATGCGCTTGGGTAGCTTTCTTTTCATGTCGGCTCGCTGGCTCGGGTTCTGTGCGAAGGGGCGGGTCATGGCTTGCTGCCCTCCTGCGTGGCGGCGGGCACCAGTTCGACCTCGACGTCGAGGTTGAACAGCGGCGGCGCGTTGCCGTCGGCGCGGGCGCGTTGCTCGCCCAGCTGCTTCCAGCGCGCGAGCACCGCGGCCTTCACCGCGTCCACGCGCTGGCGGCCCAGCGACTCGGCCTCACCGGGGGCCGCCTTGTAGGCCAGCCGCAGCACCGAGGTCTTCTCGGCCAGCACGTTCACCGTGCGGTCGAGCTCGCCCGTGAAGCCGGCGCGCAGCGCGGCCGCGCCGTCCTCGAAGGCCGCGCCCTGCAGCGCCAGCCGCACCACACGGTGCACGGTGGCGCCGAAGTTGATCTTCAGCACCTTGCCGCGCGTGGCGCGCTCGGCCGCCGGGTTCTCGCTGGTGGTGCGGTAGCCCGAGGGCAGCGTGCGCTCGTCCAGCTTCAACACCAGGTTGCTGCCGGTGCCTTCCTTCGGAATGGCGGCGCAGGCGATGTGGTAGCGGCCCTGCGCGTCGGTGGTCACCAGCACGCCGTTGACGGTGGCGATGCGCACGTTGGCCAGGCCGGGCTCGCCCTCGTCCTGGTAGCCGTTGGCGTTCCTGTCGTCATAGACCTTGCCGATCACGTCGGTGCAGTCGAACAGCGCATCGGGCACCACGCGCACGGTGGCGGTGGCCAGGTTGGACAGCGTGCGGCCGCCCACGCCCTGCAGCGCGATGACCTGGTTGACGAACTCGCCCTCGCCCACGCCGACCCCCACGCCCGCGACCATCAGGTATTCCTTGGTCTCGTTGGGCGCGAAGTTCTGTCCGGGCACCACCACCTGGCGCCCGTTGATCTGCGGCACCACCGGCAGCGCCACGCCGCCGGGCAGCGTGCSCRCGGCCGAATACGACCTGGTGGGGACCAAGCTCGACGCCGGCGACCCCGTGA
>NNBU01000945.1_pt1 | contig 14041 bp, 16 predicted proteins | sample 1173781 | NCBI WGS metagenome assembly NNBU01 (sample SAMN07173937, study PRJNA388173) | plant metagenome | biome: Plant school; feature: Soil; material: Symbiotic tissue of Blasia pusilla L.; isolation source: symbiotic tissue sample KVJ2 | host: Blasia pusilla | place: Norway: Troms, Kvaloya...
GCAAAAGTGCGAAGCGGTTCTGCGTCCTAAAATTGTTTGAAAACAATGAGATAGAGCATTGAAGGCGGCTCCGTTTTCGCCGGAGATGCTTTAGATAGCTTGCATCCATGGCCTGCGGCATGCTCTGTTGAGCGAGGCGGGAGGGAGCCTGCCTGACAAGGGAGGATTGACCATGGACATGCAAGGCAGCGAGCGGATACACGCGCCCGTGGACGCCGTCTGGAAGGCACTCAACGACCCGGATGTTCTGCGACAGGCGATCCCCGGCTGCGAGAGCCTGGAGAAGACGTCCGACACGACCATGGTTGCCAAGGTGGTGCTGAAGATCGGGCCGATCAAGGCGAAGTTCGAGGGTGCCGTTGAACTGCTCAACCTCAATCCGCCGCATTCCTATACCATCTCGGGAGAAGGAAAGGGCGGCCTCGCGGGCTTTGCCAAGGGCGGTGCCGATGTCTCGCTGGAAAGCGATGGCCCGTCCGCCACGGTGTTGACCTACGTCGTGAAAGCGGAGGTCGGGGGCAAAATTGCCCAGCTGGGAAGTCGGCTGATCGATTCGACGTCGAAGAAGCTGGCGGCCGAATTCTTTTCCAAATTCGGTTCGGCTGTCGGCGCCGAAAATTCACAAGCCTCGGCATGACGCGTGCCGCACGGTACGCGTGACAGCTTTGCGCAAGCATGTCACCTCACTCTGGCTCCAGCCGAAATGATTCGGCGAGAAGGGGACATGACGATGAACGAGGGACCAGATCAATATTTTGATCAGCAGGACATGGCCGTAAAGCTGATGCTGATTGAGAACAAGTCTGACGAATTGACTGACATTCTGGTGGAAGCACTTCAGGATGCGCTCAAGCTGCTCGACGACGAATTCTCGACTGTGCACTGATCGCTTCGACCGGTTGATCAGAACCGGTCGGACACCTGGATGCCGGCCGGCCCGAGGATGACGGCAACGAGAACCGGCAGGAAGAACAGGATCATCGGCACCGTCAGCTTCGGCGGCAGTGCAGCAGCCTTCTTCTCGGCCTCGTTCATGCGTTCGTCGCGACCCTCCTGAGCAAGCACACGCAAGGCCTGCGCCACCGGCGTACCGTAGCGATCGGCTTGGATAAGCGCTTGGACAACATTCTTCACGCTATCGAGCTGCGTGCGGGTTCCAAGGTTTTCCAGCGCCTGCCGCCGATCCGGCAGAAACGACAGCTCAGCGGTCGTCAGCACCATTTCTTCCGCAAGTTCAGGCGACTGCTCGCCGATTTCTTCCGATACACGGCGCATGGCAGCCTCAAGCGAGATGCCCGACTCGACGCAGATCAGCATCAGATCGAGGGCATCCGGCCAAGCGCGGCGAATCGAGTGCTGCCGTTTCGAAATCCGGTTGGAAATGTAGATGATCGGCAGATAGAAGCCGATGTAGCCGCCGATAATGGTGGCGAATAAGCGGATGGGAAGTGACTTTTCGGCCAGATTCCCGAGGACGAAGATCCAGAACGCAGTCAAAAGCAGGGTTCCGAACGGCAGCAGGAAACGCGCCACCAAGAAGATGTTGAGCGCGTTTTGTGAACGCAGACCCGCCGCTTTCAACTTGTCCACGGTCTTGTCGTCGACCAGCGCCTTGCGCAGGTTGAAGCGCTCGACGATCTGCCGGACGGATTGGTTGTTGGTGGCCCTCAGCGTTGCACGGCTTTGGGCGGCTTCCGCATTCAGTTTCGCCCTTTCACGTGCGCGGATCAGGTCGCGCTCCGTGGACACCGCACGCATGCGCTTGTTCAGATCGCCCTTCTCGAAATAGGGCATGACCAGCGTGTAGAATGTACCGAAGACAGCAAGCGACACCAGGATCGCGAGGATCAGCGCGGGGTTGGCAAATTGGGCTGCCCAGTCTTCTGTCATACCGATCCCCTAGATGTCAAAATTGATCATGTTGCGCATCACGAAAAGTCCAATGCTCATCCAGACAGCCGATACGCCCAGGATCAGGTGACCACGCGCGTCGGTGAACAGGATCATGATGTATTGCGGCGAGGTGAGGTAGACGAGGAAAGCCACGATGAACGGCAATGCGCCGATGATGGCGGCAGAGGCCTTCGCTTCCATCGAAAGTGCCTGCACCTTGGCCTTCATCTTCTTTCGGTCTCGCAGAACGCGCGACAGGTTCGAGAGAGCTTCGGACAGATTGCCGCCTGCCTGGCCCTGAATGGCGATGACGATGGCGAAGAAGCTGACTTCGGAGAGCGGCATGGTCAGGTGCATGCGGGCGATCGAATCCGGCACGCTGAGACCCAGCTGCTGCGATTCAACCACGCGACGAAATTCGGTCTTCACCGGCTCCTGTCCGTCGGAGGCGATCATCCGAATGGCATCATTGAGCGGCAGACCGGACCGGATCGAGCGGACCATGACGTCGAGCGAATTCGGAAACTCTTCCAGAAACTGCTTCTGGCGTCGCTTGACCAGGAAACGGATGACCCAGCGCGGAAGCCCGAGCGCCGCCACAAAGGTTAGCCCCAGCATGACGAGTGGTGGCATACCGGCTATCAGGGTCGCGAGCAGGACGAATAGGCCGAAAAAGCCGCTGAATATGTAGAATTTGGTCGGCGTGATCGACAGTCCCGCCTGCACGATCCGCGACTTGAGGCTGGTCTCGTTCGCCTTCTTCGATTTTTCCTGCTGCTTCTTTTCCAGTTCCTTCAGGGAGTCTTGCACCGATTTGCGCCGCTTGGAAATCTCCTGCACCCTGTCGCGAGCGGCCTTCACCTGACCCATGTCCGTTTCGGCGGACTTTACCCGGTTGATACGGCTCGCGGTTTTCTTGTCGGTCTCCATCCGGTTGTAGAGGAGGCCATAGGCGACCGCTGCCGTGGAAACCGCGACCAGCAAGACGATGCCCAGTATGGTCGGGTTCATCGGATCAGAGCCCCTTCGATTTCTGTTCCATGGTATCGAGAGCTGCAGCGAGGCGGCGATCCTCGTTGTAATAGCGTGCCCGATCCCAGAAATGCGGTTTGCCGATACCGGTGGAGACGTGGCGGCCGATGATCTTGCCGGCCGCATCTTCGCCGTCGATCTCGTAGCGCATCAGGTCCTGGGTGATGATCACGTCACCTTCCATCCCGATCACTTCGGTGATGTGGGTGATGCGGCGCGAACCATCGCGCAGGCGGGCTGCCTGGATGATGACGTCGATCGAGCCTGAGATGATTTCGCGGACGGTCTTGGCCGGCAGCGAGAAGCCACCCATGGCGATCATCGATTCCATACGGCTGAGGCACTCGCGCGGCGTGTTGGCGTGGATGGTGCCCATTGAGCCGTCGTGACCGGTGTTCATCGCCTGCAAGAGGTCGAACACTTCGGGTCCGCGCACTTCACCGACGATGATGCGTTCCGGGCGCATACGCAGGCAGTTCTTCACGAGATCGCGCATAGTGATCTCGCCTTCGCCTTCAATGTTCGGCGGACGGGTTTCGAGACGCACGACGTGGGGCTGTTGCAGCTGCAGTTCGGCCGTGTCTTCGCAGGTGATGATGCGCTCGTCCTGGTCGATGAAGCCGGTCAGGCAGTTCAGCAGCGTGGTTTTACCCGAGCCGGTACCGCCCGATATGACGACGTTGCAGCGGACACGGCCGATGATCTGCAGGACCTCCGCCCCCTCGGGCGTGATCGCACCGAATTTCACGAGCTGGGCGAGGTTCAGCTTGTCCTTCTTGAACTTACGGATGGTAAGCGCCGGCCCGTCGATGGCGAGCGGCGGCGCAATGACGTTGACACGGGATCCGTCGGGTAAGCGTGCGTCGCAGATCGGGCTCGATTCGTCGACACGCCGGCCGACCTGACTGACGATGCGCTGGCAGATGGAGAGAAGCTGCGAATTGTCGCGGAACCGTATTTCGGACTCGATCGTCTTGCCGCCGACTTCGATAAAGGTCTGGCCGGCACCGTTGACCATGATGTCGGCGATGTCGTCGCGGGCCAGCAGCGGCTCGAGCGGGCCGTAGCCCAGAACATCGTTGCAGATGTCTTCAAGCAGTTCTTCCTGCTCGGAGATCGACATCGCGAAATTCTTGATCGTGATGATGTCGTTGACGATGTCGCGGATTTCTTCGCGCGCACTTTCGCCGTCCAGCTTGGCGAGCTGGGAGAGGTCGATCGTGTCGATCAGTGCGGAGAAGACCTTGCTCTTCGTATCGTAGTAGTCATCGGTCCGCGGCGCCTTCTTGCGGGCTGCCCCCGGCATCGGCGGCGGAGTGACCTGCACGCGATTGCTGGCTTCCGGGCTGCCCGGCTCGATCAGGCTCGTGGCTGAGCGCGCCGCAGGCACGGCTGCTGCCGGTGCCGGCGCGGTGCCGACGCCCGAACCGCCCTTGCCGAAACCATCGTTTCCGCGTTTGCCAAACATGATCTCTACCTGTTCCTGTTCAAGGTCTACTTTTTCCGAAGCTTTTCCAGCAGCGAGCCGAGACCGGCTTTTTTGGGTTTCTTCACCGATGCCCGCCCGGTCACGAGATGTGCCAGCTGGCTGAAAGTTTCCGCAGTTGGCGACTTGGCGTCCATTTCCGGGATCATGCGGCCGCTGTTGGCTGCGGTTCCGAAGAGCTGGGCATCGAAGGGAATGATCGCAACCGGCTCAAGTTCGAGAGGTTCGAAGAAGTCCTGCGGTGAAATTTCCGGTCGCTTCGGCATTCCGACCTGGTTGAGCACCAGATGCGGCGGTTTGTCGTTTGGTCGCAGCTTCTTCAGCGCGTCGAGCATGTTCTTCATGTTGCGCAGGTTTGCGAGGTCCGGAGCGCAGGTGATCACGACCTCGTCGACATCCGACAGAACGGAGCGCGTCCAGTCTGCCCAGCTGTGCGGCAGGTCGAGAACGCTGATCGGGGCGCTGCGTTGGAGAAGATCAAGGATCGGCTGGAAAGCCCCACGCTCATAGTCGTAGCCTCGGTCGAGCAGCGACGGGGCTGCCAGCAACGAGAGGTTATGCCCGCAATTGGTCAGCAACCGGTCGAGGAAAACCTCATCCAGCCGCTCCGGGGAGAACACGGCTTCGGCCATGCCTTGTGCCGGATCCTGATCGAAATCGATATTTGCCGTTCCGAAGGGAAGGTCCATGTCGGCGAGCACGGTCTCTGTCGAAAACAGGGACGAGATTCCGAAAGCGCAGTTGTGTGCGATCGTCGAAGATCCAACGCCGCCCTTTGCGCCGATGAAAGCGATGCTGCGGCCGAGTGGTTCGGCTTCCGGATCGACGAAGATGGAGGCGATGGCCCCCATGATATCGGCCATCGAGAAGGGCGCGACGATGTATTCGGAGATGCCGCTGCGGATCAGCTCGCGATAGAGCGAAATGTCGTTGTGCCGGCCGACCACGATGACACGGGACGAGGGATCGCAGACTTCCGCCAACGGAGTGAGTTCGGCCATCAACTCGCGCGGACCGGCCTCGGTTTCGAGAATGATCAGGTTCGGTGTGGGCGTTGAGGCGAACATGGTAGCTGCTGCTGCGATGTTCCCTCGGGTCACTCGCAGGCTCACGCGGGCCATTCGGCGATCGCCCGCGCATTGCTGCATCACATGGTGCACACCCTCGCTGATGCAGAAGGCGTGAATCGATATGCGGGGCAGCGGGCGAAGAGCCTCGACGTCACCGGCGACGGACTTGTCGGCGGTTGCGTGGGCGCTGTGAGCTCCGTCCTCGAATTCGTAGTCGATCGCGTTCATACTGCTTTCCTGTCCTTGAGGGACGCTTGGTCTGTCACTCGGTCGAAGTATCGGCGCCTTCGCGATAGAGCCCGATGACCGTCGACCGGCGCGTTGCGTCGATCGGCGCCATTGCGCGCGGGGTCACGAGGTCCATGGGATTGGCAATCTGGGCTGCAAGGTTGCTTTGTGTGGCGCAGCCAAAATTCTCGTAGTTCTTGTTGGTCGATGTGTTGTTCGTCAGGTCCTCGGGCCACTCGCCGCAAGGATTGGTCATCGCCGTCATTGACACGTAACTCAGGCGTATGGGGGCGGCGTCACCGCCGGCCTGTGCCTGATAACTGGTCTCTATGATCCTGTTGGCCTTGACGCCGCGTGTCGTTAACACATCGCGGATCTGCTTGCGCAGGATCGATGCTGCACCGGCATTGGCCGAACCCTGCGGCAGCATGATCTGGATCGTGCCGGACGAGGACGACAGGTATTCGTTGGCGAAGCCCCCGATAGAGTCGCGCAGACCATTCGTCAGCTTATGGTCGCCGCTCGCGATAGGCACGTCGAGCGAATGTTCGACCTCGCTCAACATGATCGGATGGCGCGTTCGATAGTCGTCGGGGATGGCGGACGTCGACATGCCATCCTTGTTGAGATTGCCGCACCCCGAAAGAGCCAATGATGTGCCCAGCATGACTGCGGCCAGAGCGAGGCGATGAAAGGTACTGGTGGCAGAGGCCATAGCGTCCTGACTTTCCCTGGAATTGAGCGTCTTGGTCTTCATGTCTCGTCAAACCTCGCTCACTTGTAGATGAACCCGACGGCGCCATGGTACTGGCCAGCCGGCGCATTGGTTTCGCGGCGGCCATAGACCTTGTTCACCTTGTTCAGGAAGAAGGTTGCGCCATCGCCCTCGGGATTGAAATTGTCGTCGGGCCGCGACAGAGCGCTGCGGGCAACCGGACGCACCAGATAGGGTGTCGCGATGATCACGAGTTCAGTTTCATTGCGCTGGAAGTCCTTGCTCCGGAACAGCGCACCGAGGATCGGCACTTTGGAAATGCCCGGCAGACCGCTCATCGCCTGGCGAATATTGTCCTGGACAAGACCTGCGATCACGATCGACCCGCCGGATGGCAGCTCGACGGTTGTCGAGGCCTCGCGCTTGCGGATCGACATGTAGGTAGAGCCCGGAATACTCGGCGCCGTGTTGCCGGTCACCACGCTGCCTTCCCAAGTCGGCTCGGAAACATTCGTTTCGATCTGAAGGCTGATGCGGCCCGGTGCGAGCACGACGGGTCGGAAGTTCAACTCGATGCCGTAATCGACCGAATTTGTGGTGCGGCTGAGAGTCGCCTGACCGTCCTCGACGTCGATCTCCTGTTCGGCCGCGAGGCGATATTCACCACCGACATAAAATTTCGCCGGTTCGCCGGAAATCGCGGTCAGGCTCGGCTCTGCCAGGGTACGCATCACACCGGCCTGTTCCATTGCGTTGACATAGGCGTTGATGCCGACACTGCCGATCGAACTGGAGATCGTAGCAGTTCCTGTGGGGTCTACAGCATTGCCGAGATTGGACGGGTTGGCATAGCTGATGCCGTTACTCCCATCGGAAATGCTGCCGGAGAAGCCGAGTTGCTTCAACACTTGACGGCTAACTTCCGCAACCGTGACCTTCAGGGTCACCTGATCTTCACCCTCGATCTGCAGCAGGTTGACGATCTGTGATGTCTGGCGTTCTTCCGCATAGATGGCCACGTCGCCGCCGTCTTGGCTGCTCGATGCCGTGGTGTTGCGCGTGGTAGCTTCACCACCCTGTAGGAAGGCCTTGGCGAGGCTTTGCGCGCGTGCGGCATCCTGCGGCGTCCGGACCGTTCCGGTCAGCACGATGTTGTCGGAAACGATCTCGACCTTAATGTCGGATTCGGGGATGAAGCGGCGCAGATTGGCCTCAAGTCCGGCGATGTCGCGTTCGATCTCGATGTCGAGGCTGACGATCTCCTGGCCATCGTCACCGAAGATAAAAATGTTGGTCTGTCCGACGGTCTTGCCGAACAGATAGATACGTCGGGACGAACGGGTAACGGCATCCGCCATGCTCGGGTCCGCCACCAGGATGTCGTGCGCGTCGGCCGGCAGGTCGACGACAAGCGCCTTGTTCAGGCCAAGCTTGACGGCGCGCCGCTTACCCGGACCGGAATCCGTAATCCGCAGCACGCTTTCCTGAGCCGCCTGGACCGCAGCGACATCGAAAATCTTGCCGCCCAACGGCGTCGGGGCGCCTGAAACGGTCATCGCCAGGGCCAACCCCCCGGTCATGGAAACACGAAGTTTGTTCGTCAGGCTTTTCACGATCTGTCCCCACTCACTTCATGGAATTGGCGGTCGAGTCGGAAGATTTCACGAGCTCGCCGGACTTGATGACCTGGATTGTCGGCTGGCCGTCGCCCCCGCTCAGCAGATAGTCGGCCGCACTCGTGTCTTCCTCCTGGGCATCGGCGACGGAGCGCAACGCCAACGAGAGGCGATCGGCCATCTGCTGCGCAACGGCGATGACCTTGGTCTGGTCCGGAGTCAGTTCGAGTGTAGCGGTGGTCCCGATGACCGACTTGGAACCATCAGGCGCCTCTTCGATCTGCTGGTCGACGGCCAGCACGCGCACGTTGGAAAGCACAGTTTCCGTCAGATAATTGTTTTCTTCTCCCTTCCGGACCATGATCACGTCGACCCGGTCGTTGGGGAGGATAAAGCCGCCGGCGCCGGTCGCGACGGAAATTTCGGTCGACACGGCGCGTTTGCCGGACGGCAGCAGGGCAGAAAGAATGCGCGAGGAGGAATCGGCGATCTTCTCGCGGCGCAATGGTTCGCCTTCGAAGAGCGGCAGGCGCACGACGGCCCCCTTGAGTTCGGTCATGGCCTCGGCGCGCGTGGAGGAGGTGATGAAGCCGTCAACCACACTGTCGGCGGGCCAGGGCATCCAGCGCATTGCGCTCTCATCGAGACGGGCGCCGACCGGCAGGTTCTTGGCGGAAACGAGAACGTCGACGGTGGGTTGTTTCTCCACAGCCGCATTTTCCTGCACGATGACGGTCTTGTTGCCGCTCAGGCGCATGGCCAGGAGACCGGCCATACCGGCGGCCACGACGGCAACGGCAAGTATGATGAGGCGAGCGGGTTTCATGATCGATCCTTGGACGATGCAGCAGTTCTGCCGCCAAGGTTGATCAGGAATTGGTGTACTTATGGTTAATAAGCCGCTTACTTTTGTAGTTAACGTAAGGTTTCTATCGCGTCAGGGGGCGCTGCTAACCGCCGCTATCATCAGGGGCGATTGCGGATAGGCCATGAGGCCCGCCGCGCCGATCGCAATTGCATACGGGATTTTGTTCGCCACCATCAAAGTTTTGGGCAGCTTGACCCCGATTGTCGCGAATTTCTCCCAGTTTGCCCGTAGCGCAATCACCATGATGGTTAGCACACCGCCGAGATAGCCTGTATAGGCCAGGAACTCGAAGAGCGAGTGGTTGAACCCGAACCAGATGGCCGCGGCAGACAGAAGCTTCGCATCGCCGCCGCCCATCACGTTGAACGCGAAAAGACCGAAGCATACGGCAAACACGCTAGCCGCAGCCGCGATATGCCAGCCGAACGCGACTAGGCTCAATCCGCTGAAAGGTGCGATGACCAGAAAGGCCGCAAGCAGGATCACCGGGATCCGGTTTGGTATGGTCATCTCGAGAAAATCGGTCAGTGCTGCGAGCACCAGGCAGACCGGTGGGATGATGAAGATTATGGCTGCATACATGGCTGATATCCTTGACCCACCATGACCCTAGGACAGAGAGGTGAAGATTTGGCAAAGCCAACTTCGCGTCTGCTGCCCAAAACAGCAAAGCCGCCTCGCGTGACGAGACGGCTTTGTAACTGCGTCTGAAAAGCTTTTAGCCCGAATAGTTGAGCTTGCCTGCAAGCTTGTCGAACTGCGTATTGAGGGCGTTGCCGAGAGTCGTCGCACCGGTGATGAGTGCAACGGAAATGAGTGCAGCGATGAGGCCATACTCAATGGCGGTAGCGCCGGATTCATCTCTAACGAAACGAGCAATGATGGATTTCATGTCTATCTCCAAAATTTCACGCGATTGTCCGATCGATACACCTGGCATTGCCGTCGTGACCGATGAGAGCCCCGGAGGGCGCTCTTGGAAGATCAACCTGCGTAGTTGAGCTTCGTCGAAAGGTTCTTGAACTGGGTGTTCAGCGCGTTGCCGAGCGTGGTGGCGCCGGTGATGAGGGCAACGGAAATCAGGGCGGCGATGAGGCCGTATTCGATAGCCGTGGCGCCGGACTCATCCTTGATAAAGCGAGCGAAAAGATTGGTCATGGTAGTCTCCTACTCCGCGAGGTTGATCAGCACTGCCGGCAACTGTTTCCGTTGCTCGGATGACCTCAACGTAAATCCACCCCCTTGCCATCGACTTAAGAAAGACGGTTACCAGCCCATGAACGCGGCTTTGCAAGAAGCTTGGTAAACGAAGCACGCGCGCGATGGTTAGAATGCAATCGTATTTATCTCGATCGGCAGCGATGATGGCCACGAACACGGCTTATGTTGGCTTTGAGCGCTCTACAGCGAGGAAAATGCGGAGCCTCAGCCCAACGGCGGGCGGTGAAACCTGACATTATGAACGCAATGGCGTTCCGATTTGAGACATTAAGAGAAGCGTCGCGATACGAGCTGCAAGATTTTTTGCAGCGGGCCAGCAAAACGTGTCACGCATGACGCTTAACGCTTCGTTCACCAAGGCGTCCCATACTCCGGCCAATCCTCTCAGGCGCGGAATTCAAGGCATGTCCCAGTTCGATCGTCGTTTTACGGCCCTTGCCGCAATCTTGGCCCTGCTCACGGTCATGGTCGTTTCTGCACCGGCCGCTGCAGCCGACGATATCCTCCGTGTTTACATGAACAGCGCCCGGATACTGAAACTCGATCGCCCTGTCAGTAAGGTAATCGTTGGCAACTCAGAGGTGGCAGACGCCACCGTTGCGGACTCAAAGACGATCGTCCTGACGGGGCGCGCTTACGGCACCACCAATCTGGTCCTGCTCGACGCGGATGGAAATGCGATTGTGGATGAGCGCATTCTGGTGTCGATCGATGAATCAAACACCGTCCGCGTGTATAAGGCGACCGATCGTACGGTATTGTCGTGCACGCCGAATTGCGAAGAACACGCGAAGACGGGCACTTCGCAATAAACAGGTATCGATTGGTCTTTCCAAAACCGGCGCAAGTCTAAAGAGTTCGGAAACGGAAAATCAATACTTGGCCCTTAGCGTCTAGCTCAACATCCGGAATGGGTAGGGCTATGAGCAGCCGAACTAACGATCAGCATGGTGCAAGATCACCCAAGATGCGTACGGGCCGCCTGTGGAAGCGGTTGGCGCGTTCGCGTGACGGAGCCGCCGCGATCGAGTTCGCTATCCTCTCCATTCCCTACTTCATCATTATCTTTGCCATCCTGGAGACCTTTATCGCTTTCGCGGCAGAGCAACTCGTGACGAACGCGGTCAATACGCTTGGGAGACAGCTGCGCACCGGCGAGATCACCTACGGTCTCAATCGTTCGACCGACAAGACCAAGGAGCAGTTTCGGCAGCTCTTCTGCAACGAAGTGAGCATTCTGATCACCTGCTCGGCAACGGAAGTGGCGACGGCGGCCAAACTCTACATTGATGCGAGGACTTTCACGACCTTCGCGGCTATCCCGACGACCATTCCGCGGATGACGGCGGCCACCTACTCGGACATCAACCCGGCAAGCTTTGCCTTCACGCCCGGTGGACCCGGCACGATCAACATGCTGCGGGCCTATTATCGCTGGCAAGTTATCACGGATCTCGTGCGTCCATACATTACCACCATCCGACCGGCGGATGGCTCGATGCCGAGTGACTTTCTGATAGTGGCCACGACCGCCTTCAAGAACGAGAAATATCCATGACCCGCGGCACTGTCGAAAGTCCATCGGTCGGTATGCGCGGATTGGCGTCTCGCGTTCGACGACTGTTTGCCCGGCTGCGCGACGCCCTGCATGACACGCAGGGCGTGGGAGGGGTGGAATTCGCCCTTGTCGCGCCGATGCTTCTTGTTCTGTACTTGATGTCTTTTGAGCTCACCATGGGCTTCAGCGTCGCAAAGAAGACATCAATGGCCAGCAGCGCGATTGCAGATATCGTCGCGCGGGAAGAAAAAGTCACGAAAGCCTTGCTGGTTACCATGTCAGACGTGGCCAAGGCCATTTTTGTCCCTTATCCCTCCAACAATCTTCTGATCAAGGTTACGGCGATCAAGATCGACAGCACCAAGGCCGCAAAGGTCTCCTGGTCGTGGTCGTCCACCGGTGTCGTCCCATACGCGGTGGGTACAACGCCGCCGGTGCCGGCCAATTTGCTTGTCGCAGATACCTTCCTCATTCGAAGCGAGCTTAGCGTCTCCCACGAGTTGATGACCTATCTGCCGGGTCTTGTCAGCGGCGGCAAGAAGAGCCTCACACTTTACCGCGAATTCTATTACCGGCCGCGTCTGGGCACGGAAATCACCTGCAGCGACTGCTGACCATCCACATTTGCCAAGCCAAGACCCAGAGGCTAATGATGCTGGCAGACGCCGGCCTTTCGCATCACCCTCAGCCGGCCTTGGGTTTGGCATGGCACGCGCATTTCTTTTTGTCCTCGATTCCTTCGGCATAGGTGGTGCGCCGGATGCGCCCGGTTATGGTGACGACGGGTCCGACACGCTCGGCCATATCGCCGAATTCTGTGCGGCGGGGGCGGGCGACCGCAAGGGTTTGCGGCAGGGCCCGCTGGTCCTTCCCAACATGTCGGCGCTCGGCCTCTTGAGCGCTGCCAAACTGGCGACAGGGCAAGTGCCGGCCGGCATGCCGGTGCCCGAGCGCGTGTTCGGCCTGCATGGTGCTGCAAGCGAAGTGTCCCGTGGCAAGGATACGCCTTCCGGCCATTGGGAAATCGCCGGAACGCCCGTCATGTTCGACTGGGGGTATTTTCCTGAAGGAGAGGAAGCATTCCCGGCAGAGCTTTTGGCAGCCCTCTGCCGAGAGGCAAACCTGCCCGGTATCCTCGGCAATTGTCACGCATCGGGAACGGAGGTCATCGCGCGTTTCGGCGAGGAGCACATCCGGACGGGCAAGCCGATCTGCTATACGTCGAGCGATTCCGTCCTGCAGATCGCAGCCCACGAGACGCATTTCGGCCTTGAGCGCCTGCTGACATTGTGTCAGCTCGCCCGCAAGCTGGTTGATCCGCTGAATATCGGTCGTGTCATCGCCCGCCCCTTCGTCGGAGAAACGGCACAGAGCTTCGAACGCACCGGCAATCGCCGCGACTATTCCGTTCTGCCGCCCGAGCCCACACTGTTGGATCGCCTTGTCGATCAGGGCCGGCAAGTCCATGCGGTCGGCAAAATCGCTGACATTTTCGCCCATCAGGGCATCAGCCGCATGATCAAGGCAAACGGCAATACAGCTTTGATGGATGCGACCCTGAAGACCATTGATGAAGCCGGAGAGGGTGATCTGGTCTTCACCAATTTCGTCGATTTCGACATGCTCTATGGCCACCGTCGCGATGTGCCCGGTTATGCCGCAGCCCTTGAAGCCTTCGACCGCCGGTTGCCGGAGGTGCATCGCAAGCTGAAGCCCGGCGACATGGTGCTGATGACAGCCGACCACGGCTGTGATCCCACCTGGCGCGGCACCGACCACACGCGCGAACGCGTGCCGATCATGTGCTTCGGCCCGGGCATCCGCTCGCGCAACATCGGCCTGCGCACCACCTATGCCGATATCGGCGAGACGATTGCGGCGCATCTGGGCATCGCTCCCGGGCGCCATGGACGGAGTTTTCTGTGACAAAAAAGCTGAAAAAGGCGGAATTGCACTGTCATCTTGAGGGCGCGGCGCCTCCCGCGCTGACCCTCGATCAGGCTCGCAAATATGGCGTCGATCCGGCCACCTTCATGGATGGTGACAGTTATGCCTGGACCGACTTCGCGGAGTTCATCAAGGCTTACGACAAGGTTGCCAGCCTCTTCCGCACGGAAGAAGATTATGCGCTGCTTGCTGAGACCTATCTGCGTGAACTGGCATCTGTCGGCACCATCTATAGCGAGCTGATCGTTTCGCCCGATCACGGTGATCGCATCGGCCTCGGCGCCGATAACTATCTCGCCGGTGTAACCGCGGGCCTCAAGGCCGCCAAGGCTGCGACAGGCATCGAAGCGCGCATCATCGTCACGGGTGAACGCCATTTCGGGCCGGAAAGCGTGATTGCTGCGGCC
>NNBU01000423.1_pt1 | contig 13982 bp, 12 predicted proteins | sample 1173781 | NCBI WGS metagenome assembly NNBU01 (sample SAMN07173937, study PRJNA388173) | plant metagenome | biome: Plant school; feature: Soil; material: Symbiotic tissue of Blasia pusilla L.; isolation source: symbiotic tissue sample KVJ2 | host: Blasia pusilla | place: Norway: Troms, Kvaloya...
GAGCAATGCTCCATGGCGATGATTGGCATGGCGTCAGTGCTCCACACCCAGGTACGCCCGAATCACGTCTTCGTTGTTGCGCACTTCATCGGGCGTGCCGTCCCCGATCTTCTTGCCGTAGTCCAGCACCACCACGCGGTCGGAGATGTCCATCACCACGCCCATGTCGTGCTCGATCAGCACGATGGTCGCGCCGAACTCGTCGTTCACGTCGAGGATGAAGCGGCTCATGTCCTGCTTCTCCTCCACGTTCATACCGGCCATCGGCTCGTCCAGCAGCAGCACCTGCGGCTCCATGGCCAGCGCGCGGCCCAGGTCGACGCGCTTCTGCAGGCCGTAGGGCAGGCGGCCCACCGGCGTCTTGCGGTGCGCCTGGATCTCCAGGAAGTCGATGATGTGCTCGACGAACTCGCGGTGCGCGAGCTCTTCGCGTTCGGCCGGGCCCCAGCGAAAAGCCTGCGCCAGCAGCCCGCTCTTCATCTTCAGGTTGCGCCCCGTCATGATGTTGTCGAGCACGCTCATGCCCTTGAACAGCGCCAGGTTCTGGAAGGTGCGCGCCACGCCCATCTCGGCCACCTGGCGCGAGTTCATGTGCTTGAAGGTCTGGCCGCGGAAGGTGATGGAGCCCTGCTGCGGCCAGTACACGCCGTTGATGCAGTTCAGCATCGAGCTCTTGCCCGCGCCGTTCGGCCCGATGATGGCGCGCACCTCGTGCTCGCGCACGTCGAAGCTGATGTCGGTCAGCGCCTTCACGCCGCCGAAGCTCAGTGAAATGTTCTGCACGTCGAGGATGACCTCGCCGGTCTTGCGAGTGCTCATGCCGCGGCCTTCACGATGGGAAACGTCTTCGCTTCGACGATCTTGAGCGTGGCATTCACCACCCCGGTACGTCCGTCCTCGAACTTCACCTGAGTCTCGATGTACTGCTCGGTCTTGCCGCCGTAGAGCGCCTCGAGCAGCACCGCGTATTTCTCGGCGATGAAGCCGCGGCGCACCTTGCGCGTGCGGGTGAGCTCGTCGTCGTCGGGGTCCAGCTCCTTGTGCAGCACCAGGAAGCGTGCGATCTGCGTCTCGCCCATGCCGTCCTCGCCCGCCAGGTCGGCGTTGACCTTGCCGATGCACTCGGCAATGAGCGCCAGCACGTCGGGCTTGCCCGCCAGGTCGACGTAGCCGCCGTAGGCCAGCCCGCGCCGTTCGGCCCAGTTGCCCACGGCCTCGAAGTCGATGTTGATGGCCGCGCACACTTCGTCGCGCCCGTTGCCGAAGCACACGGCTTCCTTGATCTGCGGAAAGAACTTGAGCTTGTTCTCGATGTAGTTGGGCGCAAACATCGCGCCGCTCACGAGCTTGCCCACGTCCTTGGCGCGGTCGATGATGCGCAGGTGCCCTTCGCTGTCGAGCACGCCCGCGTCGCCGGTGTGGAAGTAGCCGTTGGCGTCGAGCACCTCGGCGGTGGCGTCGGGGCGCTTGTAGTACTCCTTGAGCACCGACACGCCGCGCACCAGCACCTCGCCGTCTTCGGCGATCTTCAGCTCGATGCCCGGCGCGGCCGTGCCCACGGTCTGCAGCTTGACCTTGCCGTCCTGCTGCAGGCACACGTACGCGCAGGTCTCGGTCTGGCCGTAGAACTGCTTCAGGTTCACGCCGATGGAGCGGTAGAAGCGGAACAGGTCGGGGCCGATGGCCGCGCCGGCCGTGTACGCCACGCGGATGCGGCTCATGCCCAGCACGTTGCGCAGCGGGCCGTAGACCAGCAGGTTGCCCAGGCCGTACAGCAGCCGGTCGCCCGTGCCGACCGGCGCGCCGTTGAGGATGTCCGCGCCCACGCGCTGCGCGAGCGCCATGAACTTCGCATACAGCCAGCGCTTCGGGCGGGCTGCGTCTTCCATGCGGATCGACACTGCGGTGAGCAGGCCTTCGAAGGTGCGCGGCGGGCCGAAGTAGTAGCTCGGGCCGATCTCGCGCATGTCGTTCATCACCGTCTCGGCCGACTCGGGGCAGTTCAGCGTGAAGCCGCCCACCAGCCACTGCGCCACCGAGAACAGGTGGTCGCCCACCCATGCCATGGGCAGGTAGCTCATGATGTTGTCGCCGGGGCCGAGCCGGTCGGTCTCCACGCCGCCGCGGCCCGCCGCGATGAAGCTCGCATGCGTCTGGCACACGCCCTTGGGGCGGCCGGTGGTGCCCGAGGTGTAGAGGATCACGCCCACGTCCGTCGCTTCGCCGGCCGCCACCGCGCGGTCGTAGTAGCCCAGGTTGGCCTTGTCGAACTCACGGCCCAGCGCGCGCAGCTGCTCGTAGCTCATGAGTCCGGGCTGGTCGTAGTGGCGCAGGCCCTTGGGGTCGTCGTAGATGATGTGGCGGATCGCGGGGTAGCGCTCCTTCTGGATCTCGCGGCACTCCAGCAGCTTGTCGACCTGCTCCTGGTCTTCGACGAAGACGAACTCGATGCCCGCGTCTTCCAGCATGAACACCATCTCGCTGGCCACCGCGTCCTGGTAGAGCGGCACCGGCACGCCGCGCAGGCTTTGCGCGGCGACCACCGCCATGTACAGGTGCGGGCGGTTGGCGCCCACGATGGCCAGGTGGTCGTTGGCCTTGAAGCCGAGGCTCGCGAGACCGCAGGCCATTTCGCGCACCTCCTGCGCCACGGCGTTCCAGGTCCAGGTTTGCCAGATGCCGAGGTCCTTCTCGCGCACGGCGGGCGACTCGGGTCGGGCTTCGGCATGCGCGAGCAGCAGACGGGGGAAGGTGGGGGCGGTTGTTTGCACAGTGGGCGGATCGTAGGTCTCACTTTGACGCCCGGGTGTCGTTCCAACGACAATCCTAGGGACACTACTCCCCGGAGTTTCCCGATGCCTCAAGGCAATCTCACCCACAGTCCGCTCGGTGGTTCGATCAAGGACCGCGTGCGCCCCGCCAACGCCGTCGAGCTCGATGGCATTCCCTGGCTGCCCACGCTCACACCCACCGAGCGCCGCCGCGCCGAGGCCGCGCTCGTGGTGGGCGAGGCCGAGCCCGGCGACCTGGTGTGCCGCGTCGGCCGCTCGCCCACCTACTGGTTCGGCGTGGTCGAAGGCCTGCTCAAGATGAGCAACGACAACGCCGACGGCGGCTCGGTCACCTACACCGGCGTGCCGCCCGGCGGCTGGTTCGGCGAAGGCACGGTGATGAAGCGCGAGCCCTACCGCTACAACATCCAGGCGCTGCGCCGCAGCGTGGTGGCGGGTCTGCCGATCGAGAGCTTCCACTGGCTGCTGGACCACTCCATCGGCTTCAACCGCTTCGTGATGAACCAGCTCAACGAGCGGCTGGGCCAGTTCATCGCGGCGCTGGAGATCGACCGGCTCAACAATCCCGACGCGCGTGTGGCGCGCAACCTGGTGTCGCTGTTCAACCCGGTGCTGTACCCCGGCGTGGGCGAAGTCTTGCGCATCACGCAGCAGGAGCTGGCCTACCTGGTCGGCCTGTCGCGCCAGCGCGTGAACGAGGCGCTCAACGGCCTTTCCGCGCAGGGGTTGATCCGCGTGGAGTACGGTGGCCTGCGCGTGCTCGACCTGCCGGGCCTGCGCGTGAGCGCGATGTCGAACAAGAAGAACAGCCAACCCTCCGCGGAAACGGAAACCTCATGACGCTCAAAGACCAGATCCAGATCGTGCCCGCGAACGCGGAGGCCGCGTTCATTCCCCCGCCGCAGCCATCGAAGAAGCCCAAGGCCGAAGAGGCCGGGCCGACGCTCGAAGAGGCCCTCGCGCGCAATGAGCAACTGGCCGAAAGGCTCGAGGAACTGGACGCGGTGCTGGCAAAGCCGCTCAGCGAGATCCTCGCCGACCGCGAGAAGTCCGAAGAGGCCGCGCTCGCCTGGGACCGCTTCGGCGCCATGTGGATGCTGTCGCAGCGCGCCATGCGCCGCGTGGCGCTCGACCTGGCGGCGCAGCTCGGCGTGAGCGAGGAAGAGGTCGTGGCGCGCGCCATGACGAACGCCAACGCGGTGCTCAACGGCGCGGACGAAATCGACCTGGGCGGCACCGTGGCGCCCGCGCAGCTGCAGCACATCGCCAGGCATCGCGCCTTCCTGCGCAAGCAATTCAGGACCGGGTGAGCCGCGAGGCTTTTCGTTACCCCTTAACCTCCCGCCTTCTTTCCAGAAAGACTTATTCCCAGATGACCGCTTCTTCCCACCTCACCCTCATCACCGGCGCCTCGCGCGGCCTGGGCCAGGCCATGGCCGAACAGCTGCTGCAGGCCGGCCACACGGTGCTGGGCATTTCGCGCAAGCAAAGCCCCGCGCTGGCCGAGGCGGCCAAGGCCGCGGGCGCCGAGCTCACGCAATGGGAGCAGGACCTGTCCGATCCGGTCGCTGCCGCGGCGCGCCTGTCGGCCTGGCTGCAGACCGTCGATGCGCAGCGCTTCGACAGCGTCACGCTCATCAACAACGCGGGCACCGTCGGCAACCCCGCGCCGCTGTCGGGCGCCGTGGCCGGCGAGCTGTCGCTGGCCCTGCGCATCGGCCTCGAAGCGCCGATGCTGCTGACCTCCGCCTTCCTGGGCGCCACGCGCGAATGGCGCGGCGCGCGCAAGGTGCTGAACATCTCTTCGGGCCTGGGCCGCAACGCCATGGGCAGCCAGGCGCCGTACTGCGGTTCCAAGGCCGGCATGGACCACTTCTCGCGCGCCGTGGCGCTCGAGGAAGCCCATGCGCCGAACGGCGCGCGCATCGTCTCGCTGGCGCCCGGCGTGATCGACACCGACATGCAGGTGCAGCTGCGCGGCGCCACGGCCGAGAAATTCCCGGACCGCACGCGCTTCGAGAAGATGAAGAACGAAGGCCTGCTCGACAGCCCGGCCACAGCCGCGGCCAAGGTGCTGAAGTACCTGGCGCGCGCGGACTTCGGCACGAACCCCGTGGCCGACGTGCGCGACCCGGCCTGAGCCTCAAAGAAGAAACGGCAGCACACCATGGCCACCGCCAAGTCGATCGACACCAACGACTACAAGCTCTTTCCGTCGCCGCGCAACGTGCACCGCGTCATCTTCGAACACCAGGTCTTCGTGCCGTATCCGTACGCGCTGATCGTGCTGGACGAGTTCTACTTCAAGGGGCGCAGCAGCCTGTTTTCGGCCTGCCGCATGAGCGACGGGAAGATGGGGCAGGTGGTGACCTTCGAGCTGGCGTCGGACGTCGACATCTTCAACACGAAGTTCGTGCCGGACTGAGCGGGGAGATTTCTCCCTCCCCCGCTGGGGGAGGGCAGGGGTGGGGGCAAGCGGCGTATCTATTGAACGCTCTGCCTGCCCCCATCCCGACCTTTCCCCAAAGGGGGAAGGAGCAAGACCATGAAGCCCAGCGGCCGCGCCACCATCGCCGACGTCGCCGAGGCAGCTGGCGTTTCCAAAGCCACCGTCTCGCGCTTTCTCAACCATCGCGAACGCCTGCTGAGCCCCGACATCGCCGCGCGCGTCGAGGTCGCGATCGCGGCGCTGCAGTACTCGCCCAGTCCGATGGCCCAGGCGCTGAGCCACGGTCGCTCGCGGCTCATCGGCCTGATCGTGGCCGACATCACCAACCCGTACTCCGTGGCCGTGCTGCGCGGCGCCGAGAAGGCCTGCCAGGACGCCGGCTACCTCGTGATGCTGTTCAACCTCGGCAACGAGAGCGAACGCGAGCGCGAGGCGATCGACGCGCTCGCGGGCTACCAGGTCGACGGCTTCATCCTCAACACGCTGGGCCGCGGCAGCAACGTGGTCGACGCGGTCACGCTGCACGGCAAGCCGGCGGTGCTGGTCGACCGGCGCCACACCGGCATGCACACCGACTTCGTCTCGCTCGACAACCATGCCGCGATGACGGCCACCTGCGGCCACCTGGTCGAAGGCGGCTACCGCGAGCTGCTGTACGTGACCGAACCGCAGAAGGGCGTGAGCTCGCGGCGCGAACGCACGGCGGCGTTCGGCGCCTGCGTGGCCGCGCACGAGCCGCGCGTGGCCGGCGAGATCTTCGAATGCGTCGAAGGGGGCCACGAGGCGCTCGACGAAGCGCTGCGCGCCCTGCGCCGGCGCGCCAGGCGCGGGCGCCGCGCGGCCGTGGTCGCGGGCAATGCGGTGGTCACGCTGCGCGTTGCGCAGGCGATGGCCCGGCTGCGCTGGCGGTTCGGCGACGACCTGGGCTTCGTCGGCTTCGACGATCCCGAGTGGGCCTCGCTCATCGGCCCGGGGCTGAGCACCGTGGCCCAGCCGACCGACGCCATCGGCCGCACGGCGGCCAACTGCCTGATCGAGCGGTTGCGCGGCCTCGACGTGCCGCCGCGCCAGTTGCTGCTGCCCGGCGAACTGGTGGTCAGGGGCTCGTCGCAGGCGTCCTAGCGTCCTGCACGGCGCGGTCGAAGGTGATCGGCCCGCGCATCCAGTCGGCCGCGCGCTCGGCCATCATCACGGTCGGCGCGTTGGTGTTGCCGCCGATCAGCGTGGGCATGACCGAGGCATCGACCACGCGCAGGTTCTCGATGCCATGCACGCGCAGCTGCGCGTCGACCACCGCCATCGCGTCCGTGCCCATCCTGCAGGTGCCCACCGGGTGGTAGATGGTGTCGGCGCGCGCGCGGATGTGGCGCACGAGCTCTTCGTCGGTGCGGGCGTCGGCCGTGTAGAGCTCGCGGTGCCGGTACTTTGCGAGCGCCGGGGCACGCAGGATCTCTCGCGTCTTCTTCACGCCCTGCAGCAGCAGCGCCAGGTCTTGCGGCTCCGACAGGAAACGCGGGTCGATGCGCGGCGCCGACAGCGGATCGGCATCGTTCAGCCGCACGTCGCCACGGCCCTTGGGCCGCAGCACGCACACGTGGCACGAGAAGCCGAAGCCCATGTGCAGCTTGCGCGCATGGTCGTCGGTGATGGCGATCACGAAGTGCAGCTGCAGGTCGGGCCGCCGCAGTTCGGGCGACGACTTGATGAAGGCGCCGCCCTCGGCGAACGGCGTGGCGACCAGCCCCGTGCCGCGCTTGCGCCACTCAAAGGCGGCCTTCATCAGCTTCAGCCCCGCGACCGCGCCGATGCCGAACAGGTCGGTGTCCTTCGAGGTGTACGACAGGATGAAGTCGGTGTGGTCCTGCAGGTTCTGCCCGACGCCCGGCAACGCGTGCCGCACCGCGATGCCGTGTTTCCCCAGCTCGGCGGGTTCTCCGATGCCCGACAGCATCAGCAGCTGCGGCGAGTTGAACGCGCCGCCGCACAGCACCACCTCGCGCCGCGCGGCGAGTGTCTCGGGCTCGGTATGGCCGCCGCGCCGTACTTCTACGCCCACCGCGCGCCGCTCGTCGAGCACCACGCGCAGCGCCTGCGTGTTGGTGAGCACCTTGAGGTTGGAGCGCTTCATCGCCGGGTGCAGGTAGGCCGCGGCCACCGAGCAGCGCTCGCCGTTCTTCGCGCCGCCATGGAACTGCGTGACCTGGTAGAGGCCCGCGCCTTCCTGCTCGGGGCCGTTGAAGTCGTCGTTGCGCGGAATGCCGCAGGATTGCGCGGCGCGCACGAAGTCTTCGGTGATCGCGCGCGGGCTCTGCTGCTCGGCCACCTGCAGCGGCCCGTCGGCGCCGTGCAGCGCGCTCGCGCCGCGCTGGTTGCCTTCGGCGCGAATGAAGTAGGGCAGCACCTCGTCGAACGACCAACCGGCGCAGCCTGCGCGGGCCCAGTCGTCGTAGTCCTCGCGGTGGCCGCGCACATAGAGCATCGCGTTGATCGCGCTCGAGCCGCCCAGGCAGCGCCCGCGCGGCTGGTAGCCGCGGCGGCCGTCCAGGCCCGGCTGCGGCACGGTCCGGTAGGCGTAGTTGTTGATGCGCGGGCGGCCCGGCAGCATCGCCACCGTGGCGGCCGGTGCGCGCACCAGAATGCCGCGCCCCTCGCCACCGGCTTCGACAAGGCAGACCTGCACGCCGGGGTCTTCGCTCAGGCGCGAGGCCAGGGTGGCGCCGCCGGAGCCGCCACCGACGATCACGTAGTCGAATTCCATGGCGCGTCTTCCTTTTGTTCTTTGCTGCCTGCGTCCGCGCGGACGGATTCGACTGTAGGAATGAACGTGGAAGCGGGGCTCGGCGTTTTCCCTCAGTGCGTCGCGTTGCGGCCGACGCCTTGCAGATAGCCCTCCAGCGCCTCGAGTTGGGCGGAAGCGACGATGGCGCCCACATGACCGTCGGGCCGCACCAGCACCCAATCGCCAGCGGCGAGTCCGTAGGCACTGCGGAAGTGGCCACCATCGTCGCGCAGGTCGCCGCTGTCGCCGAAGGCGTGAACGTGCAGGCCCGATCGCGGCGCCACGTCGCCGCGATCGACCTCCCAGCCGAGCAGGGTCCAGTGCGCGCCCTTGAAGAGCTGGAACAGGCGCACGGGTTGCCCGGCGGCACCGGTGACCGGCGCATCGGGTGCGCGGTCTCCCGCGCGCAGGCCGTCAGCGCGTGGGGGCATCTCCATCGCGAGGGACGATCCGGGGTAACCGAGGTCGAGCTGTTGCACTTCCCGCCCGCGCCGCATGTCGCCCCGCTTCGCATCGCCGAGCAGCTTCGTGGCAAGCCCGAGGACGTCTGCGGCGACGGGGCGGCGTTCTTCCTCGTAGCTGTCGAGCAATGCCGCGGGTGCCCCAGCGGCAACGGCCGCCAGCTTCCAGCCCAGGTTGTAGGCGTCCTGCACGCTGGTGTTGAGTCCTTGGCCGCCCGTCGGGGGATGGACGTGTGCGGCGTCGCCGACCAGCAGCACGCGGCCTGCGCGGTAGCGATCGGCCAGACGCGCGTTCATGTGGAAGGCCGAGGCCCACGAGACCGAGTGGATCCGGATGTCGTCACGGCCGGTGCGCGCGGCGACCATCGCGGTCAGGCCCTGCGCGCCGAGGTCGATGTCGCCCTCCAGCGGTATCGGCGCCTGCAGCTGGAACAACGCCGTTCCCGCGAGCGGGCACAGGGACATCTGCGCATCCATCTCTCCTTCGTTGAAACGGTGCCACGCGTCTCGCCCCAGACCTGACAGCACGACGTCGGCCACGATGGCACGCACGCCCAGCGTCTTGCCCGGAAAGCCGATGTCCAGCGCATGCCGCACGAAGCTGCGGCCGCCGTCGGCACCGACGAGAAAGCGCGTGCGAAGCGTCTCCTCGCCCGCCACGCCGACCAGCCGCGCCGTGACGCCGCTTTCGTCCTGCGCGAAGCCGACCAGTTCGCAGCCGAATTCCGGCCGATGCCCGAGCTCGGCCAGGCGCTCGCGCATCGTGCCCTCGGTCAGGAACTGCGGGACCATCAATGGAATGCCATAGGGTTCAGCGGGCGTCGGCGCTTCGTGCGTCATCACCAGCGATTCGGTGAAGCTGCCGTCGGCGCGGTATTCCCGCGAGGGTGGGTACAGGCCGCCGGCCGCGACGATGCGATCGAGGATGCCCAGGTCCTCGAAGACCTCCTGTGTTCGCGGCTGGATGCCCTTGCCGCGCGAGCCTTTGAAAGGCGCGTCCATCTTCTCGATCAGCCGGAAGGAAACACCTCGCCGCGCCAGGTCGATGGCGAGCGTGAGGCCGGCCGCGCCGGCGCCGCAAATCAGTACGTCAACAGAAGGATCCTGGGTCATCGAAAGCTCCAATGTGTGTAATATGCACTCAATAGGAGCGGATGCTATGCCAAAGAAAATAAATGTGCAAGATGCACACATGTCCGCGCAACTGCGCTCGCTGCACGGTGCGCTGCTGACCGTGGTGAGCGTCATGAACCGGCCGCAGCGCGACGAGGCGATGGTGCGCGAAGCGGGCATTTCGCTCGACCGTGCCCTGTTCCCGTTGCTGGTGGGCATCGAGCGGCTCGGGCCGATCGGCGTGGTCGAACTGGCCGACCGTGTGGGGCGCGACTACACCACGGTCAGCCGGCAGGTCGCGAAGCTGGAGAGTCTGGGTCTGGTCGAGCGCCAGGGCGGTGTTCACGACCGGCGCGTGCGCGAAGCCGTGGTGACGCCGAAGGGCAAGCTGATGACCGACGCCGTCGACGCGGCGCGCGAACGCATCGCGCGCGCCATCTTCGCCAACTGGGAGACACAGGATTTCGAGGAACTGGTGCGCCTCCTGCAGAAGTTCGCGGCGGATATCGAGGACGGCGGCCAGCGCTAGATTCCGGACGCTGCACAGCCGCAACAACCGGGCGAAAATCGGCCGTGTCCCAGCCTGCCCTTCCGCCTCATCCGACTCTTCAAGCTCTCGTGGCGTCCACCGAACTCAAGGGCTTCATCCTCACTCGCCATTGGCGCGATGCCCCGTCGGGCACCGAAATCGAGTACTGGCTAGCCACCGATGCGGGGCCGCTGAAAGTGCTCCTGACCGCCCGGAGCTCCGTCGCATTCGTCGCGACCCGGCACAGGGCGGCGGTGCAGGCGCATCTCGCGGCCATGCCGGGCATGCAACTGCGTGAACTCGAACTGAAGACCTTCCACCAGGAACCCGTCGTCGGTGTCTATGCAACGCACTTCCGCCAGCTCGGTCGATTGGCGCGTGCCCTTCAGCCGCAGGGCATTCCCCTGCTCGAAGCCGACGTGCGCCCGCACGACCGCTACCTGATGGAGCGGTTCATCACCGCCGGCGTGCGGGTGGAAGGAGGGCGGGTCGACGGCGCCACCCTCATCGACTGCAAGCTCAAGCCCGCGCCCGAATTCAGGCCGGTGCTGAAGGTGGTGTCGCTGGACATCGAGACGAGCCAGGACGAAGCGCTCTATTCCATTGCGCTGGACGGCACGCAGGAACGGGTGGTCTTCATGCTGGGCGAGCCGCCGCCCGAGCCAGCCGAGCCAGCCGAGCCGGCTGAACAGGATGAGCCCATGGACTTCTCGCTCGTCTATTGCCCGACCCGCAAGGCCATGCTCGAGAGGCTCAACGACTGGTTCGAGCGCAACGACCCCGACGTCCTCATCGGCTGGAACGTCATCCAGTTCGACCTGCGCGTGCTGCAGAAGACCGCCGACGACTGCGGGGCGCCGCTCCTGCTGGGACGTGAGCGGCGGCCTGTCGCGTGGCGCACCCATCCGGGCAAGCAGGGCTACCTGTTCGCGCCCATGCCCGGCCGGGTGGTCATCGACGGCATCGACGCACTCAAGGCCGCGGTGTGGAGTTTTCCTTCGTTCAGCCTGGAAACCGTGTCGCAAGCGCTGCTCGGCGAGGGCAAGTCCATCGGCGATGCGTACGACAAGATGGCCGAGATCGAGCGGCGCTACCAGCACGACAAGCCCGCGCTCGCGCGCTACAACATCCGCGACTGCGAGCTGGTGTTGCGCATCTTCGAGAAGGCGAAGCTGCTGCAGTTCATGATGGAGCGCGCCCACGCCACCGGCCTGCAGGCCGACCACTTCGGCGGCTCCATTGCCGCGTTCAGCCACCACTACCTGCCGCGCATGCATCGCCTGGGCTACGTGGCGCCGAACGTGGGCGAGATCGCGAGCAAGGCCTATCCCGGCGGGTACGTGATGGACTCCAAGCCGGGCTTCTACGACTCGGTGGTGGTGCTGGACTACAAGAGCCTCTACCCCTCGATCATCCGCACCTTCCTGGTCGACCCGGTGGGCTTGATGGAAGGTGCGAACCCCAGCGATCCGGCGATGCGCGTCAAGGGGCCGGGAGGGACCGTCTTCTCCCGCGAGAAGCACTGCCTGCCGGAAATCGTGACCACGCTCTGGCGTGCCCGCGACGAGGCCAAGCGGGTCAGGAACGAGCCGCTGTCCCAGGCCCTGAAGCTGCTCATGAACTCCTTCGCCGGCGTGCTGGGTGCGGCCGACTGCCGCTTCTTCAATCCGCAGCTGGTGTCCGCCGTCACCCTGCGGGGCCACGAGATGATGAAGCTCACGCGCGACTTCGTGCAGCGCCGGGGCTACGAGGTCATCTACGGCGACACCGACTCCATCTTCATCTGGCTCAGGCGCACCCATAGCAACGAGGAAGCACACGCCGTGGCGGCCGACCTGGCGGGGGACATCAACGGCTGGTGGACGCGCACCCTGCGCGAGGAGCAGGGCCTGGAGAACCTGCTCGAGATCGAGTTCGACACCCATTACAGGAAGTTCTTCATGCCCACGATCCGGGGCTCGGACGTGGGCAGCAAGAAGCGCTACGCGGGCCTGAGCATGGATGCCTCGGGCAAGGAGGAGATGGTCTACCGCGGCCTGGAGATGGCCCGCAGCGACTGGACCCTGCTGGCGCGCCAGTTCCAGGAGGGGCTGCTGTCGCGCATCTTTCAGGGCGAGCCCTACAAGGCGTTCGTCACCGACTATGCACGCGCTACGCTGGCCGGCGCCAAGGACGACCTGCTCATCTACAGGAAGCGCCTGCGCCACCCGCTCGATGCCTACCTGGTCAATGTGCCGCCGCAGGTGCGCGCCGCGCGCATCGCCGACGCGTACAACGCCAGTGTCGGGCGGCCCATGCAGTACCAGAGCGGCGGCTGGATTCAGTACGTCATGACCCGCAACGGGCCCGAGCCGCTGGAAACGCGCCATTCCCGCATCGACTACGAGCACTACCTGAGCAAGCAGCTGCAACCGATTGCCGACGCCATCCTGCAGCCGATGGGCGAGAGCTTCATGGCGTTGACGACCGCGCAGCAAGGTCTTTTCTAGCCGCGGGATTCACGTTTTCCCGCATGTGGTGCATGCCGGTGCGCCCCATGCACCGCGATGTCATTGGGGAAGCGCAAGGGGACCTATTTTTTAGTTCGCCCGTTGCGAAAAACGGTGCTTGGTGCGCTCGCCGCGCGCTCCTAGCATCCGTTCACCTCATCGCATCCACAAGGAATTCGCCATGGCCAATCTCCGGGACCCCGGTCGCCGAAGTCTCCTCAAGACGTCCCTCATCGCCGGCGGTCTCTCCGCCGGCGGCCTGCTCAGCGTCGACGCCTTCGCACAGGGCAAGGCGCGCATCAACATGCAGCTGGGCTGGATCGTGGGGGGCAACCAGATCGGCGAGGTGCTCGCCAAGCGCATGGGCTTCTACGAGCAGGAGGGCATCGACTTCGCGATCCAGCCGGGCGGCCCCAACATCGACGGCGTGGCCATCATCGCCTCGGGCCGCTACGAGGTCGGGCAGGTGTCGTCGAGCCCGTCGATCATGCTGGCCGTGTCGCAGGGCCTGCCGATCAAGTGTTTCGCGGTGGGTGCGCAGAAGCATCCGTACACCTACTTCTCGCTGGCCAAGAACCCGGTGCGCAAGCCGGCCGACCTGGTCGGCAAGCGGGTGGGCATTCCGTCGACGGCCGCCATCCTGCTGCGCGCGCTGCTCGCGAAGAACAAGATCGCCGAGAAGGATGTGAAGGTCGTCTCCATCGGCGCAGACATGTCGCCGCTGCTCACGGGCCAGGTCGACGTGGTGACGGGTTGGCTCACGAACACCACGGCCATCAAGGTGCTGGGGCCCGACATCGCCACGCTCACGCAGTGGGACGCGGGCGTGCGCCTCTATGCGCTGCCGTACTACGCATCGACCAAAACGCTGGAGACCCAGCCCAAGGTGATCGAGGCCTTCCTGCGCGCCACCGCCAAGGGCTGGCACCACGTGCGCGCCAACCGCGACCAGGCGGTGGACATGCTGGTGAAGGAGTACCCGAACCTCAAGCGCGAAGACGAGCGCGTGGCGCTCGACGTGATGCTCGAGTACGCGTTCGACGGTGCCGCGCAGACGCAGGGCTGGGGCGCGATGGACCCGGCCGTGTGGCAGGAGCAGATCACCACCTATGCGGACCTGGGCCAGTTCACCGCGCGCACGCCGAAGGTGGACGACGTGATCTCGCTCGACCCGCTCAAGGCCACCGCCGCCGCGCGGGCGATGAAGGGCTGACACGATGGCCGCCGTTCCAGACACAGCCCGTTCACCCGCGCCGGCCATCGCGTGCCGCGACATCGGCGTGCGCTTCTTCACCGAGCGCCGCGACGTCACCGCCATCCAGAGCCTGGACCTCGACGTGGCGCYCGGCGAGTTCCTCACGCTGCTGGGC
>NNBU01000181.1_pt1 | contig 13923 bp, 8 predicted proteins | sample 1173781 | NCBI WGS metagenome assembly NNBU01 (sample SAMN07173937, study PRJNA388173) | plant metagenome | biome: Plant school; feature: Soil; material: Symbiotic tissue of Blasia pusilla L.; isolation source: symbiotic tissue sample KVJ2 | host: Blasia pusilla | place: Norway: Troms, Kvaloya...
GGTCTGATGATGGGGGTAACGAACTATTGCTTGAATTTTGCTCTAATTTTTCTAATTGTTCGACAGCTAAAGAATGAAGATTACCTGCAACTTCTACCAATTTCTCTTTATCCAGAGATTGGAAGTAGTTCTGGTTCATCTGTGAGAGGTCTTCTTTGCTCAGTCGATTCATTCCTGCTTTGGCTTTGTTGCAAAATCATTTTTTACATTACCACACGATTGTCACCCCTACTTTTACCTACACTGCAAACTCTTGTTTTAGGGGGGAGAGTGAAAAACTACCATAGTAAGGCGGTATTGGCAGAATGTGCTAAGGGCGATCGCATGTCTCAAGGAGACAGTGTGGACTTGGAACAAGTCACCAGAAGCTGTGTTTGTCGCGGCTTGTAAGGAGGGGAGAAAAACGGAGTCCACACAGGCCAAATCTGCTGTGGAGGATTGGTTTAAGTGGGCGAGACAGAGGGTTGTGATTGCTATGTCTGGTGAGGTTGTGTACACGCCGGATGGGGAGGCGGTGGCGTTACAGGAGATGATGCGGCGGTATCCGGTGGGGGGTAGGGTTGTGTGTCTATCCAAAATTTTGAAATGGTGGAGTGATGCGATTACTGCGTAGTCAAAAGTTAGAGCCTGAAGAACAAAAAGGTAGAGGATAACAAGGGGCTATAAAAGCCAGAAATTTAATAAAACTTAAGAGTATTTACGGGTGATGATCCAGTTCTTATGCGTATATTATATAGCAAATCATATAGCATCCATTCTTTAAGCTAGTGAAGTAAGTAAAAACTAAATGATTATCAAAAAAAACGTGGCTATAAAACAGCCAGAGTTAGGGAAAATTATTCGTGATTTGCGGCTTTTGTTTGGGCTTACACAAGAACAATTCGCAGCAAAGCTCGGTGTAACATTTTCCACAATTAACCGTTGGGAGAATGGACGTTCTAAACCGTCACCACTAGCAATGAAGAAGATTGAAGAGATGTTGATAGAAATGGATAAGTAGGAGCAGTATTTATTAAGTAAATATTTGCAGAGCTAGTTTTGCAAAACTATGCCTATTCAGTCCAAGAGAATAATTTTAGATCCTCAAATACAAAACTTTTATCTAGTTTGCTATGCTCAAAATTATGGTGAAGATGTGTACATAAATTTCACTTTTTAGAATTTTAAATAGCCTTTTAAATTAACAAATTTTCAGTCTCAATTAATCAATTTAAATAAAGTATTTAAGAGAAAAAATCCACTAATTCCTTTCTTATGGCATAGATTATGATTCTGAAATTGATATAAATTATTATACAGTTTTAAATATATACAATTTATTTGAGTTGATAATTGAATTTTAAATAAATGCCAAATAATTTTCCAGATATTATTAATCGTATTCATTTTATAGGTAAAATTAGTGAATACTTTGAACGTTTAGGTTGGACACAACAAGAACAAATTAACCATATTCGTAATAAATATGGAATAACTCGTAGTCAACTTAATGATGTAGAGCTATTAGATTTATTTAAATATTTACAGCAAATAGGTAATGACAAAAGCATGAAAAGCCCAATTCAAAAAATATTTTTTGGCTCTCCTGGCACTGGTAAAAGCCACAAAATTTCTAATGATAATGATGGTGGAATTGTTTATGAAACTTTAGGTATTGATAAAAAAACTCATCCTGAAAATTTGATTAAAACCGTTTTTCATCCTGAATATACTTATGGGGATTTTCTGGGAAAACTAATGCCGCAAACTAAATCTGATGGAAGTGTTTATTACCAATTTTATGAAGGTCATTTTTTAAAGGCATTAGCACAAGCTTATAAAAATATTATAGCTCAAAAAGAAGGTGAATCTATTCAAAATGTTGCATTGGTTATTGATGAAATAAATAGGGGTAATTCTTCAGCAATTTTTGGTATAGTTTTTCAACTTTTAGATCGTGGGCAAGATGGTTATTCAGCTTATGGAATTGATATCTCAAGTTTAGAATTTAGAAAACTTGTTGAGTTAATAGGATTTAAACTAGAAGACAAATCAGAAGATCGTTATTTATATGGTGAAGCTACAAGAGGGAAGTTTCTTGATGAGTATCAAAGTATTTTTGATAAAATTCATATTCAAGTTCAAGAAAGTAAAGTAGTTGGTAGTTCGATTCGCATACCTCCAAATCTTTCTATTTTTGGAACGATGAATACTTCTGATAGCTCTATTTACTTTATGGATAATGCTTTTAAAAGGCGTTGGGAATGGGAATATATAGATTGGAAACAAAATAGCGATGAGAAGATAGACTCTATAATTTTGGAAGGTTACGGGAATAATAGTTTTCAATGGAAACAACTAGTTGAAAGCTTTAATCTTTTTATTAAAGATAATTGTAACTCAGTCAGAAGCGGTAAAATAGAAGATATGCAAATAGGCTACCATTTTATTAGCACAGGCAAAGTTACAGAAGCTCAGATAAAAAACAAACTAATGTTTTTTGTTTGGGATAGTGTTTTTAATCGAGATAAAAATCCACTTCGAGAATTATTGGGATTGCAAAGGAATGGAAAAGAACTGGTAACTTTTGGAGACTTTATTAAATATGATAAAGAGTTTGTAGAAAACCTTTTAAGTTATAAACAAAAATAATTCGGTTTTAAATCATTGTAATTTTCTGGTTTTTCAATAATTATAGTAATGTATAATGTGGGATTTTTCAAAACTCAATCTTAAAATAGGTTCCGATTTTGTAGGTATTAAAGCTGACGATGAGGGATACGCTTTTTACTTACCGAAAGGATTTGATGATTTCCTAGATAAATATCAAAATAACATTGATGATCAAGATACTAATAAATTTGACAAAGTACGCGATTTTTTCTTTTTAATGTATCGAGCATTAAGAAAATTCGATTGTGATAATGAAAACAATCCAAGAGTTACAAGAAAAAACAACAAAAATAAAACAAATGATCAACCCAATTTAAGCATAGATGGCATTAGTTTAGAATATCAAGAAGAAAGTAATTGTATTTTATACAGCAAGCTTTCGATGATTGAGCGGATATTAGAGGCTTATGATGATTTAACGATTAATTCTCTACAAAATAAAAATAGAAGTAGTGAAGAGATAGATTATTCTAAAATCTATAAATATTTGGATAAAGCTATTTATTTAAATAATGGATCTATTTATATTGATTTCATGTATCTGCCTCGTCCAACGATATGTTATCAGAGTATTGAGATAGTTAATATTTATTGTTTCATTTTAGATGAGATTATTCAACAACTACAAGAAGATGTACCTGAAAATGTTTACGCTAGAAGTCAAGATATTAAATTCCTTTCTCAAAAATTTAGAGATAACTATTTAACTGCTGACCATTCTCTTTTTCACAAAGATACTTTTGAAGAAAGTATTCAGATTTGTAAAGAAGCACTTGATAATATAGATAGAAATACCCACTATAAAGATGCTGATTACTGGGGGCTATATGAAGCTGTTGAAACTTTTTTGTATGGAGGATTAAATCCAGAATTAGATGATGGTAACTTTTGGGGAGTACAGGGAAAGCAGGGTTTTGATTACGTTTGGGAGGATATGTGTCAAAATTATTTCTTTCAAAAGAATTTTGATCAAATTAACAATAATTTTAATAAAATTTGTTTTGCTGATACTGATATACCAATAGATGGTTATGAAAATAATAAAATTAAGAATCCACAACATTATAGAGCAGCATCAGACAAAAATAGGGTTGGATGGTGGGAGGTTAAAGGTAGAGATAGCAAATTAGATAAATTTACTAATCAATGGTTATTTCAGAAACAAAATCCTGAAGTTAATCATCCTAATAATGGTAAGGCTTTATATTGGAGAGAATTATTCTGTATTGAGTGGAATTTAAACATTAGACACCTAGCTGATTCAGAATATACTTTTAATAAATTTGACGATAAACTATTACGTCGTTATCCAAAACCCGATCTAATTATTAAAAATGAAGATTCTAAAAATATTGTAATTATTGATTTCAAAAATGTTTCTTTTAAAAAATATGAAAATTATAGAAATAAATATTTGGAGGAAACTGATCCAAGCTATAGAATAGCCTTAGAAAAACAGCTTGTCTATGAATTAGCTTTACAGCAAATTTTACCTGAATACACCATACAAAACTATTTTTTCATTCCTTTTTATTTTACTGATAAACCTAAATCTGAAAAAGAAATTTTAGGAAATGTAGAGTCTAGATTTACTGTTAGAGGTATTAAAATATTTATAGCCGATTTTAATGTAATATTAAATGTATATTTAGGAAATATAAAAGTATCCAATATGAGTGTACTTAAGTATTCTGAACCAAAGGATCGTTCTGAACATAAATCGAGAAAACAAGAAGAAATTATTCTACTAGAAAACCAAAGCATAAATAGCGAATACGTCCCTTTGATTTCTTTTCAAAATCAAAAGCAAAGGCAGATCGCTACAGATTATATTATTGAACAAGTGAAAATATTTTTTCAAGAGATAGGGGTAGATATTCCAAACCTTGTAGAAGCTCAACTACCTTATTCAGAGAGTATTGTAGCTGAGGAGTTTTCTCAAGTGAACATAGATTACTTTTATGACAAATTATTTTATGATTTGGGAGAAAAAAAGGAAGATAGAGATGAAAATGGAAAACTAAAGGTAAAAATCAAATGGTGTATTACATTTCATAATAACTCTACTCCTATTAAAGTCCCTCAACTTAAAATACCTGGCTCTAATTTATGTCGTAGTTTTGGAACCATTGATATTGTTGGTACTCCAATCTTTTACTATATTTACTTTACACTTCAAGAACTATTAGATATAATCCTGAAAAATTAAAAAGCGTAATTTTTTTATTAAGTAGTTGTGATTAGACCTTCATTGAGAAATCTGATGGCTATCAGGAAGGCGTTTATTCCGCCGCGCCCGTTGCACAAAATGAATTTTCTTCAAGTTTAGCGATCGCACATCAAAAAATAGAACTGAGTCGTCCCTCTGCTTCTTTGTTGGCTGAAAACCAGGATTGTGGTGTTGAGCCTACAATCTCTCATGAAGGTACTTGTTCCGCCGCGCCCGTGTCATTAAATCAAAGTGAGATATTTGAATGGTTAGATAGAGCAAACGTTGGAGAATGTCCCCCATTGTGGGTAATTCAATATTTGCTAGACAGCAAGTATTACGCCAGCATGAGGGCAACAATCAGCAAGTTTGAGAAGCAGTGGAATCTATCTGTAGTCAATTATCAGGTGCAAAAATCTAGTGAGGCGTTGTTTACCACCGTTCGCGGAGCGTCTCGTAGAGAAGACATCACCATTAGATCCAAGGCTAGACTATTGCGAATGGAGAAACTGAAGATGGCTTCTCTGGTTGGGGAGAATCCGGGGTTTGACTTTTTGCTCTCGTGTTGGAATGATGACCCTGCCTTACAGATTGTGATCAAAAAGCTTTTGGCGAAGTTTCCGCAGTGGGGGGTTGCGATTGTGGATGGGGTGTTGGTTGATTGGGAAGAGTAGCGATGTCTGCGACGGGCTACGCCTACGCAGAACTTTGGCCACCTTTTCAGAAATCAAAGATGATTCCTATATTGTCTAATTATGCTCCTTTATGAGAATATAATTAAACAAATATTTAGTTTTGCTTTTTAAATAAATCAAAATGCGTAATTACAAAATAGTAGTTGTAGGCTCAAAAGGGTCAGGTAAGACATTATACTTAGCCAGTATGTACAATCGCCTTTCTGCTATAGGAAGATACAATGTTTTTTTAGAGTGTGATACTAATACAATAATTACAGATTCAGATGGAACACAAAAGACACCTCGCCAGTTACTTGCTAAAAGATATGCTAATCTTGCAGACCCTTCAAAGGATTGGGACGCTGGGACAGTAGATGTTGAAAAGTGGGCTTTTACATGCAAAGTTAAAGGGACACAGTCACCATCAATATTTTCTGCTTGTGAGTTCACTTATCTTGATTATGCTGGTGGTGATTTGGATGAGCAGTATAATGAAGAACTAGAGAAAACAATAAAAGATGCCGATTGTCTGTTAGGACTGTTGGACGGAGCCATGATTCTATCTGTTATTCGTGGTGAAAGCTCTGGCAGTATAAAGTTGACTCAGTATTTAGGTAACATTTTACCAATCATGTCAAGACAGACAAATCCGGTTCAATTTATTATTAGTAAATGGGATCTTTTTGATGGTGTTCATACTCTAAAAGAAGTTAAAGCTCGTTTACTCCAAGAAGACAACTTTAGAGATTTTATTCACAATATAAAAGAGAGTCAGTATAGAACAATTGAACACAAAGGTAAAGAATTCCCATTCTCAGTAAGATTAATTCCTGTAAGCTCCGTGGGTGTAGGGTTTGCGAAATTAGAAGATGGAAAAATGATAAAAAACCCTGGTGCAATTCTTAAGCCTTTTCAAGTTGAGATGCCATTAGCATGTGTTCTTATTGATAAAATTAAAGATGAACTACAAAAAGTTGTGTTACAAGAAAAAGAAATTGAAAGTAAAAAAATAGATAAGTTAACAATGGTCGAGTTTTGGGATTCAGCCGCAGAATTTTTTGGAAGTATAATAAATTTAATTCGTAAACCAATAGTTGAAAAATTACCGCCGGAGTTTCGATTTACGGATGATATTTTGAAAAAAATAGTTGAAGGAGCAATGTCTAGAGCAATCCAAACACGAGAAGAACAAGAAAGCAAAATTAGAGAACTAGAACGTAAAAGAAGTGAATCCTTAAAAAGAGTAAAAGATGAAGGAAGTTCTCTAGAATATGCAATAGATGTTTTTCTAGAATTAGATGAACAACTAAAAAGAAATTTTCCTGATTGTATTCTTTAGTTATGAATATTTATTCATAATTACATTAACTACAACTTGAGCTAATTTTCTAGTGTTTACTACTTTAAATTAATATTTTAGCAAAACGGTAAAAATCCTTATTTATTTTAAAAATAAGTAAGGCCTTGGTATATCATAAATCTTCAAGACTATAAGTTAAGCTTTTCAGGAAATAGATGTGAACACCAACGCTAAAGAACAACTAGTAGGCTCTTTTTTAGTCAGTAAGAACAAAGAAAAAGAATATACAACAATTGTAAGTCCCGAATTTAACCTTAATACTGATATTGCGCTTTTACTCAAAAAAACAGTATCACGCTATAATCAAGAAACACCTCAAGGTAAAGCAATATATACCGAAATTACAGATACTCAAATAGGTAAGCTTTTTGTAATTTCTCGAACTAGCTGGGCAACTGAAATATTTATTGGTGGAAATCAAAATAATATCTTATATGATTCATATTCAAGACCAATTCCGTTTATAGAAGGTTTTGTTTTACAAGAACCTGTAACAGAAAATGTAATTGCTTCTATAAATTTTAATATAGTTCACCAACAAGTTGTAGATCATTATAAACATTTTTGGGAATCAGGACAAATATCTAATTATAAATCAGAGCTTTTTAAATTACACAAAAGTAGCGATTTAAATGAATATTATGCACTTGTAAAAACAACATCTGTCGCAAAAATAACATCTACAGACACAATTAAAAAAACAGCATCCATAGACACAATTCAAAAACTTCAAAATAAAAATTGGCGATGTTTAAATACGTTTTGTCTTAATCCAGATGCTAGATATTATCCAGAAATATGCTCAGTAACATTTAGCGCAAATGGAGAATACGTTGCGGCTCGTTATAATAATCAAATCATACAAATATGGGATTGGAAGCAAAATAAAGTTATTAAAATTTTAGATAACTGTAAATTTGACAGTATTAGCTCTCTTGCTTTTAATAGCGACGGAAATATTATTACAACTGGTATGATATGTGAGAAAGGTGAAGCAATTATTAAGCTTTGGCAGTGGAACTTAGATAAAAATGTTATATCAAGCACACAAAGTCAGCATAACAAGCAAGTTTATGCTGTAGCATTTCATGAAGATCCGAAGTTAGGAGAATTCCTTGTGACAGGTATTCAAAATACTATAATTAAGCTATGGAGATTGAGAAAGAATCAAGATATTGATGATTTGGTTTATCATAATTATTTTTCTTTATCAAATTCTGTTAGATGTTTTGATATAAATCGCAATGGCACATTTATTGTGGGTGGAAATAACTCAGGGGTATTAACAATATGGAATTTTGAAACATCTGAAGTAGTGAAAATAATTCAAGGACATAATAGTTCAATTAACTCTATTGCTTTCAGTAAAAATAACAAAACATTTGCAAGTAGTAGCCAAGATAAAGATATAAAAATTTGGAGTATAGAAACTAATAATGAAATTCGTTATAATTCTACTCTCAATTTCCAAACTTTTGTTGAATGCCTTACCTTTAGTCCTATAAATGAAAGGATGTTAGTAGCAGGTTGCAAGGATAACAAAACTAGACTCTTTGACTACGTTAAGAGTGAATTGATCACTACACTTGACGAGCATAAGGGAGAAGTAACATCAGTAGCGTTTAATCCAGATGGTTTTCTGGCAACCGGAAGCACAGATGGTACAGTCAAAATTTGGTTTGAAAACTGAAGCAATTATCTGTAAATGACTATAAAATGGGATACTCATTTTTGAAGCTTTGCTTTAGTTTAATTACTCATTATGTTAAGTTATTGCCATTCTTAATATAGTAAATTCATAAAAATCAAGCAAAAATAACTACTTATTTTTTATTCTTATGATTACGTTGCTTTAAATGTAAATTAAAAGCATAGATGAGTTTAGAACGCCTAGTTGCATAAGGCGGCAATAAAAAAGAATAAAGACAACATATAAAAACAGTATAAAATCCTTCTAAAAAATCATCTCGATTTTGTAGACAACACGAAATCCAACATAGTTGAAGTAATTGGCGTGGTAAAAGTTTTTGCGACACGCAGAACGACAGTTTTTAGGAGACTCGAAGTAAGCACCGCCTCGCAGCAAAGATCTTGTTTGTGTTTGGGAAAGTTCATTATCATCCAACCAAGCACTGCCATCTGTTGGCGCACCTTCATAATTAACGTGCCAATCATCCAAACACCATTCCCAAACGTTTCCATGCATATCATACAATCCAAAGGCATTTGCTACTTTAAAACTACCAACTTCTGTTGTTTCGTCTCGATACGTTGCTTGTATCTCAGCACCATAAGTGTTCTTGGAATTATGGTTAGCCAGTTCTGATGTAATTGTTTCACCAAAATGAAATGGGGTGCTGGTTCCGGCTCTACATGCGTACTCCCATTGGGCTTCACTGGGGAGACAGTAGGTTTTGCCTGTTTGTTTGGAGAGGCGATTACAAAACTCTACCGCAGAATCCCAAGAAATACGCTCTACAGGTCGATTTGAACCTTTGAACCGGGATGGGTTAGGCTTTAGTTCGTGGTTAACTCGTTTTAAAGCCGCCACAGCCCGCCATTGTGCTTGAGTGACGGGGTATTTCCCCATGAAGAATGCTGGAACTTTAACTTCATGCTGGGGGCTTTCACTATCGGAGCGTCCGGTTTCAGTTTTAGGCGAACCCATCAGGAATTTGCCACCGGGGATGGACACCATATCGAGGGTGATGTTGTTCGGAAGATTTTCGGTGAAGTATTGGGCGGTTTTGCTTTGCCGTTGGATGATTTCACCGCGACGGTTGACTGTGGGCGTTTGATATTCAAACACCATGAGGGGAAGGGGAGATGTTGGTAAATTTTGTGCAGATTGATTAATAATTTCAACAGTGCTTTGTTCTTTAGCAACTATAGTTATTTCCACTAGAGAATTAGATGATACTGACAATAATTGACTCAATTTCGACAGCATAACCTGAGCAACTTGATGCTTAGATAGCAGATTATTTCCAGCCCCTAACAAGGAAATAACAATCCGTTGTAATTGTCGTTCTAAGCTCAATGTAATGACTGACTCAACGGCAACTGCTACATTTTTTATAATTGCTTTTGGCGATTCTACTGTTGCACAGATTAGAAAATGCTCCAGTTCACTTTCTGTAGGCTGTAGCAATCTGTTAATTTGAGTAGGTAAAGGCACAACTAAAGGTAACTGTGGTGTAATCTCTTTTCTGTTCTGTTGTGCCAAAACTAAATGAATTATTCTTTGTAATTCATCATTATTTTCTTTACCAATATATTCGCTTAATGACCGAAATAAAGAACCAGACATTCCAATTTTTGTGCCAGAAGAAATCACAAAAGCATCAAATGGTAACTTCCAAGGTTCATCAGTAAGACAGCTATAAATGCGGCTATTATTATGTTGAAATAGTAGATAACGCTGTTGCGGAAATTGCAGGTTATCCCCATGAACATTCTGAGATTGACTAGCGAGGATTAATTTTTGCTGAATTTGCTCACCCATATCAGCATATTTTCCCCCTAATAGCTGTAAAGTTTGAGCCGTAATCCAAGCAAAAGGTAAATAATTTGGGTCAACCTCTACATCAGGATTAAACAACATTGCATCAAAATTTCTGATTGGTTGCCTTAATTGCAACTCTCTATTAATAAACTCAGAAACACAGAGAATTACATCAATAGTCTGACTTTTGCGTGTAATTTTGATAAGTTCTTCTCTCACACCAGGATAGAATTCGTAGTTAACCTCTTCATTTACCCCTTCTCTCGGTTGTTCTGCTGTTGGTTTGAGCAATCCACCCATCAAGACTTCTGCTAGATGAACGGCATGGGAGCCAGATAATAGGGTTTGCTGAATTAACCGAATTACAGGTAAGCTAACTGGAGCCGCTGCCATCATCCGCGCTAACTGGCGAGATAGAGGGGAAGCAGCCGCCTGAAAACGACTTACCCTAGCTTTAGGAGAAAGCTGCTTGTCTTCGTTATCATTCGCACTAGCTTGAGGCGTGATTTTTTCTGGTAGAAAAACTAACCCTGGTGTCCTACTCCCTCCTACCCCTGCTAAAACCTTTGCCCAGTTTTTCATGGGAAAAGATTCTAAGGTGACAATGGGTAAAGTCAAAGCTTGTGGGGAATAAAACTGTTTATCCACAAGTTGGTGGGTTTTTAATAAACGAGAATTGGGAACGCCTGGATTTTCTGAGTACAATTTGACCTCAATTCCCCAGCCTAAAGCTGTACGTGACCATAAGCGTTCTGGTAATAACTGAAGTAACGAAACTGGTTGAATTCTAGCCCAATCTCTCAATACCTTCAGTAAAGAGCCATTGTGCCAAATTGGTGATACACAGTCACTAACTAGCCAAATTAAACGCCTACCACTGGGATCGTTCAGTTCTTTTAAGCTAGCTTGACGATGTTTGAGATAAAGTTGTACTTCGCCCTCCCCACCCATTTTTATATGCCACAGGCTAACATTACGAAATGCCCCATGTCTCTCCAAAAGTTGTTGAAATTCTGTTAATATTTGTCGCCAAAGAGGATATCTTGCTGTTTCTTCAATCACTAAAGCTACTTCTAGCCATTGAGTAGAGACAGGTTGAAGCACAGGAAGCCAAAAATCCTTTTCAGCAATGCTGGTGACGGTTGCTTCTTCATTCAAAATCATTTCGGTTAAAGAAGGGGCTTTTCGCATTAATGGGCGGAGAGATCGCCCCAATGCTAAAGTATTTCTCAGTGCTAGGGGATCAGTAACTTTAAGTGGTAATCCCGCCGATGCAGATTCGGAAGGGTGATTACGGTGAGAATCTACATAAGCGGGGGTAGTATTTTCGATTGATTTAACAATCTCTGGAAAATCAATGCTCTCAGAATTGGGAGGAGGTAATGAGATTGTTGGGGAATTACCTTGAGGAGGAACTGCCGCAACTTCAGCCGTATCAATTGACGGATTGATTTGAACCATTAACCAGATAATATCTGCTAACTCCTGTGCCGTTAGGTTAATTTCTACTTCTCGTAATTTAGGGTTATCTTTTTCTGGCAGCGCAGACATATCTCCTCTCAAACCAAGTTGGATAAATACTGTAATAATTTCTCTACAAACTTATCTTTATCCGTCTCTGAAAAATTTTCTCTTGTCACCAGATAGATAACATTTAATAGCTGGTCGGTTGCTAATTGTCCTTTTTTTTGTAATTCCTCATATTTCTCGATAATCGGTTTGGCTTTTGCTAAAATATCTTTGTCTTCTTGAAAGTGAGCCTGAACAATTTTTCTGATGCGTTCAGAGTCAGGTTCTGGCATAGTCAAGCGAATACAGCGACGTAAAAACGGCGGAGGAAAATCCCGTTCTCCGTTACTCGTGAGAATTACAAAAGGGAAGGCTGAACAGGCGATTTTTCCTCCTTCAATATCTACTTCTTCATTTTCAGATGTAAACACTGTAACTTTAGGTTGCTGTTTTTTTATCCGAGCTAATTCGAGAATATCAAATTGCCCTTCTTCAAAAATATGCAGGAGATTATTGGGCAAGTCAATATCACTTTTATCAATTTCATCTATGAGCAAAACTCTAGGTTTTTTTTGTTGACTTTGATATAAAGCTGTGCCTACTGCCCCTAATCGGACATACTTACCAATATCGTCTGCTTGATTACTTCCTTGCTTGTCTGTGCTATTGTCTGAACTTTGAGAATCCTGATTTTGTTTCCTGATACTCTGTAACCGTCCTACTGCGTCGTAACTGTAAAGACCCTCTGTTAAAGTAGAACGAGTTGTGATGTTCCATCGTAGGACTTTGCCTAATTTTAATTGATGAGCGAGCGCATAGGCAAGAGAGGTTTTGCCTGTCCCTGGTTTTCCTTCAACTAACAAAGGACGGCGCAAGTATAGGGCTGCATTCACCAATTCTACTTCTTCATCTCGGATTTGAAACGTTGCCCCACGTTTTTCTTCTTCAGTCTTTCCTTCTTCTGTCGAACTGAAACTACGCCAACTTGGTGCTGTAGGTAGGTTTTTAATTCCGTCATGGGGTTTACTGTCTTTTTTAAAGATTTTCCAGTCGTTCATTTGAGTTGATAGGTAGGAATCAGGCGGTTTGGATCGTCCCAGATGAGAGAAAGCTGGTGTTCTGACTCACAACGCTTTTTAAACACTAGCTCTGGCAATTTTAATAGACTATTTTGTAATAAATTATTCAGTAAAAGTTCACAACCAGATTCTGGTGGTTCGCTTCTCAACCATAGGGCGATCGGCGTTCCTGAATAGCATAAGGCTAAAGCAATATCTTCATTACCTGATTTTAAGGACGATTTCAGCTTCAAACCCAAGACTTTCTCATTCTGTAAATAACCAACTAGAGTCTTTACATCATAGGTACAATGACTCTCTAAAAATTGCGATAGTGCATTCGGGCATTTTTTCACTAATACCCATTTTTTCTTCCATTTTTCTTCGTAAAGTTTATACTTAATACTTAGACGATCTAAAGAACGTATTCTCACTTCATGTACTATTCCTAAAGAAATTTGACTTAGTGATTCTATTTCCCATTTATCTACCTCCCAGCCAAACAATGAAGAAGGTAGAAAAATCTCAATAATTAATTTTTTTACTCTTCCAGCTAGCTGAGGAATTTGAGTTATAAAATTTCTTACAATTTCTTTTAAAATTTCTAGTGTGTAACGTTGTTCTTGTACTTCATCTTCTTCAGTAGATACTTTTAGATAATGATTATTTAGAGGACTTAATTTTTGCCCATCATCTGTTGCTAACCAGCCAGAAACCTGAAACATATCTGGATAAGCATAATTTTTATTGATGGCGATCATTAAATAAAACTTGTCTGTCAGTTGTTTATATTCTTTTTTGAATTTTCTAATAGCTTCTTTGAATTCGTTGATATTAATTTGATAATACACTATGTTTTTTTCTAGTTTCTGTAACATTGGAAAATATTTATCGTTTTTAATAGTTAAATACGCAATCAGCCGAGCAATAAATTCAAGAATGATTATTTGTTC
>NNBU01000175.1_pt1 | contig 13799 bp, 16 predicted proteins | sample 1173781 | NCBI WGS metagenome assembly NNBU01 (sample SAMN07173937, study PRJNA388173) | plant metagenome | biome: Plant school; feature: Soil; material: Symbiotic tissue of Blasia pusilla L.; isolation source: symbiotic tissue sample KVJ2 | host: Blasia pusilla | place: Norway: Troms, Kvaloya...
TAAACAGACTCCTTCTTTGGGAGACATTTCTGATTTACGTCCACCACCAGGAGCAATAAGACGAACTTTGTTTTTTTGAATTTCTGTTTGTTTCTGATTATGTCGTCGTTCTGCCAACACAACTAATGTCATAAACTGTTCATAATTAATACCGATCAATCGTTTTGCTGACTGGGGATGTGATTCGATTCTTACTAAAGGACTCGTCATGGTTGATGCACTAGAATTTTTATTGCTGTATCATTTTCCCACAAACTTTATTTTAAGGACATGTCTATTGAAGACCAGAATAATGAAAAACTCATCAGCATTGTAAGTGTGTGGGAAATGTCAATAAAGCAAAGCATTGGTAAACTAAGTTTTAGTTTGCCAATTAAGACTTTTATCGAGCAACAGCTAGCATTAGATGACTTTAATTTACTCAATATTAATCTGGAACACATTGATGTAATTACTACCCTACCATTAAAGCATCGTGACCCATTTGATAGAATCTTTATTGCTCAAGCGATGATAGAGAAAATACCAATCATTAGTGCGGATACAGCATTTGATGGTTATTCAATTACGCGATTTTGGTGACAATGCTATCAGTACATTATGAATAATATTACTATATCTAATCTTGATGATGACATCAAATCTGGTTTAAAAAACGAGCCGAAAAACATGGACGTTCTCTCGAAGAAGAAGCCAGAGAAATTCTTCGTATGGCTCTAATAGAAAATCACGAAAAGCCCTTAAACTTAGCTAATATGATTGAGCAGCATTTTGCGAATTTGGGAGACTTTGAATTACCAGAAATTCCTAGAGAATCTATGAATCTGGAAACACCTTAGATAAATTCACAATTAAATCAGTGAAACAGGGCAGATTAACTGATTCATTTGGCAGATAAATTAACTTGCGGCGATAACCAAATTGAACTTGCAAAGTTTGATAAGGTTCGCTGTAGCACTCCAGATAATTATCTACTAAATTAAATATCCAATAATCAGAAATACCTGCTTCTGCATAAATAGGTAGCTTTTCCTCTTGGTCATATTTTAAGGATGAATCGGCAATCTCAATTAAGAGTAAAACATCAGATGGGCTAGGATGATTCGCTAGATAGTCATCATCTCTATTTTTTGCAATTACTCTATCTGGTTCAGGCTCACTGTTGTCAGACAAAGTAATTGGTTGTTGTCCTCGCAGGGTTGCGCGATCGCTTACTAGCTTATATAATTCTCGCTCTAGGCGTGTTTCACAAACAGAGTGCGGTGTACCTTTTGCTACCATCTGGATTATTTTACCCTTAATTAGCTCAACTCGCTCATTCTCCTCAAAGAAGCCGAGTTCAGCTAGACGGTGGTATTCAGCTATAGTAAAGCGTTTAGCAGTGGTAAGGCTCATAACAACTACGAGAATGCAGAGTTACTTTTATCTTAATATAGTCGTAACTAATTAAACTCCACCGATAGAAGATAATAATATATCTCGATCTTCTTCTTGATCGGGTTCTGTAGCTGCTTCGATAGTTACACCCTTCCAAATAAAGTCAAAGTATTGTTCTTGAACCGTTTTTAATTCCTTTATTGATTCTTGGAAAAATAATTTAATAGCAGATAGCTGGTCTTTTTCAGATAAAAACTCTTGTAGGCTTTTTCGATAAAATATAGCTGAACATCCTGGCAAAATTGTCAAATCAGCAGGAGTCCATATATTGGGTTTGTCGTTAATTACTTTCTGCATAGATTCAATAATTTTTGGGCGTTCTGGAAAAGTAGTAGAAACCTCCAAAAATATACCTAAATATGGATATTCTGTTAAAGTATCTGGATTTAAATTAAAGTATCCAAGACCACACCAAAGATTAAAGCCTGAAAATTTAGTATAGATAATATATCTACTGTAGGATTTCCATTGAGTCGTACTTGGTGCACCTTTGATTACACCTCCAAAAGCTAGCCTGAATTTGTCTTGTACTTCATCATTGAGGGTTGATTCCATAAGATTGAGAGTTTTGTTAAAATTCACCATTGTCAATAAGTCAACCGATGAAAATTGATTTATGTGAGACATTCTGTTATTCCTCATGAAAATTAATATTTCTTGGGCTAAGATATCAGTTGCATGTTGTTGTAAGCGGGCATAGAATTGATGCCACTTCAATTGATAAAAACTTACTTTTGGCTCTAAATTAAATGCTGGAGTTTTGATATCTTCTTTTGGCTCATAATCACGGGTAATGTAAATTAAAATTCGATGTCTGACATTTGGTAAATTACTCAAAATATCAGCATATTTTTTTAAAGCATTATTTCCATCCTTCGCGTCAATTTTTGATTCAATAAATATTACATCTGTGCTTAAACCATTTGAAAGTTCAACCACAATATCAAGCCTACTATCCTCTATATGGCTTTCAAGTCCTTTGTGTTTTTGTTGAGTTGAAATCTTGATGCTGGAATAATTCTCATCGCTAATGATTGAGTGATGCTTTAGCCAAGCAAGTAAAATATCATTATTCAGCGACAAAAAATAAGCAACAATCTCAGTAAAAAAATCTTCAAGCGGCTTGCTTGCTGAATGTAGGTTCAGTAAATTGCTAAACAAAGACATTGATTTTTAGCTATTTAAGGTATTTGCAGAAAATATATACACAGTAACTAGAGTTGTAGTCCAGCTTGAACAAGACTACTGGAGGTTTTTATTAGTTATGTTTGTATTCGTTATTACTAACGTTGCAGCAGTTATAACTTAGCCGATCGCAGTTTGACAAGAGTGCTATACTATACCAACAAAAATAGGGGTAAAAATTTTACCCCTACAAAGTGTGTATTATTTTAAGAATAGCTAGAGAAGATTATTACTCTGTTAAGTGACTTTCTAGCAAAGTTGCGATCGCATCAGGATGAATATTCTTGTATTTCTTTTTACCAAGCTGCAAAACACAGTTGGGAGCACTGCCACAGCATTTTTGGCAACTTGTATGTTCAATGGTAACTTTGTCTAATAAACCGCGATCGCACAAAGTTTTTTCTAATTCTGATAATAACCCTTTACCACCACGTTTCAAGCAACCGCCCTTTTGACATACCATAATCCTCGCTTTGGTTTGAGGTGGTAAATCTTGCTTTGGACAAGTATTGATTGGTGTCACCTTATAGGCTTTAATTTTAATTTTACTTGTGCGTGAGTCTATCTTACTATGACCACAAATACGAAGTTGCTGACCAGGAACTAAGGATGAACTTAGTAAACGGCGTAACTCTTTAGGCAGTTTAATTTCCACATCTCCAGATGGAACTGCCAATTGCAAGTATTTATATTTTCCTGGTTCACCACCAACAAAACCTAGTAACTGTCCCTCAAGGTTCAATTCTGATAACGTCAAATACTTGTTACCCATGATTGATAAAAATTTAGGAGTGGGGAGTTAAAAGCGAAGAGTTAGGAGTGAGGAGTTAGGAGTTAAAATTTATAACTCTTAACTCTTAACTCCTAACTGTTTTTAAGCTAGGCGTTTAGCTTCTACTGTTTGAGGTAAATTTGCTGTGTCTGGTAAATCACGAAATTCCAATTCCCAACCATTTGCTAGGGTGAGAATCTTGCCATCATTTCCATCGGTTTGTTTGACGACTTCTTCTTCCAGGTCTTTTTTAGCAACGTAAACTACTAAAGTGCCGGCATCATTCATCCGTAGCATTACTTTCATGAGATTCCTCAACCGATTCTAGTTCTTTTTTCTTGCAGCCGACGACAAACCCTGTTTCTAAGAAATGCACAGCATATATATAGGAAGTCTGCAAATATGTGCCTATACTTGCTATGTAACCGATATCTCCCTTGTTAACTAAAACTTGGCCGACTTCCTTACCAGGAAAGGTACCATCGTTTTTTAGCAGTTTACGAACTCTGACTTTTTCACCAATTTCAAAAGCGGGTGGCAAGTTTAGTTCTAATTCATCGCGTTGCATGAGAGTACCTCTGTTCTCTGACCAAATTCAACAATTCTTCTGTCGTCAAACTGCGTTTTTTCTGTACCGATTGATGGCGTACTGCGTCTAAAACAGATTGGGTTTCTTGAGAGTTCAAGAAAATTCCATGCTGTTCTAGCAAGTTAGCAACCAAATGCCGTCCAGAATGTTTACCTACTACTAAACGACGTTCCCAACCCACTTCTTCAGGAGCAAATGGTTCGTAGGTAATGGGGTTTTGCAATACGCCGTGAGCATGGATGCCAGATTCGTGAGCAAAAGTATTTTCGCCAACGATCGCTTTCCAGGGTGGTACATCGGCTCCTGATGCGGCTGCAACTAGTTGAGACAGTTCCAACAAACTGGGAGTGTCAATGCCCAAATCAACGCCGTAGATGCGTTTGATTGCCATGACAACTTCTTCTAATGCTGCATTTCCTGCCCTTTCACCCAATCCGTTGACTGTGGTATTCACTGATGAGGCTCCGGCTTTGATACCCGCAAGAGCGTTGGCAGTTGCCAGACCAAAATCATTATGCGTGTGGATTTCTAGGGGAATCGTCAACGCTGAAACCAGCCTTTGGACTTTGGTGTAGGTGGTGAAGGGGTCGAGAACTCCTACAGTGTCGCAGAAGCGGAAACGGGATGCACCCCATTCTTGGGCATAAAGTGCTACATCTAAGAGGAAGTTTTCATCAGCCCTGGAAGAATCTTCTCCGCCAACTGCTACCCAAAGACCTTGATCGAGGGCGAAGTGGATTGAGTCTTTGAGTTTTTGCAAACTGACTCGCCACTGACCATGAAATTTAGTGGCAATTTGGATACCAGAGACGGGAATGGCAATATGCACCCGATTCAAACCACAGGCGATGGAAGCCTTGATATCTGAGATGACAGCGCGGTTCCAGCCCAAGAGTTTTGCTTGTAAACCCAAGTCAGAAATTGCAGCGATCGCACGGGTTTCTTCGTCGCCCATTGCCGGTATACCCACTTCTAATTCCGGGATACCAATAGCATCGAGAAATTTAGCGATCGCTACTTTTTCTTCTAGGGTAAAAGCAACACCTGCTGCTTGTTCACCATCACGTAGTGTAGTGTCATTAATTATGATTTGATTCATTGCAAATATCCCTCTCTTGGAAGTATTCTTAATATCCTTTCTCTCTACAATCCCTAGTGATGGTAAATGCTAAAAATATCACAATTCATAATGTAGGATACATGATCCTTAATTATTGCCCCATTATTAGCATCACATCTGTATGACAGGGAACTAAATCAATGTATAATTTACTAATCGTTTTTACCGATGTCAGTTGAAATGTCTTCGAGTAGCAATGAGCTAATATAACTATTAGCAAATCCCGAACAAAGTAATACACAAAATCCAGCAATTAAGGATGTAATCATCTTCGTAACCTCATCTTTTCTAGTGCATTTGGGTGTAATTTAGGCGGATAATGCTACTTAAAGCTAAGGGGTAAAAACTAGCTAACTGTGGTCTGCTAGCCAATCAAATATCTTTCCTAGCTGCTCCAAATCAACGAAACCATACTGCCAGAGGAGCATCGGTAGTGGGCCATTTTCTAATTCACGATGTCGCAGAGCTACAGCAATATCAGCATTTGAAAGTTCAAGTTCATTGTGCAAAAAATTGAGTAGTTTTATATCTCTGTTCCGAGTCGCCATAATTGATTGAACTTTCAATTTCTTAATTTGGGAAAAAATTAAAAATCAGAAATCCCAATTTATATTTGAGAATTTCGCCTTTCTAATTGTTGCTATATGTCAGGGGAATTTCAAATTTACTAGAAGAAACAAAATCTCAACCCCATCTAATCCATCTCAGTCTGCAACAAATTCTGCTAGCGGACAGTAGCTTCAAACTCTAAACCTATTTGAGCTTTGTGCATCTATGGACAAAAAGGATAAAGTCCAGTACTTGCGTCATGAATTCAAGATTAATCATCTCTGAATTAGGTCTTTTTGAAATAATCAGGACTTATCACTGTAACGCCAGCAACGCTCTAGCCATTCTAATAATTCGTGACGAGAAGCAAGAAGTTGCATAACTGTACTACGAATTAGAATTACTTCCAGCAAATTGTTCACTTGCACTCGTAAAGAACCATCAGGGGGACAAGAGCAATTAATTTTTAACTCTTGCAATCGGTGATAGATTCGCCAGCGATCGCTCAAAGGAATCTGCAAAACGTGATTTGTCATTTGTCATTTGTCCTTTGTCCTTTGTCAGTTGTCATTTGTCATTTGTCATTTGTCCTTTGCTAATGACCGATGACTAATGACTAATGACTCTTCTCTTAAAGTTTGCAGTTGTTTTTCGAGTTCTTCAATGCGCGAGAGCAAAGAACGAATCACGGTTGCTTCTACATCGGGTAGCTTTCCATGTTCTAAAGGAGAAAGGCTGGCGCTTTCGTTGCGAGAAATAATTCGGCCGGGGATTCCCACAACAGTGCGATCGCTAGGGACATTCTGCAAGACAACGGAACCTGCGCCAATACGGACGCGATCGCCAATTTGCAGATTACCTAAAACTTTCGCACCCGCCCCAATCACTGCATTTTTGCCGACTGTGGGATGACGCTTACCAGTTTCTTTACCAGTTCCGCCAAGGGTGACGCCCTGATAAATCAGCGTATAGTCGCCCACGATCGCAGTTTCGCCAATGACAACACCCATTCCGTGGTCGATAAACACGCCCTCACCAATCTCTGCACCTGGGTGAATTTCAATTCCCGTCAAAAATCGCCCCAAATGAGAAATTAAACGGGGGATAAAACCGACTCCTCGACAATGTAACCAGTGAGCAAGACGATGCAAACATAGCGCGTGCAATCCAGGGTAGCAAAACACCACTTCTAGCCAATTACGTGCTGCGGGATCGCGCTCAAAAATAATGCGAAAATCACTCAATAATGGCTCAAAAAAAACGCCAGAGAGGAGATTTTTCAGCATGGATGTACGGGCAGAATCCTGCGTTTTGGTACTTTGGGGATTGCTAATACTGTCTAAAGACTGTTGCATCGGTAATGTCTATCTGGTAGAAAAGTCATCTGCTATTTTTATGCTTATATCAGGTGACATCCAACTCGATACAAAACTCAATGCTGATTGGATTTATTGGATTGATTAAGGTTGTACTCAAACGCTAAAACCCCGACTCAAGATAAACTTAAAATTTCTCTTGGGGTAGGGGCACTAGTGTTTAATGATGGGGGTACTAGTATTTTTGGGGCAGGGTTTAAGAATTTCTGTTCACGCTACAAGAAACTTTACCCGTAAGCTTTTGCTAAGATTTTATCAAGATATTTTGCAATATATTAAGCTGTACTCAGATGCACTCAAATAAGAGTTAGATGAGACTACAAATCAATATTCTGTATCTCCTATTACTATTAGTATCTTATTATTTGGATAGGCGAAAGACAGGTTTCTTTATTTTCTTTTAGGATTTGCTGTCTGTATGTATGTATACGTTTCAAAATATAGTTATCGCTCATAGTGAATATCTTATTATATAGATGTGTTGAAAGAAAGCATTTCAATGAGTGCAAATATAGGAATCCGATTTGATTACTGAATCACTCAAGTAAAACAACAGGGTTTTTCCTTGTGCAGCAAATTATAGAATGGACAAATGTACCTATTAAATTTGCGAAGTGTGCCAAATCCTTTCTGAGGACAATCCGAAACTGAGGACTAAGAACTAACTTTGGCTACTTTTAGTATTTCTTCAATTGTTCTAAATAAACAGCAACCCACATCATAATGCTGTTACATCTTTGTTAAGAATAGTTACAGCTTCTTAACACAAGGGCATATTTCTTATGGCAGTTGGAATTAATAAGAATGCACCACATCAAGTTGTAATCGTTGGTGGCGGTTTTGGTGGACTGTATGCAGCAAAGGGTCTGAATGCAGCGAATGTAAATGTTACTCTCATTGATAAACGCAACTTTCACCTATTTCAGCCGCTTTTATATCAAGTTGCCACAGGTACGCTATCACCTTCTGATATCTCTGCACCATTGCGGTCTGTATTCAGCAAAAGCAAGAATACAAAGGTGTTGTTGGGAGAAGTAAGTGAAATTGATCCAAAAGCGCAACAAGTTATTTTGGGTGATGAAGTAGTACCTTATGATACTTTAATTGTTGCCACAGGTGCTAACCATTCCTATTTTGGTAAGGATCATTGGGAAGAAGTTGCTCCTGGCTTGAAGACTGTGGAAGATGCGATAGAAATGCGTCGCCGGATATTTGGCGCATTTGAAGCAGCAGAAAAAGAAACTGATCCCGAAAAACGCCGTGCTTGGTTGAGTTTTGTGATTGTGGGGGGTGGCCCGACTGGTGTAGAATTAGCGGGTGCGATCGCAGAATTGGCATACAAAACTCTCAAAGAAGATTTCCGCAGCATCGACACCTCAGAAACAAAAATTTTACTATTACAAGGTGGCCCTCGCATCCTCCCACACATGGCGCCAGAGTTATCGGCATCAGCAGCAGTATCTTTGCAAAAGTTGGGTATAGAACTCCACACTCACACCAGGGTGACAAATATTGAAGGTGATATTGTTACTTTCAAGCAAGACAATGAATTTACAGAAATTGCCTCAAAAACTATATTGTGGGCAGCAGGTGTTCAAGGTTCCCCAATGGGGAAAGTCTTAGCAGAAACTACAGGTGTAGAGCGCGATTACTCTGGGCGTGTAATTGTAGAACCTGACTTGTCTATCGAGGGTTATGACAACATTTTCGTAATTGGAGATTTAGCCAACTTCTCCCATCAAGATGCTAAACCTTTACCTGGTGTTGCACCCGTAGCTAAACAACAAGGAGAGTATGTAGGTAAACTAATTCAACGACGGCTTCAAGGTAAGACTTTGCCACAATTTCATTACAACGATGTGGGTAGTTTGGCGATGATTGGGCAAAATTTAGCTGTTGTAGATTTAGGCATAATCAAACTCACAGGTTTCCTTGCTTGGGCATTTTGGCTACTAGTTCACATCTACTTCTTAATCGAGTTTGACACGAAATTACTAGTAGTATTTCAGTGGGCGTGGAATTATATCACTCGTAATCGTCGCTCTAGATTGATTACAGGTCGAGAAGCTTTTGTAGAACCAAAAACTGTTAACGATAGCGTGCAAGAGCCTTCTGTGACATCTCTGTAACTTCAGGTATCACAAGTTAACGTGTATAGAGGCAAATCTTGGGTGAAGATTAGCTGTTCCAGGAAAAGAATATGGGGATAAAATACCGCCCTCAGCAATTTTGGCAATTTGGCATTTCATGACTTCGAGTTGCAGTTTTAATGGAGATATCAACACAAAGGGACAGTAAAGAAGTTGTACGGGGGATAAGGTAAAACTTTCCGCTTCTGATGTCCCACCTATGCCAGTTGCCAAATGAGTGCTGTAGAATAGCTCTACATAATTGATACAGCCCTTAACAGAGTTCATTTCCCGCTCTGCAACTGGCTAGAAATCAACAAAACCAAATATAGCGGTTCTCATTTTGATGCAATACACTTTGACCTCTCTCCAAACCTCTCTCCTTTTAGGAGAGAGGCTTTGAATTTTACTCCCCTTCCCTTGTAGGGAAGGGGCTGGGGGTTAGGTCTGTATTAAGCTCCATAATTGCTTCTGAGCTAATTCTTGGACTACTGCACATCGCACATCTTTGTGATCATCCTGGGTAACGCGTTCTTTGAGGAAGAATTTGGTGTCGGGGGCATCTTTGAAATTCTGAGCTAATTCTTCTATTGCTACAAATCGCATAAGCCAGTAATCATCCTGGGTAGCGCGTTCTTTGAGGAAGGATTTGGTGTCGAGGTCATCTTTAAAGTTCTTTGCTAATTCTTTGACTGCTGTATGTCGCACATAGTTATCATCATCTTGGGTAGCGCGTTCTTTGAGGAAGGATTTGGTGTCAGGGTCATCTTTGAAATTCTGAGCTAATTCTTGAATTACTACACCTCGCATATAATTGTCATCATCCTGGGTAGCGCGTTCTTTGAACAGCTTAAGTAATTTAGTAGCCGTTAACGCAATCATCGAGCGATTTTTCACCTCTAAAAGGCACTTACCCGCTAAAAATAGATTGATAAACTCTTCCTCTTCGCCATCTTGCGCCATTAAATACTCAAGAATTTCGCCAACAAATTTAGGCTCAATCATTCCCGCAATTAGCCGCAAGACTTCATGCCAACTTTCATCTTGCCAGTGTTTGCCAAAAACTTCATTCTTAAGTTCCTCAATAGTCAGCGTTTGCGTTTCTTTAAACTGCCAGACAAACTCCCAAGCACAGAAATATTCTAAAAATGTCCGATGCATAAAAGCATAATAATCCGCACCCAGGAAACATAACATAAAGTTGCGAGTCCGCAGTTGATTAATCATCACCCGCGCAGCTTCTCTGGGTTTATCAAATTCTATGGTTTTGAGATAATCAGTCAGAACTTTGACTAAATCATTTTCATTAATCAAATTACCAGCCAAACCTTTCTCACCAGTTTGCATAAGATAAGCAACCTGACGCAGCATTGCTTGCTTATCCTTATAATCGATCGTCTTGGGGTCTAACCTCTTATCTTCTGTCAAAGCGCGTTCCACATCCCATTGATGCAGCAACACCCGCGATTCTTGATCGTAAAGTGTCGCTCTATCTCTTGGTAGCTCTTGATTACGATTAAGAATTGCCATCATCGTCAACAGCAGAGGATTTCCCGCCAATTCTGCAATAGATTTGGAAGCTTCAATTCCTCTTTGTAGCCGTTCCCGTTTTCTCACCTTATCTACTGCATCGGTAAAAGTTAACTCATGCCAACGGTAGATAAAATCCTGAATTTGTTCTGAATCTAAATCTTGTAAAATAAAGTGGCGAAACTCAGCATTAAGCAATCGTTGCGGTTTATAGCCAATAATCCGAGAAGTGACAATTACCTGCACATCAGGATAGTCATTAGTAAAGCGATGAATATCAGTAATTACATCCTCTCGCTTACCAGGGTCAAAGACTTCATCCAAACCATCAAACATCACCAAGGCATTACCAGCTTTTAATTGTTTATCTAGTTCAAGCTGATTGAGATGATGAACAGCACCACTACATTGATGAAAGAATTCTAGAAAATTATTGCACTCTTTATCTTCCCGTCGCCGCATATAAGTGCGTAACTCAATTAGCAACGGAATTGGTAATGAGATAACATTATCCAGTGGTGATTCAGCCCAATTCAAAGCCAGAAATTGCAACAATGTAGACTTACCTGAACCAGGATCGCCCAAAATCACAAGATATTTATAATCTTGCTTTTTATTGACAACATCTAAAACTGAACGGAGCGGCTGTTCAAAATAAATCCGTTTGTGGCGTTCTAATTCTTCTAATTCCACTTCAGCTTCTACTTGGTCAGTTTCTCGCAGCCGTCTAAGGTGTTCTTTAGGCAGTTCGTGAACTTGTGGTAAAACTTGATGAGTTTTACGGACATTTTGAGCAGTAAAAATTTTCCATAATTTAAGTTCGTTATAGGCATAGCCGCTAGTATCTAAGCTATCTAACTTGAGATTGCTATAGACTTTGCGTATTCCTTTTTGATATTCAATTAAATTAAAATCTACAATAACACCAGCAATTTCTTTGGTATTTATTGCAATATCAAATAACTTTTGTAATTCGAGGATATGGTGTAATTCTTTTGAATCTAAAAGAAGTTCTTGGACTTGTGTTAAATACTGTTCTGTAAGTGATTGCCAGTTAAACTTAGATGGTAGAGGTTTTAATTGCAGCCTGTTCCAACTATCTTCTAGAGTTTTAGCGTCTAGAGATTCACAATCAATATCAAAAGCCTGACCAAGAATTTCTGTAACCGACTTATCGCTGATAAATTTCTGGATATCTTTGGTGTACTCTTTAATCTCAGTTTCAGCAAGTTTGCAACGAACCTTTAACTGCTGCTGCATGAGTTGCAAAAATTCCTTTAAGGCTTTACCAGCAGCAATTTCTATGTCTTCCTTCTTAAGCTTCTGGAAAATCTTACCAGGGATGCCTTTTAATAAATCTTTAGCCCAATCTTTAGCAGCATCCTTGGCTAAGTCTTCCAGAATGGGTTTAAAAATCAACCCGGCGGCCTGAGTTACACCCCAAATAGCTAACCAGTCCAGCATAATACTCGCTTCTGTTGAGAATTTGATTACGAGTATATCCACTAGCTGGAGTAATGTTTCCAGATTTCAGGGTTATTGCGGAAATATTACAGGTATCTGAGAACCTCTCTCCTTTTAGGCTACGGTGTACACACAAGTCGCCAATTTTACTCAAATACGCTTGGGATAAGCCAGAAAGCCTTCATGTAGAGACGCGATTTATCGCGTCTGAAAAACTGTCACGTTAGAGAGACGCGATAAATCGCCGTCTCTACAAGTGTTTTGGTCTTATCTGAACTATATTGCGCTATGGATTAATTGGAAACTGCGATGTCTACGACGGGCTGCGCGATCGCAATTTTACCCACTGCACGCCCACTTTCGCTATAACTATGAGCCGCCGCTAGTTCTTGCAAGGGATATGTGCGATCGATTACTACACGAATCTTACCAGCTTCAATCAATTCTTTGAGAAAAAGCAAGTCCTTAACGTTAGGCTTCTCAAAGAGAAATTTCGCTTTTTGACCAGGAAGGAACGCTGTTAAGACGCTCTCTAAGAAGACTTCAGGGCCGGGTAGCGTGGTGATATAAATTCCGTTGGGTTTGAGAACTTTTTTGGTTTGAGAGAGCGATCGCTTACCCACTGCATCAAAGATAATGTCATACTGCGCTATATCTTGGGTAAAATCCTGCTGCGTATAATCAATCACGCGATCAGAACCCAGAGATTTCACCAAATCCAAGTTTTTAGTACTGCTAACTCCCGTCACAACTGCCCCTAAAGCTTTAGCAATTTGCACCGCAAAAATCCCCACACCACCCGCAGCACCATTAATCAAAACGGTTTGTCCTGTTTGAATATTTCCCTCATTTCGCAGCGCTTGCAAAGCCGTGAGCGCTGCTAACGGTACAGCCGCAGCTTCTTCATAAGATAGATTCGTTGGTTTGAGAGCCACCACATTTTCTGGAACAGCTGCAAATTCGGCATAACCTCCTCCAGGGAAGCTAGTACTGCCATAAATAGCATCTCCTGCTTTAAAACGGGTGACACCAGAGCCAATGGCTATCACATCTCCCGCCACATCAAACCCCAGAATCTTCGGAAAATTGCTGCCGGTAATCAAACTCAACATCCCTTGGCGAATTTTCCAATCAATGGGATTAACGCTACTAGCACGAACTTTCACAAGTAACTGCGTTGGCTCAATTTTCGGCTGTTCCACATCTTCGTACTGCAACACATCAGCCGCACCATACCGACGGATAACCACTGCTTTCATTGCATTTCTCCTGCTACCCTGTTTTGTTGAATTAACTCAGACAGCCTGTTTTTCCTGATAAATCTAGTGTAGCGATTTCCTAAAATAGAAATATAGGACTCCTATTTGATTTCTGAACAAGACTGCGAAATAATACGTAAATATATACAAGTCTAATAAGCAACGATGATAAGTCCGCATTTACCAACTGGGACACTTCCAGCAGGAGTATCCCGGCAACAGTCAGCAGAGCAAATAGCACTTTATGCGATCGCGGAACTACAAGATTTTATAACTCTGCGTCCAGATGCGCGTGAAGTAAGGAAAGCTTTGGCAGTAAAGTTGGTTTATCAAGGTTACTTGTACGATCAGATTCAAACAATTCTAGACGTATCACGAGGGTCAATAAC
>NNBU01000656.1_pt1 | contig 13673 bp, 10 predicted proteins | sample 1173781 | NCBI WGS metagenome assembly NNBU01 (sample SAMN07173937, study PRJNA388173) | plant metagenome | biome: Plant school; feature: Soil; material: Symbiotic tissue of Blasia pusilla L.; isolation source: symbiotic tissue sample KVJ2 | host: Blasia pusilla | place: Norway: Troms, Kvaloya...
CCGCGCACCGCTCGCCGGGGCGGGAGGAGCATGGACGCTCATCACAACAACCGCCCTGGAGAAACCATGTCGCTCTCATTCATTCTGCTGATCGTCCTGATCCTGATACTGATCGGCGCGCTGCCGAGCTGGGGGTACAGCCGGTCCTGGGGCTACGGACCCAGTGGCGGCGTCGGCCTGATCGTCGTCATCATCATCATCCTGGTGCTCATGGGCCGCATATAGGCCCGGCCAGTCACCCATGAGAAAGCCCGCGAAAGCGGGCTTTTTTTCGTTCGCGCGCCGGTGCGCGGCTCAGGCCTGCAGCTGCGCCCAGGCCTTGTCCAGCCGCTTCACGCTCACCGGCTGCGGTGTGCGCAGCTCCTGCGCGAAGAAGCTCACGCGCAACTCCTCCAGCAGCCAGCGGAACTCGAGCATCCGGTCGTCCACCACGCCCTTGCGCTCGGCCACCAGGCGCCAGTAGCGCTGGTCCTGCGGCTTCAGCTCGGCCAGCTTGGCGGCGTCGCGCGCGGGGTCGGCGCGCAGCTTGTCGAGCCGCAGCACGATGGCCTTCAGGTAGCGCGCAAAGTGCTGCAGCTGCGGCCACGGCGCATCGGCGATGAAGCGCTTGCCGACGAGGCGCTGCAGCTGCTGCGCGGCGTCCTGCACGGCGTCGGGCTGGATCCTGGTGTCCTTGATCTTGCGCGCGGCGGCGGCGTACTCCACCAGGATGGTCGACGCGAGCCGCGCCACCTCGTTGGCAATCAGCGTGAGCCGCCCGCGGCCCTCCTCCAGCCTCTTCTTGAAGGCGAACTCGTCGCTCGGCAGCGGCTCCTGCAGAAAGGCGCGGTCGATCGCCACGTCGATGATCTGCGTGCGCAGTTCCTCGGACGTGCCCAGCGGCATGTAGGCCACCGACATCTTCTGCAGCTCGGGGATGTTCTTCTCGAGGTACTTGAGCGCGTCCTTCAGTTGCAACGCGAACAGCCGGCGCAGGCCGGCACGGTGCTTCGTGGCAGCCACGGCGGGCTCGTCGAACACCTCGATGGTCACCGCGTCGCCTTCGTCGCGCAGCGCCGGGAAGCCGATGAGCGACTGCGCGCCGCGGCGCACTTCCATCAGTTCGGGCAGTTCGCCGAAGGTCCAGCCGGTGTAGCGCTGGCCGGCCGGCAGCGCGGTCGCTGCGGCGGGTGCGGGTGCTTGCGCGTTCCTCGCGGGCTGCGCCGAAAGGTCGTCCGATTCGGCTGCCTTCTTCTGCGGCGACGCCTTCACGTTCAGCCCCGCCAGTGCCTGGAAGGCGCCGCGCGCCTGCGCGCCCAACTCGGCCTTCAGCGCACCAAGATTGCGCCCCATGCCCAACTGGCGCCCATGCTCGTCGACCACGCGCAGGTTCATGAACAGGTGCGGCGGGAGCATGTCGWGCTTGMAGTCGGCGCGCTTCACGTCGATGCTGGTCATGTCGCGCACGCGCTTGAGCAGCACGTCGGTGAGCGAGCCGGTGCCGAACAGCTCGGGCGCCGACAGTTCTTCCGCCAGTTTCGAGGCCGACTCCGGCAGCGGCACCAGCCGCGAACGCGGGCGTTGCGGCAGGCTCTTGAGCAGCGCCTGGATCTTGTCCTTGAGCATGCCCGTCACCAGCCACTCGCAGCGCTCTTCGTTGACCTGGTTGAGCACGAACAGCGGCACGCTCGCCGTGAGTCCGTCCTTGGCGTCGCCCGGCTCGTGCAGGTAGGTTGCGGCGCAGTCCACGCCGCCCAGGCGCAGCGTGGGCGGGAACGACTGCGTCGTGATGCCGGCCGCCTGGTGGCGCATCAGTTCGTCGCGCGTGAGGAACAGCAGGCGCGGCTGCTCCCTGGAGGCGTGGCGGTACCAGTTCTCGAAAGTGATGCCGCTGGCCACATCGGCGGGCAACTGCGCGTCGTAGAAGGCGAAGATCAGCTCGTCGTCGACCAGCACGTCCTGCCGGCGCGCCTTGTGCTCCAGCCCTTCGACCTCGCGCACCAGCTTGCGGTTGGCCGTGAGAAACGGGAACTTGCTTTCCCATTGCCCGCCGACCAGCGCTTCGCGGATGAAGATCTCGCGCGCCGCAACCGGGTCGACCTTGGTGAAGTCGACACGGCGCCCGCTGTACACCACCAGGCCGTACAGCGTGGCGCGCTCCAGCGCAGAGACCTGCGCACCCTTCTTCTCCCAGTGCGGATCGAGCAACTGCTTCTTCAGCAAGTGCCCGGCCACCTGTTCCAGCCACTGCGGCTCGATGTTGGCCACGCCGCGCCCGAAGAGCCGCGTGGTCTCGACCAGTTCGGCCGCAACGATCCAGCGGCCGGGCTTCTTCTTCAGGTGGGCGCCGGGGTGCTTGTAGAACTTGATGCCGCGCGCGCCGAGATAGGCCTCGTCGTCCTCGAGCTTCCAGCCGACGTTGCCGAGCAGGCCGGCCAGCATCGACAGGTGCAGCGGCTCGTAGCCCGCGGGCTCCGAGTTGATGCGCCACTTGTGCTCGGTGACCACCGTGAGCAGCTGCGAATGAATGTCGCGCCACTCCCGCACGCGGCGGATGTTGATGAAGTTCTGCCGCAGCAGCTGCTCGTACTGCCGGTTGCTGAGCTTGTGCGTGTCGCCATGTCCGCCGCGCGCGTCGGCGATCCACTTCCACAGCCGCAGGTAGCCGCTGAACTCGCTCTTCTCGTCGTCGAACTTCGAATGCGCCTGGTCGGCCTGCTGCTGTGCCTCCATCGGGCGGTCGCGCACGTCCTGCACGCTCAGGGCCGACGCGATGACGAGCACTTCCTCGAGCGCACCGCGCGAGCGGGCTTCCAGGATCATTCGCCCCACGCGCGGATCGAGCGGCAGCCTGGCCAGCTCGCCGCCCATCGGGGTGAGTTCGTTGGCGTCGTCGACCGCGCCGAGCTCGTTCAGCAACTGGTAACCGTCGGCAATGGCACGCGGGGACGGCGCTTCCAGGAAAGGAAAGCGCGACACGTCGCCCAGGCGCAGCGACTTCATCCGCAGGATCACGCCCGCCAGCGACGACCGCAGGATTTCCGGATCGGTGAAGCGCGGGCGGCCTTCGAAGTCTTTCTGGTCGTACAGCCGGATGCAGATGCCGTCCGCCACGCGCCCGCAGCGCCCGGCGCGCTGGTTGGCCGCGGCCTGGCTGATCGGCTCGACCATCAGCTGCTCGACCTTGCTGCGGAAGCTGTAGCGCTTGACGCGCGCGGTGCCGGTGTCGATCACGTAGCGCGTGCCCGGCACGGTGAGCGAGGTTTCGGCCACGTTGGTGGCCAGCACGATGCGACGGCCGGTGTGGCTGTCGAAGATGCGGTCCTGCTCGGGGCCAGACAGCCGCGCGAACAGCGGCAGCACTTCCGCGTTGCGAAACAGCGGCTGGTTGCTCAGGTGGCGGCGCAGGTGGTCGGCCGCCTCGCGGATCTCGCGCTCGCCCGGCAGGAAGATCAGGATGTCGCCCGCGTTGTGCGGGTCGCGCCAGAGTTCGTCGACACCGTCGGCAATGGCGTCGTTCAGGTCGTGCTCGCGCGACTCCTCGAACGGGCGGTAGCGCTGCTCCACCGGAAAGGTACGCCCCGACACGTAGATGATGGGCGCCGGAATCATTGGCCCCCACGCTCCGCGCTGCGCGTCGTCACTGCCCCCCGAGGGGGCCGCCCCCGCCTTGGGGCGGCCCGGCGGCGGGGCGGCCGAGGCGAAATGCTGCGCAAAGCGGTCGGCGTCGATGGTGGCCGACGTGACGATCACCTTCAGGTCGGGCCGGCGCGGCAATATCTCGCGCAGGTAGCCCAGCAGGAAGTCGATGTTCAGCGAGCGCTCGTGGGCCTCGTCGATGATGAGCGTGTCGTAGGCTTTGAGCAGCGGGTCGGTCTGCGTCTCGGCCAGCAGGATGCCGTCGGTCATCAGCTTGACCGAGGCGTCGCGGCTCAGGCGGTCCTGGAAGCGCACCTTGAAGCCGACCACGTCGCCCAGCGGCGTCTTCAGCTCCTCGGCAATGCGCTTGGCCACCGAGCTCGCGGCAATGCGGCGAGGCTGCGTGTGGCCGATCAGGCGGCCCTTGCCCGGTTCGGCGTTCAGCTTGCCGCGGCCCAGGGCGAGCGCGATCTTCGGCAGCTGCGTGGTCTTGCCCGAGCCCGTTTCGCCGCAGACGATCACGACCTGGTGCGCCTGGATGGCGGCCATGATTTCGTCGCGCCGGCCCGAGACGGGGAGCGATTCGGGGAATTCGATGCGCAAGGGAGCGGAGGGGGTCGTGGTCGTCAAGGCAAGGCAGTCGTCGGGCCGGCGCGGCGGGCAAACCGTCGATTATCGGTGCCCGGGGCGTTCGGTGCAGTGGGGCCGCAACCGCCTGCGAAACCGCAGGGCGCGAGTCAGGCAAACGACGTCTCATGAATGCACAATCACGCCCCATGTCCACCGTCTTCAATTTCACCTTCGTGCCGTGGTTCCGCTCGGTCGCGCCCTACATCCACACGCACCGCGGTAAGACTTTCGTGGTCGGCCTCGCGGGCGAGGCGATCGCGGCGGGCAAGCTGCAGAACATTGCGCAAGACCTGGCGCTGATCCAGAGCATGGGCGTGAAGATCGTGCTGGTGCACGGCTTCCGTCCGCAGGTCAACGAGCAGCTCGCGGCCAAGGGCCACGAGGCGCGCTACTCGCACGGCATCCGCATCACCGACGAGGTGGCGCTCGACTCGGCGCAAGAGGCCGCCGGCCAGCTGCGCTACGAGATCGAGGCGGCCTTCAGCCAGGGTCTGCCGAACACCCCGATGGCCGGCTCCACGGTGCGCGTGATTTCGGGCAACTTCATCACCGCACGTCCCGTGGGCGTGGTCGACGGGGTCGACTTCAAGCATTCGGGCCTGGTGCGCAAGGTCGATTCGGCGGGCATCCGCCGCACGCTCGACTTCGGCGCGATGGTGCTGATGTCGCCCTTCGGCTTCTCGCCCACCGGCGAGGCCTTCAACCTGACGATGGAAGAAGTGGCCACCAGCGTGGCCATCTCGATCCAGGCCGACAAGCTGATCTTCCTGACGGAAATTCCGGGCATCCGCATGGACAGCGAGCTGCCCGAGAGCGAAGACAACCCGATCGACACCGAGCTGCCGCTGGACGCCGCCGAAAAGCTGCTCGCCTCGCTGCCGCCGGCCCAGAAGCCGACCGACACGGCCTTCTACCTGCAGCACTGCGTGAAGGCCTGCAAGGCCGGCGTGGAGCGCAACCACATCCTGCCCTTTGCGCTGGACGGCTCGCTGCTGCTGGAGGTGTACGTGCACGACGGCGTCGGCACCATGGTGATCGACGAAAAGCTCGAAAGCCTGCGCGAAGCCTCGGTGGACGACATCGGCGGCATCCTGCAGCTGATCGAGCCCTTTGAGCGCGACGGCACGCTGGTCAAGCGCGACCGCACCGAGATCGAACGCGACGTGGGCCACTACACGGTGATCGAGCACGACGGCGTGATCTTCGGCTGCGCGGCGCTCTACCCGTACCCCGAGGCCAAGACCGCCGAGATGGCCGCGCTGACCGTCTCGCCGCTGTCGCAGTCGCAGGGCGACGGCGAACGCATCCTGAAGCGCATCGAGCACCGCGCCAAGTCCATGGGCCTGGAAAGCATCTTCGTGCTCACCACGCGCACCATGCACTGGTTCCTCAAGCGCGGCTTCCAGCAGGTCAACCCCGACTGGCTGCCCGAGGCGCGCAAGCGCAAGTACAACTGGGACCGCAAGAGCCAGGTGCTCGTCAAGAAGATCTGACGAGCCGCTGAAACCCACGAAGGAGACTGCCCCGATGACGCTCGCCACCGCCCTGCTCTTCGCCCTCGTGGCTTTCGCCGCCATCGCCACGCCCGGTCCCACCGTGCTGCTGGCGCTGAGCAACGGCTCGCGCCACGGCGTGCGACGTGCGTTGCCGGGCATGCTGGGCGCGGTGCTGTCGGACTTCGTGCTGGTCGGGGCCGTCGCACTCGGCCTGGGCGCGCTGCTGGCGGCGTCGGAGTTCTGGTTCTCCATGCTCAAGTGGGTGGGCGCGGCATACCTGGCGTGGCTGGGGCTGCGCATGCTGCGCTCCAGGGGCGGCCTTCATCTGCCCGCCGCCGACGCCGCGGCCACGGTCACCGCGCACGAAAGCCGGCGCATCTTCTTCAAGTCCTTCTTCGTCGCGGTGACCAACCCCAAGGGCTACATCYTCTGCTCGGCCCTGCTGCCGCAGTTCATCGACCCGGCGGCCGCGCAGGCGCCGCAGTACCTGGCGATTGCGCTGATCTTCGCTGCGCTCGACATGACGGTGATGCTGGCCTATGCCTTCGTCGGCGCACGCGCGATCCGGCTGCTGACCGTGTCGGCCACGCGCTGGATCGACCGCGCCTGCGGCGGCATGCTGCTGGCGCTGGCCGGCTCGCTGGCCTTCTACCGGCGCGGCGCGGCCTGAGCGCGCGCGCCCTCGCGGCCTGCGTCCGGCGGGCTGCGCCTTGACGTTTCCCCGGGGCCTTGCTTGCCCTGATGATTTTTCGGCAAGCCGGAGACGGCTTGCCTGCGCGTTTCTTTAACGGAGGAAAAGTAAGAATGAAGTACTGGAAGATCCTGGGAGCCACGCTTGTCACCGCTTCGGCACTCCTTGCGGGGTGCGGCGATGCATCCGACAAGGCCCAAGCCTCGCAGACCTCGCAAGACAAGCCCGCGACGACGCAGGCCGCCAACGAACAGAAGCTGGTGGAGAAATACAACATCTACGTCGAGGTGTCGAACGACCTGAGCACCTCCTTCCAGCAGGCGCGAGAGGAATACATGGCGCAGCAGGTGCCGCTGCTGCAGGCCAAGGCGCCGCTGACCAGCATGCGCATCCAGAACGACATCTGGATCGACCGCTCGGCGAAGAAGCTGGACAGCGCCGCCGCCATCGATGCGCCGCTGCCCGAGATCGACGCGTCGGCCAAGGCGTTCTCTGCCGCGCTCAAGGTGCTGTCGCCCCTGAGCCGCGAGCTGAACAACTACGCAAGCTCCAAGGGCTACCTCGCCGACAACGGCGACAAGGCCCGCCAGATGAACGCCGACTACCTGGCCGCGCTCACCACCGTGGCCCAGACGGAAGCCGCCTTCGACAACGGCCTGAGCGCGCGCGACCGGGCCCTGACCAAGGAGGCCTTCGAGAAGGCACCCAAGGACACCGCCGCCTACTACCGTGCCGGGCTCATCTATCACGGCAAGCTCAACCACAACGATGCCAACGTGCTTTTCGAATCGCCCAACGATCCGAAGGCGCTGGCCGCCTTCGAGGCGTCGCTGGCGCTGGTGGCGGACTCGGCCGCGGGCTGGAGCAGGAAAATCGCCGAACAGTCGGCAGACAACAGCGCGGCCGCCAAAAGCTGCAGCGGCAGCATGCTGCATATCAACGAGTTCATCGGCCAGTCGCGCTCGATGGTCAAGGACATCAAGGCCGGCGTGTTCAACCGCAAGGAAACCGGCGCGATGGCCCGCATGCCGGCGTACATGCGCAGCTCCAGCATCGTGAGCTCCGCGAACCGCTACAACCAGAACTTTGCCAACATGATCGGCCAGTTCAACCATTCGCTGTGCTGAGGAAGAAGGCGGCGCGCCCCCGGACGCGGGGCCGTCGCCGATAATCCCGGGCATGAATCCCTTGCTTTCCAGGTTGCAGCCCTATCCCTTCGAGCGGCTGAAGCAACTGTTCGCGGGCGTCACGCCCAACCCCGAATTCGCCGCCATCAGCCTGGGCATCGGTGAACCCAAGCACGCCACGCCGGCCTTCATCAAGGAGGCCCTGAGCGCCAGCCTCGGCGCGCTGGCTGCCTACCCGGCCACCGCCGGCGACCTGAAACTGCGCACCGCGTTCACCGACTGGCTGCAGACCCGCTACAGCCTCGCGCTCGACCCGGCCACGCAGGTGCTGCCGGTCAACGGTTCGCGCGAGGCGCTGTTCTCGCTGGCGCAGACGGTGGTCGACCCCACGGCCTCACCCAAGCCGGTGGTGATCTCGCCCAACCCGTTCTATCAAATCTACGAAGGCGCAGCCCTGCTCTCGGGCGCCGAACCGTACTACGTGCCGAGCGTGCCCGCGCGCAATTTCGCGGTCGACTGGGACAGCGTGCCCGAGGCCGTCTGGGCCCGCACGCAGTTGGTGTTCGTGTGCTCGCCGGGCAACCCCACGGGCGCCGTGATGCCGCTGGACGAGTGGCAAAAGCTCTTTGCGCTGTCGGACCGCCACGGCTTCGTGATTGCGGCCGACGAGTGCTACAGCGAAATCTATTTCCGCGACGAGCCGCCGCTCAGCGGCCTGGAAGCCTCGGTGAAGCTGGGCCGGCCCGACTTCAGGAACCTGATCGCCCTGACCTCGCTGTCCAAGCGCAGCAACGTGCCCGGGCTGCGCAGCGGTTTCGTGGCGGGCGACGCCGCCCTGATCAAGAAATTCCTGCTCTACCGCACCTACCATGGCAGCGCCATGAGCGGCACCGTGGGCGCGGCCAGCATCGCGGCCTGGGGCGACGAAGCCCACGTGGTCGAGAACCGCGCCAAGTACCGCGCCAAGTTCGCCGCCGTCACGCCGCTGCTCGAGCCGGTGCTCGACGTGCGCCTGCCCGACGCCAGTTTCTACCTCTGGGCCGGCGTGCCCGAAGTGTGGGCTGGCGACGACGAGGCCTTCGCCCGCGCGCTCTACGCTCAATACAATGTCACGGTTCTGCCGGGGAGCTATCTGGCGCGCGACACCGACCACAGCGCCAACCCCGGCCGGGGCCGCATCCGCATGGCGCTGGTGGCCGAAACCGCCGAATGCGTCGAGGCCGCCGAACGCATCGTCCGATTCGTCAAGGGCGGGCGCTGATCCCGCCGATCCGCCTGTCAGTCGAACCGCTCTCCCCGCACCCATTTTTCACCCGAGACTTTCTCCATGACCCAGCAACTGCAACAAATCATCGACGCCGCGTGGGACGACCGCGCCAACATCTCGCCCGCCGCCGCGTCCGCCGAAGTGCGCGATGCCGTCGAGCACGTGATCACCGAGCTGAACAACGGCAAGCTGCGCGTGGCCACGCGTGAAAGCGTCGGCCAGTGGACGGTGCACCAGTGGATCAAGAAGGCCGTGCTGTTGTCGTTCCGCCTGAAGGACAACGAGCAGATCCAGGCCGGCTCGCTGGGCTTCTACGACAAGGTGCCGACCAAGTTCTCGCACCTGTCGGCTGCCGAGCTGAAGGAATCGGGCGTGCGCATCGTGCCGCCGGCCGTGGCCCGCCGCGGCAGCTACATCGCCAAGGGCGCGATCCTGATGCCCTCGTACGTCAACATCGGCGCCTACGTGGGCGAAGGCACCATGGTCGACACCTGGGCCACTGTCGGTTCGTGCGCACAGATCGGCGCCAACGTGCACCTGTCGGGCGGCGTCGGCATCGGCGGCGTGCTCGAGCCGCTGCAGGCCGGCCCCACCATCATCGAAGACAACTGCTTCATCGGCGCGCGCTCGGAAGTGGTCGAAGGCGTGGTGGTCGAGGAGAACTCGGTGCTGTCGATGGGCGTGTTCATCGGCCAGAGCACCCCCATCTACGACCGTGCCACCGACACCGTGCTGTACGGCCGCGTGCCCGCAGGCTCGGTCGTGGTGGCCGGCAGCCTGCCCAAGCCCGGCGGCAAGTACAACACCTACGCAGCCATCATCATGAAGAAGGTCGACGCCAAGACGCGCTCGACCACGTCGCTGAACGACCTGCTGCGCGACTGATCGCCTTTTCCGAGCGATCGCTTTTCCCCTTAGAGAACAACAGCACCCGAGGAGAGAGACCGATGAACATGATGGAGCGGATTCTTCGTTTGATGGCCGAGCGCAAGGCCTCCGACATCTACCTCTCGGCCCACTCCCCGGTGCTGATCCGCATCAACGGCAACTGCGTGCCCATCAACGCGCAGGTGCTGCCGGCCACGGCGCCGCTGGCGCTGCTGTCCGAAGTGGTGCCCGCAGAGCGCATCCAGGAACTGGAGCGCACGGGCGAACTGAACATGGCCGTGGCGCTCGAAGGCGCCGGCAACTACCGCTTGAGCGCCATGCGCCAGCGCGGCAGCTACGCAGTGGTGGTGCGCCACATCAGCGCCGTCATTCCGGGCTTTGCCGACCTGAACCTGCCCGACATCCTGAAGACGCTCATCATGGAAAAGCGCGGGCTGATCCTGATGGTGGGCGCGACCGGCGCCGGCAAGACCACCACGCTGGCCTCGATGCTGGACTACCGCAACGAGCACGCCAGCGGCCACATCCTCACGGTCGAGGAGCCGATCGAGTTCACCTTCACGAACAAGAAGTCGGTGGTGAACCAGCGCGACGTGGGCAGCGACACCGAGTCGATGCACGTCGCATTGAAGAACGCGCTGCGCCAGGCGCCCGACGTGATCCAGATCGGTGAAATCCGCGACCGCGAGACCATGTCCGCCGCCATTGCCTACGCGCAATCGGGCCACCTGTGCGTGGCCACGCTGCATGCCAACAACAGCTACCGTGCGCTGAACCGCATCCTGAGCTTCTACCCCGTCGAGGTGCGCGCCACGCTGCTGGGAGACCTGGGCGGCGCGCTGCGCGCGGTCGTGTCGCAGCGCCTGCTGCGCACGCCGGCCGGCACCCGCATCCCCGCGTTCGAGGTTCTGCTCAATACCGCGCTGGTGGCCGAGCTGATCGAAAAGGGCGACTTCTCCGCCGTCAAGGAGGCCATGGAAAAGTCGATGGCCGAAGGCTCGCAGACCTTCGAGGAAGACATTGCCCGCCTCATCATCGAGGAGCGCGTGAGCCGCGAAGAGGGCCTGGCCCAGGCCGACTCGCCCACCAACCTCATGTGGCGCCTGCAGAACCGCGCAGCGCCCAAGCAGCAGCACGTCGAAGATCGCGCGCTGACCGACCAGCTCGACGAACCCACCTTTACCGACATCACGCTGGACGTGAAGTTCTGAACCAAGCCTTTTCCCGATGTCCCGTACGCTCCAGCTCGCCGAACAACTCATCTCGCGTCCCTCCGTCACACCGGACGACGCGGGCTGCCAACAGATCCTCGGCGAACGGCTGGCGGCACTGGGCTTCACGCTGGAAACCATCGAGAGCGGCCCGGCCAACTTTCGCGTGACCAACCTGTGGGCGGTGCGCCGCCCACGGAACGCCGCGGCCACAAAAACGCTGGTGTTCGCCGGCCACACCGACGTGGTGCCCACCGGCCCCGTCGAGCAATGGACCAGCCACCCCTTCACGCCCACGCACCGCGACGGCAAGCTGTACGGCCGCGGTGCCTGCGACATGAAGACCTCGGTGGCCGCCTTCGTGGTGTCCATCGAGGAGTTTCTGCAGGCCGTGCCCGAGCCGCAGCTCACGCTCGCCCTGCTGCTCACCAGCGACGAGGAAGGCCCCGGCGTCGATGGCACCGTGGTCGTGTGCAATGCGCTGGCCTCGCGCGGCGAGGTCGTCGATTACTGCATCGTCGGCGAGCCCACGGCGGTGGAGCGCTGCGGCGACATGATCAAGAACGGCCGCCGCGGCACCATGAGCGGCAAGCTCACCGTCAAGGGCGTGCAAGGCCACATCGCCTATCCGCACCTGGCGAAGAACCCGGTGCATTCGGTGGCGCCCGCGCTGGCCGAACTGGTGGCGCTCAACACGGCCGGCGGCTGGGACGCGGGGAACGCCTATTTCCAGCCGACCAGCTGGCAGATCAGCAATTTCCATTCGGGCACGGGCGCGAGCAACGTGATTCCGGGCAGCGCGGTGATCGACTTCAACTTCCGCTTCTCGACCGAGTCGACGCCCGAGTCGCTGCAGCAGCGCGTGCACGCCGTGCTCGACGCGCACCAGGTCGACTACACGCTGGCCTGGACCATCGGCGGCCTGCCCTTCCTGACCACGCCGGGCGAGCTGGTGACGGCCGTGCAAGGCGCCATCCGCGCCGAAACCGGCATCGAGACCGAACTGTCGACCAGCGGCGGCACCAGCGACGCGCGCTTCATCGCCAAGATCTGCAAGCAGGTGGTCGAACTGGGCCCGGTGAACGCGAGCATCCACAAGATCGACGAGCACATCGATGTGGCCGAGATCGAGACGCTGAAGAACATCTACCTGCGCACGCTCAAGCAGCTGGACGCGGCGCTCACCGCATGAGCACCGTCATCTCGCTCATCGAGGCCGGCGCCCAGCGCCTTGAGGAAGCCGGCGTGGCCTTCGGCCATGGCACCGCCAATGCCTTCGACGAAGCCGCCTGGCTGGTGCTGTGGCGCCTGAAGCTGCCGCTGGAGGACATCGACGCGGTGGCCGACACGCCGGTGTCGCCGGCCGATGCGGCCAAGGTCGCCGCGCTGTTCGACGAACGCATTGCCACCCGCAAGCCCGCCGCCTACCTCACCAAGGAAGCTTGGTTGCAAGGCGTGCCCTTCTACGTGGACGAGCGCGCCATCGTGCCGCGCAGCTTCATTGCCGAGCTGATCGCCGACGGCAGCATCGACTACTGGCTCGGCGAGCACACCCAGCGTGTGCTCGACCTGTGCACCGGCAATGGCAGCCTGGCCGTGATTGCGGCGCTGACCTACCCCGACGTGACGGTCGCTGCCGCCGACCTGTCGGTCGAGGCACTCGAAGTGGCCGCCATCAACGTCACCCGCCACCAGCTGGACGCGCGCGTCACGCTGATCGAATCCGACGGTTTGCAGAACGTGCCCGGCCGGTACGACCTGGTGCTGTGCAACCCGCCTTACGTGAACAGCCAGAGCATGGCCGCCCTGCCCGCCGAATACCGCGCCGAGCCCGAACTGGCGCTGGCCGGCGGCACCGATGGCATGGACTTCGTGCGCCGGCTGTTCGCCGACGCGCCCGCGCGCATGAGCGAACAGGCGGTGCTGGTGCTGGAGATCGGCAACGAGCGCGACCATTTCGAGGCGGCTTTTCCGCAGCTCGAAGTCGTGTGGCTCGAAACCTCGGCCGGCGAGGACCAGGTCTTGCTTGTGACCCGCGACGCCCTGGTGGCCGGGGCCGGCACGCGTTAGCGGCGCCAGCCCCAAGCCCCGTTCGTTGCCCTCTCGCGGCCAGCAGCCGCGATCCCCACGCGGCGGCCCTTGGCCGCAGCCCCCAGTTTCCGGGCGATGTCCCCCGCGCCTTTGTCCCTTTTCGCCAGGCCGAAAAGGCCGGGCGGGATAATCGCCCCTACGGTTCCTCTTTCATGATCACTCTCAAAAACGTCATTCTTCGCCGCAGTGCCAAGAAACTCCTCGACGGCGCCACCGTCAACCTCAACCCCGGCGAAAAGGTCGGCCTCGTGGGGCGAAACGGTGCCGGCAAGTCGTCGCTGTTCGCGCTGTTCAACGGCTCGCTGCACGAAGACGGCGGCGACTTCTATGTGCCCAAGCAGTGGCGCATGGCGCAGGTGGCGCAGGACATGCCCGAAACCGACGAGTCGGCCACCGAGTTCGTCGTGGGCGGCGACACCCGCCTGACCGAACTTCGCGCCACGCTGGCCGCCATCGAGGCCGCCTATGCGGAGAACCCCGACGACGCCGACATCGGCATGGAACTGGCCCATGCCTACACCGACCTGGCCGATGCCGGCGAGCACGATGCCGTGCCGCGCGCGCAGGCGCTGATCCYCGGGCTGGGCTTCAAGTCGAACGAGCTCGACGGCGCCGTCCACAGCTTCTCGGGCGGCTGGCGCATGCGCCTGCAGT
>NNBU01000502.1_pt1 | contig 13645 bp, 9 predicted proteins | sample 1173781 | NCBI WGS metagenome assembly NNBU01 (sample SAMN07173937, study PRJNA388173) | plant metagenome | biome: Plant school; feature: Soil; material: Symbiotic tissue of Blasia pusilla L.; isolation source: symbiotic tissue sample KVJ2 | host: Blasia pusilla | place: Norway: Troms, Kvaloya...
CACGGAGCGGCGGTCGGTCGCCTGGCTCAGAATGGCGGCGGTCTCGACCATCTCGACCATGAAGGGCGAGCGCCCGCGCGCGCGGGCAGGTCCGCGAGCTGTTCCTGCGAAACGATCTCCCGGGCCACCACCCAGCCCAGGGCTTCGCCCGGCGTGCGCAGCGTGACCGCGGCCAGTTCCGGGTCGTTCGCGGCGGTGGCGTGTTCCTCGTCGGTCAGCAGGCGGATTTCCTGCAGGTAGGACAGGGCGCGTCGGCTGGCGTCGAGGGGCATGGAGGCGTCTTTCGCGGGCTGTGAGGGGTGGCGCATGCTCGCACACGCCGCGCCCGCGGCCCTGCCGCAGGCGTCTAGCGCGCCAGGTGCCCCAGCGGCAGCGCGCTGCTGGCCTTCACCTCGCCCAGCGAGAAGCTGGTGTGCAGGTCCTTCACGTTCGGCAGGTTCATCAGGTGCTGGCGCGCGAAGGCCGAGAAGCTGTCCAGGTCCTGCGCCACCACCTGCAGCTCGAAGGTGCCGGTGCCGCTGATGTAGTGGCAGGCGATCACGTCGGGCAGCTTGCGGATGGCGTCCTCCAGCTTGCGCGTGGCCTCGTGGGTGACGCGCTCGGTGTCCACCCGCACAAAAGCGAGCACGCCCAGCCCTATCTTGTGGCGGTCGATCTCGGCGTGGTAGCCCTTGATGAACCCGGCCTCCTCCAGCGCGCGCACCCGGCGCCAGCAGGGCGCGGCCGACAGGCCCACGCGCAGCGCGAGCTCGGCGTTGGTGAGGCGGCCGTCGGCCTGCAGTTCTTGCAGGATTGCAAGGTCGAACTTATCAATGCTTTCCATGGGAGGCGATGTTAAGCAAGATTCTTTCTGAAAGAGGGTTTTTCAGGGCAAAGAACGCAAACACCTGTCGCGGACCCCGGCATACACTTTGCGTAATCATGGGCTCACGCCCTACCCGGGCACAGACCCACACCATCAGCCAGGCCCACAAGGCCCTGCCATACGGAGACAGACACCATGAATGCACCGCTGCCCGCGCACATTCTCAAGGCCCTGCAAACAGTCACCCTCGACGACAAATACTCGCTCGACTACGGCCGTGCCTTCATGAGCGGCGTCCAGGCCCTCGTCAAGCTGCCAATGCTCCAGCAGCTGCGCGACAAGCAGGCCGGCAAGAACACCGCCGGCTTCATCAGCGGCTACCGCGGCTCGCCGCTCGGCGGCTACGACCAGGCGCTGTGGAAGGCCAGCAAGTTCCTCAAGGAACAGAACATCGTCTTCCAGCCCGGCGTGAACGAAGAGCTCGCGGCCACCGCGCTATGGGGCACCCAGCAACTGGGCTTCAGCCCCCAGGGCACCAACAAGTTCGACGGCGTCTTCGGCATCTGGTACGGCAAGGGCCCGGGCGTGGACCGCTGCTCCGACGTGTTCAAGCACGCCAACATGGCCGGCACCACCGAGTTCGGCGGCGTGATCGCGGTGGCCGGCGACGACCACATTTCCAAGAGCAGCACAGCCGCGCACCAGAGCGACCACATCTTCAAGGCCTGCGGCACGCCGGTGTTCTTTCCGGCGAACGTGCAGGAAATTCTCGACCTGGGCATCCACGCCTTCGCCATGAGCCGTTTTTCGGGCGTGTGGTCGGGCATGAAGACGATCCAGGAAATCGTGGAGTCCAGCGCCACGGCCATGATCGACCCCGAGCGCGTGCAGATCGTCATTCCCACCGACTTCGAAATGCCGCCCGGCGGCCTGCACATCCGCTGGCCCGACCACGCGCTGGAGCAGGAAGCCCGGCTCATGCACTACAAGTGGTACGCCGCGCTGGCCTACATCCGCGCCAACCGCCTGAACTACAACGTGATCGAAGGCCCGAACGACCGCTTCGGCATCATGGCCAGCGGCAAGGCCTTCAACGACACGCGCCAGGCGCTGATCGACCTGGGCCTGGACGACGCGGCCTGCCGCCAGCTGGGCATTCGCCTGCACAAGGTGGGCGTGGTGTGGCCGCTGGAAGCGCAGCTCACGCGCGAATTCGCCACCGGCCTGCAGGAGATTCTGGTGGTCGAAGAAAAGCGCCAGGTCATCGAATACCAGCTGAAGGAAGAGCTCTACAACTGGCGCTCGGACGTGCGGCCCAACGTGGTCGGCAAGTTCGACGAAGGCCAGGGCGCGAGCGACGACGGCTACTCCGGCGGCGAATGGTCGATGCCCAACCCCACCGCCCACACGCTGCTGCGCGCCAACGCCGACCTGAACCCCGCGCTCATCGCCAAGGCCATCGCCGCGCGCCTGAAGAAGACCGGCCTGCTGGCCGCCGCCGGCGCCGACATGGCCGCGCGCATCGACGCGCAGCTCGCCATCCTCGAAGCCAAGGAGCGCTCGATGGTGGTGCAGCAAGCGTCCACCAGCGTGGCCGACGCCACGCGCCAGCCGTGGTTCTGCTCGGGCTGCCCGCACAACACCAGCACCGTGGTGCCCGAAGGCTCGCGCGCCATGGGCGGCATCGGCTGCCACTTCATGGCGACCTGGATGGACCGCTCCACCATCGGCTTCACGCAGATGGGCGGCGAGGGCGTGCCGTGGGTGGGCCAGCAGCCGTTCACGACCGACCAGCACATCTTCGCGAACCTGGGTGACGGCACCTACTTCCACAGCGGCCTGCTCGCGATTCGCCAGAGCATCGCGGCGGGCGTGAACATCACCTACAAGATCCTCTACAACGACGCGGTCGCCATGACCGGCGGCCAGCAGGTCGGCGAGCGGCCCGAAGGCCACTCGGTGCTGCAGATTGCCGAGAGCCTGCATGCCGAAGGCGCGGTGAAGGTCGTGATCGTGACCGACGAGCCCGAGAAGTACGAAGGCGTGAACATCCCCGGCGACCACGTGCAGGTCAAGCACCGCGACCTGCTCGACGACGTGCAGCGCGAGTTCCGCAAGATCCCCGGCACCACGGCCATCATCTACGACCAGACCTGCGCCACCGAAAAGCGCCGCCGCCGCAAGCGGGGCACGGCCGTCGATCCGGCCAAGCGCGTGGTCATCAACGAGCTGGTCTGCGAAGGCTGCGGCGACTGCAGCGTGCAGAGCAACTGCCTGAGCGTGGAGCCGCTGGAAACCGAATTCGGCCGCAAGCGCACCATCAACCAGAGCAACTGCAACAAGGACATGAGCTGCCTGAAGGGCTTCTGCCCGAGCTTCGTCACCGTCGAAGGCGGCCAGCTCAAGAAGAAGAGCAAGAGCAAGGGCGCGACGCCGGCCGAGTTCGGCCTGCTGCCCGAGCCGGCGCTGCCTTCGCTGGCGGGCGGCAAGGTCTGGGGCGTGGTGGTCGCGGGCGTGGGCGGCACCGGCGTCATCACCATCGGCCAGCTGCTGGGCATGGCCGCGCACATCGAGGCCAAGGGCATCGTCACGCAGGACGCGGCCGGCCTGGCGCAAAAGGGCGGCGCCACCTGGAGCCACGTGCTCATCGGCGACACGCAGGACGACATTCGCACCACGCGCGTGGGCACCGCGGCGGCCGACCTGATCCTGGCGTGCGACCCGCTGGTCACGATCAACGGCGAAACCATGGCGCGCATGCGCGAAGGGCGCACGCACGTGGCGCTCAACACCCACAGCTCGCCCACCGCCGCCTTCGTGCGCAACGCCAACTGGCAGAACCCCGAAGACGCCTGCGCCGCCGAAATTGCGCGCGCCGTGGGCATCGACGGCATGGGCACCTTCGACGCCGATGCCGCGGCCACCGCGCTGATGGGCGACACCATCTACGTGAACCCGATGATCCTGGGCTACGCTTGGCAAAAGGGCTGGCTGCCGCTGGCGCACGAGTCGCTGATGCGCGCCATCGAGCTGAATGCGGTGGCCATCGAGAACAACAAGACCGCCTTCGAGTGGGGCCGCCAGGCGGCCGTGCGTCCGGAAGATTTCCAGAAGCGCGTGCGTCCCGGCCAGGTCATCGAGTTCAAGAAGCGCGAAACGCTCGAAAGCCTCGTGGCCCGCCGCGTGGAGTTCCTGACCGGCTACCAGAACGCCGCCTACGCCGCCGAATACAAGCAGTTCGTCGGCAAGGTGCAGCAGGCCGAATCGGCACTGGGCCGCACGGGGCTGAGCGAGACGGTGGCGCGCTACCTGTTCAAGCTGATGGCCTACAAGGACGAGTACGAAGTCGCCCGCCTGCACACCGACCGCTCGTTCCTCGATCGCGTCGAGGGCATGTTCGAAGGTGACTACAAGCTCAACTACCACCTGGCGCCGCCGATCATTGCCAAGAAGAACGCCAAGGGCCAGCTGCAGAAGCAGAAGTTCGGCCCCTGGATGCTCACCGGCTTCAGGTTCCTGGCCAAGCTCAAGGGCGTGCGCGGCACGGCGCTCGACATCTTCGGGCGCACCGAGGAGCGCAAGACCGAGCGCGCGCTGATCGGCGAGTACCGCGCCAGCATCGAGGAAGTGATCGGCGCCCTGCGCGCGGACAACCACGCGCTGGCCCTCGAGATTGCCGGCCTGCCCGAGCAAATTCGCGGCTACGGCCACGTGAAGGAGCGCAACCTGGCGGCCGCCCGCACCCGCTGGAGCGAGCTGCTGGCCAAGTGGCGCAACCCGCAGGCGCAGCGCGTGGCGGCCTGAATTTCAGGGTTTTTTCGAGCGTACGGGCGTCCACTGGACGCCCGTTGCTATTGAAAACGTAGCGGACTCCGCGCTGGTTGAATACCCGGAAAGCCCTCCCCACCGCGCCGGATAAGCGCGTGGAGCGGCCTTGCGCGCCGAATACAATGCCCGGTGCTGTGCGCGGCCAAGCCCCGCCGCGCTTTGACTTGCGGTGCGCATCCCATGCGGCCGCCAGCCCCAAGGAACCGCGGACGCTGCCCGCGCTCCCATCCTTTTCTCTTCCCTCTGCTGGAGACTCTCTTGTTCATTTCCTCTGCTTTCGCCCAAACCGCGCCTGCCGCAGCCGGCGGCGGTGACATGTTGTCCTCGCTCGGCAGCATGCTGCCGCTGGTGCTGATGTTCGTGGTGCTGTATTTCGTGATGATCCGGCCCCAGATGAAGCGCCAGAAGGAAGCACGCGCCATGATCGAAGCGCTGGCCAAGGGCGACGAAGTCGCTACCGCCGGCGGCGTGCTCGGCAAGATCACCTCGATGAGCGACCAATACCTGGGCCTCGAGATCGCCAACGGCGTCGAAATCAAGATCCAGCGCAGCGCCGTGGTGCAGGTCCTGCCCAAGGGCGCCGTCAAATAAAAGCGTGAGCTGAACCTTGCGCTTTGCGGCGCAGGGCCCCAATTCACGCCGTGTTCCGTTTCAGAAAAGCGTTTTCTCATGAACCGTTACCCGGTCTGGAAGTACGCGATCATCGTGATCGTGTTGCTCGTGGGGCTCATCTACGCCCTGCCCAATTTCTTCGGTGAGGCACCTGCGGTGCAGGTGTCGGCGGCCAAGACGACCGTCAAGGTCGACGCCACCACCCAGACCCGGGTCGAAGAGGCGCTGAAGGCTGCCAGCCTGACGCCCGACCTCATCACGCTGGACGCCGGCTCCCTGCGCGCCCGCTTCACCACCCCCGACGACCAGCTCAAGGCGCGCGACGTGATCCAGCGCGCCCTGGTGCCCGACGCCGGCGACCCGCCCTACACGGTGGCGCTGAACCTGTTGTCGCGCTCGCCCAAGTGGCTGACCGCGCTGCATGCGTTTCCGATGTACCTGGGCCTCGACCTGCGCGGCGGCGTCGACTTCCTGCTGCAGGTGGACATGAAGGGCGCCATCGACAAGAAGGCCGAGTCCTTCGCCAGCGACCTGCGCACCACCTTCCGCGACAAGAGCATCCGCGGCACCTCGGTGAGCCGCAACGGCCAGACCGTGGAAGTGAGCTTTCGCGATGCGGCCGCGCTCGAGGCAGCCAAGCGCATCATCCAGGACCAGTTCACCGACCTGAGCACCACCGACAGCCAGGACGGCAGCAACTGGCGCCTCGTGGCCAGCATCAAGCCGGAGGCTGCGCGCCGCCTGCAGGACGCCGCGCTCAAGCAGAACATCACCACGCTGCACAACCGGATCAACGAACTCGGCGTGGCCGAACCGGTGATCCAGCAGCAGGGCCTGGACCGCATCGTCGTGCAGTTGCCCGGCGTGCAGGACACGGCCAAGGCCAAGGAAATCCTGGGCCGCACCGCCACGCTCGAAATGCGCCTGGTCGACGAAAGTGCCGAAGGCCGCTCGGCCGAACTGAGCGGCGGCCCGGTGCCGTTCGGCTCCGAGAAATTCCTCGACCGCCAGGGCCGCCCCGTCATCGTGAAGAAGCAGGTGCTGGTCACCGGCGAGAACCTCACCGACGCGCAACCCGGCTTCGACCAGCAGAGCAACCAGCCCAAGGTCGACCTGACCATGGACGCCAAGGGCGGGCGCATCATGCGCGACGTCAGCCGCGAGAACTACAAGAAGCGCATGGCGATGCTGATCTTCGAAAAGGGCAAGGGCGAAGTGCTCACGGCCCCGTCGATCAACGGCGAGCTGGGCAACCGCTTCCAGGTGTCGGGCTCCATGACGGTGGTGGAAGCCAGCGACCTCGCGCTGCTGCTGCGCGCCGGCTCGCTGGCCGCGCCGATGGAAATCATCCAGGAGCGCACCATCGGTCCGAGCCTGGGCGCCGACAACATCGAGAAGGGCTTCAAGAGCGTGATGTACGGCTTCCTGGCGATCATGGTGTTCATGTGCGCGTACTACGCACTGTTCGGCCTGTTCTCCTCGATCGCGCTGGCCGTCAACCTGATGCTGCTGGTGGCCATTCTCTCGATGCTGCAGGCCACGCTCACGCTGCCCGGCATCGCGGCCATGGCGCTGGCCATCGGCGTGGCCATCGACTCCAACGTGCTGATCAACGAGCGCGTGCGCGAAGAGCTGCGCAACGGGGCGTCGCCGCAGGCGGCCATCCACGCGGGCTACGAACGCGCCTGGGGCACCATCCTCGACTCCAACGTGACCACGCTCATTGCAGGCATCGCGCTGCTGGCCTTCGGGTCGGGCCCGGTGCGCGGCTTCGCGGTGGTGCACTGCATCGGCATCGTCACCTCGATGTTCTCCGCCGTGTTCTTCTCGCGCGGCCTCGTGAACTTCTGGTACGGCCAGAAGAAGAAGCTCAAGACGGTGTCGATCGGTACCGTCTGGCGCCCAACGACCGACGGCTCGGCCGTGGCCACCAAGTAAAGGTCGAGGACAAGCGCCATGGAATTCTTCCGCATCCACAAGACGATCCCGTTCATGCGCCATGCACTGGTGCTGAACATCGTCTCCTTCGTCACCTTCGCGCTGGCGGTGTTCTTCCTGTTCCACCGCGGGCTGCACCTGTCGGTCGAGTTCACGGGCGGCACCGTGATGGAGGTCGCCTATGAGCAGTCGGCCGACATCGGCAAGGTGCGCGACGCCATCGGAAAGCTCGGCTATCCCGACGTGCAGGTGCAGAGCTACGGCAGCTCGCGCGACGTGCAGATCCGCCTGCCGGCCCAGAAGGGCATGAGCTCCGACCAGCAGAGCGCGCAGGTCATGGGGGCGCTGAAGTCGGTCGACGCGTCGGCCACGCAGCGCGGCATCGAGGTGGTCGGCCCGCAGGTCGGCGAGGAACTCACCACCAACGGCCTGAAGGCCCTGGGCATGGTGGTCCTCGGCATCATGATCTACCTGGCGTTCCGCTTCGAATGGAAGTTCGCGCTGGCCACCGTGCTGGCCAACCTGCACGACGTGGTGATCATCCTGGGCTTCTTCGCCTTCTTCCAGTGGGAGTTCTCGCTGGCGGTGCTGGCGGCGGTGCTGGCGGTGCTGGGGTACTCGGTGAACGAGTCGGTCGTGATCTTCGACCGGGTTCGCGAGAATTTCCGGCGTTACCGCAAGATGACGACCTCCGAAGTGATCGACAGCGCGATCACCTCGACCATCAGCCGCACGATCATCACCCACGGCTCCACGCAGCTGGTGGTGCTGTCGATGTTCTTCTTCGGCGGCCCGACCCTGCATTACTTTGCCTTGGCACTGACCATCGGCATCTGCTTCGGCATCTACTCCTCGTGCTTCGTGGCGGCTGCCATCGCGATGTGGCTGGGGGTGAAGCGCGAAGACCTGGTCAAGGGCGGCCCGACGAAGCGCGACGGGGAGTCCGAAGACGATCCCAACGCCGGCGCGGTGGTCTGACGGATACTTCAGGCTTTAATCAGGCGGCGGCCGCGCCGCGCTGCGGTTCGCATGCAACGCCGGGCACTCTGCGCACTTGTGCGGTTGCGCATCCCGATGCAAGCTCTCGGTTGTTGCTGACGAATCGAATTCGAATATCCAGGTCTTCCCGACTTTTCAATGAGCATTGCGCGGTCCGCCTCTTCCCTGCAGCTCGCACGCGAGACGCGTGAGCGTTTCGTTTTGGCAACGGAAGGCGCCATTGCGCCGCTGGCCCGCGCGATCCGCGACCGGCTGACTGCCATCTCCTCCGAGGCCGGCAACGCCCGCGCCATGCAGGAACATCGCGACGACTTCGTGGCGTTCCAGGGCCAGGCCACGCAATGGGTAACGCTTGCGCAGACCGGCTGGCGCAAGGCGCTGGGCGCCTCGGCCGGCGGCGCGTCGGCGGTGCCTTCGGCGTTGCGGCTCGAGCTGATCGGCGACGAGGTGGTCGAGAGCAATATCCTGTCCTCGCGCCTGGCGCAGATGATCCACGACAAGGCCAGTTTCGAGCTCAGCGACCTGCGCCTGCGCATCCAGCACCTCGAAGGCACGACCGAGCTCGACGCCAGGGACGTGCTCAAGCCCGAGACGCTGGCCAAGCTGCTGGTCGAACAATGGCTGGCGGCCGGCCTGAGCCGCGGGCTGTGGACCCGGGTGCAGGACACGGTGCAGCAGGGGCTGGTAGAGGTGGTGGTCAAGGCCTACCAGAGCGCCAACGCCTTCCTGATCGCCAACGGCGTGATGGAGGAGATCGACCTCAAGAGTTTCGTGCGCCGCACGGGCAGCGCCGGCGCCGCCGGCAGCGGTGGACCGGCCACGTCGTCCGGCGTGCCGATGGACGGCGGCATGCCGGGCGGTCCGCGCGGTGGGCCGCGCGCAGGCTTCGGATCCGACGGGCAGCAGGCTTCGGCGTCTTCGAACGCGGCGGCCTCGTCCACGGCCACCACGGGCGGCTCGCCCCTGATGGTCGCGCGGCAGCGTGCGCAGACAGCGCTGCTGAGCCTGAAGCGCTTCGTCGCCGCCCGCATCGGCGGCGAGGCGGGCGGCTCGGCCGGGCAGTACCCAGCCTCGGGCGCTGAAGGACGAGCAACCGGCAGCGGCGGTGGCAGCCATGCGGGCCAGGTCGCCGGCACCGCGCCACCCCGCGTCTTTTCCAGGACCTTTGCCGGCGCCATCGCCGACGCCGAGGTCGCCTACCGGATGGCCGCCACCCAGTTCATGGATGGCACCGGCGAGCAGGCCACGCTGATGCAGCAGACCGCGGTGGACATGCGCCGGCGCACCGCCGAGCTCAAGAAGCGCGCGCCCACCACGGCCGACAAGGCCACGGTCGAGATCGTCGCGCTGATGTTCCAGGCCATCCTGGCCGAAGAGCGCATTCCCTTCTCCGCCCGCGTGTGGTTCGCCCGGCTGCAGATGCCGGTGCTTCGCGTGGCCATCGCCGAGCCCGAGTTCTTCGGCACGCTGCAGCATCCCGCGCGCATGCTGATCGACCGCATGGGCTCGTGCGTGATGGGCTTCGATGCGGCGGCCATCACCGGCAGCGCGCTCGAAGGCGAGATCCGCCGCGTGGTGCAGGTCATCGAGCAATACCCTGAAACGGGCCAGCGGGTGTTCAAGCTGGTGTTCGACGAATTCGTCGCCTTCCTCAACCGCTACCTCACGCAGAGCGACACCACGCAGCGCGTGATGAGCGTGGCGCAGCAGGTCGAGCAGAAGGAAACGATGGCGATCCAGTACACCATCGAGTTGCGCAAGATGCTCAACGACATGCCGGTGCGCGAAGAGATCCGCGAGTTCCTGTTCAAGGTCTGGGCCGAGGTGCTGGCCATCGCGGCCCTGCGCTACGGCGCGCAGGGCGAGCAGACCGTCATGCTCAAGCGCGTGGCCTCCGAACTGGTGTGGGCCGCCAGCGCCAAGCCCAACCGCACCGACCGCGCCCGCGTGATTCAAGACCTGCCGCAGCTGTTGCAGCGCCTGCGCCAGGGCATGGCGCTGCTGGGCATCGTCGACGAGCCGCAGGAGGCGCACATCAAGATCATCGGCGCCACGCTGTCCGATGCCTTCCTGTCGAAGACCGAGGCGATTCCGCAGGCCAAGATCGAAGCCATGGCCGAACGGCTGACGCACCTGGAAGACTTCGTGAGCGACGAGGGCGGGGCCGGCGACGACCTGCCGCTGGACGCCCACAGCATCGAACTGCTGCTGGGAGTGGACGCCGCATCGATCGAGGTGATTCCCGATGCCGGCGGCACCAAGGTGGCCGAGGACATGCTGGCCTGGGCCCACGAACTGCAAGTGGGCAACTGGTTCATGCTGGACCACAACGACCGCGTGAGCCAGGTTCAGTTCGTCTGGCGCAGCGAGCGCAAGAAGCTGCACCTGTTCGCCTCGTCGGACGGCCGCAGTTTCCTGATCCAGGCGGGGCGCCTCGCGAGCTACCTGCAGGCGGGCTTGCTGGTGCCGGCCGAGGAAGAAACGCTCACCGTGCGCGCCACGCGCGAGGCGCTGGCCAAGCTGGACGCCAACCCGGAACGGCTGCTGAACTAGGCGGTGGACAGGGCGCCGGGCCGCCGGGTCAATGGGCCGTGCGGCCTTCGCGGGACTCGCAGAGCTCGTCCAGCACCAGCGCATCGGGCTCGATGCCGGTGCTCCAGTGCACCATCAGAACGATGATCTTCAGCTCGTCGAGCGCCACCGGATCGCCCGGCGCCGCCATGGCGCGCTCGACCACGATCTCGCGCAAGCCGCAGGGCAGCACCTCGGACGACTCGAGAAAGCTGATGAAGCCCAGGCACTCGGCACCCAGGTGCTCCTGCTCGGCCTGCGAGTAGACGCGCATGGCGTCGTCCGACTGCGGCATGGCCGCTTCGGGGGCGCCGCGCAGCGTGACCGTGGCGCTGTCCTTGGTGCGGTGCTCGATCTGCATGCCTTGCGTGGCAAGGCTCAGGCCGTCGAGCCAGTGAAGGGCATCGCGGATTTCTTCTGCCTCGAAGCCGTGCGCACTGAGCTTGCGGCCCAGTTGCTCGGGTTCGGGGCAGGCATCGCCGCGCCAATAGTTTTCGTACACAAAAACAAGCACTTCGAACATGGGCCCAATATAGCCCAGGAAGTGGTCGCTCGCCCTTGGGCTTCTTGCACTTCGTGTCTCTTCTCCTTCGCCTGCGAAGGAGAAGAGACGAATCAGGTGGTGGCCATGCGCTGGAACAGGCCGCCGGGCAGGCGTGTGATCTGGCCGTCCAGCTCGAGCTCGAGCATCCTGGCCTGCAGCGCGGCTGCGCTCCAGCCAGTGCGCGCGCTCAGCGCGTCAAGGCTCACGGGGTCGAAGCCGAGGGCGTCCAGCAGCGGGTCTTCGGTCGGAGCGGCCGCATGCCCGTTGCCGGTGGTGGACGACGCTGCGGTCGCGATCGGGGCGCGCAACGGCGGGAGTTCTTCGAGGATGTCGCTCACCGATTCCACGAGCTTCGCGCCCTGGCGGATCAGCGCATGGCAGCCGCGCGATTGCGGTGAATGGATCGAGCCCGGAATCGCGAACACTTCCTTGCCCTGCTCCGACGCGAGCCGCGCGGTGATGAGCGAGCCCGATTGCAGCGCCGCCTCCACCACCAGCGTGCCGCGCGCCAGCCCGGCAATGAGCCGGTTGCGCTTCGGAAAATTCTGCGTGAGCGGCGGCGTGCCGAGCGGCAGCTCGCTCACGATCAGTCCCTGCTGCGTGATGCGATGTGCCAGGTCGCGGTGCCGCGCCGGGTACACGCGGTCGAGCCCGGTGCCGACCACGGCCACCGTGGCCAGCCGCGGCGTGTCGCCGGCCGCGTCGAGCGCACCCTGGTGCGCCGCGCCGTCCACACCCAGCGCGAGGCCCGACACCACGGGCAGGCCCACCTCGCCCAGGGCGCGGGCAAAGCTGCGCGCGTTGGTGGCGCCTTGCGGCGTGGGGTTGCGGCTGCCCACCACCGCGATGCTGTGGCCGAGCTGCGTCAGGTCGTAGTCGGCGGCGCCCAGCACGTAGAGCAGCAGCGGCGGATCGGTCATTTCGAGCAGCGAAGCGGGATAGCCGGCGTCGCCGAGCGTCACCACGCGGCGCGACGTGCCGTTGTCCCCGGCATGCAGCCACTGCCAGGTCAGGTCGATCTGTGCCTGCAGGTTGGGGGGCGTCTGCTGCAATGCCGCGGCCTGGGCTTGCGAGACAACTTCGCGCAACGCGGCATCGGGTTGCGCGAAAACGTGCTCAGGCAGCCCGAAGGCCGCGAGCAACCGCCGAGCGGCGCCGTTGCCGACGCCTGGCGTCAATGAAAGCCGCAGCCAACCTGCGAGTTCTGCGCGTTCCAAACCTGTATTCGAGAAAGCCGGGGCCGCAGGTCAGGGATTGACGAGGAAGTCGCCGGCGCGCGGAGTGTCGTTGATTTCGAGCACGAGCGCGTAGGACACTTTCTCGAAAGTGCGGAACACCATCAGCAGGCCGATGCGTTCGTTCGGCAGCTTGATGGTTTCCTTGCGAGCGCCGGTGCGGTCGAGGATGGTCTCGCCGTTCTTGAGGATGGCCAGCACATGGCCGTTGTCGACGCCGTCGCGCGTGCCCTTGTTGATGGCCACCACCTGGTTCTGCGCCGCGAACTGCACCGCATTGCCGTAGACAGAGATGATGCGGCCTTCGACCTGCGTCGACGGTGCGCGCGGCACGTAGCTCAGAAGCTGGCGCGGCGGCTCGGGCAGCAACCGGTCGCCGGCGCGCATTTCCTCGCGCGACGCGACGATGTCGATGCTCGCCGGCACCACGGTGATGACGTCCTTGTCCTGCACCGTCTCGATGGTGGTCGACTCGCCGCGTTGCAGCCGTGCCTTGCCCAGGTACTGCGCCTCGTAGCCGAGGATTTCACCCGTGCCGGGGTCTTTCAGCGGCGTGGCGGTGCGGAAGACGCGGAAGTTCTGCACCGGGCCTGCGGCCTCGACCAGCGGCGATTCGGCGTTGCCCCGGGCATAGGCCCGGTCGCCGCGCGACAGCAGCACGCGGCTGTCGTTGCCCGCGACGATGCGGGGGGCGCTGTCCAGCGTGTTGGCGTCCACCACGATGGGTTCGCTCAGGAACGGCTCGATGACGCTCGGGTTGAGCGTGGGCAATGCCATGCCGGCCAGCGAGTCGAAACGGGTGCGCGGTGACAGCTTGATGGTGCCGCTGTCGCCGCCGAAGCCGCCGCGGCGCGTGGTCAGGCGTGCCCGGCCGCCAGTCTTGTCCAGGTAGAGCACCTGTCCGGGGTAGATGCGGTGCGGGTTGGCGATTTCATCGATGTTCATGCCCCATAGCTCCGGCCAGCGCCAGGGGCGCAGCAGGAAGAGGCGTGAAATGGCCCAGAGCGTGTCGCCGGGCTTGAYCGTGTATTCGTCGGGCGCGTTGGGCGCCAGTTCGCTCAGGGGCACAMCCTGCTGGGCGGTTTGCTTGGCCGTGGCWCGSTGCTGCGGCGT
>NNBU01000152.1_pt1 | contig 13620 bp, 23 predicted proteins | sample 1173781 | NCBI WGS metagenome assembly NNBU01 (sample SAMN07173937, study PRJNA388173) | plant metagenome | biome: Plant school; feature: Soil; material: Symbiotic tissue of Blasia pusilla L.; isolation source: symbiotic tissue sample KVJ2 | host: Blasia pusilla | place: Norway: Troms, Kvaloya...
ATGCACTGGTACTCTGGAATACTAACTACATAGATGCAGCGGTAAAGCAACTGCAAGACCAGGGGGTGGAAGTAAAATCTGAGGATTTGGCGCGGCTCTCTCCTTTGGGATACAAGCATATCAATATGTTAGGACGTTATCAGTTTGCTTTAGCTGAACATTTGAAGCGGGGTGAACTTCGTCCTCTGCGCGATCCAAAGAACTTTGGCGAATCCTATAGCTAGAAACTTGTGTGGATAAAGCTTGTAGCCTTAGCGTACATTCCTGTTCCATTGCTACTCGCGCGCGGTATCTTGAAGCCAAAGGAGGTAGCCCTAACTTTACGAAAGCGTTTTACCTTGCAACCAAAGCAGATAGTTTTGTGTTTGAGTTCCGTCAGTGGGTAAAGCAATATAACGCCGGACCGTTTGGCAACGCCACTTTTTCTCCCCCATTGGCAAAGTCGGTGCTGCTAGAGAGATACCATTCCCATACACAAAAGTGTGCCAGTTGTAGCTCGGCGCTTGCGATTATTGAGCAGATGAAATTCTGGAGTGGAGTTGCAACAGTAGTGACAATGGCTTGCGCTCCAATGCTAATATTATTTTTCAACAGAACATCAGTTTTAGCAGAAGTCATTGAAACTATAGCTCCCTTAATTTTTGGAGTCGCATGGATAGGACTGAGCAAGCTCCAAAGGCAGTTTTATGATGGACGAACTGTACCTCCACGAAACCGACCTGAGAAAAACTAAAACTAATTAGGGCGGCTCGGTTATAGTCCACTGCTTAACGGGACTTAGCATTACCTCAAAACGCGATATCAGATACTAGTTTTGGTTAACATAGAAATTCCCCTGACATTGCAAATCAACTATGCCCAAGACTTGGAACATCAAGATAGATAACTATACAGCGCTTCCGGCTATTATGCAATATAGTTTTCTCCTTGCCCCTCTCCTATCATCACTTTCAGCTTTTAGGATGTACCTCATAGCTGCCGGAAGTGCTGTATTCAAGCCAACCCCAATTGCATTATCGCCACCGCCCATGTAGACTCGTTCCCTATAGACCTGCCGCTAGAACCGAACATCCGGGAACCCAACCGTAAAAGCGCGACCTACAGACAAATCTTCGACTCACTAACGACCGAACCTGGAAAATTCTTCTCTCGCCACAGTGGAATCGTTCTGTCAGCCAATAAAACTAAACCTGTCAAGAACAAAACTGAACTAGAGCTAGAAGTCTTAGAAGCCAACGAGGGGGGTAGTGATGGCATTATCAACGGTGGCCACACAGTTTTAGCCTTTGAGCAAGCGAAAAATTACAAATATGACCTAACCGAAGCCAGAGTAAAAGTTACGATTCACATCGGATTGACTGAAGAATCAGCCAAAGATATAGCCCTGGCAAGTAATACTACAACGCCAGTAGATTCTCGCTCCAAAGTCAATGCCAGAGGTGATTACAAATTCATCAAGCAGTACTTAGCCCAGTTAGAACAGAAAGAAGATAGGAAATTCCGCATCGCCTATTACCAGAATCAAAGTGGCGCTCCCAGAAATGCCCAGTGCAATGTCACTCATTTGCTCAAGCTCCTTTACTGCCTTGATAGAAATAAATACAACCCCGACGGCAATAAACGAACCAAACACCCAGCAGGGATGAGTCTTCCAAGTAATATCACAGACGCAGAAAGGGAAAGATTAACCGCCCTACTGCCTCTCTTGACTCATGCTCTGTGGATAGAGCAAAGACTGTACGAAATAATCCAAGACCATATCAGCAACCCCAGAAGAAAGGGTGCCAACGATTTAGCATCAATTGATATACGTAAAACGACGTTGTTGCCTGACAGCAAGTATTCATTCGGGTTTGGTGCGCCAACTGACCTCGCATTACCGATAATTGCGTCCTATCGGGTATTTTTGGACAAAGATTATAAATGGATTCTGCCGTTTAACGAATTCGCCGAAGATTTCCTGCAACACTTGTGGAATAACTACTTCCGCAAATATTTGGTGTCGGAGAAAACAGCAGGTAATACAGTCGGTACAAAAATCAGCCGCAATCAAGAGATTTGGGAAAGTCTGTATATCTCGGCGCAGAGTTATCTAAATCAGCACTTGGTGAAAATGGTCAACTCCAGTAAGGAAGAGTCAGAAGCGAAGGTAACACAAGGTACAAAAGGGCGCGTGCAAGCAGGTAAGAAATAATAGTAGAAGGTTTCTATTGAGAGATTCGTTTTGGATGAGCGATGGCTTTTAATAGTAAACAGTTATCGGTCAAGTCGTAAAGTCCTTGGGTTTTAACTGATAACTGATAACTGTTTTAAGTGATGGACTAACTTGTGGAATCGAAAAAGTGCCATTGCTCACAGATTATTTTCCATTTCCATATACAATAACAACTGCTCATTCAAGGACTATTTTGTGAATTCAACAGTAGCAGGAGAGGAAAAATAATGGCTGAACTCAAACTCCGATCAAAAGATCCAGATTCACTCAGACGCATTATTCAAAGTGCGTTGTCAGAAAGATTACAGAGTGTGGTAGCAGGAATCAAAAGAACAGAAGAACGGATTCAGGAATTTGAAACCAAATATAAATTATCGACTGAAGAATTTATCACTCAGTTTAATAATGATGAATTATCCCATAATTTTGACTTTGATGAGTGGATTGGAGAAGCTCGAATGTTGGCACATTTACAACAAACAAAAGAATCCATAGAGGAGATTGATTTTGTTGATTGAAGATTATTTTCAGCAAGTTGAAATTTTAATTGAATCCTCCGAGATAGTTAAAATATTTCATATAGAAAATGAAAAAAGAGGAATGTATGAAGGTTTTATCAGAGCCAAACTCGAATTTAAAGATAACTCCTTGCTGCATTTGAGGGAATTTGTTTATGTTGAAATATCTCTTGATAGAAAAATGTATAGCTATCAATATATGAATTCAGAGAATAATCTAATTTTTCGCTATGACAATACTGAACATCACCGAAAATTAAATCTGATTACCTTTCCTCATCATAAACATGATGGGAGTGAGGATAATATCGTTAAATCAGATGCTCCTTTTTTAGCTGAGATCCTAAAAGAAATTGAGAAAATATTAGTATAAGTGCGATTCCTACGGCAGACGTTGCTAATGTCCACAATGTCTTCAGCGATCGCTTGACATCGATTAATTTATTTTCGCTGTAGACCACGCCCTTGTTAGAAAAGCGTATGATTTTTGGGTTTAGCCCTTTCGTCTGATATTGTATGAACGAGCAGGATTTAGCCGTTCAGCAGGAATATAGCTTAGGGAATACTAATGAACTTAAGCATTCAACAGATTGTGCCGGAGGACGTTGCATTGATGGAAGCTCTATTAGTGACCTTTGGTGAGGCGTTCGATCAGGTGGAGACCTATGGGAATCCACCTAGTACAGACTACCTGCGGCAACTGCTTGATAGTGACTACTTCATTGCGATCGCCGCATTGAAAGAAGGTGAGGTCGTTGGCGGTCTTACTGCCTACGAGCTTAAAAAGTTCGAGCAGGAGCGCAGTGAGATTTACATCTACGATCTAGCTGTTGCCGCCGCACACCGACGGCAGGGAATCGCAACGGCATTAATTCAGAAGCTGAAGGAAGTAGCAGCAGCTTATGGAGCTTATGTCATTTTCGTCCAGGCGGATATCGGTGACGATCCAGCTATTAAACTTTATACAAAGCTGGGCGACCGCGAAGACGTATTGCATTTCGACATACCAGTTAATGGCGGCAATAACAATGCCTAATGCTTATCCGAGTAGTGGCTCTTCGAGAAGGCATACTAGAGAGCAGGTCAATTTTTTACAATTTTAAGTATTACATGAGTCCTAATCAGGAGCAATCTCATCGATGATAATCTGGGCAATTCTCGTTATCCAACCCATTCGGGTGTATCCCACAGACTAGCACGTTGTCCCCATACTCAACTCCATGATAGTTAATGCAACCGATGCAAGCTATTGGTCGGCTAATTTTGTCATCAAAATCAAAATCATCATCCTCCGATTCATCTGCTCGAACTAATGATGCATTACAGTTGGGGCAGGTTTGAATATCTCGCCGCAAGTCTTTAACTAGACAAGTGAGCGATTGCCACGAAGTCATGGCCTCGCCACTGTTGCTAATATGACTAGTGAGTGACGAAAAATAGGGGTAACTGCATTGGCATACGACCACCAGTTAGCAATAGCATTACTAAAAACCCAATGCCGACTTGAGTTGTTTGTTTAACTAATAAACTGAGGCGATCTCTGACATCAAAAATTTTCATTCATCCTCCTAACCCTGGAAAAAACTTACTCCAAACACTTTGCTCTTTTGAAGGTGATTCTTCTGAGCCTAAAACATTCTCTAGCCCTTGCTGATTACTCTGAATCTCCTGCATATTAAGAGAATGAATCACCTGAGCTAAATCTGGACTGTCTTCTAACAATTCAGCTTCAAGCTCTAACTCCTGCTGCAACAGTTGAGCATTTCGGCGTAAGAACATCTGCTGATTGTGTCGCCGTCTGATAAGGGATTCAGTCAGGTGTAATTGTTCTTCAAAACTCAAATCGTCGTATTCGTCGTTATACATTTTATTCAACTCCAATTAATCCAAAGTATTCTGCGGAAAGCTCCATCAAGTATTTGAGAGCTAAACAGTCGCCATAACTAGTGTATATTTGAGCAATAGTTTTGAAGATTTCTAATATATTATCAGGCGTTACTTCAGTAAAAGGAGAAGCTAAATTAAATGCTGAGTTTTCATCTTCTGGCTCTAGTGGCAGTGCGTCTGTCCAGACGATTAAACCTCGCTTGTCCAGTTCTGCTAAAGAAATATCATTCACAGCATCAACAACGGAATCAGGCGCATACTTCATTAATAGTTTAATCACCAAATAACACCTCCATAAAGTAATTGATATCCCAGCCTCAATCTTGTAATAAATTCGTCAGTATTACGATTACCCCAAACAGGATTACTACGGCTTTTTATCCAGTTATAAAGGTTGTGGGACATGAAATCTACGATTACATTTTTTGCACCTATAATCCTGTCCTCCACGAGGAATCCCAGCTTTAACAACCTCTGAATGCTTACAATGAGGACAAGCAGGGCGAGAGTTCCACTCTTTTAATAAAGATTCAGGCTTAATAGAAGTGCATCGCTTGCACTGTCTACAGATAAACTTTTGTGTCCCGTTTTGTCTTGTAGCGCCAATATTTGTTTTCCCTTTGCAATACTTACATAGCGGATTATCATTCTTGATACTTTCTGAATATTTAGTATGATCGAGTATCCATGCATCATAAATAGCTCTTTTTCTTTGAAGACAAGAAACATATTCTGTAGGGTAAAGTAAATTATACAAAACTTTTAAATCTTTGACTCTAAAAATACAGATTCGCCACATTTTATCTGTCTCAAAATACAAAGAGTGGTTTATATTTTGTTCTCGAAGCCAAGACACAAGACCTTTAAAAATATTAGATGCACCACATATATAAACAAATAGCCCTTTAACATTTTTTCCTTGAACCCTTCTGGTAATACATCCGTCACCATCAATCAATCCTCTGACAAAACTAGACTTAAATACGAATGGCATATTTGGAAACTCAATGTTTCTAGTTTTACCTTCTACACCAGAGATTAGTCCAATCTCTCTTAATCTCTTAACTACTTGCCTATTACAAATCGATAGATCCCATGCTCTACCTGTCACTCTTATACGTAATGGTCTTTCATTACCAGTGATAGAATTTACTTTTTCAAGTAGAATTTTGTCTTTAGAAGTAATAGAGACAGTATTTCCAGTAAGATGTCCATCAGTCCAAATTAAGCCTAGTACCCAAGCTAAATCGTCGCTCCATATATCGAAAAAAGTCTCGTTGACTGAATACTTTATTATCTTTTTTGTTAATCCTACTCGCTCTCGCTGTCTAAATTGTGTTCTTGGGCTACCAGACCCAAAAGGTAAAAACTTTTTAGAAGAATAAGTTTTTGCGTACTCTTGCTCTGTTTTTTCCATCTCTATTTACCTTTAAGTAAAATCAACACCATCGTAGAGAAGTTGATAGCCCAGTCTTAATCTTTCTGCCCAATACGGAAAGTTACAATTATTCTTAACTGGGTCAAAAGAATCTTTATACCAAGCATCTTGTTTATGAACTCGCTCATGACACTGTAAACAAACGGGTACAATATCATGCCCAATTTTTTCTCTACCTGCAATTAACCCTTTTTCATCGCTATAACGGATGTGGTGTAATTCTTTGCTAGGTCTAACTAAGCAATTACAACAAAGTTGATGAGTTTTTCTGTGAGCGATCGCTACTTGTTTTCTATACTCTTTAGGATTACCATATCGAGCGTTCCAATTTAATTGTTTGGGTAGCCGAGATTTTCTAATAGTAATGTCACCCCCTTTTCGTTTAACTCTTGCCCCGTTAATTCGTGCCACTTCTGTTTAATTTCCTGAAAATGTGGTCTTCTTCCTAATTCTGTTGCCCACTTTCTAATTTCTTCATACCAGTCAACCTGCTGCTGTGAGGATTGTTGATTATTTTTAGAACTATCAACAGTGTCACTATTCGGTTTGGAATCCTGTTTTTGTTCCAGACCCTTGATATCGAATTCCGGGATTAGAGCAACAAAGGGGTTAGACCGAGTGGGAATTACTAGGGCATATCGAACTCCGGCTTTATCTAACATTTCGCAAGCCTGCCGCAAGATTTCAAGAATTTCTTTTTTGACATTCAGAAAATCTTGGGGATGGTCAAGGATATAACTCGATGTCTGCCCCACAGCAATAAAGCAAACGTTTTTCAGAGATGGGCGGCTAAATCCGGTTTCCCCAGAGAGCGGGGACTGGCCCATAAATAGACCATGACCTTTTAACCCAGCAGTGAATTTGATGATATAGTTCCAAAAACCTTGCAAATCTTTGGCGGTATCAGCATCAACCATTCCCGGAAGTCCCTTGCCACCACCATAAACACTATCAACTTCATCCTGGGCAAATAATAATTCTGGGACACCGTGACATTCACCACCAACTTTTGCAACTCTTGCTTTCTGCTTGTCAATTTGGTCTGTAGCAAAGGTAATCCAGTTTTTTAGTTCTTTCATGCCGTCAAACTTACGGCTGAACTTGCACAACCATCTGGTGACATCATCTTTTGGATCGCTGCCAATCACAATTGCTGGTGTTTGAGATTTTGCAGCAATTTTGTTGATAATCACCCCAGCCAGCGTGGACTTTCCAGACTGTGTTCCACCAGATAGGTAAAAATGGTGATTACTGCGAAGAGTCATATTTTGATTAGATGCAGCATCACATAGTTCATCAATCCAAGCACCATCAATTCTGATGTACTCAGGATAATTAGCTGCGATCGCTTGGAGAACTTTCATCGCACCCGGATTAATCACGGACTGCACCGACTCTTCATCAATGTCAGCAATATCGGGATTGGGAATACCAGTCGGTGAAGGTGATTGTTGTGCTGGTGGTTGGGGAAGTGTAACCAACCCTTGCAACTGATATTCAGCAATCCACCGGGGGCGCTCTTGCATTGGTAGCCGATTCACATAATCAGCAACTCGGCGTTTGGCAGCGATCGCAGTCGTAACATAATCATAAACAGCCTCACCTTGTAAATGCTGTTTGAGTGCTTTTAAGTCAGCTTCTAGCAAAGACTGGTAAACTTTTTCCTTACTTTCGCTGATTTGGGCGGATACCCCAAATAAGCCAGCACTCACTGTTCCAGCACCAAGTAGCATCCCGGTTGTTATTCGGTCAGTATTTAAGAAAAAAGGAGCAGACAGGCATAATACTGCACTCGCTCCTAAAGAACATAAAATACTCCGTTCTGCATGAATGACGCTACTGGCAGTTAGACGTTGTAATTCAAATGGCATAAACTTATCTCACCCCCAAAGCAACACCAGCTGCAACTAAAGTCAAGAAGATAAACAAAAATATTACTCCAGGCATTAAGCCAATAGTGAAAGTTTTGCGGTTGAAGCCGAATCCTTTAATGACTAAACCGCCAAAGTTGAATAACCCCAGAACTATGCAGCAGATGGAAATTATGCCAATAAACCAAAGAATGTATCGACTAACGGGGCTGGCAACGGATAGATAACCCATAAACATAGAAAAGCCAACCCCAGACACTGCATATCCTATATGAGAGAGCTTGATTTGCATAACCTAGAATCTGAATGAGTCACCCACTTCATTGAATGCCTGCTCGTATCCCCCCAACTGGCGTTGTTGTTCCTGTGAACCAAAGGCATGACGGATCACCGCCTCCCCATGTAACGCCCTGGTTCGCTGCAAATCTTCCTCAACCTTCATGGCTTCTTGGGAATATGCCAATTGGTTTTTATACATCTCTGCCAAGGATTGCAACTGCTTGAGCTTGTGCCGGGAAAATTTAGTGTGCAACCACTTTTGTGCTTTTAGAGTGCCAGCCACTTCTGCTTCATCAAGAACCTGCTGTGCTGTAGTGTAAGCAGGCAATGTGTAACGATCGCGGATTGATGAAGGTAAATTACCCTCAATTTGTGTTGCATCCCCAACTCTTAAATCCGTTGATACTACTCCATTACCTTTACCGCCAAATAAACCAGGAAGCCATTTTCCTAACATTCCTTTCTCCCCCCTACTACTTAAAATTGGTATAAGTCTGCTGTACTTGTTGAACTTGTGAACCGATATATCGGGTTATGCCATATATGCCCATGAACGAAAACATCAATACTGTTATTGCTGCGATCGCAGTTTGAGCCATCATTCCCCGTTGCATTAACTCCTCAATCTGTCTATTGGACTGCGATCGCGTTCTCGACTCATCAATAATTTGCTGGACTACCAGGAATTCTTCTGTTGTCAGGTTTTCTAGTGTCAGCCCCGATAGATTCAATTCCCCGTCCTTCTTCAGGTGAATATTTAATGCTTTGCGATGGGTTTGGTCTTGTTGCTCCATATATTGCCACGCCCAAAACTAGGGTCAATAGCAGCAGATTCAGTACTGCTGCTACCAAGATCAATTTATTCGATCGCATCTGCATTGCTAGCAGAGAGATAGAGCGATGCAATCTCCTGACCGAAACGAAAAAAGGCTTCTGGTTCCCCCTTATAATCTCTGGCGTACTCCGCGATTTCTGCTAGATATTCGTTAGTTACACCATCTAAATCTTCAATAGTTTTTTGTGCCTCTCTATGAGCGAACTCTCTGACTCCTTGGTTAATACCAGTGCTGAAAGCAGAAATTTCTTCTAACTTCTGTTTTGCTTGGTTGGCAAGAGCGATTTTGTAATCATTCATGTCCTCTTGCGCTTTTTTAGTCTTGGCTCTTGGTCTTTTCGCTGCTTTTCCATTCGAGGCATGGCTAGTAGCAAGTGTACCAGATTGCCCACGCTCAAGAATTATCTGGTCAGCGAGACTCATAGCATCATCATCACTTAATGTATCTGAATCAAGCCCACGCTTTTTTAACTCTGCCAGTAAGTCTTCGTCTGAGAGATTAATGTCATTACCTTGTAACAAAGAACGTAAAACTTCCATCATTGACTCCTAACTACGAATGTTTTTATTTTCAGGAAACGTAAATTTCGTTTGAGAAACTAATTTGACAATCCACTTTTGAATTTCATAACTTGTGTAAACTCTATCAACACTAAAAGGGCATTTTATCTCCTGCCCCCAACGGTAAATAGTGGCTATAGAAGGATGTGGCTTTAATCGCTGGAGCGCAAGTCGTAACTCATCACCTTTACAAACCAACTTCGGAAGATTGTCCAAAAAGAAACGATAGCGATTTACATCAGCGATTCTTATAGCTTTATAAGGATTGCGTTTCCTCAATTCCCCATAAGCCTTGACTTGCGACATGAAAGAAATATCATTTTCGTCTTTGACGTTCAAGCGCTTTTTAACTCTTTGCCAAGTCCGGTCACACACCTTTCTGCCAAGCGATCTCTGGTATTCCAATCTCAATTTAGATGCCATTTCCTCCTCTTTTGCGACAAACGAGATTTTTTTTCTCAATCGCTTCTATCCCTTGCTGAATCAGGAATAGGACTCGTCGTGAGAACCTTTAATTGGATTTAATGATGAGAATTTTATTGGTCATAAACCCCAAACCCCTTTGATGCCGTAAAATTTTGGTTAATTTTGGCGACAGATTCTCATGGCTTGTCGCTTCATACATATAAAAATACCCGCTTTTTTTGGGCGGGTCATTACTTGATTAACTAATAGTTAATAAACAGGAGTTAGGAGTCATAATTCAGTAATCAGAATGGTATCAGAGGTGGATTCAGACCTGCACTTTTCTTGTTGACCATACTTCCACCTTGTTTTGTTACCACCAACTTTTCTTACTTTGTGGGTTGCTAGAATATCGGTTATTCATCTGTCTGACTTCTGACTCCTGACTCCTGTTTCAACAATTAAGCAACAAGATTTCGTTTAAGTTCATAGAGCCGAGCTATTAAAACGAATTTAAGCATATTTCGTGTTCTCTCAGGCATCTGAGGAAATTTGATGCCGGGGCCCCATTTGATCTGCACTGTTTTGAACGGTACATCCAGTTCTCTTGAAAGAATTGAACAGTACTCTTTGAAAATTCCGCGTTCGCTCTCAAGGTATTCTATTGACTCCAGAGACATTCCAGTATAAGCAGATTTTATTTGTCTACAAAAAGTTAATGGAGATATATCTGGAATGCGCGTTTTTGGTAACATCTATAAATCCTCCAAGGTTTGTTGGGGGTAGTGCTTCGGCACGAGCGATCGCAGTCTTAACGCGATGCGATCGCTTAATAAATTTATTGCATTAGAATTCAGCAATCAGGAGCCAGGAGTCAGAATACAATTCGTGTATTCCGGCTGAAAAAGCTCATTTTTGACCTCCAGTAAAAAAACATATTTAGTGGTCAACTTTCCCAGTTCTAGGACTGAATTCTCCCTGCTTAATTCTGACTCCTGACTCCTGACTCCTGACTACTATTTTATTACCATACCGTACCATACAAAAATTTGCATCTATGACGTAAACTACCGTACCATCAGAAAACTAATTGCTCTGCCGAATATGCCGAAACCAGGATTTAAAACCATAACAGTTCCTGACTGGATTATTGAGGAAATTAAGAGACAGCCTGACTATAAAGGGAATCAAGCTGCCACTTTGGGGGCGCTCGTTAGGGATGGTGTTGCGGCTCGTGGCGGGGAATTAGAAAACCCAGCAATATTACTTGCACGCATACTGAATAACTTACCTAATTGGGAGCGGCGCGAATCCTGGGAGTTAGCGCTGACTATTTTAAGTTGGTTGCAAGAAACAGAGCATAATGCTGATTAATCGGATTGATAAAATTGGTTCATGGGTAATTTTGGTGCTATGCGAACAAAAGTAGAACTAATTCGCGGTCAAAATAACACGATTGTGGCAGCAGATTTAGTGGAGCTATTGCAAAAGCACGTCGATGATTATGCCAACAAGTGGAAAGAACAATTGAACCTGCACGACCAATCAGACAAATTTTGGGACTGGGAATTTAAACTGGAGTTTATCATTAATAGACAAGCAAACCGCGAAGGCTATGCGATTGAGTACGAAGGTGAAACTCAAGGATTAATGCTGATTGAAACTCAAATGCACGGTTCTCGCCTGATAGAGGGTAAACGCTTGGTATACATTGATGGTATCGCTACCGCACCCTGGAATCGGGCATATATCCAACGTCTGCCAAAATTGAAAGGTGTTGGGACTGCATTCTTGGCGTTTGCCAGAACTCGCAGTTTAGAGCTAGGTTATGAGGGGAGAGTAGGGTTACATTCACTACCTGGAGTAGAAGAATTTTATGACAACCAAGGCATGATTGATGTGGGAGAGGATGAAGATTACGATGATCTAGTTTATTTTGAGTATGGAGTTTTCCGTTCTCCTGGATAAGGTAGCAAAGGTAAATAAATGAGTCAACAGGAAAAGAGCGATAATCAAAGTGCCTTTAACCAAGAAAATGTAGTAAATCCAATGGGTTTATTATTTGATGAAGAATGCTTAAAAAAAGCTGTTGAAGCTGAGGATAAAGTTGGTGGAAATATTGGGGCTGGGTTAGATTGGGGGTCAGCACTTGGCTCCTTAGTGGGTAATCTAGAACTTTTGGGACGTTTCACAACGTTGCGTATTTCTCTAAATAGAGAAGTGCGGTTGTTGCTAAATAATTGGAATTTAGGTACAGCTACGAAAATTGCTGTAAAAACTGCAAGAGAAAGAATACTTGAAAAGTTTAGACTGCCGACACCAGAGGTAAGAGAATACATACTTGCTACTCTGGAAAATGATCAGCTTTATGGCGAAGAATTCATTTCTAATCGAGAAATACTGCGCGAACTTCTTGGATTGTTATTAAAACAAGAAGATTGGGAAACTATTGCAGCAGTTGCAGCAGATTCGTTAAAAAAAGAAATCATATCTCAAGCTGTTAGTGAAAAAATCTCAGCGTGAGTTTGAGTTTGCACTTGACAATTCATTAATTTTTGGAGCATTTGCTCTCATCTAAGAACTATTGCGCTTAGTGATGGCTAGTTTCCGCAGGCTTTTTTGGTTGTGTATGAGTTGGTTTTTCCTTGGTTCTGGGCACAATAACATACCCTACTGCACCAACTCCAATCATTCCACCGCCTCAGATCCGCAGCGCCTGTATTTCCTGCATTGGAGAAACACAGATTTCGGCAATCGCAGCAATCAAATTCTGTTGCTTCTGCACATAATCTTGATGCTGCTGCTCCAACACAGCAATTTTGGAGTTCAGCTGTTGTATCTGCCGTAATGCTTGCGTCAGGGACGATTCTTTGTTTTGAGAGTGATTCTCTAGAGTTAACGTCATTTTCTTGCTCCTCTAAATTTAGATGGTTCATTCTCAGCTAAAAGTCTGCCGAACTCGTAAATCGTTACAGTTGGTTTTGGTTCCGGCTCCAGTTTTGGTTTTGGCTCTATTACAAGTTCTGGACTACCTAACCCAACTGCATTTTTGATTTCTTGCTCCATGACTTGATTCTCCTTATTGATTAAATTGCTCCACGTCATCAATTGCGTTCACTATTTCTCCTAAAACATTGAACGCATCATTTAACACCACATCATTTGATGTAGAAAAGTACTCGGACGATTGAAGCCTGCGATAATCCTTACTACTCCCAACAAGCCGCAATGTATGTTGACAACCTTGCAAAATAGTCCGAATCTCTGATGTAGTTAACTTGATTTCCATCGTTGTTTATCCCCTAAAATTTATCTCGTTGAATACTGAAACTAGCTCCGACCAAAGAACTGCCTAAGAAGACGGAAAAACTAACCAACATTGCACCCAGGCAAATATTTTTCTGTTGCTCCCAACCAGAGATGATTATGTTGGGATTAGCATTCGTTTCAATAATCTCCATTCCCCAGCAGCCTGTTGCTCCAACTCCCGCAAATCCGGTAAAAAGTAAAGATACAATTGCAGTTGTTTCTATGATGCGGTCGAGAAGAATTCTGGGGTTGAATCTTTTTCGAGTCCGACGAAGAACTAATTTATTACGAGTGTTTGAAGG
>NNBU01000449.1_pt1 | contig 13533 bp, 11 predicted proteins | sample 1173781 | NCBI WGS metagenome assembly NNBU01 (sample SAMN07173937, study PRJNA388173) | plant metagenome | biome: Plant school; feature: Soil; material: Symbiotic tissue of Blasia pusilla L.; isolation source: symbiotic tissue sample KVJ2 | host: Blasia pusilla | place: Norway: Troms, Kvaloya...
GATCGCGGCCACGTCGCGCGGCAGGCCCCAGCGTGCGTAGGTGGCCAGCGCGGCGGGGCTGGCGTCCTCGTCGTCCGCGAGCATGGCGTCGTCGTGGAACAGCAGGCCCTCGAAGAAGGCATGGCTGCCCAGGTCTTCGTAGATGTCGCCGACCAGCGCGCGCACGGCCGGGTCGAAGGGCGTGAGGCGGTGGTAGCGGTCGTCGGGCGTCGTGCCGGCCTGCGTCACCACCGTGTGCGTGGCCAGCGGGTTGGCCTCGGGCAGGCGGAAGGCCGTGACCGGCATCCACGCGTAGACCTTCACGCCGGTGCGGGTGCGCAGCTGCCAGGCGGCGCGCGCGAACAGGTCGGCGCGCATCGGCAGGTGGCGGTTGGGGAAGTACATGGCGTCGGCCACGCCGTCGCCGTCGGGGTCGGCATAGGCCTGCAGGAACACCGAGCGCGGGCGCACGGCGGCCACGCGGTCGATCAGCAGCGACAGGTTGCGCTCCTGCTGCGCGGGGTCGGGGTCGTACACGTAGTCCAGGTCCACGTGCATCACGCGGTTGACCGGGCGCACCTCGCCGCCCACGGGGCTGCGCAGCAGCCGGGCGTAGTCGGGCGCCTGGTTGTCGTAGGCGGCCAGCGCACGGCGGATGCGGCTGAGCGGCACCGCGCCGGTGTTGGGGCCGTCGTCCAGCGTGAAGGTGATGGGCATGCCCGCGCGCTCCGAGGCCTTCAGCGCCGCGGTGTTGTAGGCGCCGTAGGGCCACACGGTGGCGCGCACCTTGGCGCCGGTACGCGCTTCGATGATCTCGCGGCTGCGGCGCAGGTCGGTCTCCACGCGGCGCGCGTAGGCGTCGTCGCTTTCGTAGCGGCCGGTGGCGCTGTCGTAGCGGTGCGTGGCGGCCGAAGGCAGCAGGTTGCCCTGCGGGTTGGCGGCGATGCCGGTGTGCATTGCATCGGTGTGGCTCGCGAACTCGACCAGGCCCGAGCGCGCCATCTCGGCGGCTTCGGACCACAGCAGGAAGTTCTCGCGCGGCGCGGGCTTGTCGCCCCAGTGCACCAGCTGGCCTGCGGGTACGTCGAGCCAGCTGGTCACCAGCGCCATCAGCGCCGGGTAGTTGTAGCGCTTGAGCAGCGGAAACACCTTGGTGTAGGCGCTGCGGTAGCCGTCGTCGAAGGTCAGCAGCACGGCCTGGGCCGGCAGCGGCTTGCCGCCGGCGCGCGCGTCGACGATCTGCTGCAGGCTCACCGGCCGGTAGCCGCTGTGCGCTAGCCAGGCGAACACCTCGGCGAAGGTGCGTTCGTCCACGGCGGTCTCGTCGGGCGAGTCCTCAAAGGTGGCGCGCACATTGGTGCGCACGTCGTGGAAGGACAGCACGCGGAAGGTGAGGCCGTCGCTCGGGTCGGCCGGCGGCAGCGGCTGTGCCGGCGCGGGCAGCGCCGCGGCCAGCAGCAGCCCCAGCAAGGCCGTGCGCCACAGGGAGAACAAGGGGAAAAGCGTCTTCATCGTTCGCATCACGGCAGGGGCATCGAGAGGTTCAGGAAGACGCCGCGCTGTCGCTCGCGCACGCCGTCGTAGGGATGGCTGGAAATGCTCAGGCCGTAGCGCAGCGTGAGCTTGGGACCGAGCTCCCAGCGGTGCTCGTAGCGCAGGCTCCACAGCGGCCCGCTGCCGAAGCCGGCCTGCCGGTAGGTGCCGCCGCTCAGCCCCACCACCTGGAAGAACTGGCGGTCGTCGCGCTTCCAGTTGAGCCATTGCGCGCGCACACCGAGCTCGGTGCTGCTGTCGCTCGACGGGTTGAAGTAGGGCGCGTCGATGGCGCGCCCGCGGCCGGCGGCGGTGGTCAGCTGGGTCTCGAGCTGGAAGCTCGGCGTGCTGATCCAGCGCTCGCGCCAGCCCAGCTCCAGGCCGTTGCGCACGTTGCCGTCGCTGAAGTCCATGCGCTGGTACTGCAGGTCGAAGCGGCGCGACTCGTTCACCACGTAGCCCACGCTCGCGCCGGCCTCGCGCGCGCCGATGCGGGCCACGCGCGCCTTCCACGGCAGCTCCTTGCTGTCGCCGTCGTAGGTGGCCGAGAGCCGCCAGGCGTCGCTGGCGCGGTAGTCCACGCGGCCCGCCACGCTGTTCTGGTAGGGGCCGCCGTTGGAATGCTGCAGCGCGCCTTCGGCCAGCCAGGGGCCGCGCTGCCAGGCCAGGCCCAGCCCGCCGCGCGCCCAGTTGGCGTTGCCGATGTCGGTGTTGCCGCGGCCGAGCGACTGGTCGTAGAACAGGCGCCATTCGTCGTTGACGAGGCCGGAGCTGAGCCGGCTGTCGACGCGCCATTCGCGGCTCGCAATGGCCGCGCCGCCGCGCGAGGCTTCGGCATCGACATCGAGCCGGGGCCCGGTGATGGCGCGCCGCTTGCGCTCCATCTCGCGCGCCTCGGCCGTGTCGGGTGCGTCGGCCATCACCGATTCGGCCCGGCGGCGGGCCTCGGCGAATTCGTCGGCGTCGAGCAGGGCTTCCACGTGGCCGGTGCGCGCGCTGATGTCTTCGGGGTGGTCGGCCGCCAGCGCCTCGAAGCGCGCCACGGCGGCCTCGGGGTGCTCGCGCATCCGCTCGGTCAGCGCCGCGCCGTAGGCGTAGCCGGCGTTCAGCGGCGCCTCGCGTGTCAGCACGTCGAACTGCTGCTCTGCCAGCGCATGCCGGTCGCTGTACAGCGTGATCAGGCCGCGCAGGCCGCTCACATCGCTGTACTGCTCGTTGGGGCGGCGCGCTTCGGGCGCCAGCCGCAGGTAGGTCGGGGTGGCGCCTTCGAGCCGCGCGAGCAGCGCCTGCGCGTCGTCGAAGCGGCCGGTGTCCTGGTAGGCGTACACCAGGCCGAAGTAGAGCGGGTCGGGCATGGGCAGGTCGTCCCCGCCCTTGCTCACCGCCGCCTCGAACAACGGCACGGCCTCGGCCGAACGGCGCTCCTGCGCATAGGCGCGGGCCGCGGCGCCGAGCCCGTAGAACGGCAGTTCCGTGCCTGCGGCGCGCATCGACTCGTACAGCGCGATGGTGTCGGCGGGCCGGCCGCGCTCGACCAGCGCCAGCAGGCGGTCGCACAGCAGCCGCACGCGCAGGGCGCGCCAGGCCGGCGCATCCGCGGGGTCGGCCTTCAGGGCGGCGGCATCGGCGCGCGCCAGTGCGGCTTCCTGTGCGGCCAGCACGCGGTCGAGTGCAACCACGCGTTCCGCGCCCAGGCGCTGGTCGCGTTCCTGGATGGCCCAGCGCAACTGCTGGCCCAGGGCCTCCTGCTGCAGCGTGGAGAGCGCCAGCGGCGAGAAGCTGCCGGGCGTGGCGCGCTCCGCCGCTTCGGCGTCGTCGAAGGCGCTCGATGCGGCGCCGCTGCCGGCGAGCAGAAAGTCGCCCTCGCGGCGCAGGTCGGGGCGCTCGGGCCGCAGGGCGCCGGCTTCGGTGTAGGCGGCCAGGGCCTGCAGCGGGTCGTTGTCGGCGCGGGCCACGGCGGCGCGCAGCTCCAGCAGCGAGACGCGGTCGTCGATCTGCTTCGAGGGCTGCGCGGCCAGGGCGGTGTAGATCGCCTTCGCACCCGCGATGTCGCCGCTGTCGAGCCGCCAGTAGGCCTCGTGGATGCGCGGCTCGCGGGCGTCGGGCTGCCGTGCGCGCCAGAGCTTGACGGTGTCGCCCTGCAGCGAAAGATCCTTCGTGCGCCGGGCGGCCACGGTGAGCGGGCCCAGCGCGTAGTCGCTCAGCCCTGCGGGCGGGAACCGGCGCGCCAGCGCCACGGCTTCGGCGAACTGCCCGTCGGCGACCGCCACGACGACGGCGTCGGACGCGGCGCGCCGCCGTTCGGCCTCGCCCAGCGGCGATGCGAGCCAGGCCTCGAGCTGTTGCAGCGCCTGTGCCGGCGTGACGCGGCCTTCGCGGCGTGCGGCGATCAGCGCATCGTGGCGTTGCGGGCTGTAGGCCATCGTGCTCGCGTCGGACGCGGGCGCCTGGGTGACCGAAGGCTGCGCAAGGGCCGCCGACGTGTCGAGGGCCAGGACGCAAACGATGGGGAATCCTCGTGCTGCTTTGGCGAGGCGATGAGACAACGACCCTTCGGGCGCCAACTTGCGCCCGAACGTGACCGTGCCTCCAGCTTTTTTCTGGATATGCACACTGCTCCCTTGAACCGCATCTCTCATGAGGCGAATTGCCTGCATGAAAGCCGAACTAACGTGCGGATCGATGCCGCAAGCTGATAGTTCTTAAAAAGTGACTGGAAACGACTCTATGCAGAATAGTTAACAAACGCAAACCTAAGTACCAGGTTCTCGTTATAAACGTGAACATGTTTACGTTTTCGGCGTGGGCAAGCCGCCGCCATGTCAGACAAAGGCGTTCGCCACGCCTGCCTGGGGAGCCCACTAAGATCGCGCGATGAACGCTACTTCGGCTTCCTTTCCCCGCTTCTGGTCCCAGCTCACCACGCGCGACTTCGCGTCGCTCGACGCGGCGGCCACGGTCGCGGTGCTGCCGCTGGGCGCGACCGAGCAGCACGGCCCGCACCTGCCGCTGGGCGTGGACACGGTGCTGGCCGACGGCATCGTCGCGGCCGCGCTGCCGCTGCTGCCGGCCGAATTGCCGGTGCTGTTCCTGCCGACCCAGCAGATCGGGCTGAGCCCGGAGCACGCGCGCTTCGCGGGCACGCTCACGCTGTCGGCCGAGACGCTCATCCGCGTATGGAACGAAATCGGCGCTGGCGTGGCGCGCGCCGGGGTGAAGAAGCTGGTGCTGTTCAACGCGCACGGCGGCCATGTGGGCGCGATGGACATCGTGGCGCGCGAGCTGCGCGCGGCGCACGGGCTCATCGTCTACAGCGTGAGCTGGTTCAACCTGCCGCTGGGCGACGCGAACGCGCGGTTCAGCGCGCAGGAGCATCGCTTCGGCGTGCACGCGGGCGAGATCGAGACCTCGATGATGCTGGCGCTCACGCCGCAGCTGGTGCGCATGGGCGAGGCGAAAAACTTCGGTTCGACTTCGCAGCAGCGCGCGGCCGACTACGCCATCCTGGGCAACGGCAAGAGCGCCAAGCTCGGCTGGGCCATGGAGGACTACAACGCGCAAGGCGCCGCAGGCAATGCGGCCGCCGCGACGGCCGAGAGCGGCCAGGTCGTGATCGATGCGGCCGCGCAGCAGCTGGCGCTGCTGCTGGCGGAGGTGTCGCGCTTGCCGCTGAGCACGGCCAATACGGCACCGCTGCCTTAGGCGGCGCCCCGCAGCACCCCGGCGAACATGTCCGAGTCGACATTCCCGCCACTCACGCTGATGCCCACCGTCTTGCCGCGCCAGCGTTCCTGCTGCTGAAGCGCCGCCGCCAGCGCCGCAGCCCCCGCACCCTCGGCCACGTTGTGCGTGTCGCTGAAGAGAATGCGCATCGCGTTGGCGATCTCGTCGTCGGTGACCGCGACCACGTCGTCGGCCTCGCGCAGGATCACCTCCACAGATTCGGGCACCGGCGTGCGGCACGCCATGCCGTCGGCCAGCCGCGTGGTGACTGGCGCTTCCACCGGCTTGCCGGCGTGAAAGGAATCGCGGTACGCCGTGGCATGGGCGGACACCACGCCGATGAGCTTCGTCGACACGCCGCAGTGCGCGCGCGCCGCCGCCGCCGCGGCAAAGCCCGAACCCAGGCCGATCGGCACGAACAGCACGTCGGGCGGCGAGCCCGACAGCGCATCGAAAAATTCGACATACGCCGTCGACACCCCGCGCACCAGCTCGCGGTGGAACGAGGGTACGCGGTGCAACCCATCGCGTTCGGCCAGCACGCCCGCATGTTCGGACGCCGCCTGGAAGTCGTCGCCGTGCTCGACCAGCGTCACGCCCAGCGCGCGCATCGCGGCGTTCTTTTCGGTCGAGTTGCCGTGCGGCACCACGATGGTCGCGGCCAGCCCGTGGCGCCGCGTGGCGAAGCCGACCGACTGACCGTGGTTGCCGCGCGTGGCGCTGACTGCATGGCGCACCTCGGGATGTTCGCGCGCCAGCGTTTCGAAGTACGTCAGGCCGCCGCGGATCTTGAAGGCACCGGCCGGCGTGTGGTTCTCGTGCTTGGCCCACACCGTGGCGCCCAGGCGCTGCGACAGCAGCGGCCAGGCGTACTGCGGCGTCGGGGGCATGGCGGCGTGCACGGTGCGCTGTGCGGCTTCGATGTCTTCGCGGGTGAATCTCACGGGTGCCCTTGTTCGATGCTTACTTGCGTTCGGTGAGCGCCACGCGCACGGCCAATGCGGCGAGCACGCTGCCCATCACATAGCGCTGCGCGCGCAGCCAGCCCGCGCTTTGCGACAGCACGGCCGTGATGCTCGCGGCGCCGAGGATCATCACCGTGTTGACCGCGGCGCTGGTCGCCATCTGTGCCACGCCCAGCTGCATGCTCTGCAGCAGCACCGAGCCGCGCTCGGGGTGGATGAACTGCGGAAAGAACGACAGGTAGAACATCGCCACCTTCGGGTTCAGCAGGTTCGTGAGAAAGCCCATGCGAAACAGCCTGGCCGGCGGGTCGGCCGGCAGCACGCGCGCCTCGAAGGGCGCATTGCCGCCGGGCTTCACGGCCTGCCACGCGAGCCACAGCAGGTAGGCCGCGCCGGCCAGGCGGATCGCGTCGAAGGCCAGCGGCACCGCCAGCAACAGCGCGGTGAGCCCGAGCGCGGCGGCGAACAGGTGCACCAGGAACGCCGTCAGCACGCCGCCCAGCGAGATGAGCCCGGCGCGGCGGCCCTGGATCAGCGCGCGCGAGACGCAATAGATCATGTTCGGCCCCGGCGTGAGCGCCAGCAGCAGCGAGGCCAGGGCGAACCAGGCGATTTCGGTGAGGCTCAGCATGGTCAGAGTCCTTTCGATTCGAGCGTGACGGGGCCGCGCGGCGTGTCGAGCACGGCAATGAGGTTCGGCGGGCCGGCTTCCACCGGCATGGCTGCCATGCCCACGGCCGACAGGGCGGCCGCCAGCGCCGGCGCGCGCGGATGCACGGCGCGCAGCGCGCGCATCGCCAGGCCGGACTTCGGCATGGCGTCGGTCGGATGCACCGGGCCCCACTGAATGAGCGTGGGCAGCGCGCCGTAGAACAGCCGCTGGCCGTCGTCGCGCACCGTGATCTGCCATTCGAGCCGCCCGGCCGGCGTGTCGCGCGAGGCCTCGAGCAGCGTGCCGCGGTCGATGTGCGCATGCTCTTCGTGCGCCAGGGCGCGCGCGGCGGCCTGCGCGTCGGGCACGCGGGCCACGAAGTGAATCAGCCGCGGCCCGCGCTGCGCGAGCCCGGCCTGCAGCGCGGCGTCGTCCAGGTCGAACCAGCGGTGCGTCTTGGGGCGCGACGGCTGCTTGCCCGGCTCGATGGCGATGATTTCGAGGTAGGCCGCCGGAAAGTCGTCGCTCGCGATGTTCAGCAGGCGGTTGTGCGTGCCCATCAGCGGGTGCGTGCCGCCCGGCCCGGGCGCGACGCCGAGCGTGGCTTCGCACCAGGCCACGCCCTCGTCGAGCGAGGCGGCGGCAATCACGAGGTGGTCGAGTTGCGCGTGCATGGTGCGAGGTCTCCTTTTTTTTGGGGGCTACAGCGTGACGTGGCCGTCGACGCAGGTCACGGCGTCGCCGCCGACCCAGATCTTTCCGGCGGCGTCGCGCTCGATGTACACGCGGCCCGCGCGGCCCAGGCACTGGCCCTGCGCGGCCAGGTAGCGCTCGGGCATGTGGCCGTCGGCGATCAGCCATTCGGCCAGGCTCGCGTTGAGGCTGCCGGTGACGGGGTCTTCCTGCACGCCGACGGGTTCGGCGAAGGCGCGCACTTCCAGGTCGATCTTCGCGCCGTCTTCGTTCGGCGTGGCGGGCCGGTTGCCGAAGGCGCGCGCCTCGCGGTTGGAACGGCCGATGAGCAGCGCGGTGTCGTGCGCTGCGGGCACGCCCGCCACGCCGGCCGTCACGCCCAGTTCCTTGAGCGCGCGGTGGTCGGGCTGCAGCGCCAGCACGGCGTCGGCATCGTTGACCAGCAGGCCGAACCAGACCGGGCCGTTGTCGAGCACCTGCGCCGCCACGATCTGCTGCGCCTTCAGGCCCAGCGCGCCTGCCACCTTGGCCAGCAGCGCGGGGCTCGGTGCGCTGCGCTTGAGCGGCGGCGCGGCGAAGGCCAGGCGAGCGCCGTCGCGCCGCAGCGGCACCAGGCCCGCGCCGCACTGCTGCACCACCTGGCCGGCCGCCTTGGGCTTGCCGCCGGCCTCAAGCCACGCATGGCAGCTGCCGATGGTCGGGTGGCCGGCAAAGGGCAGCTCGCCGCCGGGCGTGAAGATGCGCACGCGGTAGTCGGCGGCGGGGTCGGTCGGCGGCAGCAGGAAGGTGGTCTCGGACAGGTTGGTCCACTGCGCGAAGCGCTGCATGGCCTCGTCGCCGAGATCCTGGCCGTCGATCACCACGGCGAGCGGGTTGCCGTAGTACGCGGTGGCGGTGAAGACGTCGACTTGCTTGAAGGGGCGGGATTTCATCGGATTCATTCGAGAGGCAGGTCGAGCACGCCGCGCGCGCCCGGACGGGAAAGCAGGTCGGCGTACCAGCGCTCGACGTTCGGCCAGGCCGGCCGGCGGTATTCGGCGGCCGGCAGGCCGAACCAGCGGTGCGCCTCGCAGCCGAGCGGAAAGTCGGCCATGGTGAAGCTGTCGCCGCCCATGTAGGCGTGCTTGCCGAGGTGCGCGTCGAGCATCGCGAACAGCGCCTCGCTCTCGCGCACCGACGCATCGATGAGCGCGTTCTGGCGCTCCGACGGCGGCGTGCGCACCCACTGGATGAAGGCGTCGCGGCTCGCGCGGTTGAGCGTGGTCTGCTGCCAGTCCATCCAGCGCTCGGCGGCGAAGCGCGCGGGCAGCTCACTCGGGTAGAAGCTGCCGTGCGAGTGCCTGGCGCAGAGGTAGCGCACGATCACGTTCGACTCCCACAGCGTCACGCGCTCGGCGCCTTCGCCGTCGTCGATGGTGGGCACCATGGCGTTCGGATTGAGCGCCAGGTATTCGGGCGTCTGCACCACGCCGAACTTGCCGCCGGCCTCGGTGCGCTGGAAGTCGAGCCCGAGCTCCTGCGCGCACCACACCACCTTGCGGACATTGATCGAACTGATGCGGCCCCAGATGTTGAGCATGGTCGTGGTTCTTTCGTTGATTCTTCGGTTCACGCCGCCATGAGCCGCGCGGTACCCGACACGCGGACCGAGCTGCCCGCGGCGGGCGCGATGTCGGCATGCAGCTTCGACAGCATGCCCATGTCTTCGCCCTGCACCACGTCGATGGCGCCGCCGTGCGGCCAGGCGATGTCGCGCAGGTAGCCTGCCAGCGCGGCGGTGGCCGCGCCGGTCGCAGGGTCTTCGTGGACGCCGCCGGAGGCGAAGGGGTTGCGGGTGTGGAACCGCTGCGCCGTCTCGGCGTGGAGCAGCAGGACGGTCGTGAGGCCGGCGCCGTTCATCAGCGCGCGCCCGGCTTCCAGTTCGTAGTGCATGGCCGACAGCAGGGCCCGGCTTTTCAAGGCCAGCACCAGATGATCGGCACCTGCATGCGCGACGGCCGGCGCAAGGCGCGGGTCCAGGTCGCCGGCCGCGTAGCCGAACAGGGCCAGCGCGTTGGACACCAGCGCGGGCGCCGCGGCCGCGCTGCGCGTGGGTGGTGACTGCAATGCCGCGGCCACGAGCTTGCCGTCGCGCCGGCCTTCGACGGTGATTCGCGCATGGTTGAGCGCCAGCGCGAACACGCCGTCGCCGTGCTGCAGCGCGAGCGCGGCGCCCAATGCGATCGTCGCGTGGCCGCAGAACGGCACCTCGGACTGCGGCGAGAAGTAGCGCACGCGCCAGCCGTCGGCGATGCGGGCCGCGAACGCGGTCTCCGAGAAGCCGACTTCCGCGGCGACGGCCTGCATCCGTGCCGCGTCGGGCAATGCGTCGCCGATGACGACGCCGGCGGGGTTGCCGCCCGTCTCGCCGTCGGAGAAGGCTGCGATCTTCAGGACATTCATGGGGGTGTCTTTCTCAGCGCGGCGCGGGCCGGTCGAGGAACAGCAGCCGCACGGCCAGGCCCAGCATCACGGCGGCCAGCAGGCTGCTCTGCAGGCGTGCCGCGCCGGGACGGCGCTGCAGCCAGCGGCCGACCTGGCCGCTGCATGCGCCCAGCAAGGTGTTGAAGGCCAGCGCGGCCAGCGACAGCACCACGCCGAGCTGCACCAGCTGCAGCGGCACGCTGCCGCGCGCCGGGTCGACGAACTGCGGCAGGAAGACCATGAAGAACAGCAGCGCCTTCGGGTTGACCAGGTTGTTCAGCAGCGCCATGCGCACGATGCGGCCGAACCCTGCCGGCTGCGCCTGCGCACCCATGCGCAGGCCGCCGCCACTTCGCAAGGCCTGCACCGCCAGCCACACCAGGTACAGCGCGCCCGCATAGCGCAGCACATCGAACGAGGGCGGCCACGCGGCCACCAGCGCGGTGACGCCCGTGGCCGCGAACAGCGTGTGCACCAGGTCGGCCGCCGAGATGCCCAACGCCGCCGCGAAGCCGCCGCGCGGGCCATGGGCCACGCCGTGCGAGAGCACGAAGGCCATGTTCGGGCCCGGCGACAAGAACAGCGCCAGCACGGCGAGCAGGAAGAGCGAGAGCGTGGCGAGGCCGATCAAGGAAGGCTCCTGGGAGGGGTGGGGTGGGCGGTGGCCTCAGATCTGCGCGGCCGCCAGCGTCTTGTCGCCGAGCAGCACCAGCTCTTCGCGCAGCGTTTGCGCCAGCGCGGCGATGGCGATGTCGATCTGCTCGACGCTGGCCGTCACGAACGACAGGCGCAGCGTGCGCGGATCGCCTTCGCCCGCGTAGAACGGCGCGCCCGGCACGAAGGCCACGTTGCGTTCCACCGCCTTGGGCAGCAGCGTGACGGTGTCGATGCCCTCGGGCAGGCGCGCCCACAGGAACATGCCGCCCTTGGGGGCGTTGAACTTCACGTCCAGGCCTTTCATTTCGCGCTTGAGCGCGGCGATCATCGCGTCGCGCTGGCTCTTGTACAGCGCGCGGATGGTGGGCACATGGCGGTCCAGAAAGCCGTCCTTCATCACCGAGGACACCATGCGCTGCGTGAAGATCGGCGTGTGCAGGTCGACGGCCTGCTTGGCCTGCAGCAGCTTCGGGTAGATGGACTTGGGCGCCACCAGGAAGCCCAGGCGCAGGCCCGGTGCCAGCACCTTGGAGAACGAGCCCAGGTAGATCACGCCTTCGGGGTTGCGCGCGGCCAGCGGCAGCGGCGGGGCTTCGTCGAACCAGAGTTCGCCGTAGGGGTTGTCCTCGACGATCGGCAGATCGGCTGCCGCGGCGGCTGCCGACACGGCGGCGCGGCGCTCCTCGGTCATGGTGCGGCCGGTGGGGTTCTGGAAGTTGGGCAGCAGGTAGACGAAGCGCGCGTCCTTGGCCTTGGCCACCAGGTCTTCGACGATCACGCCGTCGTCGTCGCTGGCCACGCCCACGGGGTTCGGCTCCATCGGGCCGAAGGCCTGCAGCGCGCCCAGGTAGGTGGGCGTCTCGACCAGCACCTTGCTGCCCGGATCGATCAGCACCTTGGCCACCAGGTCGAGGCCCTGCTGCGAGCCGGTGGTGATGAGCACCTGCGAGGCGTCGACGTCCCAGGGCAGCATGTCGGCCACGGCCTGGCGCAGCGGCGCGTAGCCTTCGCTGGCGGCGTACTGCAGGGCGGCCTGGCCGTCGGTGTGCAGCACTTCGGCGCAGGCGTCGGCGAAGGCCTGGATGGGGAAGGTCTTGGGCGAGGGCAGGCCGCCGGCCAGGCTGATGATGCCGGGGCGCTCGGTGACCTTCAGGATTTCACGCAGCACCGAGGGATTCATCTTGGCGGCACGTGCGGCGAGTTTCCAGTTCATGGGGTTCTTTCAGGCGGTGAGGTGAGATTCGAATGAGAGGGTACAGGCGGATCAGCGTCCGTGCGGGCCGGCCTCGCCGGCGGCGGCTGGCGCTATTTTCGGCGCGGCGGCCTTCATGGGGTTGGCCGCGTTCGCCGGCTGCGACAGCCGCTTGCCGACCACCACCGTGGCCACCACGGCGACGGCGAAGGCCAGCGTCACCAGGTCCAGCGGCTCGCCCAGGATCGGGATCGACGCGAGGATCGACAGAAAGGGCTGCAGCAACTGTGTCTGGCTCACGCGCAGCGCGCCGCCCAGGGCCAGGCCGCGGTACCAGGCGAAGAAGCCGATCCACATCGAGAACATGCCCACATACACGAAGCCCAGCCAGGACGCCGTGGCGATGGGCTGCTGCGGCCACAACGCCAGCGTGGCCGGCAGCGTGAAGGGCAGCGCCATCACGCAGACCCAGCAGATCACGCGCTCGGCGCCCAGCGAGGGCGTGACCTGCGCGCCGTAGATGTAGCCGAACGATGCGGCGATGACGGCGCCCACCAGCAGCAGGTCGGCCCACTCGAAGCCGAAGCCGTCCCCCGTCTGGCTTGCGCGCAGCACCGAGAACACCACCACCAGCAGGCTGCCCGCGACGGCGCACAGCCAGAAGCCGAGCCGCGCGCGCTGGTGCAGCACCCAGGCCGCGACCGCGGCCGTGACCAGCGGCAGCAGCGCCGTCACCACCGCCGCATGGCTGGCCGTGACCACGCGCAGCGCATAAGCCAGCAGCAGCGGAAAGCCGATGCAGTTGCCCAGCACCGCGATGCCCAGCGACTTCCACTGGTGCGGGGCCGGACGCCGCGAGCGCGTGACCAGCAGGAACACGGCCGACAGCAAGCCCGCCAGCGCCGCGCGCCCGAGCGTGACGAACCACGGCGACAGCTGCGGTGCGTCCTGCGTGCCGGTGGCCAGGCGCGTCATCGGCAGCGTGACGGCGAACATGGCCACACCGACCACGCCGAGCCACATGCCCAGCGTCTCGTCCCTGATTTCGAGCTTCATACGCGCACCATCCACCACGCCGTGAGCACCAGCACCAGCCCCATCGCGCGGTTGAACCACAGCAGCCGTGCGCCCCTGGCCAGCCAGTCGCGCAGCAGCGCGCCGACCAGCGCATAGGTGAAGTTGCTGGTGAAGGCGAAGAACAGCATCACCGGCGCCACGATGGCGAAGCGGCCCAGCGCGTCGGGCTGGCCGGCGATCCAGCCCGCCACCAGCGTGAGCGCCAGCAGCCAGGCCTTGATGTTGACGAACTGCAGCATCACGCCCTGGCCGAAACCGACCGACAGGCCGGCGCCATCGGCCTTGCCGAGCGTGGCGCTGCCGCTGAGCTTGTACGCCAGCCACAGCAGGTAGCCGATGCCCAGCACCTTGATGGCCACGCGCAACGGGGGCACCGCCACCACCAGCGCGCCGATGCCCGCGGCGCACAGCGCCAGCAGCAGGGTCCAGCCGACCGGCACCGCCACGATGAAGCGCATGGCGCGCGGCAGCCCGCCGTTGGCGGCCAGGGCGGTGGAGAGCGTGGTGTTGGGTCCGGGCGAGAAACTCATCGCCGTGGCCAGCACCAGCAGCGCGGTGAATTCTTGCCAGTTCATGGCACACACTCTAAACTTCAGACC
>NNBU01000485.1_pt1 | contig 13524 bp, 10 predicted proteins | sample 1173781 | NCBI WGS metagenome assembly NNBU01 (sample SAMN07173937, study PRJNA388173) | plant metagenome | biome: Plant school; feature: Soil; material: Symbiotic tissue of Blasia pusilla L.; isolation source: symbiotic tissue sample KVJ2 | host: Blasia pusilla | place: Norway: Troms, Kvaloya...
TGTAAAAGGGACTGGGGGAGACGACCCCGTCCGCCCATACCCCGATCTTGCGCATCAGGAGTACCGATGGGATCGGCTTCGACATGTAGTCGTCCATGCCCCAGGCGAGACAGGCTTCGCGGTCGCTCGCCATGGCATGGGCCGTGACCCCGATGATCGGAACGTGTTCACCCTGGCCGGCGGCCTTCTCCTCGCGCCGGATCGCTTCGGTCGCTCGATGCCCGTTCATGATCGGCATCGACACATCCATCAGAATGAGGTCCGGTCGCTCGCTACGCCAGGCAAACAGCGCCTCCTCGCCATTTCCAACGATCCGATAGGCGATGTCGCTGCCGGCCAAAATCTGCCGGAAGACGATCTGATTGACGGGATTGTCCTCGGCAATCAGGACCTTCAAGACGCCTTCGCCAGCGATATCGAGTGCGGCTGGCTGCGCCGAGGGCCGCAGGACCGGGGCGGATGCCATCTCCGCAGTGACCTTGCTGCGGGCAGCCACGACCCCGTGCACACGCGCACTTCTGATAACGTCGATGATCGCGCCCCGCAGCACATTCGCCCGGGCCGGCTTCATCAGATGCGCCTGGATCCGCAGGCTTTCATACAGCCGCTCGTCGCCGGCCATATCCATTGATGTCAGGAAGATCAGCGCCGTCTCGTCGAAACGCGGATCGTTGCGGATAAAACGCGCCACATCCAGGCCGTTAACATCCGGCATCTGGTAGTCGATGACCACGAGGTCAATCGACAGTCCGGCCCGATGCGCCTCATCGAGAATGGCCAGTCCGGCCGCGCCGTCCGGAACAGCAAGGCCGTCAAAGCCCCACATCGCAAGTTGCTCGCTGATGATCCGCCGATTGACCGCATTGTCGTCGATCACCAGCACACGGGCGTCCTTGACGTTTGGCGGCAGTTCCTTGCTGCGGCTGCGCTCGGCCACCACAGCGAGGGGCAGTTCCACGGTGAAGGCGGAGCCGCGACCGACCTCCGATTCCACCTGCATCTGCCCGCCGAACAGCTTGACCAGGCCGCCGGTGATCGCCAGACCAAGGCCGGTGCCCTCGTGTCGGCGCGTCGATGATGTATCGGCCTGGGAAAATTTCTCGAAGATCTTAGCCTGCATGTCCGCGGGAATGCCGATGCCGGTATCCTCGATCCTGAGACGCAGCAGGGCCTGTCCCTCGGATAAGGACTCGCTCGACACCTCCACATGCACATGGCCGCGCTCTGTGAACTTGATGGCATTGCCGAGCAGATTGGTGACGATCTGGCGGAATCGACCCGGATCGCCGACGAAAGTGTGGCGGACCGCCTGTTCGCCGGAGACCACCAGTTCGATATCCTTCTCCGCTGCAGCCGCCGAAAGAAGCGTTGCGACATCCTCGACCGCCTCGACCGGATCGAACGGCGACTTGCGCAGCTTCAACTGCCCAGCATCGATCTTGGAGAAATCGAGGATGTCGTTGATGATCGTCAACAGCGCATTGCCCGATTTGACGACAATATCGACAAAGGTCTTCTGCCGGCTGTCGAGCTCGGATTTCGACAACAGTTCGGCCATGCCGAGCACACCGTTCATCGGCGTGCGGATTTCGTGGCTCATATTAGCGAGGAAGTCGGATTTCGCCTTGTCGGCCGCTTCGCTGCGCGCGAGCAGCACTTCGAGCTCCGCCTCTCGCGCCTTCACTTCGGTGACATCGGTCAGGATGACGACGCAGCTGTCGTCCTCACCAAAAGTAGCATCCAGTTTGACCCATGTCCGCCCACCGGAAAGGAAGGTGAACGAGGCTGACTTGGCCGCATCGAGACGCGCCTGGAATAATTCCATCGTGGCGGCCGGCTCATCGCCGAAATCGCCGCGGCGACCGCAGAATTCGAAGATCTGCCGCCAGTCGCTGTCAACCTCTGCGAGTTCTGCGGGCAGATCGAGAATGTGGACAAACGACGGATTGATATCGGCAATGCGTCCCTTTTCGAGCACGGCGATCCCTTGGGAGGTCAGGCGCATGGTGTCGCGCATGAACTGTGCGATCCGCTGGACCTGATGCTGCGCCGCGTCGATTTCCCGCTCGCGCTGCCGGATTTCGGTGAGGTCGGCATAGGTGAGCAGGATCTTGCCATCCCTAAGCCGCGTGATGGTGGACATCACATGCTTGCCGTCGTCGTAGGAATATTCGGTGGTTTCAGAGCCTTTCAGCATATCAAACTGCTGAATGCGGCGGCGATAGCCTTCCTCGAAGTCGAGACCCGGCCAAGCGTAGCCGGCCCGATGACTGGCCTCGCAATAGGCGCGCCAGCTAAGCCCCTGCAGCGGCATTTCCTGGCCCCATCCCCAGATATCCGCACACTTTCGGTTAGCGAATTCGATCACATGGTCATCGCCGAGGATGACGACCCCCACCGGCATGATGCGCAGCATCGCGATGATGTTCTGATAGAGGGCCTCAGCGCGCGCCTGGGCAACCATCAGCGCCTCCTGGCCCTCCTTGATCACCGACACGTCGGTTACCGAACCGACGAGGAAGTGTTTGTTGCGCGTCGTGGTGATCCGGTTGAGGCGGGTGATAACCGGGATCTGGTGACCGCCGACATGCACCATGTCGTTCGCATTTTCAACGACCTCGCCGCGTTCTAGGACACGGAGGTTCTCCTCGCGCCGCTGATCGGCGTTCCAGGGCGACATCTCCTCTTCGGTCAGATTGTAGATGTCCTCGCGCTTGGTATCATGCAGCGCCTCGAAGGCGGCGTTGACGTAGATCAGCCGGCGGTCCATGTCGCGAATGAAAACCGGGACCGGCATTTCCTCAAGCGCCGTCCTATACAGCAGCGTCTCTTCCTCGCGTTCCAGCAGTTCGCCAACATCGGTGAAGGTGATCAACACCCGTCCGCCCTCGATCTTTCGGCTACTGCCGGCGAGTGCTCGCCCGGACAGTGTCCGCACGTCGATGATCGGCCCATTGTCGAGCTCGCGCAATTGCTCGAGGCGGAAAGCGATCCGCAGTTCCAGCTCCTCCTCGGTTGCATGGGGGAAGATCCGACGCAGAGCCGTATCGAGCACATCCCGGTATTCGGCGCCGGTGAAGGACTCCGCTGTGCCGAATTCCATCATTTCGATCATCGCGGCATTGATGTATTCAATGCGTAAGTCCGGGTCGAGGACGGCGATGCCGACCGGCAAGAAGGTCAGCAGCGATTCGAATTTCTTCTGTACCTGTTCGGCCTGCCGCCGGGCTGCGATGAAACGCTCCTCACCCTGACGCAAATTCGAAAGATCGGTGATGGAGCCAACGATGTAGCGGGCACCGTCCGGCCCATCGACCACACCGGTGCGTGACAGGACGGGAATTTCACGGCCATCGGCGCAGATGAACTGGTCGTGCACCTCCTCCGTGACGCCGGTTGCCAGCACTCTGCTGTTGCCCAGATAGTAGCTCTCGCCCATCTCCGGAAAATTCTCGACCTCGACCTTGCCCAGCAGATCCAGCAGCGGCCGGCCCACCATCGTCACATAGGCCGGATTGGCAAAGACGAGGCGATGTTGGCTGTCGCGCACATAGCTGGCGAGTGGATATTGCTCCAGCACGGCTTTGAACACATCGAGATGCGGGCCTTCCACGGACATGTCATTGGCCGCAGGCGGCAATGGACCGGCCTCTGCATCGGCGTCCACCAGACCGAACAGATAGAGCCGGTCGTCATCGTCAAAAAAACGTTCAATCCTGAGCAGCCTTTGACTGGCCCCATCGCCTGCACTGAACGGCAGGCACACATCGTCACCAAAGACGAGAACGCGACGTTCGCGGTCGTCACGGAACGTGTCCGCGCTCGATCCGAGGATGTCCCGGTCGTTGCGGCCATAAAAGCTTGCCTCTGGCAATCCGTGAAGGCGGGCAAAGGCAGCGTTGACCGCAACGTAACGCAGCTCGCTGTCCTTGACATAGGAAGGCAGCTCGAGTGCGGCGATCTTCTCGCGGACCAAGTTGAGCAAGGCGCTTCCCCGAACCAATGTGTTTTCCCTCTGAGATCAATGACGCGGAATGGTAAACAGCAGGTAACCCTGCACCGCTCCCGCTTTAAAAGACATCACGAATGTATGGTTTACGCCTCCCCGACCACCACTCTGCGATCGATGTTCCAGAAGAGCCGGTTTTCGGTCGCAAATGGCAATGCGTGTGCGCCGCCAAACCTGCGAAACTTCATGTCGAGATTGAAACAATGGATCGATCATGAGCGACATTACCAGCGCTTCCTTACCCGAGACTGAAACCGCATCCGCCGGCGGCGAACGCCGCAGGCGCACGGGTGGACGCGGCGGTGACCGCGGTCGCGTCTCAGGCGTCGCGAAGTATCGCAATCTGGTCAACCGGCTCACCAAGACGGATCTTCTCGACCCGCAGGCGCTGGACGACATTCACGACGCGTCACTGACCATTCTCGAAGAAATCGGCATCGACGTGATGCTGCCGGACGCCCGCGCCATCATGAAGGCCCATGGCGCCCATGTCGTCGATGGCTCCGACCGCGTCCGCTTCGATCGCGACCTGATCATGGAAATGATCGCGTCCGCCCCGTCGGAATTCACGCTGCATGCCCGCAATCCCGAGCGGCATGTGAAGATCGGCGGCAACAACCTGGTCTTCGCCCAGATCGCCTCCGCGCCCTTCGTCGCTGATCGGGAGGGAGGACGTCGCGCCGGCAATCAGGAAGATTTTCGCAAGCTGGTCAAGCTTGCCCAGTGTTACGACGTGATTCACACCACTGGCGGCTATCCCGTCGAGCCAGTCGACATCCACGCCTCGGTCCGCCATCTCGACTGCCTCTCCGACATGGTGAAGCTGACCGACAAGGTGTTTCACTGCTACTCGCTCGGCAAGCAGCGCAATCTCGACGGCATCGAGATCGCCCGAATCGGCCGGAGTGTGTCGATGGAGCAAATGGAAAGCGAACCTTCGCTCTTCACCATCATCAACTCGTCCTCGCCGCTGCGCCTCGATGGACCGATGCTCCAGGGCATCATCGAAATGTCGTCCCGTGGCCAGGTCGTTGTCATGACACCGTTCACGCTGGCGGGAGCCATGGCCCCGGTGACGATCGCCGGCGCCCTCGTCCAGCAGAATGCCGAAGCCCTTTGCGGCATCGCGTTTACCCAGATGGTCAAGAAAGGTGCACCCGTCATCTATGGCGGCTTCACCTCGAATGTTGATATGAAGACCGGCGCGCCCGCCTTCGGCACCCCGGAATACATGAAGGCCGTCATTGCCGGCGGCCAGCTCGCCCGCCGTTACAAGCTGCCCTACCGCACCTCCAACACCAATGCCGCCAACACCCTAGACGCCCAGTCGGCGTATGAATCCGCCTTCTCGCTCTGGGCCCTGACCCAAGGCGGCGGCAATTTCATCATGCATTCGGCGGGCTGGACGGAAGGTGGCCTGACGGCATCCTTCGAAAAATTCATCCTCGATGTCGACATGCTGCAGATGGTGGCAGAATTCCTCACCCCCCTCGATGTCAGCCAGGATGCGCTGGCGCTGGACGCCGTCCGCGACGTCGGCCCCGGCGGCCACTTCTTCGGCACCGCCCACACGCTTGCCCGCTATGAGACGGCCTTCTATTCGCCGATCCTCTCCGACTGGCGCAATTTTGAGACCTGGACCGAGGCCGGTCGCCCGACCACCTACGACCACGCCAACCGCGTCTTCAAGGAAAAGCTGGCGGCTTACGAACGCCCGCCGATCGACCCGGCCGTCGAGGAAGAGCTCGACGCCTTCGTCGCCAAACGCAAGGAAGAAGGCGGGGTTGCGACGGATTTCTGATCCGTCAGGCCAGTTGCTTCAAATAGGCTTGATAGGTCTGGTGCGGCTCGGGTTCGAAGCGGTCGCCCATCACCTTCCAGTCCTCGACGCGGTCGAGGCGGAAGTCGCGAAAGCCGCCCCGCATCTCGCACCAGGCGGTCATCACCCAGATCGCGCCAAAGACGGACAAGCCCAGCGGCCAGACGACGCGCTGGCTGCGTTCGCCGGGCAGCGAGTGATAGGCGATCCACACCTTGCGTTTGGCCGAGAGCGCGGAGCGGACATCGCCGAGACAAGGCGGCACCTCCGGCTGGGCCGAGGAGCGAAAGGCATGGATCGGGGCCGAGACCAGCCGCTCGGCATGCTCCGACGGCAACATGCCGAGCATCTTCTCCTTCGCCTCCCGCGCCGCCTGACCGAGCCTCGGGTCACCCAGCATCTCGACGGCGCGCAGCCCGAAAGCAAGCGCCTCCAACTGCTCGAAGGTGAAGGTGAGCGGCGGCGCGTCGAACGCCTCGCGCAGCAGGTAGCCAACCCCGCGCTCGCCTTCGATGGGCGCACCGGACGCGATCAGATGATCCATGTCGCGGTAGATGGTGCGCGGCGCCACCTCCATCTTCTCGGCGATTTCGGCTGCCGTCATGGCGCGGCCGGTGGAGCGCATCAGCTGGATGATCCGGAACAGGCGGTCGGCGGGGCGCATCGGCGCACTCCCAATCAGAGGCAAAGCAAAGCTCTGGCCAGAAGGTTGTCAGTTGCACTGTGATAGGTCAAGCCGTCATTCTCTATAGGAAATCCATGACGATGGAGGCGATCTGAGCATCTATGGCCGAAGCCCTGAAACACCTGATCGGCCCTCACACCGCCCGCGATACGGCCAGCGCGGTCGCGCGAGCCTGGGACCCCTTCAACCGGGAGGCCTTCCTCGCCGAGGTCCTCCCCGCATTCGACGCTTTGGAACTGATGCAGCGCGGCCAGTGCATCTCCGACGCGCTTCGCCGCCATCTGCCCGCTGATTTCGACACGGCAGCGAAGATCCTGCACGCCTGTCTTCCGGCACCGAATCGCGCGGGCCTGTCCGGCTGGGCGCTTCTCGCCTTCAACCAGTATATCGCGGCAGAAGACACGCGTCATCTCGACACCGCGCTCGAACTCCTGAAGGCGCTGACCCCGCATTTCACCGGGGAATTCGGCATCCGCCGCCTCATCCACGAACGCCAGGACGAAGCCCTCGCCATCATCGCCACCTGGGTCACCGACCCTGATCACCATGTCCGTCGCCTCGTCAGCGAAGGCACCCGCCCGCGCCTGCCCTGGGCAATGCGGTTGCCGAAGCTCGTGCGCGACCCAACCCCGATCCTGCCAATTTTGGAAGCCTTGATCGACGACGAGGAGGACTATGTCCGCCGCTCGGTTGCCAACAGCCTGAACGACATCGCCAAGGATCATCCGGATCTGGTCGCGGACTTTGTCGAACGCCACGCGGAAGGCGCCTCGAAAAACCGGCTCTGGCTGCTGAAACATGCCTCGCGCACCCTGGTGAAGAAGGGCGATGCCAAGGCGCTCGGAAATTTCGGCTATGCGCCGCTGACCGACGTCACGGCAACGCTGACGCTCGCCAACGACCGCATCGCCTTCCCCGGCGAACTCGAGTTCTCGATCCACCTCTCGAACCGCGGCACAGAGCCGCGCACGGTGCTGCTCGACTACGCCATCCACCACCAGAAGAAGGACGGCTCGCTGACGCCAAAGGTGTTCAAGGGCAAGAGCCTGGTGCTGCAGCCCGGCCAGAGCCTGACGCTCAAGCGCCGCCATGCGCTCCGCCCGATCACAACCCGTGTCTACCATCCCGGTCGGCACCGGCTCGAAATTCTGCTGAACGGGGTGTCGGTGGCGAATGCCGATTTCGATCTCGACATGACCCAGGGCAACTCCGCTTGAGCGAAGGCGGCCACGTCATCACCTTCGTATCCGAGGTGATCCGCTTCGACGGCCCCGGCGGCTGGCACGGCGTCTTCCTGCCTCCGGATGCGACCTCCGAGGCCCGCTTCTTCGGTCGCGCCAATGCGCTCGGCGCGATCGCGGTCCGGGCCCAGATCGGCGCGACAGAGGTCAGAACCTCGCTCTTTCCCGACAAGCGCCGCGACAGCTTTCTCCTGCCGCTGAAAGCAGCCCTGCGCCGGAGCGAAAACGTCAAGGAGGGCGACCGGATCACGGTTACCCTCCTTGTGGAGACTTGATATCGACGGTGCCCCGCCGCCAACCTGACCGAAGCGACATTACTCCGCGCGCTTCTTGCCGGTGATCATCGCCCTGACAAGGTTTTCCCTGTGCTCAAGGCTGGCGAGCACGACACCGGCGATATGCAGGCCGATCAGCCCGAGCGTCGAATAGACCAGCACCTTGTGCGTATCCTCGACCCATTCGATGCCCCAATAGGCGTCGGTGGTCATCATGTAGCCTGTTGTGACGATGCCCGAGATCATCAGGATGAGCGCCATCACCATGGCGCCGCCGGCGGGATTGTGGCCGAGATAGCGCTTGGCCCGCATGGCCGCCGTATCCACCAGAAAGCGGGAGACCGTCAGTGGGCTGTGAATGAAATTGCGAAAGCGTGCGTGTTCGCTACCAACAAGCCCCCAGAGCACCCGGAAAGTGAGGAGCGCACCGATCACATAGCCGGACACGATATGTGCCGATTTCCACTCATCGCCTGTCAGGAACGAGAAGGCGAAGAAACCGACCAGCGCCCAGTGAAACAGGCGCACGAAAGGATCCCAGACCTTGACCAGTGCCGGCCGCGGGCTGCGGCCGGACTGGAGGGTGCCGGGCACGCTGTGCTCGGCGGTCGTCATCACTCGGCTCCAACCTGTTCGCCGGTAGCCGGGTTGAAGATGGCTTCGACCTTCTGGCCGTCCTTGATGCCATAGACTTCGTAGCAGCCGTTCTCGACCTTCACCTGGCGAACGTCATAGCCGAGTTCGGTGGCCTTGGCCTTCATGGCCTCTTCGGTCATCCACTTGTCCTTCGGCGCGTCGCACTTGGCGCCTTCATCTTCTGCCTGGGCAAAGCCGGCGAAAGAGGCAAACGTGATGAGCGAGAGTGCAATGAGCTTGTTCATGATAGGGCCCTCAGAAGGACGACGGGGCGGGATTGCCCTTCGCCGTTGAACAGAACTTAAGCGAGACGGGCTGAGCGTTACCTGACGTCAAATGTCAGCGAAATTTCAGCTTTCTGATGGTAGGAATAGGAGATGATCTTCACCCCGCGCCCATCCGTCTCGCGTTACGCGCCCCTTGCACAAGCCTTGCTCCTGGCGGGTCTGCTGGCCGCACTCCCTGTCGCCGTCCCCGCACACGCCGATGACGAGCAGCAGGAGAGCCCCCATGACCAGTTGCGTGACGGCGTGGCGAGCGGTCGGATCAAATCCCTGGCCGAACTGCGCCGAACCGTGCTGGCCCGCGTCGATGGCGACATTGTTTCCGCCAAAGTGGAGCAGGAACATGGCCTGGACCTTTATGAATTCCGGGTGCTCCGGGGCGACGGACGTCTGGTCGAGGTCGAGGTCGACGCCCGCTCGGGAAAAATCCGGGAGATCGAGAACGACTGATGCGCATTCTGCTGATCGAGGATGACCCGCGCATCGCGCGCGATGTGACCACCCATCTGGAGCGGGACGGCTATGTCGTCGTGCATGAGACCGACGGTGAAGCCGGCTGGTTCACCGGTGACGAGGAGGATTTTGCCGCCGTGGTGCTCGATCTCGGCCTGCCCGGCATGGATGGCCTCGCCGTCCTCAAGCGCTGGCGCAATGCTGGCAGGCGCATGCCCGTGCTCGTGCTGACCGCGCGCGGCAACTGGCAGGAACGCGTCGAGGGCATCGATGCCGGCGCAGACGACTATCTGCCGAAACCTTTCCAGATGGCAGAACTGCTCGCCAGACTGCGCGCCATCATCCGCCGCACAGCCGGCCAGGCGAGCCCGGTCCTCGAATTTGGCGACATCGCGATCGACACCCGCAACAAGACGGTGAGCCTCGCCGGATTGCCCGTCGACCTGACACCGCTCGAATATCGCTGCCTCAGCCATCTGGCGATGAACGCCGAACGGCATGTGTCCCAGGCGGAACTGACCGAACAGCTCTATGCGCAGGATTTCGAACGCGACAGCAATTCCGTCGAGGTGCTGATCGGGCGCCTGCGCCGCAAGCTCGGGCGTGATGCCGTCACCACCCGCCGCGGCTTCGGCTACAAGATGGGCGGGCCGGAGGCGTGAACCGCTCGATCCGCATCCGCTTCGTCATCGTCTCGCTGCTCAGCGTCGTCGCCGCCTTGTCGCTCGCGGCCTTCGTCTTCGTCGAGCTCTTCACCCGCAGCATCGAGCACCGGCTCGATCAGGAACTCACCGATCATCTGAACAACATTGCCGGCCAGATCGAATTCGCCGCAGACGGCGCCGTCCGCCTGCCCGACCGCCCCACCGACATTCGCTTTCTCACCCCCTATGGCGGACTGTACTGGCAGTTGACCGACGACAAGCGTGGTACGCAATTGCGCTCGCCGTCGCTCTGGGACTACACGCTTCCCCTGCCCGATGATCCGCAGGAAACCGGCGCCGTCCACCGCTACGACCTTCCGGGCCCTGACGGCGAAGCCCTTCTCGTCCAGGAGCGCAAGGTCATTGCCAAGGCGCCGGATGGCGAAAGACCACTGCGGCTCGCCGTCGCGATCGACACATCCTCCGTCACAGAGGCACGGCAGGCTTTCGTCGCCGACATCATTCCCTATCTGCTGGCGCTTGCCGCCTTCCTCGTCGCGGCCTCGCTGGCCCAGCTCACCTTCGGCTTAAGACCCCTCTCGGCCATCGGCGAGGGCCTCGATCGCATCCGCGCCCGGCAGGAATCGCGCCTGACCGGCCCGCTTCCTGGCGAGTTGAAGCCGATGGTCGACGCAATGAACCGCCTGCTCGATGACCAGCACGCCCTGATTGCCCGTGCCCGTGCCCGCGCAGCAGACCTCGCCCATGGCCTGAAGACCCCGCTCACCGTGCTGGCCAATGACGCCGAGACGCTGAAGGAACGCGGAGAGACCGAGATCGGCGAAGAACTCGCCCATCTCACCACCGTGATGCGCAATCACGTCGACCGCGAGCTCGCCCGCAGCCGCATTGCCGCCACCGCCAGCCTGCGCAGCGCCGATGCCGATCTGGAGCAGTCGGTCGCCATGATTGTCCGTACGCTGAAACGCACGCCGGACGGCGAGCGTCTTGCCTGGGAGGTCCAGATTCCCCAGAGCCTCAAACTCGGCGTTGACCCAAGCGATCTGCAGGAGCTGATCGGCAACCTTGTCGAAAACGCCGTGAAATGGGCAAAGAGCAGGATCACGATCGAGGCAGCGGCCAATCCCGACCGAGTGACGCTGGTCGTCGCCGATGACGGCCCGGGTGTCGGCGAGGCAGATCTGAAACGCATGACCGAGCGCGGTGTGCGCCTCGACACTCGCATCGCCGGCACCGGCATCGGCCTGTCCATCGTCAGCGACATCGCCGAGGTCTATGGCATCGGGGTGGATATCGCCAATGGCGAGGCCTCCGGTCTGCGTGTCACGCTCCGGTTTGCGGCTGTGCCCGCATCGCCGCTCGGCTAGGCATTGCCGGGTGGCGAGCCGGGCCGATAGAAGCCGTGGGAGCAGGACGGTTTCTTTCGCACCGCAAAAGAAACTTGACTTCTGCCGCAAATAGGCCCATCTGCAGGTCAGCTTTTACCTTCCGGCCGCCGCGTGAGTGTGCCCAGCGACATCTGAGACGCAACGAAGGATAAAGCGCATGACATTCTGGCGGACCTTCCGCCGATGCGCTTGGAAAGCTTTTTTCCAACTTACAAGTTCCCAAATCACGCGGGGTTCTTGACGCCAATGCCAACCGGCTCGCGAAGAACGCGTTCCGGGGTTTGTGCATTTGGCGCCCCGAAAGGTATGACTTTGACAACTTTCGCTGAGCTTGGCCTCTCCGAGAATATCGTCGCAACCCTGACTGCTCTTGGTTTCGCGACCCCCACTCCCATCCAGGAAAAGGGCATCCCCGTCGTTCTCGGCGGCCGCGACCTGATCGGTCTTGCCCAGACCGGCACCGGCAAGACGGCCGCTTTCGGCCTGCCGATGATCGAAATGCTTCTCAAGGACGAGAAGCGCCCTGACAACCGCACCACCCGTGCGCTCATTCTCGCTCCGACCCGCGAACTGGTTAACCAGATCGGCGACAACCTGCGCAGCTACCTGCGCCGCCTGCCGCTGAAGATCAACCAGGTCGTCGGCGGCGCCTCGATCGGCAAGCAGCAGCTGCAGCTGGAAAAGGGCACCGACATCCTCGTCGCCACCCCGGGCCGCCTGCTCGACCTGATCTCGCGCAACGCAATCTCGCTGCGCGCCGTGCGTTACCTCGTTCTCGACGAAGCCGACCAGATGCTGGACCTCGGTTTCATTCATGACCTACGCAAGATCTCGAAGATGGTTCCGCCGAAGCGCCAGACCCTGCTCTTCTCGGCCACCATGCCGTCGGCGATCGCCGATCTCGCTTCTAGCTTCCTGACCGACCCGATCAAGGTCGCGGTAACGGCCCCGGGCAAGGCCGCCGACAAGGTCGAACAGCACGTGCATTTCGTCGCCGGCCAGAACGCCAAGACGGAAATGCTCAAGAAGATCCTCAACGACAATCCGGATGGCCGCTCCATCGTCTTCCTGCGCACCAAACATGGCGCCGAAAAGCTGATGAAGCACCTCGACGCCACCGGTTACTCGGTCGCCTCCATCCACGGCAACAAGAGCCAGGGCCAGCGCGAGCGCGCCTTGAAGGGTTTCCGTGACGGCGAGATCAAGACGCTGATCGCCACCGACGTTGCCGCCCGCGGCATCGACATCCCGGCCGTCTCCCACGTCTTCAACTACGACCTGCCGGAAGTTCCGGACGCTTACGTGCACCGCATCGGCCGTACGGCCCGTGCTGGCCGCGATGGTATCGCGATTGCCTTCTGCGGCCCGGACGAAGGTCGCCTGCTGCGCGACATCGAAAAGCTGATGAGCATTGAGATCCCGGTTGCCTCGGGCGAACCACCGGCAAACCTCGCACGCCCGGCGCGTCCGCAGCGTCGCGGCGGTGGCGGTGCTGCAGGTGCTGGCGGCAACAACCGCAATCACCAGGGCCAGGGTCGTGGCAAGTCCGAAGGCGGCGCCAAGGCCGATGGCCGTCCGGCCAAGACCGGTCACCGCAAGGGTGGCAATGGCGGCGGCAACGGCAACGGTGGCAATCGCTCCGCCAATGGCGCCCCGCAGGGCCGTCCGGCTCGCCCGGCCCGCTCCGGCACCGCCGGCGGACGCCGTCGCGAAGCCTGAGGTTTTGCGTTTAACGCATTGAAAGAATGGCGCGGCTTCGGTCGCGCCATTTTCGTTTGGGTCAATCGTCAGGGCTATATCCTGTAAGGAGAGACCCCTGCTCAGACGGGAGGAACAGCCGGCTTGCGGTTGGTGAGATAGACCCCCAGCACGACTACGCAGGTGCCGATGATCATCGGGATCGTCAGATGCTCGCCAAAGGCAATCGCCGCCTCGATCGCCGCCAACGGCGGGACGAGATAGATCAGCGACGCTGCCTTCGACACGTCGCCCTTGCGGATCAGATAGAGCAGCAGCGCGATGGCGCCCATCGAAATGCCGAGCACCGACCAGGCGAGCGTGGCGAAGAA
>NNBU01001060.1_pt1 | contig 13499 bp, 14 predicted proteins | sample 1173781 | NCBI WGS metagenome assembly NNBU01 (sample SAMN07173937, study PRJNA388173) | plant metagenome | biome: Plant school; feature: Soil; material: Symbiotic tissue of Blasia pusilla L.; isolation source: symbiotic tissue sample KVJ2 | host: Blasia pusilla | place: Norway: Troms, Kvaloya...
CTCACGTGCGAGGCGGCGGGGGCGGGCGAGCGCGCCCGCGCGCTGGACGAGGCCCTGCGGACGGCGCGCCGGGCCGCCGCGCTGCGGCTGGACACTGGCGTCGCGGCCGAGCTCGCCCCGCGCAAGCTTGATGCCGCGCGGTGTCTGACCGGCCTGACCGAGCTTACGGCGGAGCGCTGGGGCCCACATGGCAGGGACGCGGTCGAATTCCTGATCGCCACCAATCCCGGCGCCGATTTCGCGCCGCTGGGCAAGATCGCGAGCGGCGGCGAGCTGAGCCGCTTCATCCTCGCCCTGAAGGTCGCGCTCGCCGAGCAGGGCGGCGCGGCGACGGTGATCTTCGACGAGATCGACCGCGGTGTCGGCGGCGCGGTGGCCAGCGCGATCGGCGAGCGGCTGGCCGATAATCGCTGTTGCCTCCGGCCCCTGGGCCGCGTCCCGCACGCGGCACAGGGGAGCTAATCGTCGCGAAGGTCCGCCTGTCGCGAGAACCAAGGATTGCCCATGAGCTGGCTTGAAAAACTGCTACCCGCCAAGATCGCACAAACCGACCCGTCCGAGCGCCGCCAGGTGCCCGAGGGCCTGTGGATCAAATGCCCCGCCTGCGAGACCGTTCTGTACAAGACCGACCTCGAGCACAACCAGAACGTCTGCCCCAGCTGCAGCCACCACCACCGCATCGGCGCGCGCGCGCGGCTCGACGCGTTCCTCGACCCCGAGGGCCGCTACGAACTCGGCCAGGAAGTGCTCCCGGTCGATGCCCTGAAGTTCAAGGACAGCCGCAAGTACCCCGAGCGCCTGAAGGAAGCCCTGGAAAACACCGGGGAAACCGATGCACTGGTCGTGCTGGGCGGCTCGGTCCACAGCATCAACGTGGTCGTGGCCTGCTTCGAGTTCGAATTCATGGGCGGCAGCATGGGCAGCGTGGTCGGCGAGCGCTTCGTGCGCGGCGTGGAGACCGCCATCGAACAGAAGGTGCCCTTCATCTGCTTCACCGCCACCGGCGGCGCGCGCATGCAGGAAGGCCTGCTCTCGCTGATGCAGATGGCCAAGACCAATGCGGCGCTCACGCGCCTGGCGAAGAAGGGCCTGCCCTACATCAGCGTGCTGACCGACCCGACCATGGGTGGTGTCTCGGCCGGCTTCGCGTTCGTGGGCGACGTGGTGATCGCCGAGCCCAAGGCGCTGATCGGCTTTGCCGGCCCGCGCGTGATCGAATCGACGGTGCGCGTGACGCTGCCCGAAGGCTTCCAGCGCGCCGAGTTCCTGCAGACCAAGGGCGCCATCGACTTCATCAGCGACCGCCGCGAGCTGCGCAAGACCATCGCCAGCACGCTGGCCATGCTGCTGCGCCAGCCGGCCGACGCGGTCAGCTGAGCGAAACGGGCCGCAAGCCAACGCAAAAGGGCCCGGGTGCATCGCACCCGGGCCCTTTTGCGTGTGCGTTCAGCCTCAGAACGTCAGTTGGTAGGCGAACACCAGCAGGTTGCTCAGCACGATCGCAACGATCTGCAGCACGACGATCGCCGCCAGCGGCGACAGGTCGACCCCGCCGATCAGTGGAATGAAGCGGCGAAACGGCCGCACCAGCGGCTCGGCCAGGCGCGATATCAGGTCGAGCAGCATCGGCGAGGCGTTCGGAATCCAGGAGAGCACCGCGTAGACCACCAGCAGCGCGGTCAGGCCGGACACGGCCAGCTGCATCAGCCCGACCAGCGACACCAGCGGCAGCGTGGCGATGTGACCCAGGTTGCCGATCAGCAGCCACAGGAGCAGGAACTTCACCATCACCAGCAGCCAGGCAGCGATCAGGCTGGCCAGGTCCCAGCGCTTCACCGACGGCACGATGCGCCGCAGCGGCAGCACGATCCAGTCGCTGATGGCGAAGATGAAGCGCCCGAGCGGGTTGCCGAAAGGCACCCGGTGGTACTGCATGTAGAGGCGCAGCAGGCAGGCGCCGCCGAGCAGGCCGACGATCACGTCGAGGAGGAACGAGGGAATCTGATAGAGCATGAGGCGCAGCCGTGAACGGAATGCGATGATAGCGACGCAAGGCTCTTCGATGACGACTCAACCCCTTTTGCATTCACTGCCATTGTTCCCGCTCGGAACGGTCCTGTTCCCGGGTGGCCTTCTTCCATTGCGCATCTTCGAGGTCCGCTACCTCGACATGATCGGCAAGTGTCGCAAGGCCGACGCGCCCTTCGGCGTGGTCACCCTCACCAGCGGAGCCGAAGTGCGCAAGGCCGGCGCTGAAGCCGAGCGTTTTGCCGCCGTCGGCACGCTGGCTCAGATTCGCGAGTTCGAGTCGCCGCAGAGCGGCCTGCTGCAGATCGAGTGCGTGGGCACGCAGCGCTTTCGCATCCGCACCACCGAGCTGCAGAAGCACGGCCTGTGGGTCGCGGAGGTCGAGGCCGTGCCCGACGACATCGCGCTCGAGATCCCCGACGACCTGAAGCACACCGCCACCGCGCTGCGGCGCCTGATCGACACGCTGGAGGAGCGGCGCCATGCACAAGGCGAGTCGGTGCGGCTGCCCATCGAAGCGCCCTACCGGCTCGAAGATTGCGGCTGGGTGGCCAACCGCTGGTGCGAGCTGGTGCCGATGCAGGCCGAACTGCGCCAGCGCATGATGGCGCTCGACAGCCCGTTGATGCGGCTGGAGCTGGTCAGCGATCTGCTGGCACGTACGGGCATCACTGAATAGCTTGCTACATTTTTTGTAGCATGTAGCGCAGGATGGACGGGCGCTAGGGGCCGCTTTTATTCAAATTCGATGGGCTAAAATGCCCAGCCCCGCGCACGCTCCCTGTTGCGCGCCATGCGCCACCCGCCTCCCATGTCCGATCACCTGACCCCCCACATCCCCACGCCCGCAGCGGCACCGGCAGCCACCGTGCCCGCCGTCGACGACAACAAGCTCATCGCCGAACGCCGCGAGAAGCTCAAGCTGCTGCGCACCGCGCAGGCCGAGGGCAAGGGCGTCGCGTTCCCCAACGACTTCAAGCCGGGTCATCGCGCCGCCGCGCTCGGCGAAGCACACGCCGCCACCGAGGCCGAAGCGCTCGAGGCACAGGCCGTTGCCGTCAGCGTGGCGGGCCGCATGATGCTCAAACGCGTGATGGGCAAGGCCAGCTTCGCGACGCTGCAGGACGCCACGGGGCGCATCCAGCTCTACGTCACCCGCGACGCGGTGGGCGAAGAGGCCTATGCCGAATTCAAGCGCTGGGACCTCGGCGACATCCTCGGTGCCGAAGGCACGCTGATGAAGACGAAGACGGGCGAACTGTCGGTCAAGGTCACGAAGCTGCGCCTGCTCACCAAGAGCCTGCGCCCCCTGCCCGGCGACTTCTACGGCATGGCCGACCAGGAGCAGAAGTACCGCCAGCGCTATGTCGACCTGATCACCGACGAGTCCGCCCGCGTGCGCTTCACAGCCCGCAGCAAGGCCGTGAGCGCGCTGCGCGAGTTCATGGTGGCCAACGACTTCCTCGAAGTCGAAACGCCCATGCTGCACCCGATTCCGGGCGGCGCGAACGCCAAGCCCTTCAAGACGCACCACAACGCGCTCGACCAGGAAATGTTCCTGCGCATCGCGCCCGAGCTGTACCTCAAGCGCCTAATCGTCGGCGGCTTCGAGCGGGTGTTCGAAATCAACCGGAGCTACCGCAACGAGGGCATCTCGGTGCGGCACAACCCCGAGTTCACGATGATGGAGTTCTACGCGGCCTACTGGAACTACCGCGACCTGATGGACTTCACCGAGACGCTGATCCGCACCATCGCCGACAAGGCCGTGGGCACGCAGCAGCTCACCTACGGCGGCAAGCCCGTCGACCTGACCCAGCCCTTCGAGCGCCTGACGATCCGCGAGGCCATCCTGAAGTACACCGACGCCGGCGAGGGTGTCGACGACAGCACCTGGCTCATCAACGCCCTGCGCAAGATCGGCCTGAGCGAAGAAAAGGACAAGCTCTCGCAGCGCAGCCTGGCCAGCCTGCAGGTGATGTACTTCGAGGAAACCGTCGAAGAAAAGCTCTGGCAGCCGACCTTCATCATGGAACACCCGACCGAGATCTCGCCGCTGGCGCGCGCCAACGACGAGCGCCCCGAAGTCACCGAGCGCTTCGAGCTCTACATCACCGGCCGCGAGTTCGGCAACGGCTTCAGCGAGCTGAACGACGCCGAAGACCAGGCCGCGCGCTTCAACGCGCAGGTGGCCGCCAAGGACAGCGGCGACGACGAAGCCATGTTCTACGACCACGACTTCGTGCGCGCGCTCGAATACGGCATGCCGCCCACCGGGGGCTGCGGCATCGGCATCGACCGTCTGATGATGCTGCTGACCGATTCGCCGAGCATTCGCGACGTGATCCTGTTCCCCGCGCTGCGCAGGGAATCTTGAGCATGCCGTCACCGTCGTCGCTGCCGACGATCGGCATCGACTTCGGCACCTCCAATTCCGCCGTGGCCTGCCGGGTCGACGGCGTGGCCCGCCTGCTGCCCATCGAAGGCCCGGCCACCACGCTGCCCACCGCGATCTTCTTCAACGCCGAAGACCGCACCACGCATTTCGGCCGCGATGCCGTCGCCCAGTACCTGTCGGGCACCGAAGGCCGGCTGATGCGTTCGCTCAAGAGCCTGCTGGGCAGCGCGCTGATGCAGGAGAAGACGGCCGTCTATGACGGCTTGGTGAGCTTCGAGGACATCATCGCGCGCTTCCTGCGCGAACTGGCCGTGCGCGCCGGCCGCGAGCTCGGCCAGTTGCCAGAGCGCGTGGTGATCGGGCGGCCGGTGCACTTCGTGGATGACGACTCCAAACGCGACGAACGGGCCGAAGAAAGCCTGCGCATCGCGGCGCGCGCGGCGGGCTTTCGCGAGATCGCCTTCCAGCTCGAACCGATTGCCGCTGCCTTCGACTACGAGCAGCGCATCGTCAAGGAATCGATCGTGCTCATCGTCGACATCGGCGGTGGCACCTCCGACTTCACCGTCGTGCGCGTGGGGCCCGAGCGAGCCGCGCGCGACGACCGCAGCGACGACGTGCTGGCCACCAGCGGCGTGCACATCGGCGGCACCGACTTCGACCAGCGCCTGAACCTCGAGCGCGTGATGCCGCACTTCGGCTTTCGCCACCACGGCCCGCAGGGGCGCGAGGTGCCGAGCAAGGTGTTTTTCGAGCTGTCGTCCTGGCACCTGATCAACTGGCTCTACGCCGCCAAGGCGTTGCGCCAGGCGAAGGACCTGCGCACGAGCTACAGCGACACGCGGCTGCACGACCGGCTGATGGCCGTGCTCGAGGAACGGCACGGGCATCGCATCGCGAGCGCGGTGGAAGCGGCCAAGATTGATGCTTCGGTGAGCGACGCGGAAACGTCCATCGACCTCTCCTGCGCGGAAGCCGGCCTCGTGGCGTCGCTCTCACCCGCCGACATGGCGCAGCAGCTGGCCACCCCGCTGGAGAACGTGATCGCCTGCGCGCACGCCTGTGTCAAGCGCGCGGGTTTGCGCAGCGGCGACCTCGACGCCATCTACCTCACCGGTGGTTCGTCCGCGCTGCGGCCCTTCCAGCACGCGCTGCGCAAGAGCTTCGTCGGCGTGAACCTGGTCGAGGGCGACCTGTTCGGCGGCGTGGCCACCGGCCTGGCCTGCGCAGCCCGCACGCAGCGCCGGACATGAAGTACCTGGCGGGCTATCCGGCGCCCCTGCTGGACCAGGTCCGCCAGTTGGTGGCCGAAGACAAGCTCGCGGCGCTGCTGACCCGGCGCTACCCCGACGGTCCGCACAGCATCCAGACGGACCGCGCGCTCTACGAGTACGTGAGCGAACTCAAGAGCGAGTTCATGCGCAAGGCCGAGCCGCTGTCCAAGGTGATGTTCGACAACAAGCTGCACGTGATCCGCAACGCGCTGGGTACGCACACCACGGTGTCGCGCGTGCAGGGCGGCAAGCTCAAGGCCAAGCGGGAGATCCGCGTGGCCAGCCTGTTCAAGGGCGTGCCGCTGGCGTGGCTGCGGATGATCGTGGTGCACGAACTGGCGCACATGAAGGAGCGCGACCACGACAAGGCGTTCTATGCACTGTGCTCGCACATGGAGCCGGACTACTCGCAGTTCGAGTTCGATCTGCGGCTGTACCTGACCCACCTGGACACGGGCGGTGAGCGCCTCTGGACTGCAGCAAGCTCAGGCATCGAGCCGCCTGAACGCCCTCCCCGGCCATAGCCGGGTCGGCGCAGGCGCCTCAGATGTCCATGGTTCGCCTGGCATCGCGATAGGCGCGCGAAGCGACAAGCGACGACCAATCGGTTGCAATATCCCGCGGCAGCAGCGCCTGGCGACGCGCCTCGCTGACCGCGTCCGGCACCCACCGTCCGGCATGCGCCGCCGCGTCGAAACCATCGAGGAACTCGTCGAGCGCAAGCCCCTGCCCGATGCTCTGGTTGCACAGCATGGCCAGGTCGCAGCCCGCTTCGAGCGCGGCCAGCGCCGCATCGGTATAGCTGAGCAATTCACCGTCGATGTAGCGCCCAGCCTCCATGCTCAGGTCGTCGCTGAACACCGCGCCGTCGAATGCAAGACGCTGCCGCAGGATCGCCTGGAGCCACTTCGGCGAAAACCCCGCGGGCCGCTTGTCGACCTTCGGATAGATCACATGCGCCGGCATCACCGCGGTGAGCGTGCCGGCGAGCCAGTCGTAAGGCCGCGCGTCATCGGCCAGGATGTCCTTGAGCGCGCGCTTGTCGACCGGAATTTCCACATGCGAGTCGGCGGTGACGAAGCCGTGCCCCGGAAAGTGCTTGCCGCAGTTGCGCATGCCCATCTGCAGCATGCCGTGCATGACGCTCTTGGCCAGCAGCGCCACCACGCGCGGGTCGCGGTGAAAGCTGCGGTTGCCGATGACGCTGCTGCCGCCGTAGTCAAGGTCGAGCACCGGCGCAAAGCTGAAGTCGACGCCGCAGGCGCGCAGCTCGCCGGCCAGCACCTGCCCGGCCGCCGTCGCGGCCTGGGTGGCACGCATGGCGTCGCGCATCCAGAGTTCGCCCAGTGCGCGCATCGACGGCAAATGCGTGAAGCCGTCGGTGCGAAAGCGCTGCACGCGCCCGCCTTCATGGTCGACGCAGATCAGCAGGTCGGGCCGGATCGCCTTGATCTCCGCGTTGAGCGCGGTCATCTGCGCGCGGTCCCGCCAGTTGCGGGCGAAATGAATCACGCCACCGACCCGTGGGTTCGCGAGGCGCCGGCGGTCGGCAGCGTCGAGTTCCGTGCCCGCCACRTCGATGATCAGCGGCGAATGCGGGGTCTGGGGGCGATCGAGCCCGGGGGTCATAGCTTCTCCACCACCACGAAGCTCGCGGCGTATTCGGTTTCGTCGGTCACGGTGACGTGGGCGGTGAGCCCCTGCGCCTCGAACCACGCCTTCAGCTCGCCATGCAGCACGATGACGGGCTTGCCGCTGCGCAGGTTGGCGATTTCGCACAGGCGCCAGCTCATCGGCATGCGCATGCCCATGCCGATGGCCTTGCTGAAGGCCTCCTTGGCGGAAAAGCGGGTGGCGAGGTAGCTCAGGCCGCGCTTGGGCCAGCGCGCGCTGCGGGTCTGCCAGACGGCAAATTCGGCGTCGCTCAGCACCTTGCGGGCAAAGCGTTCGCCCTGGCGCTCGAAGGTGGCGGCAATGCGACGCAGGTCGCAGATGTCGGTGCCAATGCCGTAGATCATGCGGCGCCGGCTTTCACTGCGCCTCGCTGATGCAACGCAGGTAGTCGCGCGTGGCGCCCGTATAGCCCAGCTCGAGCGCATCGGCCACGAAGGCGTGGCCGATCGAGACCTCCTGCACACCGGGCACAGCGCGCAGGAACGCGGTGAGGTTGTCGCGGCTCAGGTCGTGCCCGGCGTTGACGCCCAGGCCCGCGGCCAGCGCCACGCGCGCCGTTTCGGCGTAGCGCGCCAGCACGGCCTGCTCGTTCGGCGTGCCGCGCGAGGCGGCGTAGCCTTCCGTGTAGAGCTCGACGCGGTCGGCGCCCACGGCCTTGGCAGCGGCCATCATCTCGGGGACAGGGTCCATGAACAGGCTGACGCGCACGCCCAGTGCCCTGGCTTCGGCGATCAACGGGCGCAGGCGCTCGGCGTCGTCGGGGAAGGTCCAGCCGTGGTCGCTGGTCGACTGGGTTTCGCTGTCGGGCACGAAGGTGGCCTGGTGCGGCTTCAGCGCGCGCACGAAGTCCATCAGGTTCTGGAAGGGGTTGCCCTCGATGTTGAACTCGACGGCCGGCCAGTCGGTGGCGAGCAGCGCCGAGAGGTCGCTCACGTCGTGCGCGCGGATGTGGCGCGCGTCGGGGCGCGGGTGCACGGTGATGCCCTGCGCGCCGGCCGCCAGGCAGGCCTGGGCGGCCTTCACCACGCTCGGAATGCCCAGGTGGCGCGTGTTGCGCACCAGGGCGACCTTGTTGAGGTTGACGGACAGCGCGGTGGTGGTGCCAGCGTGGCCGGCGTGGCCTGGAGTGCTCATAGTGCTTGCAGATCTCTCATCATTTGCCGCGTGCGCAGCGTGGACACGCCGCAATGGTAGTTGAGCAAGGCGCGCAGCTGGTTGCGCAGGGCGCTGTTGCTGCCGGCGTTCATGACGGCAATTTCACGCAGCGTGGCGGTGAAGGGGGCGCGGTCGTCGAGCACGTCCTGCAGCGCCTGCCAGTCGGCGCCGGCCAGCGCGGGTTCGCCGTCGACCGCCTGGCGCAAGCCGGCCTCGGGCACGAGGCTGTAGCGCGTGGCGGCGTCCAGCGGCTCCAGCGTCAGGGTCTGCACGTCGAGCGACGGCAGCAGGCCCACGCCGCGAAGCAGCAGCAGCTCGAAGGCCCGCAGCGCGGCCGCCTGCGTGGCCGCCTGGGCGCCGGCATGGTCGCCCGCCAGCACCTGCACGACACCCGCATAGGCGTCGAACAGCGCCTCGTGCGCATCGTCGCGCGCCAGCAGGCGCAGCAGCAGTTCGTTGACGTAGTAGCCAGACAGCAGCGCCTCGCCGGTCGGCATGACATGCCCGCCCATCCATTCGGCACCCTTGAGCGTGCGGATCTCGGCGTCGCCGCCGTAATTGAGCTGCAAGGGCTGCAGCGGCAGCAGCACCGGGCGGAAGTTGGAACTCGGGCGCTTCGCCCCCTTGGCCACCAGCGCGATGCGCCCGTGGTGGCGGGTGAAGACCTCCAGGATCAGGCTCGACTCGCTCCAGTCGTAGCGATGGAGCACATAGGCCGGTTCGTGCGAAACGCGGTGGGCAGCGGCCACTTCATTCGTAGCCGAAGGAGCGCACGCGGGCTTCGTCGTCCGCCCAGCCGGAGCGCACCTTCACCCACAGTTCGAGGAACACCTTGGCATCGGCCAGTTTCTCCAGTTCGACACGGGTTTCCATGCCGATGCGCTTGATGCGCTCGCCCTTGTCGCCGATCACCATGGCCTTGTGGCTGTCGCGCTCCACCACGATGGTGGCGGCAATGCGCAGCAGGCGCTTGTGGCCCTTCTTCTGGGGCGGCTCTTCCTCGAACTTGTCGATGATGACAGTCGAGGTGTAGGGAAGTTCGTCGCCGGTCAGGCGAAACAGCTTCTCGCGCACCAGTTCGCCGGCGAGGAACTTCTCGCTGCGGTCGGTGAGTTCGTCCTCGGCATAGAACCAGGGCTGCTCGGGCAGGTACTTCTCGCAGATGCCGAACACGCGCTCTACGTCCTTCGCGTTCTTGGCGGACATGGGCACGAACTCGGCGAAGGCGTGCTTCTCCTGCATGGTCTGCAGCCAGGGCGCGATGTCGCCGCGGCGGTGCACGTTGTCCAGCTTGTTGGCCAACAGCACCGTCGGAATGCCCTTGCCGAGCAGCTTGAGCACACGTTCGTCGGCCGGCGTGAAGCTGCCGGCCTCGACCACGAAAAGAATCAGGTCCACATCGCCGACCGCGCCCTGCACGGTCTTGTTCAGCGACTTGTTCAGGGCATTGGCATGCAGGGTCTGGAAGCCTGGCGTGTCGACGAACACGAACTGCGTGGCGCCGCGCGTGCGCATGCCGGTGATGCGGTGACGCGTGGTCTGCGCCTTGCGCGAGGTGATGCTGATCTTCTGGCCGACCAGCGCATTGAGCAGCGTCGACTTGCCCACATTGGGCTTGCCGACGATGGCGATGAGGCCGCAATGTTGAGGGCCGTTTGCGGCTGCATCGCCTGCGGTGTCTTCGGGTCCCGCTACGGGATTAATAGCATCGTTCATTCTGATTTCACGCGGCGCCGCGTGCCTTGATGCGGATCAACATGGCGGCGGCTGCCGCCTGCTCGCCAGCGCGGCGCGACCCGCCGATGCCGCGTTCGCGAAGGCCCAACTCGGACACTTCGCACTCGACATCGAAAGTCTGCTTGTGCGCGGCGCCCAGTGTGGCGGCCACGCGGTACAACGGCAGCTTCATTTTGTGACCCTGCAGCCATTCCTGCAATTCGGTCTTGGGGTCCTTGGCCGCCGCGTCCATGCGCGGATTGATCTCGACCGCCTCGTAGAGCCGGCGAACCAGCGCCTCGGCGGCCGTGAAGCCGGCGTCGAGGTAGACCGCGCCGATCAGCGCCTCGAGCGCATCGGCCAGGATCGACGGACGGCTGGGCCCGCCTGAGCGTGCCTCGCCTTCGCCGAGTTTCAGCAGCGGCGACAGCGCCAGCCCGACCGCCAGGCGGTGCAGGGTGTCCTGCTTGACCAGGTTGGCCCGCACGCGCGACAGATCTCCCTCGGGCAAGGCCGAGAGCCGGATGTAGAGCAGGTGCGACACCGCCAGGTTCAGCACCGAGTCGCCGAGAAACTCGAGGCGCTCGTTGTGGTCGGACGAAAAGCTGCGGTGCGTGAGCGCGAGCTGGAGCAGCCGCGGGTCGGAGAAGGTGTGCTGGAGACGCGCCTGCAGCGCGACGAGGCTGCCGTCCACCTTTTTCAGCGCCGCGTTCAGCGGGACGCGCCCTTGTACTTGAGGGTCAGGTAGGCCGGGCCGAACAGGGGAATCTCGCGCTCGTACGCATACGAAACGACGACCTTGTCGCCGACCTTCTTGATGTCGAGGTCCTTGCCGCTGACCGACTTGAAGTCGTCGATGGCCTGGGCCCGGTCGAAGATGGCGCGCACTTCGGGCACGGTGGTGCCTTCCTTGGCCTTGTTGGCGGCCTTGTCGATCGCCTGCCATTCGATCAGCGTCGGAATGACCTGCGCGACGACGACGCCCACGCACGCGAGCACCACCGCGACGAACACCAACCCGATGAACGAAATGCCGCGCTGCTGCGCAGCCCTGCTGCGAACTGACCGATGTGTTCTCATGCCCTCTTACCCCTCGAACAATGCTGATGATTGTTTATTGAAACGGACCGATGCGACCCAGATCGCCGAAGTTCATCCAGACAAAGAACGCCCTGCCGACGATGTTGCTGTCCGGCACGAAACCCCAGAAACGCGAGTCGGCCGAATTATCGCGGTTGTCGCCCATCATGAAATAGCTTCCTGCGGGCACCTTGCAGACCACGCCCTCCACCGAGTAGCGGCAGTTCTCGCGGCCAGGGAAATCGCTGGCGCCGGGCACGAAGGATGGTGCGGCGTCGTCGTTCAGTATCTTGTGCTGCTTCTCGCCCAGCTTCTCGTCGAACTGCTTGAGCAGGCGCATCGATTCGCTGTCGAGGTAGTCGGCATCGGGCTGCTTGGACACCGGCTGGCCGTTGATGGTGAGCTTCTTGTTCAGGTAGGCCACCTCGTCTCCGGGAAGGCCGACCACGCGCTTGATGTAGTCCATGCTCGGCTTGGGCGGATAGCGGAACACCACCACGTCGCCGTGCGCCAGCGGCGTGCCGTCGGTGATCTTGGTGTTGATGACCGGCAGGCGCAGGCCGTAGGTGAACTTGTTGACCAGGATCAGGTCGCCAGTCAGCAGCGTGGGCATCATCGAGCCCGACGGGATCTTGAAGGGCTCGTACAGGAACGAACGCAGCAGGAACACCACCAGGATCACGGGGAACAGCCCGGCTGTCCAGTCGAGCCACCACGGCTGCATCAGCAGCCGTTCGCTGGCCTTCGCGTCGGCGGTGTCGACCTGCTTGATGCCCTGCTCGGCCAGGCGCGCGTTGCGCTCGGCCAGGGAGGCTTCGAGCTTGGCGGCCGCGTGCAGCCGCTTCGGCAGGAAGTAGAAGCGCTCAGCGACCCAGTAGAGGCCGGTGATCACCGTGGCCAGGAACAGCAGCAATGCGAAGTTGCCTTCGATCGCGCCGAAATACCACGAACCGACATAGGCAGCGAAAGCCGCAAGGACCAGGGAGGTGATGAATGCCATTTTTTGATCAGTCTTCGACTTGCAGAATCGCGAGGAAGGCCTCTTGCGGGACCTCGACAGAGCCGATCTGCTTCATTCTTTTCTTGCCCGCCTTCTGCTTCTCGAGCAGCTTCTTCTTGCGGGAGATGTCGCCGCCGTAGCACTTGGCCAGCACGTTCTTGCGAAGCGCCTTGATTGTCTCACGCGCAATGATGGTGACCCCGATGGCCGCCTGGATTGCCACGTCGTACATCTGGCGTGAAATGATCTCGCGCATCTTCGCTACCACGGCCCGGCCGCGGTACTGCGACTGGCTGCGGTGCACGATGATGGACAGCGCATCGACCTTCTCGCCGTTCAGCAGGATGTCGACCTTGACCACGTCGGACGCGCGGTACTCCTTGAACTCGTAGTCCATCGAGGCGTAGCCGCGGCTCACCGACTTCAGCTTGTCGAAGAAGTCGAGCACGATCTCGCCCAGCGGCATCTCGTAGGTCAGCATGACCTGGCGGCCGTGGTAGGCCATGTTCATCTGCACGCCGCGCTTCTGGTTGGCCAGCGTCATCACCGAGCCCACGTATTCCTGCGGCATATAGAGATGCACGGTGACGATGGGCTCGCGGATCTCGCTCATGCGGCCGACGTCGGGCATCTTGGACGGGTTCTCGACCATGATCACTTCGCCGTCGTTCCTGACCACCTGGTAGACCACGCTCGGGGCGGTGGTGATGAGGTCCTGGTCGAACTCACGCTCCAGGCGCTCCTGCACGATTTCCATGTGCAGCAGGCCGAGGAAGCCGCAGCGAAAGCCGAAGCCCAGCGCCTGGCTCACCTCGGGCTCGTAGCGCAGCGACGAATCGTTGAGCTTGAGCTTTTCGAGCGCGTCGCGCAGCGAGTCGTACTCGCTCGCTTCAGTCGGGTACAGGCCCGCGAACACCTGCGGCTGGATTTCCTTGAAGCCGGGCAACGCCTCGGTGGCGGTGGCCGCTGCCCCGCCGGTGCCGGGCCTGATCAGCGTGACGGTGTCGCCGACCTTGGCAGCCTGCAACTCCTTGATGCCCGCGATGATGTAGCCCACCTCGCCAGCCTCGAGTGAAGGGCGCGGTTCGTTGCCAGGGGTGAACACGCCGATGCTGTCGGCGTTGTACATCGCGCSGGACGCCATCATCTTGATGCGCTCGCCCTGGACGAGGCG
>NNBU01000053.1_pt1 | contig 13459 bp, 15 predicted proteins | sample 1173781 | NCBI WGS metagenome assembly NNBU01 (sample SAMN07173937, study PRJNA388173) | plant metagenome | biome: Plant school; feature: Soil; material: Symbiotic tissue of Blasia pusilla L.; isolation source: symbiotic tissue sample KVJ2 | host: Blasia pusilla | place: Norway: Troms, Kvaloya...
CTAGCTACCACCGTTCCAAAGAAATTAGAGGTTTCTTGGACTCTGTTAATCAAAGCTTACCAACCGAGCAATGGAAAATCCACTGTGTCCGTTTCGCCCCTAATTGCCCAGTACAAAATCCGATAGAGGATATTTGGTTACAAGCCAAAACATGGGTTAGACGTTTTTGTGCTTTAGTTCCTTCATTTTCACATTTAAAGTGGATATTTGAGTGGTTTATTAGACACACTACCTTTGATTTTGACACTCTACAGATGTACGGAGCTTATTCAAAAATCAAATAGGATTCCTATATCAGTCTAAAACTACACCTGTATGCCAGCTAGAGACCTTTATCACAACAATGTTAAAAATGCTTTGATTAAAGACAAATGGACAATTACTCACGATCCACTGACTCTGAAGTTTGGTAAAAAAGATTTGTATGTTGATTTAGGTGCTAGACAACTGTTAGCGGCGGAAAAAGGGGAATCAAAAATTGCAGTTGTGATTAAAAGTTTTAGCGACAGTTCGGATGTTGATGATTTAGAAAAAGCATTGGGTCAGTATATTTTATATCAGGATATCTTAATTGAATTGGAGCCAGAGCGAATGTTATATCTTGCAGTGTCTAACAGAGTTTTTGATGATTTATTTGAAGAACCTATCGGCAAACTGTTACTGAGAAATCATCGTTTAAAGCTGATTACCTTTGATCCAAAACAGGAGGTTATTAAAAAATGGATTATACCAAGTTAGACCACTCTGGCTGGAATTCCTAAAGAACACATTGTTCTGGGGTTTCGTCTACCGGAGTTAAGACCCTACACTGGTTATGCAGTTGCTTAAGGTGCGTAGGCGCAGCCCGTCGTAGACATCGCTCTTTAAAAGTTAACACGGAACATTCTGTTTATTCTTCAGTGTTAAATACAACACTTTCACACAGCAATTCAATTGGACATTCAAACTCAATGCTCGATAAAGTGACGATATCTCCAGCCGTGTAGGGATAGTAAAGCCACATCCTACCCTCACCCCGACAGTAACGTTCGACAGAGATTTTTTCCGAGTCAATCAAGATATATTCTTGCAAACTGGGGATTGTCAGATAATAAGTGAATTTTTCACCCCGATCCTTCGCGCTTGTACCTGGCGAAAGAACTTCGGCAATCAGCTTGGGATGTTGAATAAATTTGCGGGCATTAAGGTCTTCAGGGTCGCAACTGACAATAACATCAGGATAATAGTAGCGACTTTGGGCAGTGAGTTGCATTTTCACATCTGACACATTCACTCGACAACCTCTGGAACGCAAATGAGGGCGTAAGGCAGTGTACAAGTTTAGTGCAATGTCGTTATGGGGAATTGTACCCCCTGTCATCGCAAATACTTCGCCATTGGCATATTCGTAGCGAAGGTCTTGCTGAGGTTCCCATTCCAGATATTCCTCAACGGTCATTTTTAGCGGCTGTTGGGGGATGGTTATCATAACTAAGATTTTTTCAAGCTTGGTTTGATTGTAGCTACTTGGTTTGATTGTAGCTACATAGTAAGCGCGGCTTCTGGACAACCTCTCTCCTATAAGAAGAAATATTTTAAATTTTGCCCCTTCCCGTGTTGGGAATGGGGTTTTTTGTTAAGGTTTGTAGTGAGCAATTCAGAAAAATCATTGCGATCGCACAATCATGTTAGATTATAGTTTGTTGTTTCTCTTAAACACAAAATCCGACAGTTTCCTACCCATCTCCTCATTGTGGGAATGAAAAAAAGGAGTTAAAAGTTAAGTTTTTTGAAAATTATGTGCAGCAATATATCTATTTCCGTTGCCTCATATCGCTTATCAGACAAGACTTAGAACCACAATTGAATATCATTGTCAAAGCAAAAATTAAATAAATATGAATTGCATTTTTACCCTGAAAAAAATGATATGTTAGATACAGAATTGAATTTCGCACGTTTCTGGAGTAGAACGATGTAGACTACTCCAGTTTTTCACCCTCAAACCCTTGGCATTGATTGCTTTTGACGGAAGTTGAGGGCAATCTGAGTACACATTTAAATAACCCAAACCTAGTTTCAATTTAGTTAAAGTTATTGCTGGGATTGGGTTTTGGCTGAGTACAAAGAAATCCTGAACCCCTATCTATAAACACTAGAACCCCAACCAAAAAATACTAGAACCCCTACCTGAAAAAAACTTTTTTAATTCTTGTAATGCTTGAAGAATTAGGGTTTTTAGTATTTGAGTACAAAAGTAATAAATCCAATAAATTCTATCCTAGAGAGACGCAACATCTGGCTGGGAGACGGCTGCTATAAATCTTATATCGCCAATCACCTAACGCTCTGAAACAAAACAAAGCGAAGGGTGAGTGGAGGGATGACATAGCACCATGCCTGAAGTGAAGAGAAGTCGCGGCTGTAAGCACCAATTCTACCCAAGAACCGAACGTTGACACACACCAGCCGAACATCAGATATCTATCGCCTGCCTGACTTGAAAACAAGTCGCCCTCACCCAAGGGTTTGCAGGCAGTGTGGAAGACGCGACTTCAATTCTGGGCATGAAAGAGTAGCAACAGCATCTCCCACAGTGGCAGCCAAGTCCACCGACCTTTTGCGAAACTCAATGACATCACCGTCTACACGACTCCTCAACTCCAACGCTACGGAATCGCCAACCCAAGCAAAATCAGGTGGTTGCGGCTGTGACAGCACCACCAGCACCACCGTGGAAAGGGACGAAAAGCTCCAAGAACGCATTGCTAAACATCCCTGCTACAGCGAAGACGCTCATCACCACTACGCCCGGATGCACGTTGCAGTTGCACCAGCTTGCAACATTCAATGCAACTATTGCAACCGCAAATATGATTGCGCTAACGAAAGCCGTCCTGGAGTAGTTAGCGAATTGCTAACACCAGAAGAAGCTGCACATAAAGCTTTGGTCATTGGTGGCAAGATTCCCCAAATGACAGTTGTGGGAATTGCCGGCCCTGGCGACCCATTGGCGAACCCAGAAAAAACTTTCCGCACATTTGAGTTGATTGCAGCGCAAGCACCAGATATCAAGCTGTGTTTATCAACCAATGGTTTAATGCTGCCTGACTACATCGATCGCATTAAACAATTAAATATAGATCACGTAACGATCACCATTAACATGGTAGATCCAGAGATCGGTGCTAAGATTTATCCTTGGGTTCACTACAGACGCAAGCGTTACAGAGGTCTTGAAGGCGCAAAAATTCTCCACGAAAGACAGATGGAAGGATTACAAGCCCTGAAAGATGCTGACATCTTGTGCAAAGTCAACTCCGTGATGATTCCCGGAATTAATGACCATCACTTAGTCGAAGTGAATCGAGTCATTCGTGAGAAAGGTGCATTCTTGCACAACATCATGCCATTGATTTCTGCACCAGAACATGGCACACACTTCGGTTTAATCGGTCAACGCGGCCCCACACCCAAAGAACTCAAAGAAGTTCAAGACAACTGCTCTGGTAACATGAAAATGATGCGTCACTGTCGCCAGTGCCGTGCCGATGCAGTCGGATTGTTGGGAGAAGACCGCAGCCAAGAATTTTCTAAAGAGAAATTCTTGGAAATGGCTCCCGAATATGACATGGAACAACGCGCTACTGTTCACGAAGGAATTGAGAAGTTTAAAGAAGAACTTAAAGTAGCCAAAGATAAAGCGCTAGCTGGTAAGAAAATTGCCAACAGTCCGAAAGTTTTAGTTGCAGTAGCAACCAAAGGCGGCGGATTAGTTAACCAACACTTCGGTCATGCGAAAGAATTCCAAATTTACGAAGTGGGTGGAAACGAAGTTCGCTTTGTTGGTCATCGCAAAATTGACCAATACTGCCAAGGTGGATACGGCGAAGAAGCTTCTTTTGAGCATATTATGAAAGCGATCGCAGATTGCAAAGCAGTTTTAGTCTCCAAGATTGGTAACTGTCCTCAAGAAAAATTGCAAGAAGCTGGAATCAAGACAATTGAAGCTTACGACGTAATTGAAAAGGTTGCTTTGGAGTTTTACGAGCAATACGTTAAGGAATTAGGGAATAACGAATAGGGAATAGGTTACAGGGGACAGGGGAGAGATTATTACCTATCACCTGTCACCTGTAACCTCTCCCCTGACTCTAATGCCCCATTCCCAAAAGGAGAATAAATCATGGCTTACCAAATTCTTACTAGCCAGTGTATTTCCTGCAATCTCTGTCTAACGGTATGTCCCACAAATGCAGTTAAAGTGGTTGACGGACAGCACTGGATTGACCCTGAACTTTGTACAAATTGTGTTGGTAGCATTCATACCGTGCCTCAGTGTAAAGCTGGTTGTCCCACTTGCGACGGTTGCGTTAAGCAGCCTAGCGATTATTGGGAAGGCTGGTTTACCAATTACAACCGTGTAGTCGCTAAATTAACAAATAAACAAGATTACTGGGAACGCTGGTTTAACAGCTATTCTCAGAAATACTCTGAGCAGTTGCAAAAGCGTCAATCCCAATCAGTGGGTTCTGAAGCTTAATTAAATAATTCCTAATTCTTAATTGAAGACAACAATGCAAAATAACTGCATCTATCTCGATAATAATGCCACCACTAAGGTAGACCCAGAAGTTATAGAGGTAATGTTACCTTACCTCACAGATTATTACGGCAATCCCTCCAGTATGCACACCTTTGGTGGGCAAGTCGGTAAAGCAGTGAGAACCGCAAGAGAACAACTTGCAGCTATGCTGGGAGCCGATGAGTCAGAAATTGTCTACACAAGTTGCGGTACTGAGGGAGATAACGCGGCAATTCGAGCCGCACTGTTAGCGCAACCAGAAAAGCGACATATCGTCACTACTCAAGTTGAACATCCAGCAGTACTCAATGTCTGCAAACAATTAGAAACCCAAGGTTATAGTGTTACCTATTTATCAGTAAATCATCAAGGGCAGCTGGATCTAGATGAACTAGAAGCTTCCTTGACGGGTAACACCGCCTTGGTGACAATTATGTATGCTAATAACGAAACCGGCACGATTTTCCCGATTGAACAAATTGGGTTGCGCGTCAAAGAATCTGGTGCTATCTTCCATGTAGATGCGGTGCAAGCAGTGGGAAAAATCCCATTGAATATGAAGACTAGCACCGTCGATATGTTAACCCTGTCTGGTCACAAGCTGCACGGGCCCAAAGGAATTGGTGCTTTATATATTCGGCGCGGGGTTCGGTTCCGTCCCTTCATTCTTGGAGGACACCAAGAACGCGGACGTAGGGCGGGAACAGAGAATGTTCCAGCAATTATCGCCTTGGGCAAAGCTGCGGAACTGGAAATGTTACACTTAGAGGAAGCGATCGCAAGAGAAAGAAAGCTGCGCGATCGCCTCGAACAAACTTTACTAGCTACAATTCCCGATTGTGTCGTTAACGGCGACCCCACGCAGAGATTGCCAAACACTACAAATATCGGCTTCAAGTACATCGAAGGTGAAGCAATTCTACTGTTATTGAATAAATACGGTATCTGTGCATCATCCGGTTCTGCTTGTACCTCCGGTTCTCTAGAACCCTCCCACGTCCTAAGGGCAATGGGTTTACCCTACACAACTTTGCACGGTTCTATCCGCTTCAGTCTTTGTCGCTACACCACCGAAGCCGAAATCGATCAAGTAATAGAGGTAATGCCCAGTATTGTAGAACGTTTACGCGCCCTCTCACCCTTCAAAAATGATGATGCAAGTTGGTTGCAAGGACAAGAACAAGCACTAGCGCATCGTTAGGGACTGGGAAAAAATGGGAAAAGGTTAAAGGGTAAAGGGTAAAGGAATGATTTTTCCCCTTCCCCCTTCCCCATTACCCCTTCCCCCCACTCATAACTCATAACTCAGCACTCAGCACTTAATAATATGTGGGACTACACCGATAAAGTATTAGAACTGTTTTACGATCCCAAGAATCAGGGAGAAATTGAAGAAACGGGCGAAGTTGGAGTTAAGGTTGCAACGGGTGAAATCGGCAGCATTGCTTGCGGTGATGCTCTGAGATTGCACCTGAAAGTGGAAGTAGAATCTGATAAGATTCTAGATGCTCGGTTTCAAACCTTTGGTTGTACTAGTGCGATCGCATCTTCTAGTGCATTAACCGAAATGGTTAAAGGTTTAACTTTAGATGAAGCTTTGAAAGTGTCCAATAAAGACATTGCAGATTACCTGGGTGGTTTACCAGAAGCAAAGATGCATTGCTCTGTCATGGGACAAGAAGCTCTAGAAGCCGCTATCTACAATTATCGTGGCATACCTCTAGCTACCCACGATGATGATGATGAAGGTGCATTAGTTTGCAGTTGCTTTGGCATCAGCGAGTCTAAGATTCGCCGCGTGATTCTAGAAAATCATCTCACGGATGCCGAGCAAGTAACAAATTATGTAAAAGCTGGTGGCGGATGCGGTTCCTGTCTGGCGAACATTGATGATATTATTAGATCAGTTCAACAGGAATACGCCTCACCTGCTCTCAACAATTACGGCGTACAAGTTGCCACAGAAATTGTTACATCTAAGGAACGAGCGCTAACAAACGTCCAAAAGATTGCTCTAATTCAAAAGGTTCTTGATGAAGAAGTCAGACCCGTACTGATTGCAGACGGGGGAGATGTAGAACTCTATGATGTAGAAGGCGATCGCGTTAAAGTTGTACTGCAAGGTGCTTGCGGTTCCTGTTCTAGTAGTACAGCAACTCTGAAAATTGCGATCGAAGCCAGATTACAAGATCGTGTCAGCAAGAGCCTTGTAGTCGAAGCAGTTTAGGAATTGCTGTAGGACTTAACGTATTCTACAAATACGCTCTAATATGCATTCAGCCAGGAACAGAAAGTAGGATTTGAACCATATAATTGTCTCCACATCAATGCTTCAATCCTACCGACAACCGATAGCTAAATTAGCTATGACGGCTAACAGCATATAGGCAAAAAGATTAAGCGCCTACTTGCAAATTTCATCATCCAACTCGCTTCAAAGGAACAGGATATGAGCACATTGTACGACAACATTGGTGGACAACCAGCTATTGAACAAGTAGTAGATGAACTCCACAAACGCATTGCTACAGACAGCCTCCTCGGTCCCGTTTTTGCTGGTACAGACATGGTGAAGCAACGCAATCATCTAGTTGCTTTCTTAGCTCAAATATTTGAAGGGCCAAAGCAATACGGCGGTCGTCCAATGGACAAAACCCACGCAGGATTGAATTTACAGCAACCACACTTCGATGCGATCGCCAAGCATCTCGGTGAAGCAATGGCTGTGCGTGGAGTGTCAGCAGATGACACCAAAGCTGCACTAGATCGCGTCACAAATATGAAGGGCGCTATTTTGAACAAGTAATAGGACTTATGCATTGATTGTTGACAAATAACAACATCAAGTCCTATGGAATCTTGCAAGCTGAAACACATTATGACGTATTTGTAAATTGCGTAATTTTCTTTGTTCTTTGTCAAAACAAATGACAAAGGACAAAGGACAAAAAATCAAAAGAAAAAAATTTTAACGAGGAAGATCGATGAACTTATTGTCAATAATTTTGGCTGTGGAGCGATCGCCCCCAGCAGGCATTTATGCCAACGCTACCAACGATGCTCTACACGCGCTCACTACTGTCGCTCAACTGGCGTGAACGCAACTGACAAACGCACAGACCCACCAACCAACCAATTGCAGGGAAACACGAACAATGACAGACGAAAACATTAGACAGATAGCTTTCTACGGTAAGGGCGGTATCGGTAAATCTACCACTTCCCAAAACACCTTGGCAGCTATGGCAGAAATGGGTCAACGCATCCTCATCGTCGGTTGCGACCCTAAAGCTGACTCCACCCGTTTGATGCTGCACAGCAAGGCTCAAACAACCGTTCTTCACCTCGCCGCAGAACGTGGTGCAGTAGAAGACATCGAACTCGAAGAAGTAATGTTAACCGGTTTCCGTGACGTTCGTTGCGTAGAATCTGGTGGGCCAGAACCCGGTGTAGGTTGCGCCGGTCGTGGTATCATCACCGCCATCAACTTCTTAGAAGAAAATGGTGCTTACCAAAACCTAGACTTCGTATCTTACGACGTATTAGGTGACGTTGTGTGTGGTGGTTTTGCAATGCCTATCCGCGAAGGTAAGGCACAAGAAATCTACATCGTTACATCTGGTGAAATGATGGCGATGTATGCTGCTAACAACATTGCTCGTGGTGTTCTTAAGTATGCTCACACCGGTGGCGTGCGCTTGGGTGGTTTGATTTGTAACAGCCGTAACACTGACCGGGAAATCGAACTAATCGAAACCTTGGCAAAACGGTTGAACACCCAAATGATTCACTACGTACCTCGCGACAACATTGTTCAACACGCAGAATTGCGCCGGATGACTGTTAACGAGTACGCACCAGAAAGCAACCAAGCTAACGAATATCGGACATTGGCTCAGAAAATTATCGACAACAAAAATCTAGCTATTCCTACACCCATCGAAATGGAAGAACTAGAAGAATTGTTGATTGAATTCGGTATCCTCGAAAGCGACGAAAATACTGCAATGCTAGTTGGCAAAAGTGCTGCTGAAGCTCCTGTAGTCTAAGTCGCTGCTAAGAAATAACGCTTTAGCACAAGGAAAAAGGAAAAAGGAAGAATCTTACATTTGACCTTTTACCTTTTACCTTTCCCTCTAATCTCCCCCCTAATCTTAGAGGGGACTCCTAGTCCCCCTATGCCCCGATCCTTACGAGTCACAGAGGCTAAATATGACACCTCCAGAAAATCAAAACATCATCGAAGAAAGAAAAGAACTAATTAAAGAAGTTCTAGAGGCTTACCCCGATAAAGCTAAGAAAAAACGGGAAAAGCACTTAAGTGTATACGAAGAAGGTAAGTCCGACTGCGGCGTTAAGTCTAACATCAAATCCCTTCCTGGTGTAATGACCGCTCGTGGTTGTGCTTACGCCGGTTCTAAGGGTGTGGTTTGGGGTCCTATTAAGGACATGATTCACATCAGCCACGGGCCTGTAGGTTGCGGTTACTGGTCTTGGTCTGGTCGTCGTAACTACTATATCGGCACCACAGGTATTGATACCTTTGGTACCATGCACTTCACCTCTGACTTCCAAGAAAGAGATATCGTGTTTGGTGGTGACAAGAAACTTACCAAGCTCATCCAAGAACTTGATGTACTTTTCCCACTCAACCGTGGTGTTTCCATTCAATCAGAATGTCCCATCGGTCTAATTGGGGATGACATCGAAGCTGTTGCTCGGAAGACAGCCAAAGAAATTGGCAAGCCAGTTGTACCTGTGCGTTGCGAAGGCTTCCGGGGTGTTTCCCAATCTTTGGGACACCACATTGCTAACGACATGGTTCGTGACTGGGTTTTCACCAGATCCGACCAAGCTAAGAAAGACGGTACACTCAAGTTTGAAGGTACTCCTTATGATGTAGCCATCATTGGTGACTACAACATCGGTGGAGATGCTTGGGCTAGCCGCATCCTGTTAGAAGAAATAGGCTTGCGCGTAGTCGCTCAGTGGTCAGGTGATGGCACAATCAACGAAATGTTGATGACCCCCAATGTGAAGATGAACCTCATCCACTGTTACCGGTCGATGAACTACATCAGCCGTCACATGGAAGAAGCTTATGGTATACCCTGTACAAAGTATGATTTAATATGTTGTGATACCAGGATTTAGTCCACGTCTAACTTTGCTCAATTTAAACATTGTTCTAAATGGACTAAATTTTAAGACACATTTAAGACACAATGAAAAGCAAGGCGCAGGACGACGTTTTTGAGGATTTCATTCCGCCAGCATCTACCGATGGCAGCTATCTAGGAACGCAGAAACACATGAAGGCTACTCGGCAGCATCTGGAACGCAAGTTTGAGAAAGGTTTGACAGACACTAGGGCCCGTTTAAAAGCCGCTAAGGTCAAAGTTGGCTTGGTCGTGGCACGGGACACAATTCAATTGCAAGCATCTCTACCAATCAAACCCGGCGATCGCGACACTAAAGGAACTGGTTTTAAGCAGTACAAGATTTCGCTAAACATCCCTACAAGCTTGGACGGGTTGAGAACAGCAGAGGAAGAGGCGAACGAGCTAGGCAAGCTGCTTGCCCGTAAACAGTTTGAATGGACTGACAAATATCTGGGTAAAATCGCTAAGGTCAGCAACAGATCCCAAACCCTTGGTGATGTTTTAGAAGAGTTTGAAACTGAGTATTTCAAAACCCGCAAGTTAACAGAAAAAAGTAAACACACCTTTTTCTATTACAAGGAGTATTTACGGCGATTGATTGGGCTAGATACTTTATTGACTCAATCGGAGATTGATAAAAGATTTGCAGAGTTGACGGGAGACTCTGCCAAATACAGCGCCGTTAAATCGTTGAAGGTTTTAAAATCAACTCTTAATTTAACTGGTTTCACTCTCGAACATTTTAAAGCTACACAACCCAAAAGTCAGGCTAGGGACATTCCCAGTGATGAGGATATCATCAAATATCAGGAATCTTTTCATCATTATTCTTTGACTAGAAGCCTAACAATCAAGAAGAATTGCTTAGACAGTTGGAAGATGTGGGAATGGGTGTATGGAATGCTTGCTACTTATGGATTACGCCCAAGAGAACTGTTTGTAAATCCTGAAATTGATTGGTGGTTGAGTCCTGAAAATAAAGATAATACATGGAAGGTTCACCCAGACACTAAGACTGGTTATAGAGAAGCTTTACCGCTACATCCTGAATGGGTTTACTTGTTTGATTTGAAAAACGTAGAGTATTTGGAACTTTTGAAAGCTCAAACTGATGATAGAACTAGTTTTACAGATATCAACAATATTCGGGTTAATTGTTCATCCTGGTTTAGGCGCGTAAATATTCCGTTTACGCCCTATGACTTACGCCACGCTTGGGCGATTCGAGCGCACATGATGGGCATTCCAATTAAAGCTGCTGCTGATAACTTGGGGCATTCTGTAGAGATTCACACTGAGATTTATCAGAAGTGGTTCAGCTTGGAGAACCGGAAGAAGGTAATTAAGCAGGCAGTGGATAAAAAAGATGACATGGATACGTTGATACAGGAGAATGCACGACTAAGGGCTGAGGTGGAATATCTCAGGCAAGCTCTGGCACGGCATCAAATCAGTGAGGTGCTGTCTACTTAACTCACTGCAAAGTGTGGTTTATTAGCAGAGGTGCATCTCTATCTGTTTAGCTTTTGAAACTGTTAAACTAGCGCTGATACATTTTAGGGCAATATATTAGATAAAAATGGCTATTTTTTGGGAATTTTTATTAAAAAATAGCCAGTCAAAAAAAATGTCTACAGTTGCTAAAAACGGCATCCAGAGAGAGTTTTACCCGCCTACAGTTTCGTCTACACCTGTAGGCAGTGTAGACGCACTCAAGCCGCACTGTAACCGTACTTGTCACCGTTGATCGTGGCAGTGTAACCGCCTTTATCACCGTCGATCGTGGCACTATAACCGTACTTGTCACCGTCTGTTGTTAGGGTGTAGGCGAACTGTAGACGGGTTGAAACCGAGTTGAAACCGTGCATAAGTAGACTAAAAACCGTGCTTTAGTTCCTCGATAAAAGCGTCAATTATCATACCTCCGGTTGATCCCTTGCTCATTTTTAGCTTGTCGAGCGTGCGATTGCGGATTGCTTGATAGTCTGGTTGCACGGATGCACCTGCTGTCTGTTGCCTGAGTTGCTGGTTTTCGTTCTCCAGTTCCCTAATCTGTTCTAACCTCCTGTTGAGAACTGTTCCATCCTTCAAGATATTGTTCTCTCGCTCAACGTCAGCCAATTGCTGCTCTAGCTCCTTCTTTTCCTTGTGGGAATGCTTGAGACGAGTTTCTAGGCTTTTAACCTCGGCTTGCAACTGGTTGATAGTTTCGCTGTTCGCTACAGTTGAGTCTTCATTGCTTTCTTGCCCGGCAGTGCTAGTTTCCTTCTCTACTACCGGGCTTTCAATTTTCCCCGCAGTTCCTCCAGTTGCGATCGCACTTCACCCAAGCTTGCTGCTACCTCTTGTTTCACCAACTCCCTAATGTCTACAGGTGTAAGTGCCTCTATAGTCCCCGCAAGTAATCCTCTTAATAATCTTGCGGCTGTTTTATGAATAGATTTATCTTCTGAAGTCTGGAACGTTTGCAGTGCTTGCAATTCAGCGTCAGTGATGCGAAATGAAATTATATTGTTTGGCTGTCCCGTAAGGGTATAGTTTAAATCGGGTTCCAAAAGTTCTATTAAATCTTGCTCCAAAGATGGAAGTTCATCGGCATGGGCAGGAAACCAAGCAATCCTTGTATCAATACCAGATTCTAAAAAGCTAACAATTCGGTGATGTTGGTAGAAACGCTGTTTAAGGTTGCTTGTCTTACCAATATATAACAACTTGTTAGACGACCAAACAAAATAAATAGCGGGAATTGCTGGTAGGTTGCTTTTCTCTATGAGTAGCAATGACGGCAAGCTAGACCGCAACATCCCCACAACTACAGAAGTTTTATCCTGTCCAGTTGCCTCAGCCTGGGAAGTGATGAGTGCTGCCAAGTCATCTGGACAGCGAAAGGTTAACGATACAGACATAATTTATTTGTCTTACTAATGCATTGCATTAGTCTAACACTGAACGCAAGACACGCAAGACGGTATGTAAGTTGATCCTTGACTCTTGTCTGACAGATGTATTACTATATATCCATAGCGCTTTAATAAAGCGTAAGACACTAGGTTGCAGTGAGTAAATCGTAGCGTCGTTTCGCTCCCCTAGTACCCACATGGGATGGATAAATGATTCATCTGGCTAAAAGAAGTGCGATCGCAATTCGTTGCGAAATCTGCTTCAATGATTTCAGATACGACAAATGAAGTCAGCGCTTGAATGCGCCCCGGCAAGAGAGTGTCTTACCTCTCCCCCACCGGCACGACTTCCCCCTTACAAGTTGTGAGCCTACTAAGGAGGCAATAAGAATGATAGCGTCAGACGCGCCCACTTTGGGCATTTTTCGTCAAGCGTCAAAGTTTTGGCGTTTGCGGGTGAGTAAAGAATTCGACAAGCCCGAATATTACATTGGTCAGACCGTGCTGCACAAGACAAAAGTGAAGCACGGCGAAATTTTGTACCCGGTGACAGTGCTTGGTCTTTCCTGGACTGGCATGGACTGGCAATACAACGTCTCTCTGCCAGAGGATCATCCTTGGTTTGAGGTAGACGATAACGAGCGGGAATGGGTTGATGACCGGGAGCTAGAGCCGATGTAGTCATTGATTCGCTGGACTTGCCACCTAAAGCGTTAGCGAAGCAAACAGAAAGTGTATGGACAGCCCCCTAGCTTGGCAAAGGGGTTGTTTTTTGTTAATTGAAGGATGAATATACCAGGTTAGTGGCGGGTGACATATAGATTTTTATGTAG
>NNBU01000717.1_pt1 | contig 13377 bp, 8 predicted proteins | sample 1173781 | NCBI WGS metagenome assembly NNBU01 (sample SAMN07173937, study PRJNA388173) | plant metagenome | biome: Plant school; feature: Soil; material: Symbiotic tissue of Blasia pusilla L.; isolation source: symbiotic tissue sample KVJ2 | host: Blasia pusilla | place: Norway: Troms, Kvaloya...
CGTGGGCTCGGAGATGTTAATAAGCGACAGCGCGTAGTTGTACTGGCCCGGCTTCGCCTTGATGGCGGCGATGAGCTCGGCCGGTGTCTTGGCTGGGAAGTCATTGTTCACCGCGACGATGAACGGCCCCTTGGCGAACATGGCCACGGGCGCGAGGCCCTTCACCGGGTCGAAGGGCAGCTTCGACTGCACGGCCGCGTTGGTCGTCATGCTGGAGGACACCGCCACCAGCGTGTAGCCGTCGGGCGCGGCCCGCGCCACCTGCCCGGTGCCGGTGTTGCCGCTCGCGCCGGGGCGGTTGTCGATGATCACGGGCTGCTTGAGTTCGTCGCCGAGTTCCTTGGCGACCTGGCGCGCGAAGGTGTCGTTCGAGCCGCCGGCCGGGTAGGGGACCACGATCGTGATGCTCTTGGTCGGGTACGTTGCCTGCGCGAAGGCGCCGGCCGACAGGAGGCCGCCGGCGGCCAGCACGGCCGCTGCAAGCGGACCAAAGGGCGAGTGAATCTTCATTTTCTTGTCTCCGGGTTTTTATGAATTCGTATCGGCGGCAGCCGCAGGCTCAGCCCGCAAGCAACCCCAGGGTGCGTGCACGCTCGACGATCGCGCGGGCGCGGATCACGAACGGGATGTCGATCATTTGCCCGTCCACCACATAGGCACCGACACCGCGGGCATCGGCCTCGCGCGCCGCCTCGACCACCTTGCAGGCGTGGGCGATCTCCTCGTCGGTGGGGCGGAACACGTCGTTCGAGATCGCGACCTGGCTCGGGTGGATGCAGGTCTTGCCCAGGAAGCCGAGGTCGCGTGCCAGCATCGCCTCCGCACGGTATCCCTCGGCATCGCCGATGTTCGCGAACGCGCCGTCATAGGCATACACCCCCGCTTCGCCGGCTGCGATGCGCACCGCGAACATCGCCTGGCGGATCGCGGACGGTTCGCGCCGCGCGATGCCCAGCGGCTCGAACAGGTCGCCCAGCCCCAACTGCAGCCCCGCCACGCGCGGGTGCGCCAGCGCCAGCGCCGAGGCCGTGCGCAGCGCAGAGGGCGTCTCGATGTTCAGCAGCAGCCCCATGGGCGCCTGCACGCCGTTGGCGCGCTCCGCGCGCTCGATGGCTTCGACGGCCGTGCGCACATGCGCCGGGCTTTGCGGCTTGGGCAGGTTGATCAGGTGCACGCCGGGCTGCGCCGCCGCCGCCACGTCGCGCTCGAAGTGCGGCGTGTCCATGGCGTTGACGCGAACGATCAATGTCTTTCGCGACGAGGCGACGTCGCCGCGGGCCAGCAACTGGCGCACGGTCTCGCGCGCCTCGTCCTTGCGCGGTTCGGACACCGCGTCTTCCAGGTCGAGGCAGATGGCGTCCGCCGCACTGGAGAGTGCCTTGGCGAACAGCTCGGGGCGGGTGCCGGGTACGAAGAGTTTGCTTCTCATGGCCGCAGTGTCCGCAGTTCATGAGATGAGAAAAACAGGTGCTCCCTGCGATCAGATCGCAGAAAATCTATCTTCATGGAAACCGCCTACCTGCACAGCTTTCTCTTGGTGGTGGAGTCGGGCTCGATGTCCGAGGCCGCGCGCCGGCTCGACCTGACACCCGGTGCCGTCGCCCAGCAGATCCGCGCGCTCGAGCGCGAACTCAACGCGCCGCTGCTCGCGCGTGCCGGCCGCACGGTGCAGCCCACCGAGGCGGGCCACCAGCTGGTGCACCGCGCCCGTGCGCTGCTGCGCGAGGTGAGCGACATCAAGGCGCTGCTGGGCAGCGGGGCGGCCGGCGGCGAACTGGTCATCGGCACCATCAACACGGCCATTCACAGCCTGCTGCCCGACATCCTCGCGCGCTTCGTCAAGACGCATCCGGGCGCCAAGGTGTTCCTGCAGTCGGGCACCACCGCCACGCTCTACAAGGGCGTGCAGCAAGGCGAGTTCGACGCCGCCGTGTGCCTGTATCCGTCGTTCGCGCTCGCCAAGACCTTCGACTGGTCGCTGCTGCGCGAAGAGCCGCTGGTGCTGCTCGCGCCCAGCCGCCTCGCGCGGCGCGATCCGCATGAACTGCTGCGCACCTCGCCGCTGATCCGCTACGACCGCAGCCTGGGCGGCGGCAAGCAGGCCGACCGCTACCTGCGCGCCGCAGGCATCGTGCCGCAGGAGCGCTTCGAACTGAGCTCGCTGCTGGCCATCGCGATGATGGTCGACCGCGGCCTGGGCGTCTCGCTGGTGCCCGACATCGCGTCGCCGCTGCTGGACGGCCAGAAGATCGTGAAGATCCGGTTGCCGATGCCGTCGGAGTCGCGGCGCTTCGGCATCCTGTGGCTGCGCGCGTCGGCGCGGCTGCGCTTGATCCAGGGTTTCGTCGAGAGCGCGCGCATCGTCACCGCCGGCAAGGACGGCGCGCGCCGAGCGCTCGCGCGCTCGGGCAACCCGTCCTGAGCCTGCCCCACGGATGCGCGAATTTCCTACTTCGCGTTGCCGTGGAAGCGGCGAGTCTTTGTGCAACGTGTTGCCGAGTCCGGCAGACGCTTACGGAGCACACCTTGACCACCGCCGTCCTCAAGCCCAAGTTCATGCAGCTCTACCGCCTGTGCCGGGATGCGGCCATGGCCTGGATCGACGACTTCGCCCCCAGCATGGGCGCGGCGATCTCGTACTACACCATGTTCTCTCTGGCGCCGTTGCTCGTGATCGTCATCGCGGTGGCGGGCGCGTTGTTCGGCGCGGAAGCCGTGCGCGGGCAGATCGCCGGGCAGCTGTCGGGCCTGATCGGGCAGGAGGGCGCCCTGGCGGTCCAGGGCCTGATCAAGAGCGCGAGCGAACCCTCGCGCGGGCTCATCGCAGGCGGCATCAGCATCGTCGTGCTGATCGTGGGCGCAACCACCGTCTTTGCCGAACTGCAAAGCGCGCTCGACCGCATCTGGCACGTGCCCGAGCGGGTCAAGCCCAAGGGCCTGTGGGGCATCCTGCGCGCGCGGGTGCTGTCGTTCGGCCTGATCCTGGGTCTGGCGTTCCTGCTGATGGTCTCGCTCATCGTCAGCGCCGGCCTGGCGGCGCTCGGGGCCTGGAGCACGGGCCTGTTCCCGGGGTGGGAGCTGCTGCTGCAATCGCTGAACGTACTGGTGTCGCTGGGCATCCTCACCCTGCTGTTCGCGATGATCTTCAAGTTCATGCCGAGCGCGCCCATCGCATGGCGCGACGTCTGGATCGGCGCGGCCGTCACGGCCGTTCTCTTCGAGGTCGGCAAGGTGCTGATCGGCCTGTACCTCGGCAAGAGCGGCGTGAACGAATCCTTCGCCGCGGCCGGCTCGCTGGTGGTGCTGCTGGCCTGGGTGTACTACGCGGCGCAGATCTTCCTGCTCGGTGCCGAGTTCACCAAGGTGTATGCCACCGCGCACGGCTCCGTCGCCGCGGCCAAGGCCCAGGCCGCCACGCACGACGCGGCCCGGCAGGCCGAGGCGGGGACCGACGGCGCCGTGCAGCCTCCCGACGCGCAGGACATCGCGCGCATCGAAGCCGCGCAGCAGCTGGTGGCGCAACGCACGCGCAAGGCCACGGCCACGCTCACGCGGCAGGTGATCGGCCTGGCGGCCGTCAGCGTGGCGAGCGCCTGGGTGGCGCGACTGCACCGCAAGCGGGCGCGGCGACGCGCATGAGGCACCGGTGCGGCCGGCGTCGCTGCTGGTGGCAGATCGTGCGCTCGCCAGCGGGATGCCGGCCTGCCTGAACGTGATGATCGAGGGCGTGCCCGCGCCGCAGGTCAGGCGGTGGCCGTGCCGCTGTCGAGCGCGTGCTCGTAGGCCTCCAGCGCCTGGGGCATGCCGAACAGGTAGCCCTGGCACAGCAGGCAGCCGTGGCGCTCCAGGAAGTCGCGCTGCGCCTGCGTTTCCACGCCCTCGGCCACGATCTCCAGCTCCAGGTTGCGCGCCATGCCGATGATGGTCTGGATGATCAGCTCGACCTTCGGATTCAACCCGATGCTGTGCACGAAGAACTTGTCGACCTTGACCTGGCTGAGCGGCAACTGGGTCATGTACGACAGCGACGAGTAGCCGGTGCCGAAGTCGTCCATCGAGAACTGCAGGCCCAGCGCGGCCAGCTTGTTCATCTTCTCGATGGTGTCGATCACCTTGTCGTGCAGCAGGCTCTCGGTGAGTTCCAGCTTGAGCCTGGCCGGGTCGGCGCCGGTGCGTTGCAGCACCGCGCGGACCTGGTCGACGAAGTCGTCTTCGCGGAACTGCCGCGCGCTCACGTTCACCGACAGCTGCAGGTGGGCCCGGCCGGGGTCGGCGGCCCAGGCCGTCAGCTGCCTGCAGGCCGTCTCCAGCACCCAGAGGCCCAGCGGAATGATGAGGCCGGTGTCTTCCGCCACGTCGATGAATTCCCGCGGCATCAGCAGGCCGCGCAAAGGATGCTGCCAGCGCACCAGCACCTCCGCGCCGGTCACATGGTTGTCGCTCGTGACCTGGCTCTGGTAGTGCAGCACGAACTGCCGCGACGCGATGGCCGTGTGCAGCTCGTTTTCCAGCGCGGCGCGCGCGGTGATGCTGGTCTGCATGCCTGCCTCGAAGAAGCGCAGCGCGTTGCCGCCGCCGGTCTTGGCGTAGTACATCGCGATGTCGGCCTGCTTGAGTACCTCTTCCATCGACGCGTGCTTCGCTTCGAACAGCACCGCGCCTATGCTGCAGGTGCTGTGATGCTGCTGCGAGCCGAGCTGGTAGGGCTGGTTGAGCCGCGCCAGGATGGCCGCGCCCATCGTCTCGGTCTGCGAGGTGGCGATCACGGCCTGCGCGCTCAGGTCTTCCAGCATCACGACGAACTCGTCGCCGCCCAGGCGCGCCACCATGTCTCCCTCGCGCAGGCAGTCCTTGAGCCGCTGCGCCACCTGCTTGAGCATCACGTCGCCGATGTCGTGTCCGAGCGCGTCGTTCAAGGTCTTGAAATTGTCGAGGTCGAGGAACAGCAGTGCGCACAGGCGCGAGCTGCGCGCGGGCGATCCGGTCGCGCCGATGGCCTGCTTCAGGCGGTCGAGCAGCAGCCGCCGGTTGGGCAGGCCGGTCAGCGTGTCGTAGAAGGCGAGGTGCTCGATCTCGTGCGCCGCGAGCTTGCTCTCGGTGATGTTGCGCAGGATCACGATGAAGCGGGTGTCGACCTCATCGCCCACCGATTTGCGCGAGACCGAAATCTCGAACCAGGCGCTGTCGCGCGCACCGCGCCGCTCGAATTGGCGGCCTGCGGAATAGCCCGTGGCATCGGCCTCGCGCAGGGAGCTCATGACCTCCGCCACCGCCTCGGCGGGCAGCAGCTCCTGCAGCCTGCGCCCGACCGGGTCTTCGACGTCGGTGACCGGCAGCGGACCGCGCGGCGCGTGGTAGCCGTGGCAGCGCCCGTCCAGGCCCACTTCCAGCAGCAGGTCGGGCAGCGCGTCGAGCGTGGCCTGCAACTGCGCCTTGCTCTCGATGATGGCGGCCGTATGGCGGCGCTTCTCGGTGATGTCCTGGTACACGCAGACGGTGCCCCCGTCGGGCGTGCGGCTGCGCGTGGCGCGGATCACCTGGCCGCTCTGCAGCAGTGCCTCCTGCTCGGAGTGCACCTGGTTCATCTGCGGCATGTTCAGGGCCGTCCAGTCGGCCGCGCCGCGGTCGTGCACCACGTGCCTGGCGGTCTCGTCCATGATGCGGCGAAAGGGCAGCTGCGGCGCGATCATCGGCGCGGTCCAGGGAAACATCGCGATGAAGCTGCGGTTCCAGCTGAGCACGCGGTTCTCGGCGTCCAGCAGGATGAAGCCGTCGATCATCGACTCCAGCGCCTGGTCCAGCGTGGACTTGGAGCGGCCCAGCTCGTTGCTTGCACGCCATTGGCGGCGCAGCTGGACGTGCGTGAAGCGCGCCACCGCCAAAATCATCAGCCCGATGCCAGCGGCGGTCCAGGCGATCAGGTCGCGCTCGCGGCGCCAGTCCCGCAGCGCCGCCGTCAAAGGAATGCTCGCGACGATCAGCATGTTGCGATGCAGCGTCGGGCGCGCCACCACAATCGCCGGCAGCCCGCTCAGGCGCGCCGCCATGCGCGAAGGCTTGCCGTCGCTGGTCTGCTCGTGAAGGGCGGGCTCGATCTGCTTGCCGGTGAGGTCATCGCGCGGCGGCAGGCTCGCCAGCAGCGGGCCGGCGTCGCGTTCCAGCGTGACCTCCAGGCCGCGGATGCCTGCACCCTGCGTCATGATCGTGGCCAGCAGCGACAGCTGCACCTCGGCCACGCCCACCATCCGCGCGCCGTCGGCCAGCGTCACGGCGCGTGCGAAGAACAGCACGTTCTGCGAGGTGACGAGGCTGGAGGCCGGCGCGCTGATCGCCAGCGTGGACACCGGGTTCGCCAGCACGCTGCGCACGAAACCGGCGGGCAGCGCCAGCGGCAGCTGGGCGCCGCGCCGGTCGGACGAGGCGATCACCGTGCCGCTGGCATCGACGAACGCGACATGGCGCACCAGCAGGTTCTGCCTCACGACGTTGTCGAGCAGCCGGTGCGCTTCGAAGCGGCCCGTGTTGACGCCGGCACTGCCGGCGGTCGAGTCGCGCAGCAACTCGTTCGCGCCGGCCAGCAGCATGTCGACGCTCAGCAGCGCGCGATTGAGGGCTGCTTCCGAGCCGGCGACAAAGCGCACCGCCTGGCTCTCGTGGTCGCTCAGCGTCTTCTGGTGCGCCTCCCAGACGATGACGGTGGCCACCGACGCCGCCGTGGCGAGGAAGAGAATCGCCACGCCATAGACGATGGCGGTGACGCGGCGGGGAAAGTGCGGCTTCACTGCGGGGTGGGAGCTCACTGCGGGGGAGAGTTCACTGCGCGATGGAGGCGCGCAGGCCGACCACCGGTCCCAGCGTCTCGTTCCAGACCTTGGCGCACACGGGTCCGCAGCGCTGCACCCAGCCCGGCAGCACGTGGTTCGCGAAGATTTCCTGGCGGCGGGCTTCGTCCTGCGGCGACGGCGCCACGGCCACCATGCGGCCCTTGACGGGCTTGCTGCAGCCCGCCGCGCCCGTGTTGCAGGCGATGCCCTCGCCGGTTTCGCGTTCCGACTGGGCCCACACCGCTGCCTCCAGGCGCGGAAGTTCCTTGCGCAGCAGGGCCTGCAGGTCGGGCGGCAGCGCGGCAAGGCTTTCGCGGTTGGCCGCGAAGACCGCCACACCCCAGCTCAGGGGCGTGGTGTAGAGGGTGCTGGTCACTTCGTGCAGTCCCAGCGTGTACCCCGACATGGTGCCGGTGATGGCGCAGTCGGTGTTGCCCGACTTCATGTTCGCGATGATCTGGGCGAACTCGGTGTACACCGGCGTGCCGCCGAGCGCCGTGACGAAGTCGGCCTGCGTCGCGCTCGAGACACGCGTGCGCCTTCCCGCGAGGTCGGCGAGCTGCCGCATCGGCTTGCTGCAGAACACTTCCTGCGCCGGATAGATGTAGACCGCCAGCAGCTCCACGTTATAGCGGTCGCGCAAGGCCTCGGTCAGGTAGGGGCGGAATGCGCTCATCACCCGGCGCAGCGTGGGAATGTCGGGGTTCAGGCCGGCCATGTCGGGGGCACCCAATTCCGGAAACTGCGTTGACATCTGGCTCATCAACGCGGTGCCGAAGGGCACGACGCCCAGCTGCATCAGGTTGAGCATTTCCTGTCCCGGCACGCCCGCGCGGTCGAAGGGCACGATGCTCGCCGTGTAGCGGCCGCCTGACAGCGCGGCCAGGTCGCGGGTCCAGAACTGTTCCTCGTGCCCCGTGTACTGCGTGACACCGCCCAGGCCGCCGACGATGCGCAGGCGCTGAACGGGCGCCGTCTGCGCGTTGCAGAGCGACGCGAAGAACATCAAAAAGACAAGGAAATAAGCCACGAATTTCATCATTACACAGGATCACCGGCGCGGGACGCGCGAACGCGATCCGCAGCGCTCAACGCCGATCGTCCGAATGCCTGGCACCCCTGCCGCCGACGCGCTCGCCGACGAAGCGTTCCAGCTCCTGCAGGCCGTCGTCGGTGATGCGCTTCACCACGGCGATCCGGGGCACCACATAGGCCCCCTTGAGTGCCGGCGGCGTGTTGAATTCAGCCTCGACCAGGCCCGTGGCCGCCAGGATGGAGATGCGCCGGACGTCTTCCGGCTTGTCCAGGCGAAGCGGAAAACGGGCGTGCTGGAGCCGCATCAAGCAAAACAGTGGCATTCGATCCTCCTGTGCCCGGCGTCGTTGTTCTTGCCGCGCCGGCCGGCCCCGAAATGGTGAGGATGAATGTAAACAAACGTAGCTATTCCGCAATACCCATTTCGGGTGACCGCAGCCCGAAGATGTAGTCAGAGGTTCTCGTTTCGTGCGGTGTGTGTTTCGAATCCGTGCAGTGGCGCTCAGGCCTGCTGCTGCACGGCGAGGTCGATAAGGCGCAGTGGCGGCTCGAGCGACAGCGCGCGGCGTGCGGCCTGCAACTGCGCTGCGTCCAGCGTCACCAGCCAGGCGATCTCTCCCGCCACGCTGGTCGCGATCGGCACACCGTCGCGGTACAGCACGCGCGAACCTGCGACGCGCGGCACCTTGGGCCCGGGGACGATGCTGCCCAGCAGGTTGGCGGGGTCGCTGGCCGCGAGCGCAATCAGCGCGCCGTCGCCGGGCTGCCTGCGCACCTGCCGCATCGAAGCGATCGCCTCGGGCAGCGCGAACTGCTCGCCCGACACCCCGGCGATGAAACGGCCACCGCGAATCTCGCCGCGTGCCTCCAGCCGCCGGCACACGCGCACCAGGTCGCGCCAGGGCGGCAGCCATGCGGCCTCGCGTTCGAGCAGGCGCCAGCAGATCACACCGTAGCGGCGCAGCAGCACGTGCACGACCTGCTCCATCGCCTCCGCGGAGGTTGCGGTCATCGTTTCGGCCGCAGCGGGCGGCCGCACCAAGGTCCAGCGCCCCGCATCCTCGATGCCGAACAGCGGCGTGCGGCGGCGCCGCCGCGTGTCGGCCGACGCGCGCTTCGATGCCGGCACCAGCAAGGCGCGCAGGCCGGCATAGCTGTCGCAGCGCGCGCGACCTTTGGCGACCAGCTCGGTCAGCGCCTCTTCGATTTCCACCGGCAGCAGCCGCGTGCCCGACGCGATCTCGTCGAAGAAGCAGGCCCCGTGCTGTGCCAGGTGCGCGGCCACGCGCGTGGCGCGCGAGCCGAGCGTTTCGTCGTCGACGGGGGCCGGCGCCAGGCCGGTCCACAGCGCCGCGCTGCGGCGCGGCAACAGCACGATCGGCGTGGCGCGCAACGACAGGCTGCCCGCGCCTTTGCGGGCGCTCTGGCCCTCCGCTGCGTTCGGGCGCAGCCGCGTCCACAGCACGCGCCCCGCCGTGCACAGGTCGTCGAGCCAGGCGCCGGCGTAGTCGCTCACGCGCGCGGGCAGCAGCTCCGCCTCCCACAGCGGCGCGGGCGCCTCGTAGCCTTCGAGCTGCGACAGGACGCCCGACAGCGCTTCAGGCCCGCTCACGCGGGCGGCTGCACCGACGCGCTGCCATTCGAAGAGAAAGCGCACGAAGTCGCGCGGCTCCACGGGCTCGATCTCGCGGCGCAGCCGCTTGAGCGTGTAGCGGTGGATGCGCGCCAGCAGATGGCGTTCGCACCATTCGACGGTTGCCGTGCCCGGCGTGAAGCGGCCTTGCAGCACGCTGCCTTCGGCCTGCAGCGCCAGCAGCGCGCCTTCGACGTCGGCGCTCGGCAGGCGCAGCGGCGCGGCCAGCTGCGCCACGGTGACCGGGCCGAGGCCGCCAAGACGCGAACGCAGCAACTCGCGCAGCGCGGTGTCGCGGTCGGCCGGCTGCTCGGCGTCGGCGGGCGCTTCGATGGCGGGTTGCATGGGTGCATCGGGCGCGACGGCCTGCAGCAGGCGCAGGCGCTCGGCCGTCACCCACAGGCCGCGCGCACCGCGCCCCGTGCCTTCGCGCAGCAGGCGCGTCGCGCGGCCGGCCTTGGCGAGCGCGGCAAGCCATTGTTTCCAGTCGGCACCGCGTGCCACTTCGTGCGCCACCTCGTCGTCGCTCAACGCGCCGAGCATGCCCAGCGCCTCGTGCATCTCGTCGGCGTTGCGCGGTTGGGGCCAGGCCTCCTCGCGCACGCTGGCGATGGCGTCTGCGTCGAGCTGGCCCACGTCGTCGGCGCTTTCGGGGTCGGTGTAGCGGCGGTTCTGCACGGCCTGCGTGCGGCGCTCTTCCAGCGGCGCGTCGTCGAGGAAGGCATAGGGGCGTGCGTTCAGCGCTTCCATGGCAAGCGGCGAGGGCGCGGGCAGGTCGCGCGCCAGCACGCGCACCTCGCCCGACTCCATGCGGCGCAGCAGCGTGAGCCAGCCCTCGGCGTCCATCGCGTCGTGCAGGCAGTCGTCGACGGTCTGCGCCACCAGCGGATGCTCGGGCACCTCGCGCTCGCCGACGATGTTTTCCGCGCACGCCACCTGGTCGGGGAACACCGCCGCCAGCAGGTCTTCGGAGCGCATGCGCTGCAGCTGCGGCGCCACCTTGCGCCCGCCGCTGAAGCGCGGCAGCGCGAGCGCCGTGGTCGCGTTCCAGCGCCAGCGCACGCCGAACAGCGGCGCGTCGAGCAGCGCCTGCACCAGCACGTGCAGCGCCGAGGCCGAGCGCAGGTAGCGCGCCACCTCGTCGAGCGCGAAGCTGTGGCTGGTGGACAGCGACAGCACGATCGCGTCTTCGGTCGCCGCGGCCTGCAGCTCGAAGTTGAAGGTGCGGCAAAAGCGCTTGCGCAGCGCCAGCCCCCACGCGCGGTTGAGCCGGCTGCCGAAGGGCGAGTGAATCACCAGCTGCATGCCGCCCGATGCGTCGAAGAAGCGTTCCATGACCAGCGTGCGCTGTGTCGGCAGCGCGCCGAGCACGGCGAGCGCATGCGCAAGGTGCGCCACGATCTGGCGTGCGGCTTCGTCGTCCAAGCCGAGGGTCTGCGTCAGCAGCGCCATTGCGCCGTCGCGGCCGCCTTCTTCCAGCGCCTGCGCCACTTCTTCGCGCAGCCGCGACACACCGAACGACAACTCGTCGCTGCGCCCCGGCGCCTCGCCGAGCCAGAACGGAATGTTGGGCGCTGCGCCGTGCGCGTCTTCCACCCGCACGCGGCCCGGCTCGATCTTCAGGATGCGGTAGCTGGTGTTGCCGAGCTGGAACACGTCGCCCGCCAGGCTCTCGACCGCGAAGTCCTCGTTGACCGTGCCGATCTTGTCCGCCTGCGGCTCCAGCATGACCGTGTAGTCGCCGGTCTCCGGAATGGTGCCGCCGGAGGTGAGCGCGGTCATGCGCGCGCCCTTGCGCTCGCGCAGCAGGTGGTTCACCGCGTCGCGGTGCACGTAGCCGGCGCGCTGCCCCTGCCGCGTGGTGAAGCCTTCGGACACCATGCGCACCACGTCCATGAAGCGTTCGTGCGTGAGGGTTGCATAGGGCCACGCGCGGCGCACCAGCGCGAAGAGATCGTCCTCGTGCCATTCGCGGCAGGCGGTCTCGGCCACGATCTGCTGCGCCAGCACGTCCAGCGGCGCCGGCAGCACGCGCAGCGCGTCGAGCTCGCCGCGGCGGATGCAGTCGAGCAGGGCGGCGCATTCGACCAGTTCGTCGCGCGACTGCGGGAACAGCCGTGCCTTCGGCACGCCGCCCACCGCGTGGCCCGAGCGCCCCGCGCGCTGCAGGAAGGTGGCGATGGCGCGCGGCGAGCCGAGCTGGCACACCAGGTCGACGTCGCCGATGTCCAGGCCCAGCTCCAGCGAGGCGGTCGCCACCAGCACCTTCAGCTCGCCGCGCTTGAGGCGCTGCTCTGCGTCCAGGCGCGTCTCTTTCGACAGGCTGCCGTGGTGCGCGGCCACGGCCTCCTTGCCGAGGATGTCGCCCAGGTGCCGCGCCGCGCGTTCGGCCATGCGGCGCGTGTTGACGAACACCAGCGTGGTCTTGTGCAGCCACACCAGCTCGGCCACGCGGGCGTACACCTGCGTCCACTGGTCGCCCGACATCACCGCCTCCAGCGGCGTCGGCGGCAGCTCGAGTGCCAGGTCACGCTGCTTGGCATAGCCGATGTCGACGATGGCGCAGTCGGCCGTGCCGTCGGCGTGCAGCGCACCGGCGCCGACCAGGAAGCGCGCCACCTCGTCGATCGGCTTCTGCGTGGCCGACAGGCCGATGCGCACCGGCCGCGCGCCCGCGTGCGCCACGCACAGGGCCTGCAAGCGTTCCAGCGACAGCGCGAGGTGGCTGCCGCGCTTGCTCGCGGCAATGGCATGGATCTCGTCGACGATCACGCTGCGCACGTTCGAGAGCATCTTGCGGCCCGACGCCGAACCCAGCAGCACATAGAGCGACTCCGGCGTGGTCACCAGGATGTGCGGCGGCCGGCGCAGGCTCTGCTGGCGCTCGCGCTGCGGCGTGTCGCCGGTGCGCACGGCGGTGCGGATGTCGACGTCGGGCAGGCCGAGCGCCGCCAGTGCGGCGCGAATGCCCGCGAGCGGCGCGTCGAGGTTCAGGCGGATGTCGTTGGACAGCGCCTTCAGCGGCGAGACGTAGACAACGGCGGTTTCATCCGGCAGCCCGCCGGGTGCCAGCCCCCGGCGCACCAGGTCGTCCAGCGCGGCCAGGAAAGCGGTGAGCGTCTTGCCGGAGCCGGTGGGCGCGGCGACCAGCGTGTCGCGTCCGGCACGAATCGCCGGCCACGCCGCGACCTGTGCGGACGTGGGGCCGGGAAAGGTTCCAAGGAACCACTGGGCGACGGCGGGGTGGAACGGGTTCAGGGTCACGGGGGCGAACAGGCACGCGACGGCATGCGCCTGCAGCCACGAAGATCGGGACTGCGCGGGCAAATGTCAAGGCACGGCCACGTCAGCTGCGGTCCGCCTGACCCGGAATGCGCTGCACGAAGTGAAGGAAGTTGTCCAGCTCGGTCGACTTGTCGAACACCGCGTCGGCACCCAGCGCCAGGCACTGCGCCCGCATCTCGCGCGTCGCATAGTTCGACAGGATCACCACGAGCTGGTGCGGCGCGCGCTGCTCGCAGCCGCGCAAGACACCCAGCCCGGACCCTTCTTTCAAAAAGAGATCGACGACCGCGACATCCCACTCGCCGTCGTGCGACTTCAGCCAGTGAATGGCCTGCGCCTCGGTCTCGGCGGTTCCCAGCACACGGGCTCTCGTCAGGTCCTCGAGCGTGGGGATGAGCTGGTCGCGAATCGTCTTGTTGTCCTCGACGAGGAATGTGATGACAGCCATTTTTTTCCCTGAATTTTCTCTGAACGTCCCTGATGCCAACGGTGAGGCGAAGCCTGTACTGCCGTGGTGGTCCATGCACGCGTGTCGCTGTGAGCGGGTCTCCTACSCGGCGCGCCACGAGCCCGAGCTGGTTTTCGGCCCCTATCACTTCT
>NNBU01000571.1_pt1 | contig 13355 bp, 12 predicted proteins | sample 1173781 | NCBI WGS metagenome assembly NNBU01 (sample SAMN07173937, study PRJNA388173) | plant metagenome | biome: Plant school; feature: Soil; material: Symbiotic tissue of Blasia pusilla L.; isolation source: symbiotic tissue sample KVJ2 | host: Blasia pusilla | place: Norway: Troms, Kvaloya...
GCTCTAAGCCCGCAGCGCAGATCCGCATACGAAGAAACCGCGGAAGTTGCCTTCCGCGGTTTCTTTTTGTCTGGAGATCGCTGGCGCTCAGTGCGCCAGGACTGCGAGCAGCAGAAGAGCCACGATGTTGGTGATCTTGATTGCCGGATTGACCGCCGGTCCCGCGGTATCCTTGTACGGGTCACCGACGGTGTCACCCGTGACGGAAGCCTTGTGCGCATCCGAACCCTTCAGATGCTTGACGCCATCCTTGTCGATGAAGCCGTCCTCGAAGCTTTTCTTGGCATTGTCCCAGGCGCCACCACCTGACGTCATGGAGATGGCGACGAAGAGGCCGTTGACGATGACGCCGAGCAACGAGGCGCCGAGTGCTGCAAAGGCGGATGCCTTGGAGCCCGAGATCAGCAGCACTCCGAAATAGACGACGAGCGGGGCCAGCACGGGCAGCAGCGACGGGATAATCATTTCCTTGATCGCAGCGCGGGTAAGGATATCGACCGCCCGACCGTAGTCCGGCTTTTCGGTCCCCTGCATGATACCAGGCTTCTCACGGAACTGCCGGCGGACTTCCTCGACGATCGAGCCTGCTGCACGACCGACAGCCGTCATGGCGATCCCGCCGAAGAGATAGGGGATGAGGCCGCCGAAGATCAGGCCGGCGACGACGTAAGGGTTGGAGAGATCAAACGAGATCGGCCCCATATCGGCGAAGTAGGGATACTGCGCACTGTTGGCGGCGAAGTAGGCCAGGTCGTTCGAATAGGCGGCGAACAGCACCAGGGCACCGAGGCCGGCCGAACCGATCGCATAGCCCTTGGTTACGGCCTTGGTGGTGTTGCCGACTGCATCCAGCGCGTCGGTCGATTTGCGCACTTCCGGCGGCAAGTGCGCCATTTCGGCAATCCCGCCGGCATTGTCGGTGACCGGACCGAAGGCATCGAGCGCCACGATCATGCCGGCGAGGCCGAGCATGGTGGTGACGGCGATCGCCGTGCCGAACAGGCCGGCAAGCTGATAGGTCGAGATGATGCCACCGACGATGACGATGGCCGGCAGTGCCGTCGATTCCAGCGAAACCGCAAGGCCCTGGATGACGTTGGTGCCGTGGCCGGTCACCGATGCCTGGGCGATCGAGTTGACGGGGCGCTTGTTGGTGCCGGTATAGTATTCGGTGATGACGACAATCAGGGCTGTCACGACGAGGCCCAGAATGCCGCAGAAGAACAGGTTGAGACCGGTGATATCGGTGCCGGCAACGGTGCCGAGTGTGCCCCAGCCGACCGTTAGCGAAGTCGCGAGCGCAAGACCCGCGATCGACAGGAGCCCCGTCACGATCAGGCCCTTGTAAAGCGCGCCCATGATCGAACCATTGGTGCCGAGCTTGACGAAGAAGGTGCCGACGATCGAGGTGATGATGCAGGCGCCGCAGATCGCGAGCGGATAGACCATGGTGATATCAAGGGCGGCCGAGCCCGCAAAGAAGATCGCGGCCAGCACCATGGTTGCAACCACCGAGACCGCATAGGTCTCGAACAGGTCGGCGGCCATACCGGCGCAGTCGCCGACATTGTCACCCACGTTGTCGGCGATGGTGGCCGGGTTGCGCGGATCGTCTTCCGGGATGCCGGCCTCCACCTTGCCGACAAGGTCACCGCCGACGTCTGCGCCCTTGGTGAAGATACCGCCGCCCAGACGGGCGAAGATCGAGATCAGCGAGGCACCGAAGCCGAGCGCGACCAAGGCATCAATAACCTCACGCGAGCCGCTTTCATGGCCGAGGATGACTGTGAGCACGTAGAAGTAGATGGAGACGCCGAGCAAAGCGAGGCCCGCGACCAGCATGCCGGTGATCGCGCCGGACTTGAACGCGATATCCAGGCCTGCTGCCAGGCTGTGGGATGCAGCCTGTGCGGTACGCACATTGGCGCGGACGGAGACATGCATGCCGATGAATCCGGCAGCACCGGAGAGAACCGCACCGATCAGGAAGCCAATGGCCGCCGTGCCGGACAGGAGGAACCATGTGCCGACAAAAACGACGGCGCCGACGATCGCAATGTTCAGGTATTGCCGAGTGAGGTAAGCCTGAGCACCCTCGCGAATATAGCCTGCAATTTCCTGCATTCGGGCATTGCCCTGATCCGCCGCCAGGACCGAGCGTGTCGCCCAGACCGCGTAGACCACGGACAATAGCCCGCATAAAATTACGCCTAGTAGAACCGTCATTCGCAATACCCTCCCGTATTGCCCGCGCCTCACTCTTCGCGGGCGGTGTCACGCAGACTCGGGCCCCCTCCTCCGAGACCCGTCAACGCGAGGCGAGATTGCGTCGCGCTTTTCGTGCCGTCAAGAGTGGATATTTTGCGGTGCGGAGGGAACTCAGGCCGGTTTGCGGGACACGGCACGCAGTTGCAGCAGGATCAATACGAGGCAGAGAAGCGTGACCGGCCAGATCAGCAGATTCATCACCGACCAGCCATAGGCGGTAAAGACCTTGCCCGAGGAGAAGGAGGACACGGCAACAGTCGAGAACAGGATGATATCGTGAAACCCTTGGACCTTATCGGCTTCCGATGGGCGATAGCTGGAGGCGACGATGGCGGTTGCCCCGATGAAGCCGAAGTTCCAGCCGATGCCGAGCAGCACCAAGGCACCCCAGAAGTTCCAAAGTTCGATACCCCAATGGGCAACGACGGCACACGCCATCAGGATCAGGAGACCCGTGGCGACGATCTTTTCCGGTCCGAAGCGGCCGATCAGGACGCCGGTGAAGAAGCTCGGCGCGAACATGGCAATGACATGCCACTGGATACCCAGTGTGGCGAGATCAGAAGAAAAGCCGCAGCCGACGACCATGGCGAGCGGCGCGCCTATCATCATGAAGGTCATCAAGGCATAGGTGCCGATGCCGCAGATCATGCCGGTCATGAAGCGCTGGGTCATGACGATCTCACCCAGGGGGCGGGTCGGCTCGCTGATCGTGCCAGCCTTGCTGGCAAGCGGCGGCAAATTCAGGAAAAAGAGGACGGCGATGGCGCAGAGCAGGAGCGGCACGAGGCCGAGAAAGGCACCGGCAAAGGTCACGGGTGCCAGCGCGTCCTTCAACCAGATGGCAATCTGCGGACCTGCAATGGCCGAGACGATGCCGGCCGCCAGAATCCAGGAAATTGCCTTTCCCTTGTAGAAACTCGGCGAGGCATCTGCGGCTGCGAAGCGGATTTTCTGGGTGAAGCCGCCTGACAGGCCCATCAGCACCAGCGAGAAGGCGAAGAGCCAGAAGTCGGACCGCACGAGCGCGAAAGCGGCGAGTGCGCCACCGAGCGCGCCGGCGAGAGCCCCGACCATGAAACTCTCGCGGCGTCCGAGAAAACGCGAGGCGGTTGCCACCGCAATCGCGCCCGCGGCGACACCGATGTTGAAGCCGGTGAGCGGCGCCGTTGCCAGCGACTTGTCATCGCCGAGCATCTGGAAGCCGGCGAGACCGCCGACAGAAAAGGCAAGCGGCGGGGCAGAACCCAGGATGGCCTGGGCGACGGCGAGCAGACCGACATTGCGCCGGGCGGTCGATACGTGTCCATCGAGCCCGGTCTCGGTCGTTCCGCCCATCATCATTACCTTATTTTTGCGCGGGAGCGCGGACCTGCTTTGCAATGCGGTCGAGCACGGCATTGACCAGTCTCGGCTCGTCGTCCGGGAAGAAGGCCTGCGCGATCTCGACATATTCCGTTACGATAACGGCGATGGGGACATCCTTGCGCTCGATCAACTCGAAGGCGCCGGCACGCAAGATTGCGCGGACCGTGCTGTCCATGCGCGACAAAGACCAGTCGTCCTGCAGCGCCTGACGGATCAGCGGGTCGATCTTGGTCTGGTCGCGCACGACACCGGCAACGATCGAGCGGAACCATGAGGCATCGGCCTTCAGGTAGGTTTCGCCGTCGACTTCCTGGCCGAGCCTGTGGATCTCGTATTCAGCCACAACCTCAAGCACGCCGGAACCGGCGATATCCATCTGGTACAGCGCCTGCACGGCGGCGAGACGTGCCGCACCACGCTGGTTTGCCGGCTTCACCGGATGCTTGCCTTCGTCCGACATTCTTCAGCCACCCAGCTTCTTCTTCAATGCGATCATGGTGAGGGCTGCACGCGCCGCAAAGCCGCCCTTGTCCTTGTCCGAACGCTTGACCCGGGCCCAGGCCTGCGCCTCGTCCTCGACCGTCATGATGCCGTTGCCGATCGCCAGCGATTCCGACACGGCGAGATCCATCAGCGCGCGCGAGGATTCGTTGGAGACAATGTCGAAATGATAGGTTTCGCCGCGAATGACCATCCCGAGGGCGACAAAGCCGTCATACTGCGTGCCTTCGTCATCGGCGGCATCGAGCGCCATGGCGATCGCCGGCGGGATTTCGAGTGCGCCGGGCACGGTGATGACGTCATAGGTGGCGCCAGCCTCTTCCAGGGCATACCTGGCACCGTCCAGCAGAGCGTCCGACATGTCGTCGTAGAAGCGTGCTTCAACGATCAGCAAATGCGGCGAAGCCGTCTTGTTTACCATGGTTCGATCCCGATCCTGAATGTGATTGCGGCGGTTTCGCCAAATAGAGCGCGGTCAAACCATGACAGCTTCGTTTAGGCAAGTCATTTCTCATTGCGCACGATGCCGCAGCCTCTTCATGCGAACGAGAGGTGATGCGGCCTCGCCCATTCCATGCAGTCTTCGACATTGGCAGGAACAAACCAAGGGCCAAACGTCTTTATCTGGCAGCGGTCCTGGGACACGCAACTGTTATCAATGTTTACATCGACGTAGGAGACATACAATGGGTCGCGGTATCTTGCTCTGGCTTCTGGGAATTCCTCTCCCGATCATCATCCTCATCATGCTCTTCTGGCGCTGAGGAGCACATATGACAATTGTCCCTCAGAGCGGAACCGTCATGCCGACTGAATCTTCGGCCTCGGCAGTCTCCTTCAAGAGCGTCATCGCCGGGGCACTCGCAGCCTCCGCTGTCACCCTCGTCTTCACCCTGATCGGAACCGGTCTCGGTCTCGGCATGATTTCGCCCTATCCGTCGGAAAACAGCTCGCTGACATCGATCGGCGTGGCAGCTGTCGTCTGGCTGCTTGTCGCGCAGTGGGTATCGGCCGGCGTCGGCGGTTATCTCACCGGACGGCTGCGCACCAAGTGGGTGGGCGTGCGGACCGATGAAGTCTTCTTCCGCGACACAGCGCACGGCTTTCTCGGCTGGGCCTTGTCGACGCTGATCGTGGCGGGTCTCTTGAGCTCGATCGTCGGTTCGATCATCAGCGCCGGAAGCCAGGCAACGGGTGCGGCTGCGGGTACGGTCATCGCAGCCGGGGTTGGGACCGCTGCCGCTGCCGGCGGCAACGCCTCGTCGGACTTCTCTCTCGACTACTTCACCGACTCGCTGATGCGCCCTGCAGACCCGGCCACCCCGCCGACAGCGCAAAGCGACGAACGCGTGACCGCGGAAGTTTCCCGGATTCTCGTCAATGGGGCGATGGCCGGCGAGATGCCGGAAGCCGATCGGACCTATGTCGAGCGGGTGATCGCCGCGAAGACCGGTCTCAGCGAAGCAGATGCCAGCAAGCGCCTCGACGAGACCCTTGCCGCCATCAAAACGGCCCGCGACAAGACCCAGGAGGCGGCCGACACCGCGAAGAAGGCTGCGACAACCGGCGCCTTGGTTTCCGCCGCCGCTCTGCTGGTCGGTGCTTTCATCTCGGCCGTGGCTGCAGCTATCGGCGGTCGTCAGCGCGATGAAGAGGAAGATCTCATGGTTGTCGGCTAACCCCTGCCACCTGAGAAGAGGAAGGCCCGGCTTCAAGCTGGGCCTTTTTTCATGCGTATCTGGCGATCGTCTGGCGGCGCCAGATCGTCAACCGATCGGGTGCAAGGTCCCTCGCCTCTTCAATCTCGAAGCCCAAGGGCGCCTTGCCGGCAACGAGGGGCGATGCAATGCCCCCCTCTCCGATCGACATCGCACCCTCGAACAGCCAGATGCGATCAACGAGGCCCGCGTCAAGAAAGGCGCCGGCGACACTGGCCCCACCTTCGACCATCAGGTTCGACACCCCCCGCCGGCCAAGTTCCAGCATCAGCTCCGGCAGACCACGGATGTCCAGACAGGAGACACCCGCATCCTGCAAGGCGAGCCGGCGGTCAAACGCGCCGTCAGATCCTGTGCCACCGTCCCGTTCCGCATCTCCCACCACCAGGGTCGGCACAGTGCGGGCTTGCCGCACCAGCTTTGACCCCAGCGGAAGCCGGTAATGACGGTCAAGCACGACGCGGAGAGGAGACGCATGTTCAAGCCCTGGCAGGCGAACCGTCAATTCCGGATCGTCGGCGATGGCTGTCCGGATGCCGATCAGGATTGCGTCACTTGCTGCCCGTAGGTGATGCACCTCCTCGCGCGCCCGCGCGCCCGTGATGCGGACCTGCCCTTCGCCCACACGGCCGAGCATGCCGTCGGCGGAAACCGCAAGTTTCAGAGTCACTTCCGGGCGGCCCTTCGTCTGACGTGTCAGGTAACCACCCATGGCACGACGCGCTTCCTTCTGCAGGATTCCGATCGTGACTTCAATGTCGGCATCGGCGAGGATCTTGAGCCCCTGCCCCGATACACGCGGATCCGGATCGGCCACGGCCACCACGACGCGGGCAATGCCGGCCGCGACAATGGCATTGGCACAGGGCGGGGTCTTGCCGTGGTGCGAACAGGGTTCGAGCGTTACATAAGCGGTGGCGCCCCGGGCCTGGTCGCCCGCCTCGGCCAGCGCCTGTGGTTCCGCATGCGGGCGGCCGCCGCTTGCGGTCACGCCACGCCCGACGACCTTGTCGTCCTTGACGATCAGGCAGCCTACGGAAGGATTGGAGCCGGTCTGCCCGGCATGGGTAAGCGACAGCGCGATTGCCTCGCGCATATAGGCTTCGTCCCGGGCCGTGATCGACACGCTCTCAGTCCGCAACGCTGTCGCGCGAGATCTTGGCATTGATCTCGGCAATCACGTTCTCGAAGTCCTCGGCATGGGAGAAATCCCGATAGACGGAGGCGTAGCGGACAAAGGCGACGTCATCGAGCGTCTTCAAGGCTTCGAGCACCTGCAGGCCGATTTCCTCCGAGGAGATTTCCGTCTCGCCCGAGCTTTCGAGGCGACGGACGATGCCCGAGACGGCGCGCTCGATGCGCTCGTTGTCGACCGGCCGCTTGCGCAGCGCGATCTGGAAGGAGCGCACCAGCTTGTCGCGGGCGAAGGGGGCCTTGCGGCCCGTCTTCTTCAGGACCATCAGCTCACGCAGCTGTACCCGCTCAAAGGTGGTGAAGCGACCGCCGCAATCGGGACAGATCCGCCGCCGGCGAATGGAGGTGTTATCCTCCGCTGGCCGCGAATCCTTGACCTGGGTCTCGTCCGATCCACAAAAGGGGCAGCGCATCAGCCTTAGGCCTTACATGTAGGGGTACATCGGGAAGCGGTCCGTCAGGGCCACGACCTTGTCACGGACAGCCGCTTCAACCGAAGCATTGCCTTCATCGGAATTGGCGACCTTCAGACCATCGAGCACTTCGACGATCAGATTGCCGATTTCCTTGAACTCGGCTTCCTTGAAGCCGCGGGTCGTGCCGGCCGGCGTGCCGAGGCGGATACCCGAGGTGACGAAAGGCTTTTCCGGGTCGAACGGAATGCCGTTCTTGTTGCAGGTGATGTAGGCGCGGCCGAGGCCAGCTTCCGCACGCTTGCCGGTCGCGTTCTTCTTGCGCAGGTCGACCAGCATCAGGTGGTTGTCGGTACCGCCCGAGACGATATCGAGATTGTGGCTGATCAGCGTTTCGGCCAGAACCTTGGCGTTCTTCACGACCTGAGCGGCGTAATTCTTGAATTCCGGCTTCAGCGCTTCACCGAAGGCGACGGCCTTGGCGGCGATGACATGCATCAGCGGACCGCCCTGCAGGCCCGGGAAGACGGCCGAATTGAACTTCTTCGCCAGATCCTCGTCGTTCGTCAGGATCATGCCACCGCGCGGGCCGCGCAGCGACTTGTGGGTCGTCGAGGTCGCGACATGGCAATGCGGGAACGGCGACGGATGCTGGCCACCGGCAACGAGGCCGGCGATGTGGGCCATGTCGACCATCAGATACGCACCAACGCTGTCGGCGATTTCGCGAAAACGCTTCCAGTCCCAGGTGCGGGAATAGGCGGTGCCGCCGGCGATGATCAGCTTGGGCTTGTGCTGTTCGGCCTTCTTGGCGACGTCTTCCATGTCGAGCTGGTGGTCGTCTTCACGCACGCCGTAGGAAACGACGTTGAACCACTTGCCGGACATGTTGACCGGCGAACCATGGGTCAGGTGACCGCCCGAATTGAGGTCGAGGCCCATGAAGGTGTCGCCCGGCTGCAGCAGTGCCAGGAACACGGCTTGGTTCATTTGGCTACCCGAGTTCGGCTGAACGTTGGCGAAGTTTACGCCGAAGAGCTTCTTGGCGCGCTCGATCGCGAGTTCTTCCGCGATATCGACGAACTGGCAGCCGCCGTAGTAGCGCTTGCCCGGATAGCCTTCCGCGTACTTGTTGGTCATGATCGAGCCCTGGGCTTCGAGCACGGCGCGCGAGACGATGTTTTCAGAGGCGATCAGTTCGATTTCGTGCCGTTGGCGACCCAGCTCCTTCTCGATCGCGCCGAAAATGTCCGGATCGGATTCAGCCAGGGGGCGAGAGAAGAAGGCATCGTTGTTCGACATGATCGCAGGCTCCTCAAAGAGTTTGATGCTGTGGGGTCTTAACGCTGCCGCGTCATCAGAGCAATACGAAGAACGACATTTGCGGATCAATTGGCGTTCATGCACGAAAGGTCGCAGTCAATCGTCAGGCTGGGCGCAGGTCCATGCATCCGTTGCGCAGGGCCGGCAGGACGATCCAGGCGCCATGAGCGTAAAGCGTGCGGACGAAAGCTGCGTCCGGCGCCATGACGACCGTGCGACCATTGCCGGCGCGCAGGATGCCCGCCCCTTCCGGCAGACGAGCCGGAACGTCGGGTCCAAGGACCAGGACGGCGGGGCCGACCGGTCCGAGCGCTGCGGTCGCCACAACAATGGCGGCGAACCAGCCGGCAATGACACCGACCAGGATGCCGGCACTTCTCAACACCTTGACCAGCCCCCTCCCCGTCGATCCGGGGTCAGTAGTCATAAACGTGTTCCAGCTTGAGCCCAGCGGCGCTGAGTTCGTTGAACAGTGCCGGAAGATCGCGGACCTTGGTCCGCAGCAGGAGACGACGACCGACGAAGCCATCGCGATTGATGTCGACGATCAGGCTGGCGAAACCGAGCTGGCTCGGGACGGATGTACCGAGCGCTGACACCATGATGTCGTCGTTGCCGGCGATTTCCACGATACGGCCGTTGCGGGCCGCAATCTGCTGCAGGATGACGGTAAAGGCCCTATAACGCGGGGTTTCGATGAGGATACCATCCGCGCCCCGGTCTTCGACAACCGTGACATCGGGAATGGCCTGGAGATCCGCAGCCAGAAGGCCGGTAACCAGCGAGCGGATCGTTAGTTGCGCCTCACCGGTCGCGGCGACCGCGCCGGCGATCACGCGGGCATAACCGGCCTTCGCCTTCCACTCGCCGCCAAGGGCGAGTCTGCGCTCCCAGCCGCGCAGCGAGGTGATCGGTTCTGCCCAGAGCTTTTCCACGGAGCCGTCGAAATCATATTTGTACCAGGGCGTCTCGCGCAGGAACTGGCCATAATCTTCCGCCATCTCGGCGGCATAGCGATCCTGGGGCGACTTCTCCGCACCACGCAGCAGCGCGAAGACACGTCCCAGCGTTTCCTCGTAAAGCGCCTTCATGCCCATTTCGAGCGTGAAGCTCACGCCGATGACATGGATGGTGCGGCGGGTGGCGGCATCGGCGCCGCCGTGACGTCCCGCTTCGCGATTGAGTGCGCAGAAGGACGACCAGAAGCCGACAACACTCTTCGTGTAACCGAAGTCATGTTCGTCACCCATCTTCAGGACATTGGCGAGGCCTTCATAGGCATAGACGATGTGCCATTCGGGATACGTGAGATAGCTGTTCGCCTCGGCCCGCAGGAAAGCGGGATCGGTCATTTTCGGCGCAAACGCCTCCTGCTCCGGCTCGGCCGTGCAGAAGGTCTCGACATAGCCGACAGGCAGCAAAAGGAGAATCACCAGAAGAACGAACGACAGCGCGACCCACTTCACCAGGCGCAGAAGCTTACGCATTTACGCCTCCCTGCGAAAGACGAATGCGGACACGGCCGCGAGGCCGCCAAGCGTGATATGCGGCAGGTTGGCGAGGATCTTGAAGCCGAAAGGCAGATCCTGGATGCCGTAATTGATGATGCCGAGATCCAGGTAACCAGAGCCGGTCGCCAGCCCCAGAAGACCGTCGGCCAAATAGAGAATGCCGAAATAGAGGAGAAAGCCGCGTGCGGCGCGCGTCGAGATGAATGCCGCTGTTCCCGCCCATAGGGCAGAGACCAGATGCAGGAGGTCGTCGTAGATATCGAGGGCGAAGATGCCGAAGGCGCGACCCTCCGCGTCGGTGAGGCCTGGAATGTAGTTCAGGCCTGAGACCGCGAGAAGAATTGCGGCATAGGCGAAAGCGATCTTGCGAACGGTCGTCATGAGTTCCCCTCTTCAGATCTTCGAGATGTAATTGGTCCAGAAACCGTTCTGGAAGCGCAATTCCGGATCGAGGCGGCGCTTCGCTTCGGCAAACTCGCCAACGCGCGGATAAGCGCGTCGCAGCTGGTCGAGGGTCGGATGCGGACGATAGGGCAGATAATAGCTGCCGCCAATCTCGGTGATACGGTCGATCAGGGCGCGGGTCATGCGCGCCATGTCCTCTTCCCCCCGGACCGACATTTCCTGCGAGAACAGCATGACGGCGGCAATGCGGGGCACGGTCGCATAAGCGAGAACGCTGTCATGATCCGTGTCGACGAAGCGTAGCGTGATGTTCAGCAGCTCCTGGTATGAGGACGGGATGACTTCGCGGCAGATCCGGACGAAATCGGCGAAGCGTTCGGGGGCGACGAAGTATTCGTGCAGTATGTCGGTGCGGCCGGGATCGCCATCATCAAGGGTGGCAACAGGCTCGTTCATCAGGCTGTTGCGGGTGGCAATACCTGACGTTAGCGCCGGGTTGATGGACGATTCCAGCGTCCAGCGGAAATGCTTGACCCGGTCGGAGCCGACTTGCTCGCGGAAGATCTTCGCTGCCATGTGGCTGACGAAACCCGAGCCGCTTGCGGGCGGAATGACGCTCTGGTCAGGCGTTGGTCGGTAGGAAATGAAGAGGCCGCTTTCGAAGAAGCTGTCGATCGCGACATCGAGCCGGCCATAGGCCATCTCGATCGTCGGATCGGCCTTTAGGGCTTCCATGAAGTGGATGCCAAGTTGCTCGCCGGCGACATGTTCGAAGGTCGGCTCCAGGTTGCGGTTCGGGACGATCTCGATCTCGAGTTCGACGATGACGCCGAACAGGCCGTAACCACCCATTGCGAGGCGGAAAAGCTCGGCATTTTCCGTGCGCGAGCAGGTGAGAAGCGTGCCATCGGCGAGTAGCATCGCGATCGATCGCACCGTCGATCCGAAGGCGCTCCAGGGCACGGGCCAGCCATGGGCATTGACCGAGAAGGTGCTGGCGACGCCGAAATCATGATTGGACTGCATGACCTTCGGCGAAAAGCCGATGGCATCGAGGCGTTCGATCAGCTCCCGCCAGCGCATGCCGGCAGACACGCGGCACGTTCCAGCCGCTTTGTCAGCATCCAGCCAGCCGTTGTCGAGGGTCAGCACCGTGCCGTCCGCTTGCATGCTGTGTGCGCCCATCGAGTGGCGGGCAGCACTTGCAACAACGGGATGCCCCGCAGACTTCGCCTCGACCAACTCGGTTCGAATGGACTCCACGAGCGTGTCTCGCCTGTCGTCGCTGAGCAGGATATGGCGCGCGACGCGCGTCGGGGACAAAAGGCTCGCATCGTTGAGCATCGCATCGACGCGTGGCGGTCCTTCGGGGAAGGCCTGACCAAAGCCAATGGTTTCGCGCCCGAACCTGTGAGCGGCATAACCGCCCGTGACAGCACCCGCCGCAAACAACACTGCGCGCCTCGTCAGCTTCTTCATCCCTGGCCCTCGCCCCGCTTGGTTGAGTCGTATTTCGCACCCGGATGCATGAGTAGGCAGTCATGTTTTCTTGCGCAAGGCCATGAAAAAAGCCGCGTCGAGGGACGCGGCTTTAAGACTAACAGCAATTTAACTTCGGCTTACTGCGGAAGAATGTCGTCGTCGACAGAGCCTGCAACTTGTTCCTGACCAATATTGGTCTGCAGCGCGAGCTGGGCATCGCCATCCTGCTGGTAGATGTCATCGCGGAACTGGACAATGCCATTCTTCGGCGACCAGGCGGTCAGATAGACCCAATGGACACCGATCTCGTCGGCGACCTGAATGGGCGTGTTGACGCGGCTCGCAATGACACGCTCGATTTCCTGACGGTTCCAGCCGGGAGTGTTCTTGAGCACCCAGACGATCACGTCGCGGACGTTCTGGATACGGACACAGCCCGATGATTCAAACCGCATCAGCTTGTTGAACAGGCCTTGCGTCGGCGTGTCGTGCATGTAGACGCCGTCGGGACTCGGGAAGTTGATCTTCGTCGACGACATCGCGTTGATCTTGCCCGGATCCTGACGGAAGGTCAGGTTCGGCGCCTTCGGCGCAAACCAGTCGATGCTTTCCGGAGACACCTCGTTCCCCTTGCCATCGATCAGGCGAATGGCATTGCGCGTCAGATAGGTCGGATCCTTCTGCATCAGCGGCACGATGTCCTTTTCGACGATCGAGCGCGGCGCTGTCCAGTAGGGATTGAGGATGATGTCGGAGACCTTGGAGCTGACCAGCGGCGACGGGCGGCTGATGCGGCCGACGATGGCGGTATTGCGCAGCGCCACCTGGTCGTTCTCGACGGCTTCCACATAAGCCGCCGGGATATTGACGACGATATACCGGTTTTCCAGCGGCTTCGCCAAGGTGTCCTGCAGACGCTGGAAGTTGACGTTCAACTGGTTGAGGCGAACGTCGGCGGAGATGTTGAGTGCCTTCAGCGTGAATTCGCCGAGCACACCGTCTTCCGGCAGTCCGTGACGGGCCTGGAAGCGCTTGACGGCGCCGTCGACATAGCTGTCGAAGGAGTTCGACATCCCGGCTTCCTGCGGCAGGTCGCCGGCGACCATCAGACGCTGGCGCAGCGCCTGGACCGACGGGTCGGTGRCGCCGAGSTGCAGCTTGACGGACGGATT
>NNBU01000797.1_pt1 | contig 13302 bp, 10 predicted proteins | sample 1173781 | NCBI WGS metagenome assembly NNBU01 (sample SAMN07173937, study PRJNA388173) | plant metagenome | biome: Plant school; feature: Soil; material: Symbiotic tissue of Blasia pusilla L.; isolation source: symbiotic tissue sample KVJ2 | host: Blasia pusilla | place: Norway: Troms, Kvaloya...
AATGAACGGCTCCAATCAACCGCCGAAGCGTCGGTTCAGCACCTTGTCGCGCAGGATGCGGGCGATGTTGCGGGTGTTGCGATACATGTGCAGCTGTGCGCCGACCTGGCGGACGTCGCGGTCGGTATTGGCGCGCAGGCCGATGACCAGCGTCCCCATGGCCTCGCGCTCCTTCCAGAAGCGGCTCATGATCGGATGATCGGGCATGGCGCAGCTATCGCTGCGCTGGATGTTGGCGTCGTCGAGATGCCATTCCGTCAGATCGGCCATCAGCAGCTTGCCCGGCGAATAGCGGGCATAGGACTCGTCGAAGGCGGTCTTCCAGGTATAGGCTTCGCCGGCCATGATGAAGACGACCATGGAGGCAATCGCCCGGCCGTCGAGATCGAGCGTGTGGATGCGGACCTGGTCGGCCTCGGCGAGATTGGTGATCGCTTCGCGGGCAAAGGCGGCGCGCAGGCGGTCGTTGACCATGGCGGAGCGCTTGCGGCCCTTCCAGCCGCTCGCTTCGAGCGCCAGGAATTCCTCCATGCGTTGGCGGACCTCTTCCGGCTGGCGGGCCACGTTATACGTCACGGTGCCGAGCTCGGAGAGCAGGCGGAACTGGCGGCGCATCTCGCGCAGATGGTTCTTGTTGAGCGTGGCACGCAGGTAGGATTCGCCGTCCTCCAGGCTTTCCAGCATGGGACGTTCGTAGGTGTTGGTGATGGTCAGCGGCAGGTCCCGGCCGATGGACACGGCGCGGGCCAATTGGGCGAAACGGCCCTCAAGCCTCAGGTCCGGCAGGACGATGATGCCGGGCAGCCTGGCCTCAGGACGCGAGAGTGCTTCCAGAAGATTGTCGAGTGTTTCGGCCGCGCCTTCGGCATCGACCAAAGGCGTGCCGAGCGGGCCGAAGGGGTTCGACCAGACACGGATGATCGAGGGGCCGACGGAAAAGCCGGGCTTCTCGATGGAATAGGGAAACAGCATGCGCAGGCGCGAGCGGCGCTCGTCTTCGTCGCGGACGACGGCAAGCCGGACCTGGCGCTCTTCCAGGCGCGGCATGGCGGGTGCGAGAAAACGCGGCGCGAAGAAGACATTGGCTTCCATCACCCGGTAGGTCAGGTGCTCCAGCTCGTCCTGCAGCTCGTAGCCCATCTGGCCGGGATAGATGCTCAGCCGACGGCCCGGGCGGCCGACGGCATATTCGGCTTCGGCGCCATGGCGCATGTCGCCGCCGGTCAGGCTGCCGATCAGGCGGTTGGCGCCGCTGTTCATGCTTTCATTGTAAAGGCGGTCGGTCATGCGGTTTTCGCCTCCATCCGGCGCATCAAGGCGAGCGGGTCGGCAAAGGCGAAGACGACAACGCCCAACGCCCGGCGCACCGCCAGATGCAGCAACAAGGCCTCAACGGCCATGGCCGATGCCGTCGCGGTGGCTGCGCCCGCAAGGCCCAGATGCGGGATCAGCGTCACGTTGAGGCCGATATTGGTGGCAAGCGCCAGGACATAGACCCCGACGCAGAGTTTTTGCCGTCCGGCCATGGTGAGCAGCATTTCGGCTGGGCCGACCATGGCTTTCGCCATGTTGCCGGCAAAGAGGATGACCATCAGCATGTAACCTGCCTTGAAGGCGGGGCCGAACATGCCAAGGAGGAGTTCTCCGAGCAGCAGGACGACGGCTCCGACGGCAAGCGAGGGCCAGAAGGTCCAGCGGGCGGCGATGCCGGCAAAGCCCGCCAGGCCCTTGCGATCACCTTCCGCCATTAAGGCGGAGAAACGCGGGGTCGCACCGGCTTTCACGGCGAAAAAGACGAACTGCACCAGCGCCATGGTCTTGGCGGCGGCGAAATAGATCGCGACCTGATCGGGCGGCAGATAGAGGCCGACGACGATGACGTCGGAATTGGTCAGCAGGAAGCCAAAGCCCTCGATCAGGAAGATCGGGAAGGCAACCCGGAACCAGGCGAGGAAATCAATCTTGCGGGCGCCCTTCTCGTAGCGGCGCACCAGGCGCCGATCGATGGTGAGGAACTGACCGAGCGTGGTGACATAGGTGGCGCCGAGCGCGGCCTGGAGGGCGGTGGTGGCCGTTGCCGGTGCACCCAGCCCGACGGCTGTCAGCATGAAGACGAGGATCAGCGTCGGGCGGATGATGTAGGTCGGGCTCATGGCGACGACGGGCCAGCGATTGGCGCGTGCCGTACCGTCCAGCACATCGCCGAGCGCGATCATCGGCAGGGCGAAGAGGGCGAGGAAGAGCGGGACGAGGTAGTAGGCCTCGACCTTGTCGCCGAAGACATGCAGGGCGATGACGCCGATCAGCACGAAGGTGCTTGCGCTCAGCATGGCGAAGACACGGGCGGTCATGGTCATGCCGCGGATTTCATCCTCGGCCTTGTCGAGATCGTATTGCGGCAGGAAGCGGATGAGGGCTGTGGGAAAACCGAGGCAGGAGAAGTTGCCGGCGAGCACCACGAGGACCCAGACGAAAACGAAGATGCCATATTCGAACTCGCCCATCAGGCGTGCCTGGATGATCTGCGAGACGAAGGCGATGGCGGCGCTGATGACCCGGATGGCGAAGGCGACCATGGCCATCAGCCGGGCGCGCGACTGGTCGTCTTCAGCACGGAGCGCGCGGGCCAGAACCTGACCTGCGGGCAACCATTTCTCCGCTGCTTCCAGAACAGTCATCGTGATGAACGCAATACTTCTCACAGGGACGGGCGTGATGTGAGTGTTGACACATCAGGGTTAACGAAGTGTGCCCTGCACAGGTGCTGGCGGCGCGTTCGAGGCCGGGGCCTGGCGCATGGGAACCCCGTTGAAGAGGAAAAGCGCAAGACGGCTTTTGCGCAAGATGCGATGTGCACCATAGGAGAGCGCAAGTGTGGCCAGGCAAACGACGGCGAACTCCAGAACCGGTGGCCAGGCGACCAGCAGGAACAGCGTCACCAGGGCGTAGATCAGCGGATGATGGAGGAGGTAGATGGTGAAAGACGCATCGACGATCCGGTCGACCGAAATGTTCGGACGGTTCCAGTAGCGGAGCGCGCAGCCGATCAGAATGGCGCTCATCAGGATGGCGGCGATCGCGTCGGCTGCGTTGTAGAGGATTTCGAGGTCAAGGCCATCGCGGCCGCGCAGCAGCGAAGCGGCTGTCGCCGAGATCGCGGCGATCACAGGCAGGATCCAGCCGCCCTGCCAGATCAGAGAGGGGCGCAGGTCGGGCACGGCGCGCAGGAGTATGCCCAGCAGGAAGAAGGGCAGATACCGCAGATAGGGATCGACGCCATGGGCCAGCAGGAAGGCCAAGCCCGAAGGCATGGCGAGGAAATGGGTATGCGACAGAGCAATCGCGATTTCCCAAAGCATGGCGAATACGAGGACTGCCGGCAGAACGAAGACTCGATGGCGGGAGAGGGCTTCTCCTGCCGATCGCAGACGCGGGCTGAAGCCCTTTGCCTGAAAAAAGGCCAGCGCGAGTGCGATGAGCGTGCTGTAGGCCAGAAGCGCGGGCAGGAACCAGAGATGCATGATCCAGCCGAAGCCCGGATGGGTGACGTCATGGACTGCCCGGTCCATCGCCTGGGGCATGGTTGTCAGACCGTTCACGGCGTCCTTCAGGTCGATGAAGAAGAGCTGCGGCGGGGCGAGCAGGACAAGGCCGGTGAGGAAGGGCACGCCGAGCCGGACGAAACGGCCGCGCAGCCATTCCAGAGGTGGGCGGCGGGCAAGCAGCATGGCGGCGAAATAACCGGCGACCATGAAGAAGGCCGGCATGCGGAAGGTGACGAGAAAGCCGCTGAGGAAGGTCAGGACCTCGCTCTTTTCCAGCGACTGGACGTCCCAGAGGACCCGCATGTTGTAGGCCATGGCCGCGTGATAGGGGATGCCGAGCAGCATCAGGATAGCGCGCAGCGAATCCCAGTGATGCTCGCGTCCCGGCGCAGCTGACATGGCAAGACCTCCGAAGGGGAAGACGGACTGGACCAGGGCCTATCGGCACCCCGGTGCTGCCAGCACTCTTGCAGTTAAAGGTTTAACAAGCCTCAAACGGGGGGCGGCAATGCTTGGCGTGCGGAGCCGGCCGCCGCCCAGTATCGGGCGGGCGTGGGCCAGCGGGCGTGGTTCAGGCAGGGCGTGCGGCGACCGTGATATCGGCGTGGTCCAAGCCTTCGCGGTGGCGCCGGTCGGCCTCGTCCAGGCCGGCTTCGAAATGGCGGGTGTAAAGTTTCGTATCAAAGAGAGGGTGGGTCTTCCGGTTTGCCGCCAGGCGGTGGCGCAAATCTGAAAGGCGGGCGGGATCCTGCGCGAGTTTCAGGATCAGGTGTTCGTAGGCCTCTGCGTTTTCCGTGACCAGTTCATTGAGGTCGATTGCCGAGAGGAGGCTCGCGGCGACGCGGGCGGAAAACTGTCGGCCGCGTTTTGTGACAAGCGGCAGGCCTGCCCAGAGCGCATCGCTTGCCGTGGTGTGGGCATTGTAATGGAAGGTATCGAGGAAGAGATCGGCATGGCGGTGGCGTGCGAGGTGGGCCGCGTGCTCCACCTTTTCGGCGAAGACGATGCGGTCTGCCGCAATGCCGCGGGCTTCGGCCTCCCGGCGGAGATTGACCTCGGCCGTAGGGTTGGAGCGCAGCAGCCAGAGCACGCTGTTCGGGACGGCCTGCAGAAGCCGCATCCAGATGTCGAATTCGGCCGGGCCGATCTTGTAGTTGTTATTGAAGCTGCAGAAGACGAAGGCGTCTTCGGGCAGGCCAAAATCCGCACGGCTGGTGGTGGTGTCGGGGATGTGTCGCTGGTCGTCGGTCGGCTGGTAGGTGTGCGGCAGGACGATAACGTGTTCGGTATAGGCCTTGCGCTCTTCCAGCGGGATGACGATGGGATCGGCGATCATGTAGTCGATGAAGTCTGCGCCCATGGTGCCGGGATAGCCGAGATAGGCGATCTGGACGGGGGCGAGACGCCAAGCGAAGAGTTCGCTGCGGGTGTCGCCGGTATAGCCTTTCAGGTCGATCGCAATGTCCAGCCTATCCTGCCGTGCCAGCCGCACGATCTCCTCGTCGTCCATCGCGTGGACATCGGCGAAGCTGTCAACGTGATCGATCATACGGTCGCGCCAGACTCCCTTTTTCTGACGGCCATAGCTGTAGATGCGGATGTCAAAACGGGTCCGGTCGTGCTCGCGCAACAGGCCGGCCATCAGGAAGAGCGTGGCGTGATCGTGGAAATCGGCGCCGAAATAACCGATGCGCAGCTTCTCCGGGCGCGCCGGCGACGCCGGCGGGAGGGGCAGAGCTTGCTGGCTGTAGGTCTGCCGGGACCAGTTGATGGAGCGGAGCTTCTGCCGCTCGGGATTGTCTTCCATGGCAAGCGTGGAGAAGGGCGGCACGCATGCCCCGATCATGCCGAGGGTTGTAAGGGCGGCGGTCAGTTCGTCCGTCCTGCTCCAGTCGCAGGCGTGCTGGCGGAGATGCAGGAGCTGGGCGCGGGCGGCGGGATGATCCGGCTTCAGGTCGAGGGCACGGGCGAGGTGATCGATGGCCGCGGCAATCTCGCCATGCTCTTTCAGCGTCATCGCCAGATGGACATAAGCCTCGGCGAAATCGGGCTTCAATGCGATGGCACGACGCAGGTGGGCAAGGGCGGGGTCGACATTGCCACGTTCGCGGTGGGCGCTGCCGAGATTGCTATGCGCTTCGGCGAGATCCGGTCGCAGTTTCAGGGCACTTTCGTAGCCGCGCATAGCGGGGACCAGCTTGCCCTGGTGTTTCAAGGCATTGCCCAGATTGTTGTGGGCCTCGGCATAATCTGGGCGCAACGCCACGGCTCTTTTCAGGGCCTCCTCGGCGGCCTGTGGTTTGCCGAGATCGAGCAGGGTGATGCCGAGATTGCTGTGGCCGTCCGCATAACCCGGATTAAGACGGATGACCTCCGCGAAGGCGGTCGCCGCGCGTTCGTATTGTTCAAGGGCGCGGAGCCTGAGGCCTTCGATGCTCCAGAGGATGAACGAGTCCGGATATCGGCGAAGTGCTTCGGCAATCTGGCTTGCCACGGCCGTAATCTGGCCCGCGTTGTAAGCGGCTGCCAGCGCATTGATGAGGTCTGATGGCGGTTGCGGGATCTCGGGGGCGATTTCATCGAGGCGGGTCAGGCCTTGTTTCGCGAGCTTGTTGTTCGGCTGGGATTGCAAAACAAGGCGGTAGAGCTGCCGAGCTTCGGCCACTTCGCCGTTTTTGGCAAGGTTTGCCGCCTTGAAGAGGATCTGTTCCGCCGTCAGCTTTGCCATCATTCCCCCGGCGCCATTCCGCTTCTCTGATGGCCGCGATGTTCTGTGAACCTGAGAATCACATTCATCCTGTTTAGGTCTGATCGGCAAACTTTGCCAGAATGTCGCAAAATGCAGAACGCCCGCACGATGAGTGCGGGCGTTCTGCTGTCGGATAACAATTAGTCGGTCAATTGCCCGATCAGGCGCTTTCGAAGGCGCCGTGGCAGTGCTTGTACTTCTTGCCGGAGCCGCAGGGGCAGGCCTCGTTACGGCCGACGGTGCCCCAGGTTGCGGGATCCTGCGGGTTGCGGTCCTGCGGGGGCACTTGGGCGCCCTGGGCGAAGTCGTCCTCGCCGGTGGTGGCGTCGAGGTGGTGGCCTTCCATCACCGGTGGCGGGGTCGGTGCCGGCGGGGCTTCACGGACCAGTTCGACGCGCGACATCTGCATCGTCACGGCATCGCGGAGGTTGGCGAGAAGGGCCTGGAAGAGCTCGAAGGCCTCGGCCTTGTATTCCTGCAGCGGATCGCGCTGGGCATAGCCGCGGAAGCCAACGACCGAGCGCAGGTGGTCGAGGTTGACGATATGCTCGCGCCAAAGGTTGTCGATTGTCTGCAGGACGACGGAACGTTCAACATAGGCCATCAGCTCGGCGCCGAACCGCTCGGCCTTGTCGTTATACGCCTTGTCGGCGGCTTCGATCAGGCGGTTGTAGATGTCATCCTCGGCAATGCCTTCTTCGGCTGCCCAGGCTTCGACCGGCAGGTCGAGATTGAGGGTTGTTGCGACCTTCTGCTTCAGGCCCGCGACGTCCCACTGTTCGGCATAGGCGTTCGGCGGGACATGGATGCCGACCATGGTCTCGATGACCTCGTGGCGCATGTCGGCGACGGTGCCTGATACGTCCGTTGCATCCATCAGTTCGATGCGCTGTTCGAAGATTACCTTCCGCTGGTCGTTGATGACGTCGTCATACTTCAGGAGGTTCTTGCGGATGTCGAAGTTGCGGGCTTCGACCTTCTTCTGGGCGCGTTCGAGAGCCTTGTTGATCCAGGGATGGACGATGGCTTCGCCGTCCTTGAGGCCCAGCTTCTGCAGCATGCCGTCCATGCGGTCGGAGCCGAAGATGCGCATCAGGTCGTCCTGCAGCGACAGGTAGAACTTCGAGCGGCCCGGGTCGCCCTGACGGCCGGAACGGCCGCGCAGCTGGTTGTCGATACGGCGGCTTTCGTGGCGCTCGGTGGCGATGACGTAGAGGCCGCCGGCTTCCAGCGACTTCTGCTTCAGGGCGGCGATTTCCGCCTTGATGGCGTCGGCCTTGGCGTCGCGCTCCGGACCCGGCTCCATCTCGGCCAGCTCATGCTCAAGACGCATTTCGAGGTTGCCGCCGAGCTGGATGTCGGTGCCGCGGCCAGCCATATTGGTGGCGATCGTCACGGCGCCGGGAACGCCGGCCTGGGAGACGATATAGGCTTCCTGCTCGTGGTAGCGGGCGTTCAGGACCTTGAAGTCCTTGAAGCCGGACTGGCTGAGCATGGTGGCCAGGAGTTCGGACTTCTCGATCGAGGTGGTGCCGACGAGAACCGGCTGGTTGCGCTCGTTGGCGGCCTTGATCTCTTCGATGATCGCCTTGAACTTCTCCTCGAAGGTCCGGTAGACCTCGTCGTCCTCGTCAATACGCTTGATCGGCAGGTTGGTCGGCACTTCGACCACTTCGAGGCCGTAGATATTGGCGAATTCCTCGGCTTCCGTCGCAGCCGTACCGGTCATGCCGGCCAGCTTCTTGTACATGCGGAAATAGTTCTGGAAGGTGATCGAGGCGAGCGTCTGGTTCTCGGGCTGGATCTGGACTTTTTCCTTGGCTTCGAGCGCCTGGTGCTGGCCTTCCGAGTAACGGCGGCCCGGCATCATGCGGCCGGTGAATTCGTCGATGATGACGATTTCGTCGTTGCGGACGATGTAGTCCTTGTCGCGCTGGAAGAGCTTGTGGGCCTTCAGCGCGTTGTTGATGTGGTGGACGATCGCGACGTTCTCGACGTCGTACAGGCTCTCGCCCTTCAAGAGGCCGGCTGCGCGCAGCAGGTTTTCGAGCTTTTCCGTGCCGACTTCGGAGAAGTTGGCCGAGCGCTGCTTCTCGTCGATCTCGTAGTCTTCTTCCGTGAGCGCCGGGATGAAGGCATCGATGGTGTTGTAGAGGTCCGAGCGATCGTCGAGCGGGCCGGAGATGATCAGCGGCGTGCGGGCTTCGTCGACCAGGATGGAGTCGACTTCGTCGACGATCGCGAAGTTGTGGCCGCGCTGGACCATTTGGCCGCGCTCATACTTCATGTTGTCGCGCAGATAGTCGAAGCCGAGTTCGTTGTTCGTCGCGTAGGTGATGTCGCAGGCATAAGCCGCGCGGCGTTCGTCGTCGGACAGGCCGTGGACGATAACCCCGGTGGTCAGGCCGAGGAAGCCGTACATCTTGGCCATAGTGGCGGCGTCGCGGCGGGCAAGGTAGTCGTTGACGGTCACGACATGCACGCCCTTGCCGGCGAGCGCGTTCAGGTAGACGGCCAGCGTTGCCACCAGCGTCTTGCCTTCGCCCGTCTTCATTTCGGCGATGGAGTTGTCGTTGAGGATCATCGCGCCGATCAGCTGTACGTCAAAAGGACGCATGCCGAGGGCACGGCGCGAGCCTTCGCGCGCCACGGCGAAGGCCGGGACGAGAATGTCGTCAAGCGTCTTGCCAGCGGCGAGCTGGGCACGGAATTCCACCGTCTTCGCTGCCAGCTCCGCGTCGGAGAGTGCCTTCATCTTCTCCTCAAGGGCGGCGATTGCGGCCACCTGAGGCTGGTAGGAGCGAACGCGGCGTTCGTTCGACGAGCCGAAAATCTTTCGCGCAAGTCCACCAAGACTGACCATATCGATGGTCCTTTCTGACCTTCGTCATAACGTTGACCCAGTCTTCCGGCCCTTATGAGCACAGACGAATAGGCGCAATGCGTCCCGAAACTACTCTGGACGCGAGGTTGCGTGACAGATAAGAGGGGGGTCGAATGATGTCAACGGCGCAGGGCGATAGGAAAGACCTGCATTTGTCGGGCGTCTGACAATTTTTTGCCTGATTCGAACGGTCTTCAAACGGTTCACCATCCGAAAGGTCTTTCATGCTTCGCCTCAATAAATTCGTGCTTGCCGCCTGTGTATCGCTCATCGCCTTCCAAGGCGTCGCTGCTGCCGATGATGCCGTGGTCGCCAAGGTCGGCGCCCTCGAGATCAAGCAGTCCGAGCTCGACCTCGCGATTGCCAATCTCGACCCGCAGCTGGCCCAGCTGCCGGACGAGCAGAAGAAGGTTGCTGCCCTGTCGGGTGCGATCGATGTCAAGCTTCTGGCCGCCAATGCCGAGGCCGCCGGTCTCAAGGACGATCCGGAATATCAGCGCCGCCTGGCCTTCATCGCCGAGCGCGAACTGCACAATGCCTATTTCAAAAAGAACGTCGTCGATGCCGTGACCGCGGAAGAGGTCAAGGCGCGCTACGAGAAGGAAGTGGCAGCTCTTCCGAAGCAGGAAGAAATCCGCGCCCGCCACATCCTGGTGAAGACGGAAGAAGAAGCCAAGGCGATCATCGCTGAACTCGACGCCGGCAAGAGCTTCGTTGATCTGGCCAAGGAAAAGTCGACCGACCCGAACAAGTCAGAAGGCGGCGATCTCGGCTACTTCACCAAGGGCCGCATGGTTCCGGAATTCGAAGAAGCGGCCTTCGCGCTCGAAAAGGGTGCCTATACCAAGACCCCTGTGAAGACGCAGTTCGGCTTCCACGTCATCCTGCTCGAAGACAAGCGCGAAGCCGCCCCGCCGGCCTTCGAAGCGGTCGAGCAGCAGGTTCGCCAGCTCGTCATGCGCGACAAGTATCTGGCCCTGATCGAAAAGGCCAAGGCCGAGCAGAAGGTCGAGATCGTCGACGAGACCCTGCGCAAGGGTTATGAAGAGGCGAACAAGCAGGAGCAGCAGCCGTAAGCTGCTGCCACCTTCGACACAGTATCCATAGAAAAAGGCCCGCAGTTTGCGGGCCTTCCATTACAGGCCAGGCACCATGTCTTCCAGCATTTCTCCGCTCGCTCCGAAATCCTATGTCGACATGCCTGTCATCCGCGGTGTGCGGATGGCGACGGCGGCAGCCGGGATCAAGTACAAGAACCGCACCGACGTGCTGCTGATGGCCTTCGATACGCCGGCAGCTGTTGCCGGTGTCTTCACCAAGTCGAAGTGCCCCTCGGCCCCGGTCGATTTCTGCCGGACCAATCTCGGCCATGGCGTGGCGCGTGGCGTGGTGGTGAATTCCGGCAATGCGAATGCCTTTACCGGATCCAAGGGCAAGGCGGCGACGGATCTGACGGCAAAGTCTGCGGCGGCTGCGCTCGGCTGCGGTCAGAACGAGATCTATCTCGCCTCGACCGGCGTTATCGGCGAACCGCTCGATGCGACAAAGTTTGCCGGTGTGCTGGACCAGATGGCCATGGACGCCAAGGGCGATTTCTGGCTGGAAGCCGCCAGGGCGATCATGACGACGGATACCTATCCGAAGGTCGCGACGCGTTCGGCCCAGATCGACGGCGTGACGGTGACCATCAACGGGATTGCCAAGGGCGCCGGCATGATCGCGCCTGATATGGCGACGATGCTGTCCTTCGTCGTGACCGATGCCGCCATTGCCTCGTCCGCTTTGCAGGCGCTGCTTTCGGCCGGCGTCGAGCCGAGCTTCAATTCGATCACCGTCGACAGCGACACCTCGACGTCCGATACGCTTTTGCTGTTTGCGACGGGGGCTGCGGCAGCTGACGGCCAGGCGACGGTCGAGAGCGCCGACGATGCACGCCTTGCCGGCTTCAAGGCTGCGCTGAACGACCTGCTGAAGGATCTGGCGCTGCAGGTGGTGCGCGACGGTGAGGGCGCGCGCAAGATGGTGGAGATCACCGTCAAGGGTGCCGAGAGCGATCTGGCCGCCAAGAAGATTGCGCTTTCGATCGCCAATTCGCCGCTGGTGAAGACTGCGGTTGCCGGCGAAGACGCCAATTGGGGTCGCATCGTCATGGCCGTCGGCAAGTCCGGTGAAATGGCCGATCGCGACCGGCTGGCGATCTGGTTCGGTGATGTGCGCGTTGCGGTCAACGGTGAGCGCGATCCTGATTACTCCGAGGCTGCGACCACGGCGGTGATGGAGAAGGAAGACATCCCTGTGACGGTTGATATCGGGCTCGGCTCCGGTACCGCGACAGTGTGGACCTGCGACCTCACCAAGGAATATGTCGCCATCAATGGCGATTACCGGAGCTGATGGCCGGGATGCAGGTGACCGTTTCCGATCCGAACCTGCCGCTGGTGCGGCGCCTTGAAGCTGTCGGCTTTCGTGCCTGGCCGGCCAGCACCGTCATTTACGACGGCAGCTGGCAGGTGCGCCTGACCGGCAGCCATCCGTCCAAGCGGCTGAACTGCGTCGTGGCGCTCGATCCGTCCGACCATCGTGACATCGCGTTGCGCATCGCGAAGGCCGATCGGCGCTTCGAGTCGCATGGGCGTCCGCTCCTCATTCGCCAGACGCCGCTATCGCCAAAGCTCCTGATCGAGCACCTGGCGGCGGAGGGCTGGGAGCGCTTCGAAGAGGTCGTGACCATGACCTGCGATCTTTCGACGCTTGAGCTTCCAGATACCATGGATCATCTGCCGACACATGACATCGGCCGCTTTGTCGATGCCGATATTGCCGTGCACGAGGCAGACCCCGCGCTGAAGCCGGCGTTGGCCGAGATCATTACCGGTATCAAGCCGCCGACCGGATTGTTCGTCATCGAAGAGCCGGAGATCGGGCCTGTCGCGGCGACGCTCTGCGTGCAGGACAATGATCTCGCCGGGCTGATGTCGCTTGCTGTGCGGCCGGACAAACGTGGCCAGGGGCTGGGGGTCGAGATCCTGAGCACGGCCTTGCGCTGGGCGCGGATGCGCGGTGCCCGGATGGCCTGGCTGCAGGTGGTGGCCGACAATCAGCCGGCGCTTTCGCTCTATGCCAAGATGGGCTTCACCGAGGCCTATCGTTATCATTACTGGCGGAAGGCCTAGGGATGAGCGACGAGAAGAAGCCGATCCTGCTGGTCGCTGCCTGCGCGCTTGTTGATACCGACAACCGCATTCTTCTGGCGCAGCGACCGGAAGGCAAGTCGCTGGCCGGGCTTTGGGAGTTCCCTGGCGGCAAGGTCGAGGCCGGCGAGACGCCGGAGGAAACGCTGGTGCGCGAGTTGAACGAGGAGCTGGGGATCATCACCAAGGTGGCGTGCCTGGCACCGCTGACCTTTGCCAGCCACACCTATGAGCAGTTCCACCTGCTGATGCCGCTCTATATCTGCCGGCGTTACGAGGGTATTCCCCAGGGACGTGAAGGTCAGGCGATCAAATGGGTGAAGGCAAAGGCCTTGCGCGATTACCCTATGCCGCCGGCCGACGAGCCGCTGATCCCGTTTCTCCAGGACCTTCTGTGAGCAGTCGCGAATTCTTCGCGCGTCGTTAATACAAAGTTTATACCCCGCACCGCAATATACGCACTGTTCATACGTCGTAAACGTGTGTGGAGCGTAACATGGTAAACGAGGATTTCTGGAAGGCCGCACGGTCTAGAGAGCGGTCTTCGATCAAGTCTGGCCGGATCGGGGTTCTCAATATCGCCTTGCTGTTCGGCACGGCAGCGATCGCCCTTTCGCTCGTCCTGACGCCGATGCTTGCTGCCAAGACCGACCGCAAGACACTGGCCTTCCAGCCGGATGAGTACGACATGATGAGCACCGGCTCGATCCCGAAGGGTGATCCCGGCAAGCGATATACGATCCGTCGCAGCGTGCTTCAGGAAACGCCGGGCTCCGTCTGCATCATTGACGGGTATGGCTCGGGCCAGGACTGCTAGAGCATTTCCGGCGAAAACGGGGTCGCTTTCAATGCTCTATCTCGTTGTTTTCACGCAATTCCGGACGCAAAACCGCTTCGCACTTTTGCTGGAATTGCTCTAGTTCAATTGTAGCC
>NNBU01000547.1_pt1 | contig 13256 bp, 12 predicted proteins | sample 1173781 | NCBI WGS metagenome assembly NNBU01 (sample SAMN07173937, study PRJNA388173) | plant metagenome | biome: Plant school; feature: Soil; material: Symbiotic tissue of Blasia pusilla L.; isolation source: symbiotic tissue sample KVJ2 | host: Blasia pusilla | place: Norway: Troms, Kvaloya...
GGATCATCCGTTGCAACCCGGATGGACGGCGCTGTTCCTCGCCCTCCAGGTCCTGCGCCTCTGGGTGCTGGCAACGCTTGGGCCCCGCTGGACGACCCGCATCATCATCCTGCCCCAGGCGCCGCTCGTCCGGCGCGGCCCCTATCGTTTCCTCAACCATCCCAATTATGTCGTGGTGATCGGCGAAATCGCAGTCCTGCCGCTGGCGCTCGACCAGCCGCTTTTTGCGCTTGTCTTTTCGCTCCTCAACGCCGCAATCTTGACCGTGCGCATCCGCGCCGAAAATGCGGCCCTTGCAGGAGCCTCCCGTGTCCCGACCGCCTGAGATAGCAGCCGTGACTTCGCGCAGCCCGCTCGCCGTGTGGGCCGGCTTCATCGCGATGTGTATCGGCATGTTCATGGCGATCCTTGATGTCCAGGTGGTGGCGACCTCGCTGCCCACCATCCAGGGCGCGCTAGACATCCCGCCCGACCAGATGAGCTGGATCCAGACCGCGTATCTCACCGCCGAAATCATCGCGATCCCGCTCACCGGCGTGCTCACCCGCTTTCTCGGCATGCGTTGGCTGTTCGTCACCGCCATTTCCGTCTTCACGCTCGCCTCGATCGGCTGTGCGGCAAGCGGCAGCTTTGCCGAACTCGTCGCCTGGCGCGTGCTGCAGGGCTTTTCCGGCGGCACGCTGATCCCGGCGGTGTTCTCCGCCGTCTTCATCCTCTTTCCGGTAAAGCGCCAGGGCCTCGCCACCACGATTGCCGGCGTGCTCGCGGTGCTCGCCCCGACCGTCGGCCCGATTGTCGGCGGCTGGCTCACCGCCACCTATTCCTGGCACTGGCTTTTCCTCATCAATGTCGTGCCCGGCATTCTTTCGGCTCTGGCCGCCGCCGTGTATCTGCCGCGCGAGCCGGTCCGCCTGCACGAGGTCCGAAGCCTCGACACGCTCTCGCTGGTGCTCTTGGCCGTGGCGCTGACGGCACTGGAACTCAGCCTGAAACAGGCCCCGACCGATGGCTGGCTCTCGGCCCCCGTGCTCGGGCTGCTCATCCTCTGCGCCATCACCGCGACGCTCTTTGCCAGACGCACGCTCGCCGCCCGCTACCCGATTGTCGACCTGCGCCATTTTGCCGACCGCAATTTCGTCATCGGCTCAACGCTCAGCTTCGTGCTCGGCATCGGCCTCTTCGGCTCGGTCTATCTGATGCCGGTCTTCCTCGCCTTCGTGCGCGGCCATGATGCCTTCCAGATCGGCATGATCATGCTGGTAACGGGCATCGCGCAACTGCTCACCGCCCCCGTCGCCGTGGCGCTGGAGCAGCGCGTCGATGCCCGGCTCCTCTCGGCCGCAGGCTTTGCCCTCTTTGCAGCAGGCCTCGGCATCAGCGCCTTCCAGACGCCGGAGACGGATTTTGCCGGCATGCTCTGGCCGCAGATCATCCGCGGCGTCGCCATCATGTTCTGCCTGCTGCCGCCCACGCGCCTGGCGCTCGGCAACCTGCCGCAAGATCGCGTGCCCGATGCCAGCGGCCTCTTCAACCTGATGCGCAATCTCGGCGGCGCGATCGGCCTCGCCCTCATCGACACCGTCATCTACATCCGCTCGCCAGCGCATATCGAGGCGATGACCGCAGCACTTCAGGCCCGCGACATGGCCACCGCCCGCTTCGTCGGCGTCCCCCTCGACCAGCTCACCGCCGCCCCGCCGGGACCTTTGAGCGAAGACATGCTCGCGCTGATCGACCCTCTGGTTCAGAACGCCGCCACCACCCAGGCGATCAACGAGGCCTGGGGCATGATCGCCGTGCTCACCGTGCTCGCCCTTCTCTGCGTCCCGCTTGCCCGAAAAATCCTGCCGGTGGCCCATCAGGGCGCATCCACCACCCATTGAGGCATACGGAGATGGAGAGCGAGAACGCCTCACCGGCACCTGCCACCAAACGAGAGCGATCCGGGAAGCCTTCCCCCGTATCCACCTCGCTCCTGCCATGCTAGGAGGCGGCCAATCCCGAACCAAGCGCCGAGCCCCCGATGCCCCCAGCCCTCTTTGCCGACCTGATCGCCACCCTCCGCCCTCTGCTCACGGAACTCCACCAGTCCCCGGACCTCTTCCAGACCTGGGACGCGCATCTGGAGCTCGTCGCAGCCGGCGGTCTTGTGGTGGTGAAGTCGAAGCGGGCAAAAGGACTGGTCGACAATCTGTTCTGGGGCCGCGCGCCTGGCGCAAGTGAGAACAGACAACTCCCCGAGGCGACCGCCTTTGCCGCAATCGACCGCTTCCTCGGGCTTGGTGCCCATCTGGCGCTCGCCGATGCGCTCCCCGAAGGCACTGTGCTGGACGAGGCCTTCCCCCACTGTGCGGTCAAACTGTCCTATCGCAAGAAGGGCGCCCCAAAGGCGAAAACGCTTTCGATGATCTTCATCGGCTTCAACGACGAAACAGACGCGCTGGCTTATGCAGAGCGTGCCGGTTCGGCCCTGCCGCTGGTCACGACCCGGCCACTCACAGGCACAAAACTGCACGAGTGGCGCTGAGAAGCGCGCAATGCTGCACAGTCGGACCTGGCCTCATTCGCCCGCAATCGGCCCGTGAGACCGGCGCGACAGCACATCGTCGAGCTTGGTCTGCAGCCCGACGAAGCGGGCAATGCCGATGCGGTTGGCGATGATCTGCGCGGCGAGCGGCACGGCGACGGCAAAGGCGATGCAGCCGAGGATCAGCGCCGTCAGGTCGAGATGCAAAAGCTTCAGTCCGACCGAGCGGAATGTCGCGATGACGAGGATATGCATGACGTAAATGCCCATGGTGCAGCGCCCGAGAACGACCAGCGGCTGGCGCAGCGGTGATTGGGCAAGCAGCGTCGACAGCATGAAGAAGGCGACCAGCCCGCACAGCGTGCCGACGGTCGCCAGCCGCACATCGAGCTGATAGCGGTAGGCCACGCTGGCCGAGAGAACGAAGCCGGCGGTGGCAAGCCCCAGCATGACCGCCGAGCGCAACGCCCCCGTTAGCCGTTCGGCAAAGACCAGCCGTCCGAGCGAGAAATAGACGAGCCCATAGGCAAGGTCAGAGACAACCGCCGGCACCGGATAGGGGTGCACGGCCAGCATCACCACGAAGGCGACCAGCGCCACCACCCGCGCCGAAAGCTTCTGCAGCAGATAGCTCGCGGCGAAGGCCATGAACAGCGCATAGAGAAACCAGAAGGGCGAGACCGGGTCCCAGCCGATCGAGCCGAGCCGGCTGAGGCTCGCCCCGTGATTGACCACGCCCGAACCGCTCATGATCGCCTGGGCGACCAGATGCACCGTCGACCACAGCACATAGGGCCAGGCGATGGTGACGAGCTTCGGCTTCCAGAACGACCGCCCCGCAAGGGTCCGTGACTTGGCCCCGCTGCCCAGCTCGGTCTCGTCGAGCCCCTTCTCCCGCCCGGCCTCGTAGAGAAAACCGGACACGACGAAGAAGACCGGCATATGCACGGTGTAGACGAGGTAGTCGACATACCCGAAGACGCCGTCGAAGGAGATGAGCCCGGCCACCTGCAGCCCGCGCATCACATGGCCATAGACCACGAGCAGGATGGCAATACCTTTGGCGATGTCGAGCCCGTCTCGTCTCTTGGTCTGCATGACGCATCTTTCGTCTGGCCGAAAGTTGGCCGAGCTTGCGCATGCGTGACACGATCCGGTCAAGTTAAACGCTTGATTAACCTTAACTTGGCGCCCGCCTCACCGCCCGTAGCGCCGCGCGCCTGCGACGCAGGCGACAACCGCGAGCGTGGCCAACCCCATGCCCCAGCTCACCGGCTCGCCGAGCAAAAGCGCCGCCAGCGCAAGGCCGAAAAACGGCTGCAGCAACTGCAGCTGGCCGACGGCCGCAATCCCGCCCAACGCCAGCCCGCGATACCAGAAGACGAAGCCGATCAGCATGGAAAACAGCGAGACATAGGCCAGCCCCAGCCACTGCCCGGTCGTGACATCCGCCACCGTCTCCGGTCTGAACACCACCGAAAGCACCAGCATGACCGGCAAAGCCAGCACCAGCGCCCAGGCGATCACCGCAAAGCCACCCATCTGTCGTGTCAGGCGCCCGCCCTCGGCATAACCCAACCCGCAGACCAGAATGGCGGCGATCATCAGCAGATCACCGGTGAGCGATGCCGGCCCACCGTTCGTGACGGCAAAGCCGACGACAACAAGGCTGCCGGCGAGCGAAAACATCCAGAACACCGGCTTCGGCCGCTCCGCCCCGCGCAACACGCCGAAGACGGCGGTCGAGAGCGGCAAAAGTCCGATGAAAACCAGCGATTGTGCGGAGGTAATGTGCTGCAGCGCGAGCGCCGTCAGAAGCGGAAAGCCGACGACCACACCGAGCGCGATGACGAGCAAGGAAAGCAGATCCCCCCGCCCCGGCCGTTTGGTTTTCAGCAAAATCAGCACCGCAAGCGCCAGCAACCCGGCAATCGCGGCCCGCGCGGTGGTCAAGAACACGGGATCGAACCCCTGCACCGCCACCCTGGTCGCCGGCAACGAGGCCGAAAAGATCAGCATGCCCAGCGCCCCATTCAAAAAACCAAGCGTCACCTTGTCCAGGGGCGCCCTGTTCACCATCACCTTGTCCATAAACGCATCATCCTTGCTCCATATCAGTCTCGCGCCTGCGCTGGTCGAAAGCAGCCGCGACGCTACCCTAGCCACATGCCTCTCGACTTGGCAGACACAGAGCGATACAGTTTGTCCAAACTGTACTGATATCGAAAGCCATACGGATGGACGCTCGCGCCACGGAAACCAACACTCCCTCGAGGAAAGGCGTCGCTGGCCGCACCGCGCAGGTCATGGCCGCCATCCGCGCCCGTATTGCCGCGCGCAGTCTTGGACCCGGCGCCAAACTCCCGTCGATCCGCAAAGGTGCCGATCTTTTCGGCGTCTCCCCCTCCACCGTCGTCGAGGCCTATGAGCGCCTCGCCGCCGACGGCATCATCCAGGCCCGTCCCGGCTCCGGTTACTACGTGCTGTCACCCCAGGCGCCTCTGGTGCTGGCCGAACTCGGACCCCGCCTCGACCGCGCCGTCGATCCCTTCTGGGTCACCCGCCAGTCGCTCGAAGCGCCCGCCGAGAGCCTGAAACCCGGCTGCGGCTGGATGCCACCCGACTGGATGCCGGAACAGGATCTGCGCCGGGCGCTGCGCAGCCTGTCGCGCGCAGAGACTGCCAGCCTGACCGAATACGGCACGCCGCTGGGGCTGCTGGCGCTGCGCCAGCATCTGGCGCGTCGCACGGTCGAAACCGGCATTGAAGCCAAGCCCACCCAGGTCCTGCTGGTCGAAAGCGGCACCCAGGCGATCGATCTGGTCTGTCGCTTCCTCGTCGAACCCGGCGATTGTGTCCTGGTCGACGATCCCTGCTACTTCAACTTTCTCGCCCTTCTGCGCGCTCACCGGGCAAAGGTGATCGGCATTCCCTTCACCTCGAACGGCCCGGATCTCGACGCCTTTGCCGAAGCCGTCGCCACCCACCGCCCGCGCCTCTACGTGACCAACTCCGGCTTTCATAATCCAACAGGCGCCACGCTCTCGCCCGCCACCGCCCACCGGCTGATGAAGATCGCCGAAGCAGCAGACCTGACCATCGTCGAGGACGACATTTTTGCCGATTTCGAACAGCAGCCGGCACCCCGCCTGGCAGCGCTCGACGGCCTGCAGCGCGTCATCCATGTCGGCAGCTTTTCCAAGACGCTCTCGGCTGCGGCCCGCATCGGCTATATCGCTGCGCGGCCGGACTGGATCGAGGGCCTGACGGATCTGAAGATCGCTGCCGCCTTCGCAGGCCCCGCGCTGTCAGCCGATATCGTGCTTTCCGTGCTGAAGGACGGCAGCTATCGTCGCCATCTGCAAGCCCTTCGAAGCCGGTTAGCCGCCGCCATGGCGGAAACGCGAAAACGCCTCGCCCGCCTCGGCATCACACCCTGGTTGGAGCCGCGTGGCGGCCTCTTCCTCTGGTGCAGCCTTCCTGATGACCGCGATGCGACCGAGGTTGCGCGTCGGGCGCTCGCCGAAGGTGTCGTCCTTGCCCCCGGCAACGTCTTCTCCGTCTCCCAGCAGGCATCGTCGATGATGCGCTTCAACGCCGCCCAATGCGCCGACCCGCGCATCTTTTCAGTCCTGGAGCGTGCGCTGGCAGCCGGCTGAGGTTTGCCTGTCAGCGCTTCGCCGGGAGGCGGGACTGAGCCGCCTCACGCCGGCCATCGCACCTGTTGCCGGGTGTCGGGAACCTTTCCGGGCTCAACGCATTCCTGTGCGACAGAACCCAGGAGACCACCATGTCCATCATGAAATCTGCCCTTGCGCTGGCAATGCTTGTTACCAGCTCCGCTTTCGTCGCGCCGGCGTCGGCCCAGGACGTCGAACTCCGCATTGGACCGAATGGTATCCGGCCGGTGATCCGCGAGCGAGAGCGCGATCGCGGCTGCAGTGCCCGTGACGCCCGCGCCGCCGCCATGGACGAAGGTCTGCGCCGGCCGCAGGTTGTCCGCGTCACCGATCGCAGCGTAACGGTCGAGGGCATGACCCGTCGCGGCCCGGAACGCATCCGTTTCGCCAACCGTCGTGGCTGCCCGATCCTGTGATCGAGGCGGTCCTGACGGTAGAGCCGTCAACATGACCGCCAGAACAGACCGAACGCCAAAACAAAACCGCCGGGCAAGCCCGGCGGTTTATGTATTTTCAGAGGATGCAGACCTCAGCCGATGTCGGCGTGGCTTTCGATGATGCGTCCGACCAGGCCATAGGTGACAGCGTCTTCGGCCGACAGCCAGTAGTCGCGGTCGATGTCCTTGGCGATCTTTTCCTGGCTCTGGCCGGTGGCCTTCGCGTAGATCTTGATCAGGCGCTCATTCATCTTGATGATTTCGCGGGCCTGGATCTCGATATCCGATGCCATGCCGCGCGTGCCGCCAGACGGCTGGTGCATCAGGAAGCGGGTGTTCGGCAGCGCCAGGCGACGTTCCTTGGGAACGGCCACGAAAATCAGCGAACCCGCAGATGCGGCCCAGCCGGTCGCGATGATCCAGACCTTCGGCTTGATGAACTTGATCATGTCGTGGATCGCGTCACCGGCTTCCACGTGGCCGCCCGGCGAGCAGACGAACACGCGGATGTCTTCATCCGATGCGGCTGCGAGCGCGACGAGCTGGGTGCAGACCTTCTGCGCCAGCTCCATGGTAATCCCGCCATAGATGAAGATCGAACGCGACTTGAAGAGGTTCGCTTCCGTTTCCTTGCCGATCGGCAGTTCCTTGCTCTTGTCGTCTTCGTCTTCGTTCATCCGGCAAATCTCCACTTGCGTTTGGTCCACCCGCACATAGTGCGTCTCATGGCTTAAGACAATGCGGGAAAAAGACAAGCATGGAAGCAGTGAACGGAGGGTTAGTGACGCGGCAAACATCGATCCGGTGCGCCACCGGACGGAAAGCGGAAAGAGATCCCGGGGAGCGCGCGCCGACACCGGCCATTAACCTGCCTCTTCTAAAGTAGCCGGGAAACAAGGCGCGGCAGATGACGGCACAGATCAGGCTTGCGGAAATCATTGAGGCGCTCAGCCACGCACTGGATCTGACCGAAGGCCAGCCGCCCGGCCATTGCATCCGCTGCTGCTTCATCGGCACCCGCATCGGCAAGGCACTCGGCCTGCCGGAAGAGGCGCTGCGCGATCTCTATTACACGCTGCTGCTGAAGGATCTCGGCTGTTCTTCCAATGCCGCCCGCATTTGCGAACTTTATCTGGCCGACGACCTGAAGTTCAAACGCGACTTCAAACTGGTCGACGGCTCCTTCCCCCAGATTCTGAAATTCGTGCTCTCCCACACCGGTATGGAAGCGGGTTTGGCCGAGCGGTTTCGTGGACTGCTCAACATTTTCAAGAATGGCGGCGAAATCTCCACCAGCCTAATCCACACCCGCTGCCAGCGCGGCGCCGAGATTGCCAAGCAAATGCGCTTTTCCGAGGAAGTGGCCCACGGCATTCTCGATCTCGACGAGCATGTTGATGGCGGCGGCCAGCCGCAGGGTCTGAAGGGCAACGACATCCATATCTTCGCCCGCATCGCCCTGATGGCGCAGGTCATTGATGTCTTTTTCGTCAATGTCGGACCCGAGGCGGCGCTTGCCGAGGTCCGTAAACGGTCAGGAACCTGGTTCGATCCTGCCCTGGTCGCACTGTTCGAGACCCTGGCGACGCCGGTTTTCTTTGCCGAACTCGGCGCCGACGGCCTGGAGCGCTACGTCTTGGCGCTCGAACCCGGCCGCCAGGCGATCATGGCCGACGAGGACTATCTAGACGACATCGCCGCAGGCTTTGCCCGCGTCATCGACGCCAAGAGCCCCTATACATCGGGCCACAGTGACCGGGTTGCTCTGTTTACCGATCTCATTGCAGAGGAAATGGCCATGCCGCCCGCCGAGCGACGCCGGTTGAAGCGCGCCGCGCTGCTGCATGATATCGGCAAGCTCGGCGTCTCGAACGGCGTGCTCGACAAGCCGGGCCGGCTTGAAGGCGAAGAATGGGAGCAGATGAAGCGCCATGCCGAGTTTTCCGAGATGATCCTGTCCCGCATCGAGGTCTTTTCCGACCTCGCGCTGATCGGTGGCGCCCACCACGAAAAACTGGACGGAACGGGCTATCCACGTGGGCTGAAAGGCGACGAGATCTCCTTCGAGACCCGCATCGTCGCCACCGCCGATGTATTCGACGCGCTCACCGCCGACCGCCCCTACCGCGCCGCCATGCCGGTTGAAAAGGCGCTGTCCATCCTCTGGGAAGGGGCCGGCCGTCACCACGACGAAGCCTGCATCGCAGCGCTGGAACGCGCTTTAAACCGGGCAAGCCTCGTGGCCGCCTGATCAGATCCGTCCAAAATTAAGGAATTACCAACAGGCCTAAAGCTCCGGACGGAGCGCCGGCACGACCTGCTGGGTGAACAGATCCTCGCCCTTCGATGAAGCCGGTTCGGAGAGCCCGGTGGTGAAGACCACGGAGGAGCGGCGCCACTCCGAAACGATCTGCATCCCGCCCTGCGGCGATCGCTGCAGGTGACCGCGCCATTCGGTCCTCGTCCTGCAGTCGGCGACGCCGTTGCGCCAACTGACGTAAAAGGCGACGGCCTCTCCGAGCACCTGTCCTTTCAGGTCGTAGGGGATGCCACGGCAGCCCTTGCCCGGCGCATTGTTGACGAAATAACCTTGCAAGCGGCCATCCGGACCGAGATCCAGCACCATCACCGAGCCCTGCCGGTTGACCCAGGTCGTTGTGCCGAACACAGAAGAGCCGGACGTGACCCGGTCCCCTTGGGATGCCGCGCCGGCAATCGTCGGGCAGAGACAGAATGCGATCAGAAATGCAACGATCCTCACGTCGACCCCCACGTACATTCGAATACCCTACATCAACACAGGGTTGCTTACTCTTTCCTAAACAAGCGAGGCCATGCGTACGCCATCTGCCAGAAATTAACGGGCAATCCGGGTCGACAGGATGATCGACGACAGCGTGCGCTCGACACCGGACAAGTCCCCGATCCGGTCGATCAACCGGTCGAGCTCGGATATCGAGGGGGCGGCCACGATCGCGATCAGGTCGAAGGGGCCATTCACCGAATAAAGCGCCGTCACCTCGCGAATGGCGTTCAGCTCCGCCGTGACCTGCGTGAGCGCCTTGGGCGCTATGGTAATCATCACATGCGCCCGGATCAGCCCACTCTGATAGGCGTCGGAGAGCCTGAGCGCATAACCCGCGATCACCCCTTGCGCCTCCAGCCGCTCCAGCCGGGCCTGCACGGTCGAACGCGACAGATCGAGCCGCCGCGCAAGCTCCGCGACGGGCATCCGGGCATTCTCCGAAAGCAGCGCCAGAAGCGCCCTGTCCTTGTCCGAAACCTGCATATTGCCGATCCACTTTGGCGTTTCGTCTGTAATGATACGTCGTTTCGCGCATTTCGTCACTTGGAATCGCCATGTCATGTCCGCACACTGGTTTGACCAAATGCAAATGCGCCAGCGGCGCGGACAGAACGAGGGGCAAATCCATGAAAAACGTCACCATCATCGGAGCCGGCAAGATCGGCGGCGCGATTGCCCGCATGCTGGCCGAGACCGGCGACTACAGCGTCACCGTTGCCGACCGCAGCGCCGAGCAGTTGCACAAGCTTGATGCCCATCCGGCGGTGAAGACGCTCGAACTCGACATTTCCGACGCTCATGCACTCGATGTGGCGCTTTCCGGCCAGTTTGCCGTCCTCTCCGCCGCTCCCTTCCACCTGACCGGCGCGATCGCCGAAAGTGCCGCCCGCACCGCGACCCATTATCTCGATCTGACCGAGGATGTCGCCACCACCCGCCATGTTGAAGAGCTCGCCCGCGGTGGCCGCTCCGCCTTCATCCCGCAATGTGGGCTGGCCCCCGGCTTCATCTCGATCGTCGCGCACGACCTGACCAAACATTTCGACACGCTGGACACCGTGCGCATGCGTGTCGGCGCGCTGCCGCAATATCCATCGAATGCCTTGAACTACAATCTCACCTGGTCGACCGACGGCCTGATCAACGAATATATCGAGCCCTGCGAGGCGATCGTCGAAGGCAAGCTCGCAGTGGTCCCGGCCATGGAAGAGCGCGAGGAGTTTTCGCTCGACGGCGTCACCTACGAGGCCTTTAATACCTCGGGCGGCCTCGGCACTCTCGCCAAGACGCTGGATGGCCGGGTGCGCACGATGAACTACCGCACCATCCGCTATCCCGGCCACCAGGCGATCATCAAGGCGCTGCTGAATGACTTCAACCTGAAGAACCGCCGCGATGTGTTGAAGGACCTGTTCGAAAACGCCCTGCCCGCCACCATGCAGGACGTCGTCGTCATCTTCGTCACCGTCTGCGGCTGGAAGGACGGCCGCTACCTGCAGGAAACTTATGCCAACAAGGTCTATGCGGGTGTCGTGGCAGCTAAGAAGATGAGCGCCATCCAGATCACCACGGCCGCCGGCATCTGCACGGTTCTCGATCTCTTGGCCGACGGCACGCTGCCGCAGGTCGGCTTTGTCCGCCAGGAAGAAATCGGCCTGCCGGCTTTCCTGGAAAACCGCTTCGGCCGGGTCTATGATCCTGAGGTCATGAGGGTCGCCAAGGCCGGCTGACGGACCAAACGCCGTTTCTCCGGGGGGAGGAAGGACCGCAAGGTCCGGATCGGGGCGGTCGACGGCAACAGCCGCAGCCGCCCCGCCTTCGGTCTCTCGTCCGCCGTCTCCCATCGCCGGACGGCCAAACCACCTGTTAAGCATGGCGGGGAGCCATTCCTTAAGCTCATCGTGATAGGCAAGAAGACCGAAGCACCCCCGGCAAACGCCGATCGGGCGTACGGCTCAACACGATTGCAGCGCCACTGGACGACCGATGGAGACGAGGGGCACCACCGATGGGCGGGAAAGACGGGTGATCTTCGCCTATCAGGCGATGACGCTGACGGTTGCCGTATTCTCCATCCTCTGGGCGGTGATCTTTGCCGTGCATGGCCACAACGCAATGGGCCTATCCGAACTTTTCCCCGCCGTCGTCAGCCTGCTCTGTTATGCGCTTGTCACGGCCGGACGGCTCGATCTTTTCCTGCTGGTGGCGCAGGTCTCCTTCCTGATCTTCATCATCGGCTTCTGCCTGCTCTTCGATGTTCCCGACCCGACCTATCCCCGCGTATCGCACCTGTTTTTGCCGGTGCTGGCGATGATGGGCTATATCAACTACCTACGCCGCCCAACGCTGGCCCAGGCCGCCGTTATCGCGGCAAGCCTCCCCACCTTCGTCTTCCTGCATGCGTCAAACAGCGTTTCGCCCTTTGCCGATCCGATCCCGAAGGACCTGCGCGCCGTCGGCGTCTGGCTCAATCCGGCCCTTGCCGCCCTGCTGTTTACCGCCGCCATCCATGCCCTGCAGCGCCGATTGACCGCACCGCGCGGGCTGGCCCGTGAACTGCTCGGCGCCATGCGCCGTGGCGAACTGGCGCTCGCCTACCAGCCACAGGTCGATCGCGACGGGATGATCACCGGTGCGGAGGCCCTGCTGCGCTGGCAGCACCCGACTCGTGGCGCTGTCTCGCCCGCCGAATTCATCCCCGTCGCCGAGGACATGGGCATCATGCCGGTGCTCGGCGCCTGGGTCCTCGACGAAGCCGGCCGCACACTTGCTCGCTGGAAAGCCGATCCCGCCTTGTCCCGACTGACACTCTCCGTCAATGTCAGCGCCAGCCAGTTCAACGAGAGCGATTTCACCGCAACCGTCCGGCAACTGCTCGAGACCCGCGCCCTTGACCCCACGCGGCTGCGCCTCGAACTCACCGAAAACGTGCTGCTCGCTGGCCTCGAACCGGTGGCGGAGAAGATGGAGGCGTTGAAGCGCACAGGCGTGACCTTCTCGCTCGACGATTTCGGCACCGGCTATTCCTCCCTCGCCTATCTGCGTCGCCTGCCGGTCTCCGAACTCAAGATCGACCGCAGCTTCGTCGCCGGCCTCAGCGACAGCGACCGCGGCCAGGCCCTCGTCCGCTCGATCGTGTCGATCGCCCGTGACCTCGACTTGGGCGTTGTCGCCGAAGGCGTGGAAACCCCGACCCAGCATACTTTCCTGGCGGGAGCGGGCTGCGACCTCTATCAGGGCTGGCTCTTCGGCCGCCCCCTGCCGCGCGACGATTTCGAGGTCATGCTGGGCGAGAAGCAGTCGGCCGAGATGCCTGTACCGCACCGGTTGCAGGCGAGATTGGCGGCGGCGGTGTGAGGTTTGGCGGTGTGAGCCGCTTGCAGGGCCTACTCCCCTACCGGAAGAGCCTTCGGCGCGTTGGCCGAAAGTCCAGAAATCGATCCAGCGAATAGATTTCACCGAACGGAGGCCTGAGCTCGACGAGAGCAAGTAGCTCGATCAGAGCCAAACCCTGTGGTTGCGCAAGAATGAGACCCGGCAGGGCCTTACGCCCACCGCTCACCACGTGCGGACTGAACCCTCGGTAGATCCTCGGGACAAAGCCCGAGGATGAAGGCGTGTGGGGTTGGGACGGGTACACACCTCATGCGCCTCAGCCTGTCGCGACGTCTGTGGAGGATGCTTTGCTCAACGCGATCGTCATCCTCGGGCTTTGTCCCGAGGACCGGCCAGCGTGTGCACTATCTCGGGGGGGGGTGGCAGCCGGACAGAATCCGAAGCGTTGCCGCCGGTCGGGATCAACCCTC
>NNBU01000961.1_pt1 | contig 13249 bp, 10 predicted proteins | sample 1173781 | NCBI WGS metagenome assembly NNBU01 (sample SAMN07173937, study PRJNA388173) | plant metagenome | biome: Plant school; feature: Soil; material: Symbiotic tissue of Blasia pusilla L.; isolation source: symbiotic tissue sample KVJ2 | host: Blasia pusilla | place: Norway: Troms, Kvaloya...
CACCGGCTCGCCCCACTGCACCGGGATGTCATCGGGCAGGAAGCGGTTGGTSCCGCGCATCCAGGAGAAAGGATCGCGCTCGATGAGGGTGTCGAAGTGCACCACCTGCATCAGCCCGTGCACGCCGGCATCGGTGCGGCCGGCGCACAGCGTGCTGATGGTGCCCGGCGGCTGCGCGGTGAACTTCGCGAGGGCCGCTTCGAGCTTGTCCTGCACCGTGCGGCCCGAGCGCTGGCTCTGCCAGCCCTCGTACGCCTGGCCGTTGTAGCGGATGCCGAGCGCCAGCCTCACGAATTCAGGAACAGGGACAGGGACAGCAACAACCGCTCAGCGCAGTTCTGCGAGCAGTTGACGCGCCTGCGTATTGAGGTCGCCGGCGCTTTCGGCTTCGACTTCTTCGACCAGCGAACGGGCGCCTTCGACGTCGCCGATGGCCTGTAGTTCGCGTGCGAGCGAGAGCTTGACGGCATGCGGGCTCTCGTCGCCGTTGTCGTCGTCGTGGGCGATCGGCGAGGGACGCGTCGTCTCGGCCGAGCGCGCCGCGGGCAGGCCGGCCAGTGCGCTCATGTCGAACTCGATGAAGCCCGAGTCGGCCGGCAGCGCATTGCGCAGCATGGCAGGGCGGGTGTTGTCCACGTCGCTCAACGAACCGGGCAGGGTGTTGGCAGTGAGTGCGCCGGGAGCGGTGTCGAAATCGTTCTCGAGATCGACAGGCGTTTCAAGGTGGCCGTTCGACAGCGGGGCGGCGGGACGTGCCGTGGTCGGCGCCGGTGCGTAGGCCGACTTCGGCAGGCTGGCGCCGACCGGTGCGTGGTTCTGGAGCGGGGCCGGCGCAGGCGCGGGAGGCGGCGGCGCGATCAGGTCGAGGTCGAAGTCCAGCGGGGCGACCGACGGCACGAACGCGGGCGGTGCCGAAGCGGCCGGCGGCGTGGCGGGCGGTGCGGAGACCGGCTTGGCCGCTGCGGCCAGCGCACCTGCGAAGGCGGCCGTTTCGGCGGCGCTGGCGCCACCGCTGCTGCGGGGTGCGCCCGATTCGTACAGCGGGTTGCCTGGATCGAGGTCCTTGCCCATGTCGACCACGCGGTTCCAGTCGGAGCCGGAGCCGCCGGTCAGCTTGTGCACTTCCGTGGCCAGGCTTTCGAAGGCGCGCACGTCGCGGCGCTTGGCGTGGATTTCGAGCAGCTTCAGGTGAATGGCGGTGCGGTCCGGGTTCAGGCGCAACGCTTCACGCAGGATTTCCTCGGCCTGCAGGTCGCGGCCGTAGGCCAGGTAGACGTCGGCTTCGGCCACGGGGTCTACATCGCCCGCGTCGAGCTGGCTCGGCGAGTACGACAGCGACGAGACGGTGGAGTCACCGCGGTTCTTGGTGTCGACTGATTCGCCACCGCTGGCGCCGAAGAACGAATCCTTGGGGATGCGGCTTTCGAGGAACACGCTTTCGCTCATTTCCTCGCGCCGGCGACCCAGCACGCGGTACAGCAGGAAGCCGATCAGCAGCGCGATCAGCGCGCCACCGGCGAGCATCAACGGGTTGTCGAGCAGTTCTTCGAGGAAAGTGGGCTCCGGCGGGGGCGGCGGCGCTGCGACGACCTTCTTGGCGGCCGGTGCAGGTGTCACAGGTGCGGCTGCTGCGGCGCTGGCTGCAGCCGTTGCGGGCACGGCAGCGGCGTCGGCGGCCGATGGCGTTGCGGCGACCGCGGTGGCAGCGGCCACAGGCGCAGCGGCTGTCGCTTCAGGCGTGGGCGCGGCGGGTGCGGCCACGGGGGCTGCCGGTGCAGCCGCAACGGGTGCCGGGCTGGCAGGTGCGGGCGCCGTCGTCGCGCTGGTGGAGGGCGCTGGCACCGGAATGCCCGGGGCGGCCGACGGGGTCGACGCCGCGGCAGGTGCCGACGAGCCCGTGCCCGAACCTGCGCCTGTGGCGGCCTTGAGCTTGTTCAGGTCGTCGATGTTCTTCGACAGTTCCGCCACGCGGTTGCTGCTTTCTTGCGCCTGGCGTGCCTGCGCGACCTTTTCGTCGGCGGCGCGGGCGGCGGCGCCGCCTTGGGAGATGGTGAGCTTGTCGGGCGCACTGGCCGCGGCATTGCGGTCTTCGACATTGGCTTGCAGCTTGCCCGAGGCGTTGCGGCTGGCAGCCGCAACGTTCGCGGTCGGTGCGTTCTCTGCCAGGCGTTGGCGATACGACCCGAAGTCGCGGCTTTGCGCGGTGACGGTGCGGCGCGCTTCGGCAGGCGTCACGGCCGAGGCTTCGGCGGCGCTGGGAAGGTCGAGCACGGCACCTGCGCGCATGCGGTTGACGTTGCCGCCGACGAATGCGTCGGGGTTGGCCAGCAGGAGTGCCACCAGCATCTGGTCGAGCGACACGTCGGCTGGCTTGTGGGCGCCAGCAATCTTGCTTGCGGTGTCGCCGCGCTGCACGGTGACCTGCTCGCCACCACCGCCGCCGGCACGGGCCGGTGCGGCTGCGGTCACGGGTGCGGGTGCTGCGGCAGGCGCCGAGGGCGCCGTCGCGACCGGCGGTGCGACGCGCTCACGTCGAACGCGGGGCGCGGGGGCTGCGCGCTCGACGGGCGTGGCAATCTGGGGTGCGATGGGCGCGGCCGGCATGCTCGTGGCCGCCTGGCGCGTGGCCGGCGGATCGAGCAGCACGGTGTAGTCGCGCACGATGCGGCCCGACGAGCCGTTGGCTTCCAGCAGCAGATCGATGAACGGGTCGTTCAGCGGGCGGTTGCCGTTCAGGCGCACCACGTACTGGCCGCCGGCGCGACGTTGCAGCGTCGCCTTGACGTCGCTGAGTGCCGCGTTGTATGGGACGCCGGCGCTCTTGAAGGCTTCGGCGGTCGCGATATTGATCTTCAGACCCTCCGCCTCATTGGCGGACATTTCGGTCACGTCGATCTCCGCGCGCAACGGCTCGCCCAGCGCCGATTGCACCTTCAGCTGACCCAGCGTGAAGGCGCTGGCGTCGGCGCTGGCGATTCCCAGGGCCACGGCTGCCGCCGCGCCCAAGATGGAAAGGCGCCAGCCGCTCGATGGCAGGGGCAGGTGAACGGCCGAAGGGCTGGCCGCGGGCAACAGATGTCTTGTCATGCTGATAGGGGGCGGCTCAGGCCCAGAATTTGTAAGAGGACGTTAGCATCATCACCGGACACTGACAAGGCACTGCGCCCGTTCTACCCAGTGCGCGCATACTTACGATCACATGAAGCGTTGCCATTTGGCAACGCTTCATGTTTCAAAAGGCGCTGAGCACCCCATATCAGGCTTCGAGCAGGATGCGCAGCATGCGGCGCAGCGGTTCTGCGGCACCCCACAGCAGCTGGTCGCCGATGGTGAACGCGCCGACGTACTCCGGGCCCATTGCCAGCTTGCGGATGCGGCCGACCGGAATGTTCATGGTGCCCGTTACCGCCACCGGCGTCAGGTCCTTCACGGTCGCTTCGCGGGTATTCGGCACGACCTTCGCCCACGGGTTGTCGGCGGCGATCAGCGCTTCGATGTCGGCGACCGGCACATCCTTCTTGAGCTTGAAGGTCAGCGCCTGGCTGTGGCAGCGCATCGCGCCGATGCGCACGCAGAAGCCGTCGACCGGCACGGCGGCGGTGCCGAAGCCCGCGCCCTGGCCCAGGATCTTGTTGGTTTCGGCGCCGGCCTTCCATTCTTCCTTGGACATTCCGTCGCCCAAGTCCTTGTCGATCCAGGGGATCAGCGAGCCGCCCAGCGGTGCGCCGAAGTTCGCCGTTTCAGCAGCGCTCAGGTTCTGCTGCTTGTGCAGCACCTTGCGGTCGATTTCGAGAATGGCCGACTTCGGGTCGTCCAGCAGGGCGCGCACTTCGGTGTTGAGGGTGCCGAACTGCGTCAGCAGCTCACGCATGTGCTGCGCGCCGCCGCCCGAGGCTGCTTGGTAGGTCATGCTGGTCATCCATTCGACCAGGCCTGCCTTGTAGAGGGCGCCCACGCCCATGAGCATGCAGCTCACGGTGCAATTGCCGCCGATCCAGTTCTTGCCGCCGTTGGTGAGCGCGTTCTGGATCACGGGCAGGTTGACGGGGTCCAGCACGATGACCGCGTCGTCCTGCATGCGCAGGGTGGAGGCGGCGTCGATCCAGTGGCCGTTCCAGCCGGCGGCGCGCAACTTGGGGAACACCTCGCTGGTGTAGTCGCCGCCCTGGCAGGTAATGACGATGTCGCACTTCTTCAGTGCGTCGATGTCGTTCGCATCCTTCAGCGCGGTTTCGTTCTTGGCCATCGCCGGGGCCTTGCCGCCGGCGTTGGAGGTCGAGAAGAAGACCGGTTCGATGAGACCGAAGTCGCCTTCGGCCTGCATGCGGTCCATCAGGACCGAGCCGACCATGCCGCGCCAGCCGACGAGGCCGACCAGAGGTTGTTGGGATGCGTTCGCCATTTCAGTTTGCCCTTGTGAAAAAAGAAAAATTTGTCTTTTCTTGCCCCCGACTCGTCGAGCCGGGGAGGGGCGTGACGAAGCGGGCTGCGGTTAGCCGGTAATCGTCTTTTTGGTGATCGCTGCTACGACCGCGTCGCCCATTTCGCGGGTGCCGACGCGCTTCGTGCCTTCCGACCAGATGTCGCCCGTGCGCAGCCCGGAGGCAAGCACGTGCTTCACCGCCGACTCGATTCGGTCGGCAGCCTCGGGTTGGTTGAGTGAGAAGCGGAGCATCATGGCAGCGGACAGGATTGTAGCCAAAGGATTGGCAACCCCTTTGCCGGCAATGTCGGGCGCGCTGCCATGGCTGGGCTCGTACAGGCCCTGGTTGCTCGAATTGAGCGACGCCGAGGGCAGCATGCCGATGGAGCCGGTGAGCATCGCGGCCTCGTCCGAGAGGATGTCGCCGAACATGTTGCCGGTGACCACCACGTCGAATTTCTTGGGCGCCTTCACGAGTTGCATGGCCGCGTTGTCGACCAGCATGTGGTCGAGTTCGACGTCCGGATACTCCTTCGCGATGTCGAGCATCACGTCTTTCCACAGCTGCGAGGTTTCCAGCACGTTGTTCTTGTCCACGCTGGTCACGCGCTTGCTGCGCTTGCGGGCGGCCTCGAAGGCCACGCGGGCGATGCGTTCGATCTCGGGGCGCGAGTAGCGCATCGTGTCGAAAGCCTCTTCGGCGCCCGGGAAGTGCCCGTCCGTCGCGATGCGGCGGCCGCGCGGCTGGCCGAAGTAGATGTCACCGGTCAGCTCGCGAATGATCAGGATGTCGAGGCCCGCGATCAGCTCGGGCTTCAGGCTCGAAGCGTCCACCAGCTCTTCGTAGCAGATCGCCGGACGGAAATTGGCGAACAGCCCGAGGTTCTTGCGCAGCCCCAGGATGGCCTGCTCGGGCCGCAGCGGCCGGTCGAGCTTGTCGTACTTCCAGTCGCCGACAGCGCCGAACAGCACCGCGTCGGATTCCTTGGCGAGCTTGAGCGTCGCTTCGGGCAGCGGATGGCCGTGTGCCTCGTAGGCCGCGCCGCCGACCAGCGCCGATTCCATCTCGAACTTCAGGTCGAGCACCTCGAGCACCTTGACGGCTTCCGCCACGATTTCGGTGCCGATGCCGTCACCCGGGAGAACTGCGATTTTCATTTTTGTCGTGTGTTGAAGAGAGTAAAGAGTGCGCGCTCAGGCGTTGGCGAGCATCGTATGCGCGAGCCACGGCTTCTGCGCCAAGCGCTCGGCTTCGAACGCCTTGATCTTGTCCTTGTGGCGCAGCGTGAGGCCGATGTCGTCCAGCCCGTTGATGAGGCAGTACTTGCGGAACGCCTGCACGTCGAACGCCAGCTCGCCGCCGTCCGGCTTCACCACCACCTGGCGTTCCAGGTCGATGGTCAGCGCGTAGCCCGGAAAGGCCAGCGCCTCGTCGAACAGCTGCGCTACCTGGGCTTCGGGCAGCACGATCGGCAGCAGGCCGTTCTTGAAGCTGTTGTTGAAGAAGATGTCGGCGTAGCTCGGCGCGATGATCGCGCGAAAGCCGTACTGGTCGAGCGCCCACGGCGCATGTTCGCGCGACGAGCCGCAGCCGAAGTTCTTGCGCGCCAGCAGCACCGAGGCGCCCGCGTAGCGCGGCTGGTTCAGCACGAAGTCGGGGTTCGGCTTGCGGCTGGCCGGGTCCTGGCCCGGAAAGCCGGCGTCCAGGTAGCGCCATTCGTCGAACAGGTTCACGCCGAAGCCGGTCTTCTTGATCGACTTGAGGAACTGCTTCGGAATGATTGCGTCGGTGTCGACGTTCTCGCGGTCCATCGGGGCCACGAGGCCCTTGTGCACGGTGAATTTCTGCATGTGAATCTCTTGTGTGTTCAGGCGAACGTACGGACGTCGACGAAGTGGCCGTGCACCGCGGCGGCGGCGGCCATGGCCGGGCTCACGAGATGGGTGCGCCCGCCCGCGCCCTGGCGGCCTTCGAAGTTGCGGTTGCTGGTGGAGGCGCAGCGCTCGCCGGGCTCGAGCCGGTCGGCGTTCATCGCCAGGCACATCGAGCAGCCGGGCTCGCGCCATTCGAAGCCCGCGGCCTTGAAGATCACGTCGAGGCCTTCGCGCTCGGCTTGTTCCTTCACCATGCCCGAGCCGGGCACGACCATCGCGAGCTTCACGTTCTTCGCCACCTTCTGGCCGAGCTTCTTCACCACGGCTGCGGCTTCGCGCATGTCCTCGATGCGGCTGTTGGTGCACGAGCCGATGAACACCTTGTCGATGAAGATGTCGTTCATCGCCTTGTTCGGCTCCAGGCCCATGTAGACCAGCGCGCGCTCGATGGCGCCGCGCTTGCTGGCGTCCTTTTCCTTGTCCGGATCGGGCACGCGGCCGTTGATGTCGACCACCATTTCGGGCGAGGTGCCCCAGGTCACTTGCGGCGGGATCTGCGTGGCGTCGAGCTCGACCACGGCGTCGAATGCAGCGCCCGGGTCGGACTGCAGCGTGCGCCAGTAGGCGGCTGCCTGCTCCCATTCCACGCCGGTGGGCGCGAGCGGGCGGCCCTTGACGTAGCTGATGGTCTTTTCATCGACCGCCACCAGCCCGGCGCGCGCGCCGGCCTCGATGGCCATGTTGCAGACCGTCATGCGGCCTTCCATGCTCAGGTCGCGAATGGCCGAGCCTGCGAACTCGATGGTGTAGCCCGTGCCGCCGGCAGTGCCTATCTTGCCGATGATGGCCAGCACGATGTCTTTCGCCGTGCAGCCCAGGGGCAGCTTGCCCTCGACCTTCACGAGCATGTTCTTCGCCTTCTTGCCCAGCAGCGTCTGCGTGGCCATCACGTGCTCGACCTCGCTGGTGCCGATGCCGTGCGCCAGCGCGCCGAACGCACCGTGCGTGGAGGTGTGCGAGTCGCCGCACACGACAGTCATGCCCGGCAGCGTCGCGCCGCTCTCGGGGCCGATCACGTGCACGATGCCTTGGCGCTTGCTCAGGAACGGAAAGAACGCGGCGGCGCCGAATTCCGCGATGTTGTTGTCCAGCGTGGTGACCTGTTCCTTGCTGGTCGGATCGGCGATGCCCGCATAGCCGCGCTCCCAGCCGGTGGTGGGGGTGTTGTGGTCGGCCGTGGCCACGACCGAGCTGATGCGCCACAGCTTGCGGCCGGCTTCGCGCAGGCCTTCGAAGGCCTGCGGGCTGGTCACTTCGTGCACCAGGTGGCGGTCGATGTAGAGGATCGCGGTGCCGTCTTCCTCGGTGTGGACGACGTGTTCGTCCCAGATCTTGTCGTAGAGCGTGCGTGCCATGTCGGTCTCTTTGTCTTTCGTGGGGAAATGGATTGTCTTGTCTGTGCGGCTTCGAATTCGTTTCAAGCCGCAAGTTGTTCAGCGCCGTCCGCCGCGGCGTGCAGGTGGTTCACCAGCGAGCGCGCCGCCACCGGCAGCGTGGAGAAGTCGCGGGCCACCAGGCGAATTTCGCGCGCGGCCCAGGCGTCATTGAGCGCCACGCTCACGAGGCCGCGGCCGATGCCGTTGCGCATGAGCTCGAAGGCGCGCTGCGGCATCACGCCGATGCCCAGGCCGTTTTCGATCATCCTGCACATGGCGTCCAGGCCGGTGACGTGGATGCGCAGCTTGACGCTGCGGCCCGCGTTCAGTGCGGCCTCGTGCATCGCGACGTAGATCGAGCTGTTGGTGTGCAGGCCGACGTGGTCGAAGGCCAGCGAGTCGATGAAGTCGATCGCGCCCTGCGCGGCCAGCACATGGCCTGTGGGCACGATCAGCGCGAGGCGGTCGTGCCGGTACGACAGGCTCTGCAGCTCGCCCGCGCCGCCGGCCACGTGGCACACGCCGAGGTCGGCCGCGCCCTCCTGCACCGCGCGGATCACCTCGCTGCTGAGGTGCTCTTCCAGGTCGATCTTGATGGCCTCATGCGCCCGTGTGAACACGCCCAGGTCTTCCGGCAGGAACTGCACGATGGCCGAGATGTTCGCGTGCACCCGCACGTGGCCTCGCACGCCGTCCGCGTATTCGCTGAGTTCGCCCTGCATCTTCTCCAGGCTGTAGAGCACCGAGCGTGCATGGTGCAGCAGGCTTTCGCCGGCCGGTGTCAGGTCGACGCCGCGCGCATGGCGGTAGAGCAGGGTGGTGCCCAGCGTGGCCTCGAGGTCCGACAGCCGCTTGCTGATGGCCGACGCCGCGATGAACTCGCGCTCCGCCGCGCGGCCGATGCTGCCCAGCTCGCACACGGCCACGAACAGCTGCAGCGACGTGAGGTCGATGCGGCGGGCAAAGTTGCGTTCGGACGTGCTCATTGGGCTGAATCGGGGCTTGGGCATCGCGTCTGGCGATGAGCTGCCTATTTTCTTACTGTTTTCATGTCATTGCCATCGTGATCTGAGATGGCATTGCTGCCCGCTGGCGAAGAGGGGCCTACCGAACGGGCAATAAAAAAGCTGCCCGGAGGCAGCTTTCTTGGGGTGCGAAAGGTTCGCGAATCGATCAGCGGGCCGAGATCGGCTTCACATCACGCTTGGGCGAGCCTTCGAACAGCTGGCGCGGGCGGCCGATCTTGTACTCGGGGTCGCCGATCATCTCGTTCAGCTGGGCGATCCAGCCGACCGTGCGGGCCAGCGCGAAGATCGCGGTGAACAGCGGCACCGGGATGCCGATGGCGCGCTGCACGATGCCCGAGTAGAAGTCGACGTTCGGGTACAGCTTGCGCGACACGAAGTACTCGTCTTCCAGGGCGATCTTTTCCAGTTCCTTGGCGAGCTTGAACAGCGGGTCTTGTTCCAGGCCCAGCTCGGTCAGCACTTCGTTGCAGGTTTCCTGCATCAGCTTGGCGCGCGGGTCGTAGTTCTTGTACACGCGGTGGCCGAAGCCCATGAGCTTGACGTTCGAGTTCTTGTCCTTGACCTTCTTGATGAACTCGCCGATCTTCTCGACGCCGCCTTCCTTCTGGATGTCGTACAGCATGTTGAGTGCTGCTTCGTTGGCGCCGCCGTGGGCCGGGCCCCAGAGGCAGGCCACGCCGGCCGCGATGGCCGCGAAGGGGTTGGTGCCCGACGAGCCGCACAGGCGCACCGTCGAGGTCGAGGCGTTCTGCTCGTGGTCTGCGTGCAGGATGAAGATGCGGTCGAGTGCGCGCTCGAGCACCGGGTTCACCTTGTACTCTTCGCACGGCGTGGCGAACATCATGTGCAGGAAGTTGCCCGCATAGCTCAGGTCGTTCTTCGGGTACATGTACGGCTGGCCGATCGTGTACTTGTAGGCCATGGCCACGAGCGTGGGCATCTTCGCGATCAGGCGGATCGCGGCGATCTCGCGGTGCTCCGGATTGTTGATGTCCGTGCTGTCGTGATAGAAGGCCGACAGGGCGCCCACGAGGCCGGTCATGATGGCCATCGGGTGGGCATCACGGCGGAAGCCGCGCAGGAAGAACTGCATCTGCTCGTTCACCATGGTGTGGTTCGTCACGACCTTGGTGAAGTTTTCCTTCTTGGCCTGGTCCGGCAGTTCACCGTACAGCAGCAGGTGGCAGGTCTCGAGGAAGTCGCAGTTGGTGGCGAGCTGCTCGATGGGGTAGCCGCGGTACAGCAGCTCGCCCTTGTCGCCGTCGATGTACGTGATGGCCGATTGGCAGGCCGCGGTCGACATGAAGCCCGGGTCGTACGTGAACATGCCGGTCTGTGCGTACAGCTTGCGGATGTCGATCACGTCGGGGCCCACGGTGCCCTTGTAGATCGGCAGGTCGACGCTGTCGCCGCCATTGCTGAACGACAGCGTGGCCTTGGTATCGGATGCTTTCATTTCGGTTTACTTTCAGAGGTGGATTCAGGACGAAGGAGAGATGGCGGGGCGCTGCGCGCCGTCGGTGCGCATCAGCTGCAGCAATGCGACCACCTCGGCCCCGGCCCATTCGGGCTCGGGCTCCTTTCTACGGAGAAGGAGGTCGAGGAGGTCGTTGTCCGACAGGTCCATCAGTGTCTCCATCGCTCCCGCCTGACCGTTGGTCATGTGGGATTCGTGCCGCTCGAAGAAGCGGGCGATGAACAGGTCGTTCTCGAGCAGTCCGCGCCGGCAGCGCCATTTCAGCTTGCTCAGCGCACGTTCGCTGAGCGGCTGGTCGGAGTCGGCGGCGGTTTGCATGGTGGCGTCTCTAGGCAATGAGTCAGGGCTTAGATGGCGCGGCGCACCATCAATTCCTTGATCTTGCCGATGGCCTTGGTCGGATTCAGGTTCTTCGGGCACACGTCCACGCAGTTCATGATCGTGTGGCACCGGAACAGGCGGTACGGGTCTTCCAGGTTGTCCAGGCGCTCGGCGGTGGCTTCGTCGCGGCTGTCGGCGATGAAGCGGTAGGCCTGCAGCAGGCCGGCCGGGCCCACGAACTTGTCGGGGTTCCACCAGAAGCTCGGGCAGCTCGTGGAGCAGCTCGCGCACAGGATGCATTCGTACAGGCCGTCGAGCTCTTCGCGCTCTTCGGGCGACTGCAGGCGCTCCTTCTCGGGCGGCACGCTGTCGTTCTGCAGGTACGGCTTGATCGAGTTGTACTGCTTGAAGAACTGCGTCATGTCCACGATCAGGTCGCGAATGACGGGCAGGCCCGGCAGCGGCTTGAGCACCACGGTCCCCTTGAGCGTGTTCATGTTGGTCAGGCAGGCCAGACCGTTCTTGCCGTTGATGTTCATCGCGTCGGAACCGCAGACGCCTTCACGGCACGAGCGGCGGAACGACAGCGTCGGGTCCTGCGCCTTGAGCTTCATGAGCGCGTCGAGCAGCATGCGTTCGTGGCCGTCGAGTTCGACCTCGATGGTCTGCATGTAAGGCTTGGCGTCCTTGTCCGGGTCGTAGCGGTAGATCTGGAATGTGCGCTTCATCGTGGTGACCTTGTGATGCTTTTACTTGGCTGACAGTGAGCCGTGGCTTAGAACGTGCGGACCTTCGGGGGAATCGAGGCCACGGTGAGTGGCTGCAGCTTGACCGGCTTGTACGAGAGGCGGTTGTCCTGGCTGTACCAGAGCGTGTGCTTCATCCAGTTGGCGTCGTCGCGGCCCAGCGGTGCGACCGGATCGTCCGAGGGACGCTCGTAGTCTTCCACCGTGTGGGCGCCGCGGCACTCCTTGCGGGCGGCCGCCGAGACCATGGTGGCCTGCGCCACTTCGATCAGGTTGTCGACTTCCAGTGCTTCGATGCGGGCGGTGTTGAACACCTTGGACTTGTCCTTCAGGCCGATCGCCTTGACGCGCTCGCGCACGGCGGCGATCTTGACCACGCCTTCGTCCATCGAGGACTGCTTGCGGAACACGGCGGCGTGCTGCTGCATGACGGCGCGGATCTCGCCCGCCACGTCCTGCGCGTACTCGCCGCCGGTGCTGTCTTCGAGTTCGTTCAGGCGTTGCAGCGTGCGGTCGGCGGCGTTGGCCGGCAGCGCCTTGTGCTCCTTGAGCTTGTCGTTGAACTGGACGATGTGGTTGCCCGCCGCGCGGCCGAACACCAGCAGGTCGAGCAGCGAGTTGGTGCCCAGGCGGTTGGCGCCGTGCACGCTCACGCAGGAGCATTCGCCCACGGCGTAGAGGCCGTTCACCACGGCGCTGTTGTCTTCACCCTTCTGGATGACGACCTGGCCGTTGATGTTGGTCGGAATGCCGCCCATCTGGTAGTGAATGGTGGGCACCACCGGGATCGGTTCCTTGGTGACGTCGACGTTGGCGAAGTTGATGCCGATCTCGTAGACCGAGGGCAGCCGCTTGTGGATCGTGTCGGCGCCGAGGTGGTCCAGCTTCATGTGGATGTAGTCCTTGTTGGGACCGCAGCCGCGACCTTCCTTGATTTCCTGGTCCATCGAGCGCGACACGAAGTCGCGTGGCGCCAGGTCCTTCAGGGTGGGGGCGTAGCGCTCCATGAAGCGTTCGCCGTTGCTGTTCAGCAGGATCGCGCCTTCGCCGCGGCAGCCTTCGGTCAGCAGCACGCCCGCGCCGGCCACGCCGGTCGGGTGGAACTGCCAGAACTCCATGTCCTGCAGCGGAATGCCCGAGCGGGCCGCCATGCCCAGGCCGTCGCCGGTGTTGATGAAGGCATTGGTGGACGCGCCGAAGATGCGGCCTGCGCCGCCGGTGGCCAGCAGCACGGTCTTGGCCTGCAGGATGTGCAGGTCGCCGGTTTCCATTTCGAGCGCAGTCACGCCCACCACGTCGCCTTCGTCGTCGCGGATGAGGTCGAGCGCCATCCATTCGACGAAGAACTGCGTGCGGGCTTCGACGTTCTTCTGGTAGAGCGTGTGCAGCATCGCGTGGCCGGTGCGGTCGGCCGCAGCGCAGGCGCGTTGCACGGGCTTCTCGCCGTAGTTGGCCGTGTGGCCGCCGAACGGACGCTGGTAGATGGTGCCGTCGGGGTTGCGGTCGAACGGCATGCCGAAGTGTTCGAGCTCGTACACGACCTTCGGGGCTTCACGGCACATGAACTCGATCGCGTCCTGGTCGCCGAGCCAGTCGGAACCCTTGATCGTGTCGTAGAAGTGGTAGTGCCAGTTGTCCTCGCTCATGTTGCCCAGCGATGCGCCCACGCCGCCTTGCGCAGCGACGGTGTGCGAACGGGTGGGGAACACCTTGGAGAGCACGGCCACGTTGAGGCCGGCGCGTGCGAGCTGCAGCGAGGCGCGCATGCCGGAGCCGCCGGCACCGACGATCACGACGTCGAACTTGCGCTTGGTGATTTGTTCTTTTGTATAGGTCATGGTGGGGATGTCAGGTCAGATCTTCCAGAGCACTTGAATGGCCCAACCCGCACAACCGACCAGCCAGACGATCGTGAAGATTTGCAGCACGAGACGGATGCCGAC
>NNBU01000370.1_pt1 | contig 13219 bp, 15 predicted proteins | sample 1173781 | NCBI WGS metagenome assembly NNBU01 (sample SAMN07173937, study PRJNA388173) | plant metagenome | biome: Plant school; feature: Soil; material: Symbiotic tissue of Blasia pusilla L.; isolation source: symbiotic tissue sample KVJ2 | host: Blasia pusilla | place: Norway: Troms, Kvaloya...
CTGAGATTTGTATCAGAGACAGCCTACAAGCAGATCGATTACATCGAAGACGGTGCATTCGGTGCTGACAATGCTCCTGGCGGCGGTGACGACCAGGTTGCACCGCCTTACATTGATGCGATCACTGGCAGCACTTGGTCGCAGTCGATCCTCGGCCACTCGATTGTTTACAACACGGTAGACGATCGCCAGAACCCGCATGAGGGCATCTATGCCAGCTTCACGCATGAATATGCGGGTCTCGGCGGCGATTCCGATTTCTACAAGGCCTATGCCCGCGCCAAGATCTTCTACACGCTTTCGGATGAACTCGATGTTGTCGGTTCGCTCTCTGGCTCGGCCGGTCATGTCGTTGCTCTCGGCGACAACCTGAACGTCTTCGATCAGTTCAAGATCGGCGGCAAGGAAATCCGTGGCTTCGCCAACAGCGGTATCGGCCCGCGTATGGGTGATGATGCCATCGGCGGTACGACCTACTTTACCGCTTCGGCAGAAGCCACGTTCCCGCTGCCTGTCGTTCCGCAGGATCTCGGGTTCCGCGGTGCCGTGTTCGCCGATGCTGGCACGCTGTTCGGCAGCAAGCTGCAGAACGATACTGGCGCCGATGGCACCGATATGTCGATCCGCGCATCGGTCGGTGCCGGTGTTCTGTGGAATTCGCCTTTCGGCGCCCTTCGCTTCGACTATGCTGTTCCGGTCGCCAAGGAAGACTTCGACGATACGCAGGAATTCCGGTTCAGCATGGCGAACCAGTTCTAAGGCGAGCGGTCCAGAACTGCTGACAGGTTGACGTTCTGGAGCGTTTTCTGATGGAGCATAACCACTTCTTTCCGCCCCATGCCGGGGTGGCCCTGGCTGCGCTTGCAGCCCATACGGGGGCGGAATTGACGGATGCCACCAAGGGCGAGACGATCATTCGATCGGTCTCGCCCGTGGCCCGCGCCAAGCAGGGCGATGTCTGCTATATTCTCTCGCGCCGCAACCGCGATGACCTTCTCACCTGCAGTGCATCGGCTATTTTTTGCGAGAAAGCGCTGGTTTCGCTCGTCCCTGAGCATATTCCGGTGCTTGTCGTGAAGAGTGCCCAGACGGCCTTTGCCGTCGCCGGTGCGTTTCTGCACCCGCAGGGCCTGCGCCCTGTCCGCATGCTGAGCGAACCTGCTCTCGTGTCTTCTGCCGCGCATGTCGACCCGACGGCACGGCTCGAAGATGGCGTCGAAGTCGAAGCCTTGGCTGTGATCGGTGCGGGTGCCGAGATCGGCAGCGGCACGCGCATCGGCCCGGGTGCGGTCATCGGACCAGGCGTTCGCATCGGTCGCGACTGCACGATCGCAGCGGGTGCCACCATCCAGGTCGCGCTGGTCGGCAACAATGTCATTATCCACAACGGTGCACGCATCGGGCAGGATGGCTTCGGTTATGCGCCGGGTCCGCGCGGTATGCTGAAGATTGTCCAGGTTGGGCGGGTCATCATTCAGGATCACGTCGAAATTGGCGCCAACACCACGATCGACCGCGGCACCATGGACGATACGGTGATCGGCGAGGGCACAAAGATCGACAATCTGGTCCAGATTGGCCACAACGTCCGCATCGGCCGCCATTGCGGCATCGTCGCGCAAGTCGGTATCGCGGGGAGTACCGTTATCGGCGACGGCGTGATGATCGGTGGGGCCGCCGGCGTCAATGGCCATATCAGGATTGGGGACGGTGTTCAGATTGCCGCCATGAGCGGCGTTCTGGCCGACGTGCCTCCGGGCGAGAAATACGGTGGGATCCCGGCCCGCCCGCTGAAGGATTATCTGCGCGAGGTGGCCGAGACATTGAGCCGCTATGACAGCCGCGCCAAGGACAAAGGAGCCAGCAATGACTGACGCCGCGAAGACCGAATTGGGATCGGCTGATATCCTTGAGATCATGAAGCTGTTGCCGCATCGCTATCCGTTTCTGCTGGTCGACAAGATCATCGAGATTGACGGGGACGATTCCGCCATCGGCATCAAAAATGTGACTGCCAACGAGCCGCATTTCACCGGTCACTTTCCCGATTCCCCGATCATGCCGGGCGTTCTTCTGATCGAGGGCATGGCCCAGACAGCCGGCGCGATCTGTGCACGCAAGCAGGGGGAAGGCGGCAACCTCGTCTACTTCATGACCATCGACAATGCCCGTTTCCGCAAGCCGGTTGTTCCGGGCGACCGTGTCGAGTTCCATGTGGTCAAGCAGAAGCAGCGCGGCAATATCTGGAAATTCCACTGTGACGCCAAGGTTGATGGGCAACTGGCTGCGGAAGCCGATATCGGTGCGATGATCATGCGCAAGGACGCAAAATGAGCACGATTGCCGCCACTGCCGTGATCCATCCGATGGCGGTCGTCGAAACCGGCGCCGTGATCGGCGAGAACGTGCGGATCGGCCCCTTCTGCCATGTCGGTCCGCGTGTGACCTTGAAAGACGGCGTGGAACTCATCTCCAACGCCGTCGTCAGCGGCTTGACCGAGATTGGTGCCAATAGCCGCATTTTTCCCATGGCGGTGATCGGCGGCGTTTCGCAGAGCCTGCATGAGGCCGGCGACGACTCGCGCCTTGTCGTGGGTGCCAATTGCACCATGCGCGAAGGCGTGACGATGAATTCGGGCACGGTCGGCGGCGGCGGCATAACCCGCGTCGGTGACAATTGCCTGTTCCTCGCCAATTCTCACGTTGCGCATGACTGCATCCTCGGCAGCAACATCATTCTATCGAACAATGTGATGCTGGCCGGCCACGTGCGCGTCGAGGATTATGTGATCCTGAGCGGCGGCTGCGCAGTGCACCAGTTTACCCGCATAGGCCGCAACGCCTTCATCGGTGGCCTCTCGGCGGTCAGCTACGACGTCATTCCCTACGGTATGCTGAACGGCAATCCCGGCATCCTCGGCGGGTTGAACGTCGTCGGCATGACCCGCGCCGGCATAGAGCGTGCAGTCATTCATCAGGTCCGCCGCGCGTTCAAGCAGATCTTCGAAGGCGAAGGGTCTGCCCGTGCCAATGCCGCCGCGATCCGGGAAGAATACCTCGATTGCCCGCAGGTGATCGAAATCCTCGATTTCATCGCCGCCGAAAGCGACCGGGCGCTGTCCTCGCCCCATCGCGGCAAGAATTGACGCCATGACGGTCGCCAGCGCACCCAACGGCCTGGCATCGAAAGGTCGCCTTGCCATCATTGCAGGGAGTGGCAAGCTGCCGCTGTTTCTCGCCGAAGCCGCACGCGCGGCCGGTGAAGATCCCTTCATCCTGCGCCTGAAAAACGAAGCCGATGCGGACTGGCAGGGTTATGAGACGGCGGTGATCGGCGTCGGCGACATGGCAGGCCTGTCGTCCCTGTTCGAGAAACACCGGATCGGCCGCGTCGTCATGTCCGGTGCGGTCAAGAAGCGGCCGGCCTTCGGGGAGATCCACGTCAATCTCCGGTCCATCCTGAAATTGCCGATGGCGTTGAAGACCCTGCTCGCCGGTGGCGATGACGCGGTGTTGCGGATGGTGATCTCGCTGATCGAGGCGCAAGGCTGCGAAGTGCTCGGCGCCCATGAGATCCTACCCGGCCTCTTGGCAACCATCGGTCCACTCGGCAAGGTAACGCCATCCGCGGATGATCTGAGAGACATTGGACGTGCGGCCGATGCGGCCGAAACACTGGGCCGTCTCGACGTGGGGCAGGGCGCCGTCAGCGTCGGTGGTCGTATCGTCGCGCTGGAGGGTGTCGAGGGCACGGATGCCATGCTGGCCCGTGTCGCCGGCCTCCGTGCCGAAGGCCGGATATCGCAGCGCCGAAAGGGCGTCATCGTCAAGCTCTGCAAGCCACAGCAGGACCTGCGCGCCGATTTGCCGACGATCGGGATTTCGACGGTGGAAAATGCCAAGGCTGCGGGCCTCGCCGGCATTGCGGTGGAAGCGGGACGGGCCCTGGTGGTCGAGCGGGAGGCGATGATTGCTGCCGCCGATCAGGCCGGGCTCTTCGTCGTCGGCATCGACCGTGCGGGAAAGGACAAGTCTCCATGAGCGAGAAGCTTCTGAAGATTGCCGTCATCGCTGGCGAAGTCTCCGGCGATCTGCTGGGCGCCGATCTGATCGCGGCCTTGAAGCAGCGCCATGCCGGTCCGATCGAGCTCCTCGGCGTCGGCGGTGACGCGCTGCAAGCACAGGGCCTGCAATCGCTCTTCGACTTCTCCGAACTGTCGATCATGGGCATCACCCAGGTGCTGTCGAAACTGCCGCGCCTGATCCGACTGATCTCGCTGACCGCAGAGGCCATCATTGCCGCAAGGCCCGATTTGCTTTTGATCGTCGACAGCCCCGATTTCACGCATCGGGTGGCGAAGAAGGTGCGCAAACGCCTGCCGGACCTGCCAGTGGTCAACTATGTCTGCCCGAGTGTCTGGGCCTGGAAGGAATACCGGGCCAAGGCCATGCTCTCTTATGTCGACGAGGTTCTGGCCGTGCTGCCCTTCGAGCCCGAGGTGATGGAGCGACTGGGCGGCCCGAAGACCCATTTCATCGGGCACCGGCTGGCAAGCCATCCCGACATCCTGCGTATCCGGTCCGCGCGCAAGGCGCGTGTACCGAAAGGGCAGGGCGAGAAGCGCACGATCCTGCTTCTCCCGGGTTCGCGGGGGGCGGAAATCTCCGTGCTTCTGCCGGTCTTCGGAAAGGCGATGGACGAATTCGTCGCTCGCAATGGCGAGACACGCTTCATCCTGCCGACAGTCGCCCGCCAGGAGGCCCGTGTCCGCGAGATCACGGCATCCTGGGCGATACGTCCAGAAATTTTGTTGGGCGACACGGCCAAGTGGCAGGCCTTTGAAGAGGCGGATGCCGCGATCGCCGCATCCGGCACTGTGATCCTCGAACTGGCATTGGCGCATGTCCCAGTCGTCTCCACCTACAAGGGTGATTGGATCATCCGGATACTGGCCAACAGGATCAAGGTCTGGACCGGGGCGCTGCCAAATCTCATCGCCGACTACGCCATCGTTCCGGAATATTTCAACGACGTGCTGCGCCCGGCGAGCCTCGTGCGCTGGGCGGAGCGCCTGTCGGCCGACACGCCTCAGCGCTCGACGATGCTTGCCGGTTATAACGACGTCTGGGCCAGACTGCAGACCGATCTGCCCTCGGGCGAGATCGGTGCAGAGCTCGTCTTGTCGCTGCTGCGACGTCGCGACCGGCTTTGACGTTCAAGCCCAGCGCGCGAAAGGATCGGGCAGGTTCTCCCAAGCCGTTGGCGTAAAACGTGCTGCGGGCACGAGGCAGGCATCCAGCTTTTCGGTGATCTGCTGCTGGTCCATTGGATCGGCGCCAATGAACACAATCTCCTGCCGCCTGTCGCCCCATTCCAGGTCGAGATAAGGTACGATGGCCTTAAGGAGGCCTGGATCATCCGGCCAGCGCGTTTGCGGCACGGATGCCCACCACCGACCCATGCGGTTCGTGCGCACGAGCGGCCCGGCCTGGCTGAGTTCACCGACGTGATGCGGTCGCGTGGCCAGCCAGAAGAAGCCTTTGGCCCGGATCACGCCCGGCCAGGTCCGGTCGAGAAAGGCGCGAAAGCGTGTCGGATCGAAGGGCGCGCGGGCGCGGTAGACGAAGGAGCGGATGCCGTATTCCTCCGTCTCCGGCACGTGGTCGCGAAAGCCGCAGTTCCTGGAACCAAAGCGGATGCGTTGCGGCCTTGGCAAGGTCGAACAACCCGGTCCCGAGGATATCGCGCACGTCGACCTTTGCGAATTCCGTCTCGATCACACGGGCCTTCGCATTCAGGCCGCCGATGATCTTGCGGGCTGCGTCGAGCTGCGACGCTGTCGCGGTGCCCACCTTGTTGAGAATGATAACGTCGGCGAATTCGATCTGCTCGACCAGCAGATCGACGAGCGTGCGGTTGTCGTTTTCGCCCGCCGTTTCACCGCGATCCGAGAGAAAGTCGCTTGAGGAGTAGTCGCCGAGCAGGTTTGCCGCATCCACAACGGTCACCATGGTGTCGAGTTGCGCCAGATCCGAAAGGCTGCGCCCGTCCTCATCGCGAAAATCGAACGTCGTTGCGATCGGCAGCGGCTCGGCAATCCCGGTCGCCTCGATCAGCAGGTGGTCGAAACGCCCCTGTTCAGCGAGACCACGCACTTCGTTCAGGAGATCGTCGCGCAGCGTGCAACAGATGCAGCCATTGCTCATTTCCACAAGCTGTTCCTGCGTCCGCGACAGGGCGGCCTCGCCGCCGCGCACCAGTGCCGCGTCGATATTCACCTCGCTCATGTCGTTGACGATCACGGCAACGCGCAGCCCGGCGCGATTGGCCAGCACATGGTTGAGCAGGGTGGTCTTTCCGGCGCCGAGAAAGCCGGACAGGACGGTGACGGGAAGCTTTTTCACTGGGCTCTCCATTTAATGTAATAACATAACGAACATCGCGACAAAAAAAGGCGAGGCCGAAACCCCGCCTTCTCGTCCGGGGGAGGAGGGGTTATCGCGAAAGGCAATCCACGATCGAGGTTGAAAGGTTGCGCATCAATTGGCCGTAGAGCTCAGGCCCTTCGGTGAGCGCGCCGCCTTCCGGGTCCAGGGTCCCAGACTTGGCATTCGTGCCCTCGATGACCACGTTGATCAGCTTCGGTTCGAACTGCGGTTCGGCAAAGACGCAAGATGCACCCAGTTCGGCGATCTTGGCATGGATCTCAGACAGGCGCTCGGCACCCGGCATGGTTTCCGGGCTGACGGTGACGGAGCCGGCGACGCGGACCTTGTAGCGCTTCTCGAAATACTGGTAGGCGTCATGGAAAACGACAAACGGCTTGTCGGCAACCGGTGCGACCTGGGCCGCAATCTCCTTGTCGAGCGCGTCGAGATCGGCATTGAGCGTAGCGGCATTCGCCTCATAGGTCGCCTTGTTGGCGGGGTCGGCTTCGATCAGGGCAGCGGCGATGGACGACGCCATGGCCTTGGCATTGGTCGGATCGAGCCAGAGATGCATGTCGGTGCCGCCATGCTCGTGGTCATGCTCTTCTTCGCCGGCTGCCGTGTGATCGTGTTCTTCAGCATCATGATCGTGACCTGCATCCGCATGGGCTTCGGCCCCATCGGCGTGGTGGTCATGGTGCTCTTCTTCGGCATGATCTCCGTCTGCATGGTCGCTGTGGTCATGTGCTTCAAACGCCCCGCCTTCACGGAAGGGCAGCTTGTTGAGACCGGGGGCATCTTCGAGTTCCACCACCTTGGCTTTGCCGGCAAGAGCCTCAAGCGGCTTTTCCAGGAAGGCTTCCAGGCCCGGACCGACCCAGAACACAAGGTCCGCATTCTCAAGCGCGCGCGCGTTGGACGGCTTGAGCGTATAGGTATGCGGGGAGGCGGCCCCCGCGACAACCAGGGACGGTTCGCCGACACCCTTCATGATCGAGGCAACCAGAGAGTGGATCGGTTTGATCGACACGACCACCTGCGGCTCGGCCATGGCAATCGCAGGCGAGAAAAGCAGGGCGGCGACCGAGGCGGTCAATCCGAGGCGGGCAGGGATCATGGGACGGTCCTTCATGGTGGTTATGTAATACTATTACATCAATTGCGTAATGCTATAACGTGTGGCATAGGTGTCTGCAACAAGAAATATCCGAGACGTGTATGGCAGCCTTGAAAACATGGGATGCGGATTCGCTGGTATCGCTGGCCGGCGCCGGGGTCTATCGCAACGGACGCTGGCTGGTGCGCGGTGTCGACTTTTCCGTCCGTCCCGGCGAAATCGTCACCCTGATCGGGCCGAACGGCTCGGGCAAATCGACAAGCGCCAAGATGGCGACCGGCATCCTGCGCCCGGACGAAGGGCGTGTTACGCGCAAGCCCGGCCTTAAGATTGGCTATGTGCCGCAGCGGCTGGCCGTCGACTGGACCATGCCGCTCACCGTCCGGCGTCTGATGACGCTGACGGCGCCACTCGGTGCCGACGAAATCGACCGCGCTCTTGATGCTGTCGGCATCCGCCATCTCGCCGGCGCGGAAGTGCAGCACCTGTCGGGCGGTGAATTCCAGCGCGCGCTGCTCGCCCGTGCCATGGCCCGCAAGCCTGATATCCTCGTGCTCGACGAACCGGTGCAGGGTGTCGATTTCTCCGGTGAGATCGCCCTCTACGACCTGATCACCTCGATCCGCAATGCGACCGGCTGCGGCATCCTGCTGATTTCCCATGACCTGCATATCGTCATGGCGGAGACGGACACGGTGATCTGCCTCAACGGCCATGTCTGCTGCCGCGGCACACCGGCCGCCGTCAGCAGCAGCCCCGAATATATGCGTCTCTTCGGCGACAAGGCGAGCCGCACACTGGCCGTCTACAGCCACGATCACGATCACACCCATCTGCCCGATGGTCGCGTCCAGCATGTCGACGGCACCATCACGGATCACTGCCATCCGGGTGACGGACACCATCATGCGCCCCATGCGGCCCATGACCATCACGGCCATGAGCATGACCACCACGACGCGCACGGAGAAGTACACGCCGTGGATCCTGTCGCGGACAAGGCGAGGGAGCATGACCATGCTCGATGACTTCTTCGTCCGCGCCATGCTGGCCGGCATCGGTCTGGCGCTCACCACCGGTCCGCTCGGCTGCTTCGTCATCTGGCGGCGCATGGCCTATTTCGGTGACACCATGGCGCATTCGGCCCTGCTTGGCGTCGCCTTGTCGCTGTTCTTCTCGCTCAACCTCATGGTCAGCGTCTTTGTCGTCGCGGCACTCGTCTCGCTCATCCTGATCGTGCTGCAGAAGCGTCAGGGCCTGTCGGCCGATGCGCTCCTCGGCATTTTGAGCCACGCAACACTTGCCATCGGCCTTGTCATGGTCGCCTTCATGTCCTGGGTGCGCTTCGACCTCATTGCCTTTCTCTTTGGTGATATCCTCGCGGTCACGCCATCGGATGTCGCGATCGTCTGGGGCGGTGGCGCGGTCGTCGTTGGCTTGATCGTCTATCTCTGGCGCCCGCTTCTTGCCGGCACCGTCAACGCCGAACTGGCTGAAGCCGAGGGCATGAATCCCGAGCGTGCCCGCATTATTTTCATGCTGCTGATGGCGTTGGTCATTGCGATCGCCATGAAGATCGTTGGCATCATGTTGATCACATCGCTTTTGATCATCCCGGCTGCCGCCGCCCGCCGCTTCGCCGCCTCGCCGGAAGCGATGGCGATGGTCGCGTCGCTGCTCGGCGCTGTTGCCGTGGTCATCGGCCTGTTCGGCTCGCTCACCTACGACACCCCATCCGGCCCCTCGATCGTGGTGGCCGCCCTTCTGCTCTTCCTGATCAGCCTGTTGCCGCGTCCGCGCCTGACCACGGCTGACGACCGCCCGCGAGGTTGACCATGACGAAGTCCGATCTGACGAAAAACCAATCGCTTGTTTTCGACAGCCTCGTTGAGGCCGACGGCCCGCTCTCGGCCTATACCCTGCTCGACAGGCTCCGGGATCATGGTTTTCGCGCGCCACTGCAGGTCTATCGTGCGCTCGACAAGCTGGTGGAATTCGGCATGGTGCATCGACTGGAGAGCCTGAATTCCTTCGTCGCCTGTGCTCATCCCCATGAGGGCTGCGCGAGTCATGGCACGGTTGCCTTCATGATCTGCCATAAATGCAGCCAGGTGACGGAGTTTCACGACCACGACGTCGATCACCACCTGAATGCGATCACCGCCAAGAAGCACTTCAAGGCGGAGAAGACGACCATCGAGATCCGCGGCCTGTGTGAGGCCTGTGCGGCCTGACGATCAAAGAGGCTTCAGGTCGCGGGCAAAGCGCTGCCAGTTGCGCACATAGTTCTCCGCCGAGGCCCTGAGCCGTGCAATGGCCGTTTCGTCGAGCGCGCGCACCACCCTTGCCGGTGCGCCGACGATCAGTGAATTGTCCGGAAAGACCTTGCCCTCGCTCACCAGCGCATTGGCGCCGACGAGGCAGTTGTTGCCGATCACTGCGCCATTCAGCACTGTGGCACCCATGCCGATCAGGGAATTGTCGCCGATCGTGCAGCCGTGAATGATGGCATTGTGGCCGATGGTGCAGCCGTCGCCGATGCTGGTCGGAAATCCGAGGTCGGTGTGGATCATCACGCCATCCTGGATATTCGTGCCCGTGCCGATCGTGATGGGATCGTTGTCGCCGCGCAAGACCGCATTGAACCAGATGCCGACATCAAGCCCGATCCGCACGTCACCGATCACCTGGGCTCCAGGGGCAATCCAGTGCCGGTCAGGAGATGGCAGATGCGGGCTCTTCTCGCCAAGTGCATAGATTGGCATTGCCCGCCCCGCCGTCAGCGTAGCCGCAGGATGATTGGAAAGCGCCCTGCCTGGGGCGACACATGCAGATGAATATTGGCTTCCGGCTGGGAATAGCGCCAGGCGCGTGCGCCGTGTGACAGCAGCAGTCCGATCAAGTCCTTAGTCTTCGAGCGTTTTTCCCGGTTGCCGATATCGGCAAGCCGGAACGCCGCCTCGTGCAGCGGATGCAGGACATGGGCCGCAGCAAGCCGTCCGCCATTGTCCTGGTCGTCGGCCTGGTCGATCCGGAAGTCTTTTGAAGCCATTGTGCGATCCTCGTACAAAAATACAAATCGAGGTTTGGTCTGCGTGATTACTGGGCGGCAGCCCAGCAACCGATACCCTTGCGTTTCAGCTGCTTGCAGGCGTTGACGGCGTCCTTCTGCGCGTCGAAGCCGCCGAACCGCGCGCGGTAGATCGGCTGCGCGCCGGCATTGTAGGCGACCGTGAAGGGGGTAGCGGAACGCAATACCTGTCCGCCTTTCTCCTGCGCATTGCGCAGAAGATCCATGGCCAGCGCCTTGTCAGGCGACGTGCCGATCTGGATGATCCAGCCGGAGACCGGCTTGGTGGATGCCGTCGTCACCGCATCGATATCCGGCGGTGTGGCGGACGCGGCAGCAACAGACTGCGTGGTCTCTGCCGGCTCAACCATAGCGCCGCTGTTGGGCATATATGCCGGCGCCGGCTGGGGGACGGGCACGCTGCCGGTCGCTCTCGGGGCGACGGGCTGGACGGCGCTGAGAACGGCGGTCGCAGCATTGCCGGCGGGCGCTGCCACATAGGCCGATGCGGAGGCTTGCGCCGCGCCGGCATAACGCGGATCCGGCATCGGTCCCGTCTGCGGAAGCTTCGGATGGCCATCGTCGAGCGACGCGCTCTCCTGGGGAGCGGCAGCAGCAACCGGCGTTTTGACCTTTGCTACGAGATCGCCTGAAGAGCGACCGGTCGAGGCTTCGGGCAGGTAACGCTTCACAAGCGCGGTCATCTGCGCATTGCGGCGGGCACCGGAGGATGCGCCGAGTATGACGGCGACGATCGAGCGGCCATCGGCCTGGGCGGAGGTGGCAAGATTATAGCCTGCAGCGCCGGTATAGCCGGTCTTGATGCCGTCAACACCGCGCACTGCGCCGAGCAGGCGATTGTGGTTGCCGATCGTCTGCTTGCCGAAGGAGAAGCTGCGGGTGGAAAAGTAGCCGTAGTATTGCGGGAAGTGCTGACGCAGCGCGATGCCGAGGCGAGCCTGATCGCGAGCCGTGGTCATCTGCGCGGTATTGGGCAGGCCATTGGCATTGCGATAGGTCGTCTTGGTCATGCCGAGGCTGCGCGCCTTCGCCGTCATGATCTGGGCAAAACGCTGCTCGGAGCCGCCGAGATATTCGCCGAGCGCCGTTGCGACGTCATTTGCCGAGCGAGTCACGAGCGCCAGGATTGCCTGCTCGACGGTGATGCTTTTGCCGGCGCCAACGCCGAGTTTCGAAGGCGGCTCCTTTGCGGCGTTTTTCGAGATCGGAACCTTGCTGTTGAGCGAGATGCGGCCCGATTCAAGCGCTTCGAAGGTGAGGTAGAGTGTCATCATCTTCGTCAGTGATGCGGGATAGCGCAGACTGTCGGCATCCTCGCTATACAGGACCTTGCCCGTCTTGGCATCGATGACCACGCCAGCATATTTGGCGGCATTCGCACCAGACGTCGTCGCCAGCGTGGCGAACAGGACCGCGATAAGGGCGATCACGACTCGACGGATTGGAGCGGCGAAGGTGAGGCTTCCCAAAACTTTATGCACCACGATACTCTTTGAACTGTTCATTTCAAACCGGGCGCTCTCCCCCGGTCGCGACCATTGGGATGCGACTTTAGGGTGCGGGCGTTACCAAGAGGTTTATGATGAATGCTTTGTTGACTGGGTCGCTGGCTTTTTAGCCGTGGCTCCCGGGTGCAGCGTCTCGGAGCGCTGCTCGACATAGGCGCGAACGGCTTCGTCGATCTGTTTCCAGTCGGGGAGCATTTTGCTCGAGAACCGATAGAGCACCGAGAGATCCTCACCGACATGAATGTCGCGCTGGCAGTCGCTGCTGCTCGCGAGTTTGTCCGCCGTCGGAATGAGGCAGCGGATCGCGTAGGGCTTGCCCTCGGGGGTGTCGCTCGTCAGCAGGACCTCACCCTCGAAGCCAGTGCCGGGCTTGAAGTGATGCAGTTGAAGCCCGGCGGGGCCAGCTTCCGTTTGCCCGGTGAGCAGGTGCTGGTAGATCGGCTCCACGCGCCCCGACATGTCGCGGGACATGGTGCTTTGCGAGATTTGCAGGAAGAGGAGGGACTGCGCCCGCCCGACATCGTCGAAGTCGAGACGCCGGGCGCGGCTATATCCCTCCATTGATGGCCAGTGCAGCTGCAGGTCAACCCTCTCGGCTGAGCCGTCGCGCCGCTGCGGCTCGAATCGGATTGTATTGGCCGTTAGGTGAGTAAGGTCGCGGCCGATGGTAATGTCATAGACATCAAGGCTGTCGCTGTGTCCCGCCAAGGCGAGCTGGGCGCCGTAGAGCCGACCATAGACGTTGATTGCCAGCGATGCGAGGGCAAGGAGGGTAATCACAACGACTGAGGTCAGCAGAAAGCCTGACGAGAGAAGCGGCGTCTCGTCGGCTGGGCCGAATCCTGTCGTTCCGTCCTGCATCTGCGCCGCTCCCGCCCGTGCTGCGCAAGGGGGCAGCAACCGTCATCTGACGGGAAACATTCCAATTTTATGGTTAAGGCTCCGTTAAAGGAGCGCTGCGGCCAAAAAAGAGCCGGTCCCGGTTGGACGGGACCGGCTCAGATGGCTCCGGTCGGGGGACGGGTATGCGGGGGGACGGACCGGGCCAGAAATCGTGACGAGGGCAGTCAGAGC
>NNBU01000818.1_pt1 | contig 13181 bp, 12 predicted proteins | sample 1173781 | NCBI WGS metagenome assembly NNBU01 (sample SAMN07173937, study PRJNA388173) | plant metagenome | biome: Plant school; feature: Soil; material: Symbiotic tissue of Blasia pusilla L.; isolation source: symbiotic tissue sample KVJ2 | host: Blasia pusilla | place: Norway: Troms, Kvaloya...
TCGCTCCACACTGCATAGGCCAGCGAAGGGAGCAGGAAGGCGAACAGCACGCGGGTCACCAAAAAGATCAACTGTGTGCGCTTTGAGGATAGCCCGCACTGGTCAATGAGGTTTCGGTCCTCGTCCGCGACCAGCGCACGGCCGAATCTGGAGTTGAGCCAGTGAAAAGGGAGCTCGACATCCGATCTCGTCGACGCTGGCTCGTCGGCAGCGACGTTGGGTGTCGTCATCGACACGGCCTGGTCAATCGCGCGGCCGATGACCTTTCCGCTACGCGCACGCCGGAACTCGGCCGCTATCAGCGCGCCCGCGCCGGCGATCAGGCCAAGGGCAAGAACTACAAGACTCAGGGCGGCCAGTTGATTGGACGTGAATGTCATGTCAACCTCGCCAGGCGGTAGAGCAGTGCGGCTCCGAACAACTGAAACCCTGCTGCAAAAAGAACCATGTGGCGGCCGGTCTCGTCGTTCCACATTCCCAAGAAGTAACTGGGGTTGGTAATGATGAAGAACGCGCCGACGCCCACCGGCATCAGACCGAGGATCCACGCCGAGAGCCGCGTCTCAGACGACATTGCAATCAGTTCATGTTCGGCTTGTTCGCGGTCGCGCATGAAGTTGCCGACGCGCTCCAGCAGCAGGTCGGCGCGGCCGCCGTAGCGCACGCCGAGACCTAGGATCGACGCGAGAAGAAACATCTCTTCGACACGCACATTGGTGGCGGTTTGATGGAGTGCGCGGTCCAGATCCACGCCTGCGCGAACCAACGACGCGGAGCGTTCGAGTTGACCGCGCAGGGGTGCAGACGTGGTGGCAATCGCAAGCTGGAATGCCGCCTGCGTGGAGTTGCCGATCGTGATCAGCCGCACCATTGCGTCTATGTAGGCGGGCAACTGGCTGACCAGCTTGCGGCGGAACTTCTGCAATTTGAGCCATACAACGAAGGTTGCGGCAAGTACCAGAGCGCACAGCGCAGCCAATACCGCCAACCAGCCGCCTAAAAGGCCGGCCAACGACGCAAGCGCCAAGATAGCGATGATGGCCAACGCAGCCGATCTGGGCTCGATCACTCCGGCCAGCCGGTCTGGCAAGGCTCGTTGCAGAAGTCCGGTCGGTGCGGCCTTTGCCGCCGCACTGGCCTCGGTTTCCAGCCATGGGTCTTTCAGCGTGCCGGCGACAAAGCCGTCGCTCGGCACATCTCGCGATGGTTGCGGTGCCGCCGCTGCCCCTGCTGCACTGGCCAGAATCTGCTGGTTCAAATGTCGCTCAGTCGCCTGACGCGCCTGTCGCACTTTTGCCCATTGCCACAGCATCAGCCCCACCGCTGCCATCAGCAGCGCGATGCATGCGACGACGAGCATGCCCTCACGCACGGTTTTCTCCCTGTTGCGCGCGCGCCAGCGATTGGCGGAAGCGCGTGATCTTCGGCGAGTGCGGCGCAATACCCAACGACACCCAGCGGTCGCGCTCTTCGCCATCGGGCGATGCAATGGGTTCGTAGCGATACAGCTCCTGCATCGCCACCACGTTGTCGTTCACGCCCGTGACTTCGCTCAGCGAAATGATGCGGCGCTGCCCGTTCGACAGCCGACCGATCTGCACGATGAAATCGATCGCGTTGGCAATCTGCCGGCGCAGGCTCACTTCGCTGCCTTGGTAGCCGGCAAAGCCCGCGAGCATCTCCAGCCGGTAGAGGCATTCGCGTGGCGAGCTGGCGTGGATCGTGCCCATGGAGCCTTCGTGGCCCGTGTTCATGGCCTGCATCATCTCGATGACTTCGGCGCCGCGCACTTCGCCCACCACGATGCGGTCGGGGCGCATGCGCAGGCTGTTGCGCAGCAGGTCGCGGATGGACACCACACCTGTACCGTCGAAGCCACCAGGGCGGCTTTCGAGCCGCACCACGTGGCTGGTGCCCAGCGACAGTTCGGCCGTGTCCTCGATGGTGATCACACGCTCGCGTGCCGGAATGAAGCTGGCCAGCGCATTGAGCAGAGAGGTCTTGCCCGAGCTGGTGCCGCCGCTCACCAGAATGTTGCAGCGCGCACGCACGGCAATCTCCAGCAACTGCGCCATGCCTGCATCGAAGGTGCCCAGCTTCACCAGGTCGGCCGGCGTGAGCGGCTCCTTGCGGAACTTGCGGATCGACACCGACAGGCCGTCGATGGCCAGCGGCTCGATGATCACGTTGATGCGCCCGCCGTCCGGCAGCCGCGCGTCGACCATCGGGTTGGACTCGTCCAGCCGACGCCCGAGCGGCGCAAGAATGCGGCGCACGATGCGCATCACGTGCTCCGAGTCGGCGAAGCGCACCGTCTCGCGCTCCAGCATGCCGTGGCGCGACACGTACACGTTCTGGTAGCCGTTGATCAGGATGTCTTCGACGGCCGGGTCGTTGAGCAGGTCTTCCAGCGGCCCGAAGCCTGCGAGTTCCTTGGTCAGCGCGTCGGAGATGAGCTGCATCTCGCGGTCGTTGATCGGCACGCGGCGCAGGCGCACGAAGCTGTCCACCTCCAGCTCGACGAACTGCTGGATCGAGGCCCGTGACCAGCGGCCGAACTCCGCGCCCAGCTCTTCGATGCGGCTCAGCAGGTGGTCATGCGTCCAGCTCTTGATGTCCTGGAACTGCTGGGAGTTGATGAACGCCTGGTCGTCGTCGGCAAATTCGATATCTGTGGACATGGGCCTCAACCTTCGTGTGAACTCTTCCACAGGCCGGTGACTTGCGACATCAGCGCAACCCAGCGTGCATCCTTGGCCGGTGGTTGGCCCGACTCCGACATGTATTCCTGATGCAGCCCTCGTGCCAGACCGGTCACGGCCTGCGAGTAAGCGTCGCTGCGCGAGGTGCGAACCAGCATCTCGCCGCGGCTTGCGGCTGCCATCAGTTGCGTGCTGCGCGTGGGCAGTACATGGCGCAGCGGCAGCTCCAGCCGGTCGGCAATGTCCTTGGCGGACAGGCCGACATGGCTGTCGAACTTGTTGACCACGAGCGACAGCCGCTCGGTCTCGATGCCGCGCGCGCGCAATTCCTTGAGCATGTTGGCTGTGGAGACGATTGCGCCGATGCTCTGGTCGCAGACGACCCAACTGCGCTGCGCGGCCTGAACGGTCTGCGCGACAAAGTCGATGGTCGAGAAGCCGCCGAGGTCGGCGACTTGAAAGTCGAAGAAGTCGCCGAGCCGCTTGATCAGCGAGACCGAATCGGCATGCGAGATCTCGCGCACTTGCGCGAGGCTGGCGGGTAGCGGAAGCACGGCAACGCCGCTCGTGTGATGGGCCAGCGCGGTGTGCAGCAGCGTCTGGTCCAGTCGGCGCAGGTTGCGCACGCCGTCGACGAAGCTGAAGCCGCTTTGGGTGTCCAGATAAAGAAGCCCGTCGCGGGCCGGCAAACCCAGATCGAGCAATGCGACCCCGCGGCGTGTGCTGCGGCCCTGGGGACGCGGTGGTACCTGCGACAACATGTCATTGAGCATCAGCGACAGGCTGGCGGCGAGCGTGGTCACGCCGATGCCCGACCGCGCGCCGAGCAGGGCGAGCGTGCATCCACGCGTGCCGCCCTGGATGGTGCTGCGGCGATCCAGCAGCTTGCGCAGCGTACTGATGGCTTCGGCCGGCGGTTCGCCCATGTCGACGAAATCGTCCACGCCGGCGCGCAATGCGGCGAGCATGGACGCCGGCTCGGCCGAGACGCCCGCGGCCAACACGGGCAGCGTCGGCCAGTCGCGCTTCAGGCGCTGGTGGAGTTCGCTGGCAGCGCCAGCGTTGTTTCCCGAGAAGTCGAGAAAGACCGCCACCGGGCCGAGCAGCGCGATGCGTTCGTCGATGGACTTGGTATCGGGCGCGAGCACGACCACGGTTCCCAGCCGGCTGAGCGCGTCGGTCATCCAAGTGATGTGGCTGCCGCTGGACGAGGCGAAGAGATAGGTCTCCGTGCCCGTCTCGGGAAGGTTGTCGCGTGGGGCGTTCATGGCGTCGGACACCGGCTGTGCGCGTTCTGGTCCGTCAACGCGAAAAGCCCGGCACGGTCGTGCCCGAGGCCGGCCCCAGCAGATGCGCGCGCCATACCGGGCCGTCGCGCTGCTCAGCGCCGCCCGGGAGATAGGGCGCGAGATCGGTGCCGCGCGCGATCGGCTTGACCAGGTGCGGGGTGACGAGGATCACCAGTTCCTTCTCGCTCATCTGGTACTTGTTCTGCTTGAAGAACGTACCGAGCACAGGGATGTCGCCGAGCAGCGGTACCTTGTCCGCATTCGAGGTGGTGGTGCGGCTCACGAGGCCGCCGATGATGAAGCTTTCGCCGTCACCGAGTTCCACGGTGGTGTCTGCGCGCCGCGTGCTGATGGCCGGCACTGCAACACCATTGATGCTCAGCGAATTGGTGTAGTCCAGGTCGCTGGCCTCAGGCGCGACCTTCAGCACGATGCGGTCGTTCGACAGCACGGTGGGCGTGAGCGTGAGGCCGATGCCGAAGGGCTTGTATTCGATGCTCGTCGTGCCCAGGCCTTGCGGCGCTGGCACCGGCAGCTCGCCGCCGGCCAGGAAGCTTGCGCTCTGGCCCGACAGGGCGACCAGCGTGGGCTCTGCGAGCACGCGGGCCATGCCGTTGCCTTCGAGGAAGCCTACGTTCAGCCCGAGGCCGGCCTTGCCGAAGTTGAACAACAGGCTGAATGCCTGTGCGAGCGGATTGTTGTACTCGCCGGTGATGGCACCGTTGGAGGCGAATGACACGGAACCCAGCGACGACGGCGTGAAGACGCCGAAGCTGAAGCCGTTGGAATTGGCGCGGGTGCTGAAGATGTTGAGGCCGGCTTGCTTGAGCACGCTGCGGTTGAACTCGACGATCTTGACCTCGACCTGCACTGTGTTGCTTCGCACATCGACGGTCGAACGATCGATCAATACGGTCTTTTCGCCGCCAGCCGCCATGGCTGCGTCTCGAGCCTCCTGGTGTGCGTCCATGCTGTTGAGCGAGCCAGTGAGCGTCGAAGCACGGCGACGCACCTCGAGGGCATAGACCGTGGCATTCGATTGGCCCTTTTCCCAGACCATGAGCGTGGTGCGGCCCGCGGCCTTGCCTGTGACGATGAGGCGTGCGGCCGGCGAGTTGGGCGATTGGCGGGTGAGCGAAACACCAGCGACCGTTTCATCGGCGATGGCCATGCGCTCGATGCCTTTGGCAATCAGCAATTCCTTTTGCGTTCCCGCGTCGACACGCAGCGAAAGCGCAGCTCGCGCGCCCGCCGCTTCTGCATCGGCAGCAGCGGACATCACGGGCCATGCCCCCGGTGTCAGGAGGCACAGCAACGCGAGAGCGGGGCGCAGAGGACGTGCAGGTGGGGTCGTTCTCTTGCGTGCTGCGAGCTTCATGTCGTTCTTTTCCTGCATGGCATGCATTGGGTTGCGCTGATCAGTAATTGATGGTTTCGCTGCGGTCGCCGCGAATGACTTCGACCTGAAGGCCGCGGTGGACACCGTTGCCGGCATTGGTCGTCACTGGCGCTCTCACGGCCATGACGGCGGCCTGGCGCACCGCACCCGGCTTTCCGCCTGTGACGAAATCGGCAGCGGTGACACCGGCCTGTGCGCGATCAAGACCTTCGAGCGGCGGTCGGCGCGGATCGCCGGCTTTCGCCGGCAGGGGCTGGAGCGCGGTGGGCAGCTCTGCGAACAGTTTCGGATCGGGCTCCGACATGTCGGTGGGATTGCGCAGTGCCAGCACCAGGCGGCCGCTGTTTTCGGCGAGCGTGAGCCGGTTGATATCGTCCACGGGCACTGCGAGCACAGCGGTGCGCGCAGGCTCGGCGCGCTGGGCTTGTGCTGCTGCATTCTTGTCGGTCTTAGACGGCAACCCGTCAACCGAAGCGTTCCCGTAAGCCAGTACGCGCTTGCGCGACAGAAGCAGGCGCGCCTGGCTGCGATCGATGTCCTTGCTGTCGGACTTGAGCATCAGAAAGACATCGACGAAGTCACCCGGTTGAACCTTGTTGCCCACGCCCATGGCCTCGTCGGCCTTGATGGCCACGGCGCGCTCTCCTTCGGCGATGCGCAAAGCCAGCCCCGAGACCAGTTGGCCTTCGAGAAGCGGTGTGCCTTCGCCCAGGTCGATCACAGGCACACGTCCCGCGAGAGCTGCGGTGTCCTGAAAAGCGCCGGCTGGATTGATGGTCAGGCGTTCCACACGAAGCGCATCGACAGGAATTACCTGGCCGGCCGAAAGCGGCTTTGCTGCGACAACGACTGCAAAGGTTTGGCTCTGGGCGGCCTTGACGGCCGGCGCGCTCGCAGACGCGGGCAGGGCTGCGACCGGCGGTGGCGCTTGCCTGCTTAGCATCCACGCGTAGCCGCCAAGTGCAAGCGCCAACAGCACGAGGATGGCTGCGATGATTTTTGTGAGGTTGATCATGAGCGGCGTTTCAAGAGGGAGGAATCGAGGGAGCTATCGATGAGCAACTCGTAGTGACGCAGCGACTAACCGCTGTGTCGACCCCAAACCATCCAGGCCGCCGCGCCGAGCGCGAGATATGCCGCGTAGGGAATGAAGCGCACCCGAGTCGAAGACGAATCGCCAACAGCCGGCGACGGCGACCCGAAAAGCATTTGTGAAAGCGCAGGAAAGAAGGGCCAGCGCTGAAGAATCAGCCATAGAACGGCATGCAGGCCGGCGAAAAGGCTCCCGATGATCCAGATGGGCAACAGTGCCCAAAGGCCTGCCCAGAGTCCCAGGGCGCCCGCGAATTTCACGTCACCTGCTCCCATGACACCGAGAGAGTAAAAAAGCAGCAGGCCGCCAAAACCGATGCCTGCACCGAGCAATGCGTTCGCCCAGTCGCCTTCGAGCGGACCGGCCCCGAAGGCGAGCGTCGCGAGAGCCAGGAGGGCACCTGCGAGCGCAAGCCAGTTGGGGACGCGGCGCTGCTTGAAGTCATAGATGGCTATCAGAAGCAACCACATCAAATAAACCGATGTCATTGCTGAACGCTCACCTTTAGGCAGCTGTGATGGCCGTTTTGATGCCGGTCCAGATGCTGGTCAGCTTTGCACCGATACCGTCATCACCAGTGATGGCGGTGATCATTACAACGGAAATGAGCCCCGCAATAATTCCATATTCAATTGCGGTGGCACCTTCTTCATCGCGCAAAAAACGAGTAATAGAGCTGAGCATGATTTCCCCTTTCGGAAGTGTTAACAAACGCTGGCGAGACGAATGTTATCCCGGGTAACTCTGTGTATCAACATCGGTTACCCCGAAGTTGCACCCACATGGCGTGGTACGAGAGGAGACCAAACGGAGGCTTGCAAGCCTCCTGCCAGTCCGAGCCAGGGCCTGCCTGGTCAGCTGGCTGACAGTTCTGAAACGAAATCTTCCCTCTGTAGGTGCTGTCCCACCTCCCATGAAAATGGGAGGGCGCGTTACGTCACACGGAACGTCCAACAGGGGGGTGTTACGGGCACAAATGCGTTACGCGTTACGTAGCGCAAGGCCATAAGCAGGCAGATGTAACAGCGAAGAAAGCCGAAAGCCGTGAGCAAAAAGTCACGAATTCAGGGGGGTGCCCGCGTCGCCAGCAGGGCCTCGGGGGATCGCCAGCAGGGCCTAGGGACCGTCCGCACGGCCGCTGCGGCTCGCCAGCCGGGCTCGGCGCAGCGTCAGCCGGGCGTCAGCCCAGTATTTCTTCGTGAAAGAGCTTCCACTCGCTGCCTTGGCGTAGCCAGTACTGGCGCCGTGAGCGCCCGCTCTTGTCGCCCTCGAAGACCTCGCCAAAGGTGACCACCATGGTGTCGTCGCCGTCGCGCCAGTGGAGGTACGACACGTCCTTGAGCTGCACGCGCTTGCCCTGCGCGTATTTCACTTCGTCGTCGACGGCGGAAATGCCTTCGGTTGTCTTCTTGCTGCTGCGCTGGAAATCCGGCAAATAGAATTGCTTCAATTGCGCTTCGTTTCCGGCAGCCCGGGCTTCTTTCCAGCCATTGATTGCGCTGGTAATTGATTGGGCTTCTTTTTCGGCCTGCGGCTGCGAAATCCATTGCAGGCTGCGCGCGGTCACCACGGGGGTGGCGCCAATTTGCACCTTGCGCAAAAGCTGCTTGAGGTCGGGGTTGGCCATGACCACGCAGCCATCGCTGGCCAGCGGCGCCCGGGCGAACTGCTGCGGCGGGGTGCCGTGCAGCCAGATGCCGCCACCGGTGCGCCCGCGTCGCGCGTCGTACGGGTTGGGGTAGTTGATGGGCAGTGCGCCGGCGCCGTAGAAGTCCTTCAGCGACTTCGGGTCGAGGCTGCTGGTGATGTAGTACACGCCCAGCGGGGTGCGCGCGTCGCCCTCGGCGAGCTTGTCGGTGCCCGACTTGCCCACCGAGATGTAGTAGTCGGCCGTGAGCTTCAGGCCCTTGTCGGTGTTCTCGAACAGGTACAGCCGTGAGCGCGAGGCGTCGACCGCGATGGCGTAACGGCTGCGCGTGGACAGCGCCAGGAACTGCGACGGCACGGTGTTCGGCGGCGGCCGCTCGCGCAGCGCCTGCAGGCGGCGCTTCGATTCCTCGTGCAGGTCGCTCATGGCGGGGTTGCCGCGCATCCTGGCGATGCTGGCCGTGTCGGGCAACGCGTTCGTCGGCGGCACCTGTGCGGCGAGCAGGTCGCCGTAGACGAGCTGCGCGAGCTGGAAGTTCGGGTAGTCGCGCACGAGGTCGCGGGCCTTGGCCAGCGCGGGGCGGGCCTGGCCGCGGCCGAACATCTCGTAGATCGCGATCAGGCGGGCTTCGGCGCCGCCGGCTTCCTGGATGGCGGCCGGTGCGCTGCGGCGCGCCGGCTTTGCAGCGGCGGACCGGGTGTCGGCGGCTGCGCCTTTCCTGCTTTTGGCCTGCTGGGCCTGAGCCTGGGCCTTTGCCGATGCGCCCTTGCCTTCCTTGGCGGAAGACCGTGCGCCTGCTGCGGAACGGCTGCCGCTGTTCGCAGGTCTCGCCTTGGCGGCGGCGCTGGCGCCTGCCTTCGCGTTGCCCGCCGCCTTGGCGGTGCTCGATGCCAGCGCCGCGCCGGGCGTCGCCAGCATCAGCGCCGACGCGGCCATCAGCGCCGCGAGCAGGTGCCCGCTGCGCGGACGGAACGGAGGATTCTGAAGCCGGCCATGCCGGACGATGTCTGCCACTAGCCGCCGACGCTTTCCTTGCGAATGTGCCACTGGTTGCCCGAGCGCTGCATGTCCAGCGTCTTCCGGCTCGAGATGTTGAGGTTGTCGGCGCGATAGATCTGGCGGAACTTGGCGGTGGCCGACTGCCCGTCGACCTTGATGACGAGGTTCTCGATGTTCACGCTGATGCTGCTCTTGCCGACGATGCGCGCGCGACGGTCTTCTTCCCAGGCCTTGCGGCTCTGGCCGCCGGCGGGCACGAAGTCGGGCCCGTAGGCGCCGAGGTAGCGGTCCATGTCCTGGCCGGCCCAGGCCGCGGCCCAGGCGCGCACGGCCGATTCGACTTCCGCATTGCCTGCCGAGCTGGCTGCCGGTGCCGGTGCGGGCGCTGGCGCCGGCGTGGCCTCCGGTGCCTTGGGTGCGGCGGCGACCGGCGCGGGTGCAGGTGCAGGTGCGACCTTGGCCGGCGGCGGTGCAACGGGGGCGGGCGCAGGTGCTGGCGCCGGCGCAGCCTTGGCCACCGGGGCGGGCGCGGGAGCAGGTACAGGTGCCGCCGAGGCGACCAGCGCCGTCGCCTTGCCGCCCGGCGGGGGCGGCGTGAAGAGCGTGCGGATCACCGCCAGCTTGGGCTGCACGGCCGTGTTGTTCTGGTCGAGCTGCAGCGCCTTGCTGTAGGCCTGGCTGGCCAGCCGTGCATACACGTCGCCGAGGTTTTCCTGGGCGGTGGCATAGCTGGGGTTGGTGCGAATCGCGCTTTCGAGCGCGGCGCGCGCCTTGTCGAACTGGTTCTGGCTCGCGTAGATCACCGCCAGGTTGTTGTACGGCTCGGGCAGTTCGGGGGCGTCCTGCGTGAGCTGCGTGAAGGCGGCGATGGCCTCGGCGCGCTTGCCGGTGTCGAGCTGGATCACTGCCTTCAGGAAGCGCATCTGCGGGTCGCGCGGCTTGTCCTTGAGGAAGGCGTCGGCGCGCGTCATGGCCTCGTCGAGCTTGCCGGCCTGCATGAGTTTGTCGACGTCTTCATGCTCGACGGCCGCCAGGGCGGAAACCGACATGCCGCAGGCCGCGGCGGCCAGCACGAGGGCACGCACGGTGGGGGAGAAGCTGAAACGGGCGCGCGGCCAGGGGCTCTTGGGCATTGCGGACAAGACCTCTTAAGGGGGTGGGTGATGCGGCAGGCATTGTAAGTGGGGTGGTTAACCTCTCGATACGGCGATGACAGCCTTTCGTGCGGTTCATGGCGTTTCGTCGTGTCCGCGATGCCCCCAGTGCCGCATCGCCCGTCCCCGCAGTACAGTGCCGCCGTGGATCGCCTCCAAAGCATTGAAACTTTCGTTCGTGTCGCTCAGACCCAGAGCTTCGCGGAGGCGGCACGCCAGCTGCGGGTGGCCAACTCGGTCGTCACCACCCGCGTCAAGCAGCTCGAGGAGTTCCTGGGCGCGCCGTTGTTCCACCGCAGCACGCGTGTGGTCCGCCTCAGCGACATGGGCCAGGCCTTCCTGCGCGACTGCACCGAGCTGGTGGGCCGCGCCAACGACATCGTCGACCAGATGCGCGACGCGCGCGGCACGCCCTCGGGCACGCTGCGCGTGCATGCGCTGACGGGCATGGTGCTGGGGCGTTTCGCCTCGCTGCTGCGCGAGTTCCAGACGACCTACCCCGACATCCACCTCGAGCTGATCGTGAGCGACGCGGTGGCCGACCCGGTCAAGGCCGGCGTCGACTGCGCGTTGCAGATCTTCCCGGCGACCTCGCAGGAGCTGGTGTCGCGCCCGCTGTTCCCGGTGCGGCGCGTGCTCTGCGCCACGCCGGCCTACCTGGAGGCCCACGGCACGCCGGGCTCGCCGCGCGAGCTGCACCGCCACAAGCTGGGCCTGTACTCGGGCTACCCCACGCGCGACCGCTGGACCTTTCATCACCAGGGCGAGCAGATCACCATCTACCTGGCCGCCGCGCTGCTGACCAACAGCGTGCACCTGCTGCGCGAGTACGCGCTGGAGCACGCGGGCATCGTGTGCCTGCCGACGCTGGTGGCGGGGGACGCCATCGCGCGCGGCGAACTGCGCGTGGTGCTGCCCGAACACCAGCTGTCGTCGTTCTCGCTGAGCGCCGTGTACGCGGGCACCTCGCGCAATGCGCTGAAGCTGCGCCTGTTCATCGAGCACATCGCCACGCGCTTCACGCGCGTGCCGCCGTGGGACGCCACGCTGATCGAGCGCGGCCTGATCCCGGCGGAGCTCATCGAGTTCAGCCGGTCCAGCGGGTGAGGGGTACTCCCCCAGGCTTCGCGGAACTGTCAGGGTGAGCGGGTAAACCCGGCCGATTGTTCGGAGACTCCGAATAATCCTCTTCCAAACTGGTCCCTACCGGTGGGGACGCAGGGCTCCTAGAGTTCGCTCATTCGAGAGAACACAAGGAGACAAGCCATGACAGCCGCCGCTTCCACTGCGTACCAGACCCGCTTCGGTTCGCTCAAGCACTTCGAGAAGGGCCACGTCGAGCCGATCGACGACGACGTGCGCCACTACGCGTTTTCCAACTGCTTCGAGATCGCCAGCCTCAGCAAGCCCTACGAGAAGGTCGTGTTCGGCCAGAACCAGATCTACGTGCTGGAAACGCTCCGCGCCGAAGGCACCTCGCCCTGGTACACCTGCGCGCACGACGAGTTCGCGCTGGTGATGGACGGCGATGTCGAAGTGCACCTGGTGCAGCTCGACGCGGCGCAGACCGTGGCCGACAAGGAAAAGAACGGCGCCGTGCTCGTGAAGGGCGATCCCAAGGGCAAGAAGATGGGCTGGATGAAGCTCTCGCGCGGCCACCAGGGCCTGCTGCCGAAGAACACAGCCTACCAGTTCCGCAACGCCGGCGAGCCGGGCGTGATCGTGCTGCAGAGCTGCAAGGGCGACCTCTCGGTGGAGAAGTGGGCCGACATCTGCCAGACACATTGACCGCATCGAACAGGAGCCCCGCACCATGAATGCACCCGCAGAACTCGCCCGCGTGATCGCGTCGCAGCCCGACGCCACGCTCGGCTACAAGGACTTTTCGCTCGGCAGCTTCAGCTTTCGCCGCGACGAATACTTCGTGCACATCGGCTGGAAGACCCGCGACGGCCGCCCCATGAGCCACACCATGGACGCCGGCAGCTACCTGCGCGCACTGATGCGCGACGTGGCGTGGGGCTTCTTCTACGGCTGGGTCAACTTCGACGACGTGTTCGGCACCGTCAACCACTACGAGTCGGTCGACCTCTACGCCGGCAGCTTCAACGGCACCATGAAGGACGCGGGCATCGACCTGCTGGAGAACTTTCCGACCGCGCAGATCCGCGCCACCTTCGAGGCCATGCTCGACGACTGGACCAACGAGAGCTTCGACCCCTTCTCCGCGCCGCAGGAAACCGGCTCGCCCTACGGCCGCAAGAACGGCAACAACACCGCCAAGATCACGAGGGCGCGCGAACTCGCCAAGCGTTGCGTGGGCCTGAAGGGCGACCTCGACCTTCGCAGCGACGCACGCGGCGCACCGGTGAACCGCGCCTTTGCCGACGTGCCCCAAGGCCAGCCCGAGCTGCACCCCGAGCCCGGCTTCGAGAACGATGTGCACGGCTTCAACCTCTTCGGCTTCCTGAGCCGTTCGCAGGTCACGTGGAACCCGAGCTTCACCTCAGTGGTGAAGCACAGCTACATGTGCCCGACGACCGAGGAGCACATCCTGCCGATCATCCACGGCAATGACCGCGTCGAGTGGTTCTTCCAGATGACCGACGAGATCCACTGGGACTGCGGCGACAAGAACACCGGCCGCCCGATGGCCCGCGTGATCATGAAGGCGGGCGACATGGCCGCCATGCCCGCCTACTGCCGCCACCAGGGCTTCAGCCCCAAGCGCTCGATGCTGCTGGTGTGGGAGAACGGGTCGCCGAGCCTGGTGCATGAGATCCAGAAGGGCGAGTCGCCCGAGATCCCCGTGCAGTTCTGAATTGCCTTTCTCCCTCCCCCTCTGGGGGAGGGCAGGGGTAGGGGCTCTCCAGGCCCGCGCCCTCTTTGAAGAAGCC
>NNBU01001018.1_pt1 | contig 13141 bp, 8 predicted proteins | sample 1173781 | NCBI WGS metagenome assembly NNBU01 (sample SAMN07173937, study PRJNA388173) | plant metagenome | biome: Plant school; feature: Soil; material: Symbiotic tissue of Blasia pusilla L.; isolation source: symbiotic tissue sample KVJ2 | host: Blasia pusilla | place: Norway: Troms, Kvaloya...
TGACGAGCAGCGCGATCGTGTTCTGCGCCAGCGGCAGGACGAGGGGCGTGGGCGCCGGCCAGATGAGCCGCCTCGACTCCGCGCGCATCGCCAGCATCAAGGCCGAGCATGCGGGCCTGTCGCTGAAGGACACGGCCGTGGCCAGCGACGCCTTCTTCCCGTTCCGTGACGGCCTCGACGTGGTGGTCGATGCGGGCGCGAGCTGCGTCATCCAGCCGGGCGGGTCGATGCGCGACCAGGAAGTGATCGATGCGGCCGACGAGCGCGGCGTGGTGATGGTGCTGTCAGGCGTTCGTCACTTCCGTCATTGATCGGCGCAATGCCGGGCTCGGCGGCCGCTACTCGTGGTTGCCGAACCGGTACTTGAGCTGGAAAGTGATGGCGCCGTAGAGGCGGTTCTTGATCGTCGGCACGTAGGCGATGTTCAGGCCCCAGTTCCTGCCTTCGATGGCCGCCGTCGGAAGGATGGCCGGGAACCAGTTGCCGTTGCGGTAGTTGGGATAGCCGTCAAAGCCGCCCACCACTGCGCCGAACTTCACGCCGTAGAACTCGAAGGGCAGCACGTACAGCCCGACGTAGTTCGACTGCCGGCGGTCGCTGTTGCGAAAGGTGCCCGCCGTGACGCGGTAGGTGTCGCTCAGCGGGTACTCGATGCCGAAGCCCTGGTTGACGTTCTCCAGCCCCTTGCCGCCGTCGAAGTGCGCCGAATAGAAGCCGGGGTTGACCCAGATGTTCTTCGGGTCGAAGGCGGACTGCGCAAGCGCCAGGCCGGGTAGAAGAAGAGCGGAAAGAGCAACACTCGCTACCGGCAGCAGGCGCAGGGCGTTCATGGACTAAGGCGTTCTGAAAATCTCTCGTGCCGCTTCTATGGTGGCTGCGATATCTTCCTCCCCGTGCGCTGCGCTCACGAAGCCTGCCTCGTAGAGCGCGGGGGCAATATACACGCCGCGATCGAGCAAACCGTGAAACAACGCATTGAACCTGGCGTTGTCGGTTGTCATCACGGTGGCATAGTTTTGCGGCAGGTCTTTCATCAGGAAAAAGCCGAACATGCCGCCCTCGCTGTCGGCGTTGAAGGGCTGGCCTTCGGCGGCCGCCGCGGCCTTCAGGCCGTCGACCAGCGAGCGCGTTTTCTTGCCGAGCGCTTCGTAGAAGCCGGGCTTGGCGATCTCCTTCAGCGTGGCCAGGCCGCAGGCCGTGGCCACCGGATTGCCCGACAGCGTGCCGGCCTGGTAGACCGGGCCCTGCGGCGCGAGCTGTTCCATGATGGCGCGCGGGCCGCCGAAAGCTGCCAGAGGCATGCCGCCGCCGATGACCTTGCCCAGCACCGTGAGGTCGGGCTTGATGCCCAGCACGCCTTGCGCGCCGTGCAGGCCCACGCGAAAGCCGGTCATCACCTCGTCGAACACCAGCAGCGCGCCGTGCTTCGTGCAGAGCTCGCGGCAGCGTTGGGCGAATTCGGGCGTGGCGCGCACGAAGTTCATGTTGCCGGCAATGGCTTCGATCATCAGGCAGGCGATGTCGTTGCCGTGCAGCGAGAAGGCGTCTTCAAGCTGCTGCAGGTTGTTGTACTCGAGCACGATCGTGTGCTGCACCACTTCGGGCGGCACGCCGGCCGAGGTCGGGTTGCCGAAGGTGGCCAGGCCGGAGCCGGCCTTCACCAGCAGCGCGTCGGCATGGCCGTGGTAGCAGCCTTCGAACTTGATGATGCTCTTGCGTCCGGTGGCGCCGCGCGCCAGGCGCAGGGCGCTCATGGCGGCCTCGGTGCCGGAACTCACGAGCCGCACCATTTCCATGGACGGCACCAGCGCGAGGATGGCCTCGGCCAGTTCGATCTCGCGTTCGGTCGGCGCGCCGTACGAAAAGCCTTCGAGCACGGCTTTCTGCACCGCCTCGACCACGGCGGGGTGGCCGTGGCCCAGGATCATCGGCCCCCAGGAGCCGATGTAGTCGATGTAGCGCTTGTCATTGGCGTCCCAGAAGTAGGCGCCTTGCGCCCGCTTGATGAAGCGGGGCGTACCGCCCACGGCCTTGAAGGCGCGCACGGGCGAGTTCACGCCCCCGGGAATCACGGCGCGGGCGCGCTCGAAAAGAATGTCGTTGTTGTCAGTGGTAGGCATCGCAGCGAAGAGGAGGTTTTTCAGGGGAGGGCGGCCGCGCGCGGCCGCCCGAAGCGGCCGGCCCGCCCCCGGGAGGGGCAGGCGAACCGACACGACGTGCGGGCAGACGGGGGGCGAGCAACATTTCAGTGCCGGGTGTCGTGGGGGGGCAGGGCGAAGTCTTGCGGGGCATCGGGTTCGTCGCCATCGTCTTCGTCGTCTTCGGGCTCGGCCCAGAACAGGCGGTCGGGCAGCACATGGCCCATGCCGGGGCGAAAACCCGCGTCCAGGCAGCGGTCCATGTAGGCCAGCGCTTCGGAGGTGGCCGCCACCAGGTCGGTGCCGCTGGCCAGCAGGGCCGCCAGCGCGGCCGACAGGGTGTCACCGGCGCCGGCGAACACGGCTTCGAGCCGTTCGTACTTCTCGCTGACCAGCACCGACTGCGGCGAGGCCAACACGTTGTCGATGAACTGCTCGGGCAGCACCAGGCCGGTCACCAGCGTGTAGGGCACGCCGAACTCCCCGGCGGCCTTGGCGATGTCGCGCGCGCCGGGCGGGCGCTCGCCGCTCCAGTCGGGCAGCAGCCAGCGCCACAGGGTGCTGTGGTTTCCAACCAACACTGTTGTCTGGGGCAAAACCAGCTCGCGAAAAGCGTCCAGGTAGGGCTCGATCAGGTTCTCGTCCCACCACGACAGGTTGGGCATGTAGGCCACCACGGGCACCTCGGGATAGTCGGCTGCGGTCTCGGCGATGGTGCTCAGCGCCTCGGGGGAGCCGGCGAAGCCGACCTTGATCAGCTGCACCTCCACGTCTTCCAGGATGGCGCGCGCCTGCTCGGCGATGGCCTCTTCGTCGAAGGGAAAGTGGTCGAAGATCTCGGCCGTGTCCCGGGCGTAGGCGCCCGTCACCACGGGCAGGATGTGTGCGCCCACCGACGCCATGGCCAGCGCGTCGGCGCCCAGGCCGCCCGCGCCGCTCGGATCGCTCGCATTGAACACCAGCACGCAGGGGGGATTCAGGTCGCGTTCGGACACCTCGTCGTCGTCCTGCGAGGGATCGTTAAGATCGCCCGGTTTGCGGGCGTTATCTGCTGGAAGTAGGTAGATGGTCATACGCCGGGCTGAATCCCCTGGATGGTGGCATAGGCGCGACGTTTACGGTCGGCCAGTGAGATACGCATAGATACACTCGTTGCATTTAATGAACAAGGACTTTAAGCTCCGATGAATACGAAAACTTGGATGTGCCTGATTTGTGGGTGGATCTATGACGAAGCGGTGGGTGTGCCGGAAGACGGCATCGCGGCAGGCACGGCCTGGGCTGATGTTCCGATGAACTGGACCTGTCCTGAGTGCGGTGCGCGCAAGGAAGACTTCGAAATGGTTGAAATCTGAAAGCATGGCATAGATAGAGCTACGCGGTCTGCGTCGATGTTCGGCGCGGCGGGCTTCCAAGTCTCATGAGCAGGAGCGTTTGCAATGGGCCCGAATGGATCAGGTTACAAGGTGCTTGTCATCGATGACAGCAACACCATCCGGCGCAGTGCCGAGATTTTTCTGAAGCAGGGCGGGCACGAGGTTCTTCTCGCGGAAGACGGCTTCGACGCGCTCTCCAAGGTGAACGACCACAAGCCGCATCTGATTTTCTGCGACATCCTGATGCCGCGGCTCGACGGCTACCAGACCTGCGCCATCATCAAGCGCAACGCGCATTTCTCCAACGTGCCGGTCGTCATGCTGTCCTCGAAGGACGGTGTGTTCGACAAGGCGCGCGGCCGCATGGTCGGCTCCCAGGACTACCTGACCAAGCCCTTCACCAAAGACCAACTGCTGCAGGCCGTGCAGCAGTTTGGCATCGTTCAACAGGAAGCGCAGTGATGCCCATTCGAAAAATCCTCGTCGTCGACGACTCCAAGACGGAACTGATGTTCTTGTCCGACCTGCTCCAGAAGAACGGCTTTGCCGTCAAGACCGCGGAAAACGCCGACGACGCCATGCGCCGCCTCGAGGAAGAGCAGCCCGACCTGATCCTCATGGACGTGGTCATGCCCGGCCAGAACGGCTTCCAGCTCACGCGCGCCATTGCCCGCGACCCGAAGTACGCGGCGATCCCGATCATCCTGTGCACGAGCAAGAACCAGGAAACCGACCGTGTCTGGGGCATGCGCCAGGGCGCACGCGACTACATCGTGAAGCCGGTCAATGCGGCCGACCTGATGTCCAAGATCAGCGCGCTGGTCTGAGCGAGAGACCTTCGAGTCCATGGCGAATCGCGACGCTCTGAGAGCCTTCCAGTCCCGGCTGGCGAGCCGCCTGCAGGCTGCTCGCACCACGGGCGTGGCGGCCACGTGGCTGGCGGTCGAAGCGGGCGAGGGCAAATTCCTCTTCCCGCTGGGACACGCCGGCGAAATCTTTCCCTGGACGCCGCCCCAGCCCGTGCCCTACACGGAACCCTGGTTTCTCGGTGTGGCCAACCTGCGCGGCGGCCTGTACGGCGTGGTGCAGCTGTCGGCCTTCGCCGGCGGCCCGCTCACGCAGGCCCCCACCGAGGCTGCGCGCATCCAGTCGCGGCTCGTTGCATTCAACGAGCTGCTCGAAGTCAACTGCGCATTGCTGGTCGATCGGCTGGCGGGGTTGCGGGGCGCGGAGGCCTTCACGGCGTCCGAAGCCCCGGGCGCAGACGCACCTGCCTGGCATGGGCATCTGTACACCGACGCGGCAGGAGAGCGCTGGCAGGAAATCAACCTGCAGGCGCTTTCGCAGCAACCCCAGTTTTTGAGTATTGGTGCGTAGTGCCTCGGCACGCCGCACCCGAAACCACCTGAAGGACCGACCGTGAGCTCGATCGCCGACAAGTTCAAGAAATTACTGCCCCCCAACAACGGCAACGACAAGGCCGGCGTCGACGGCTCCGGTTCCACGCTGTCGATCGACAACGTCGATACGGTCCAGGTGCCGGACGAGAAAACCGTGCGCCTCGCCAGCAAGGGCGGTGCCTCCGTGCCCACGGACACCAGCTTCGGCGACCTCGACCTGCCGGGCGGCGGCGACGCAGCCAACGAGCCGGCCGCCGCGGCGATCGACCCCGCGCCCGCTGCCTCGGGTGGCAGCGTGGGTGCCAACCCGGCTAAACAGCAGCGGATCCTGGCCATCCTGCTGGCCGTGGTCGTGCTGCTGCTGCTGCTGGTGGCAGGCTCCGCCATTCTTCGCGCGGAACGCCTCGCCCAGCAGGTGGCGGCCACCGGCCAGTCGCTGATGCAATCGCAGCGTCTCGCCAAGTCCATCTCGCAGGCCCTCGTCGGCAGCGCCTCGGCGTTCGTCGAAGTGAAGGAAAGCTCCGACGACCTGTCCCGCCGCGTGGCGGGCCTGACCAACGGCGACGACTCGCTGCGCCTCGAACGTGTGGGCAACCAGTACGACGAGGAGATGAACAAGATCAATCCTCTGGTCACCCGTGCCGACGCCAGCGCCAAGGCTGTGCTGGCCCAGCGCCAGATCCTGACGCAGGTGGGTGCCGCCTTGCGCGACATCAACCAGCAGTCGTCCACGCTGCTTGAAATGACGGAAACCGTCGCGTCGCTGAAGATGCAGCAGAACGCCACGCTGCCCGAAATCTCGGCCGCCGGCCAGCTCGTGATGCTCACGCAGCGCATCGGCAAGTCGACCAACGAGTTCTTCACGGTCGAGGGTGTGAACCCCGACGCCGTGTTCCTGCTGGGCAAGGACCTGAACACCTTCCAGGAAACCACCCGCGGCCTGCTCGACGGCAATGCGCAGCAGCGTTTCCCCGGCTCGCGCGACCCGCAGACGCGCGAACAGCTCGAATCCATCCTGAAGACCTACGAGCAGATGCGCACGCAGGCCTCGGCCATTCTGGGCAACCTGCAGGGCCTGGTGGCCGCGCGTGAAGCGCAGGCGTCGATCCTGACCGACAGCGAACCCCTGCGCAAATCGCTCGGCGACCTGCAGGACAAGCTCTCCGCCCGCACCGGCCTGGGCGCCGGCACCATCGTGCTGCTGTTCGTGCTGTCGCTGGCCGCCCTGGCACTGGCCGGCGCCATCGGTTTCGTGCAGGTGCGCGAAGGCCGTGAACGTGCCGCCGTCGCCGAACGCGAACGTCTGGCTGCCGAACAGGCCTCCGACGAAGCCGGCCGCGTGAACAACGCCAACCAAGCCGCCATTCTTCGGCTGATGAACGAACTGCAGACAGTGGCCGAAGGCGACCTGACGCAGGAAGCCACCGTGACCGAGGACATCACCGGCGCCATTGCCGACTCGGTGAACTACACGGTGGAAGAACTGCGCCTGCTGGTGGGCAACGTGCAGAACACGGCCTCCCGCGTGGCACAGACGACGTCGCAGGTGGAAAGCACCTCGACCGAACTGCTGGCCGCCTCGACCGAACAGCTGCGCGAGATTCGCGAAACCGGCCAGTCGGTGCTGACCATGGCCGAGCGAATCAACGGCGTGTCCTCGCAAGCGCAAGAGTCCGCCACGGTGGCGCGCCAGTCGCTGCAGGCCGCGTCCTCGGGCCTGCAGGCCGTGCAGAACGCCATCGGCGGCATGAACTCCATCCGCGACCAGATCCAGGAAACCTCCAAGCGGATCAAGCGCCTGGGTGAGTCGTCGCAAGAGATTGGCGAAATCACCGAGCTGATCTCGGACATTACCGAACAGACCAACGTGCTGGCGCTGAACGCCGCCATCCAGGCCGCATCCGCCGGTGAAGCCGGCCGAGGCTTCTCGGTGGTGGCGGAAGAAGTTCAGCGACTGGCCGAACGCTCCGCAGACGCCACGCGCCAGATTTCGGCGCTGGTGAAGGCCATTCAGACCGACACCCAGGATGCGGTGGGCGCCATGGAGCGCTCCACGCAGGGTGTGGTCGAAGGGGCCAAGCTGTCCGACAACGCAGGTACCGCGCTGACCGAGATCGACCGCGTGTCGCGCCGCCTGGCAGACCTGATCGAGCAGATTTCGCAGTCCGCCTCCCGCGAAGCCGATTCGGCCAACGTGGTGGCAGCGAACATCCAGCACATTTTTGCGGTGACGGAACAGACCGGCGAAGGCACGCGGACCACCGCCCAGCAGGTGCGCGAGCTCTCGCAGATGGCTGAAGAACTGCGCCGCTCGGTGGCTCGTTTCAAGATTGCCTGACCCCAGACAGATAAGAACGGCGAGCACCCAACGTGTCGATCCAAACCCCTGCCACGGCCCCTCTTGCCGGCACCGTGCCGGCCACCGAAGACCTCGGGCCGCTGGCCTGGGTGCTGGGAGAAATCCAGAAATCCCTTGACGGTGTGGGCAAGTCGTTGCGGCGCTTCGTGCGCGACGTGGGCGCCGCCGCCGAGCCCGAGAGCGGCCCGCTGCAAATGGCCCGCCTGCAACTGCACCAGGCCGTCGGCGCGCTGCAGATGGTGGGTCACCCGTCGCCCGCGCTGGTGCTCGGCGCCATCGAGTTCGCGGTGCAGGGCTTCATTGCCGAGCCGCAGCGCTGCACCGATGCCGCCGTGCTCAAGATCGAGCGCGCCGGCTTCGCCGTCACCGATTTCCTCAACGCCCTGCTGGCCGGCAAGTCCGTGTCGTCGGTGGCGCTGTTTCCCCAGTACCGCGACGTGCTGGAGCTGGTCGGCAACGAACGTGTGCACCCGGCCGACCTGTGGAGCACCGCGTGGCGCTGGGTCGAGGTCAAGCCTGCACTGACGCAGGCTGCCATCGCGTATGAGCCGTCCGTGCGCTCGCGGCTGGACCGCGAGGTGCTGCAGCTCGTCAAGACCGGCGACGTGCGGGCCGCACGGCGGCTGCATGCGCTGTGCCTGGGGCTCGGGCGCGGTGCGCTGCTGCCGCGCGTCGCGAGCTTCTGGACCCTGGCCGCCGGCTTCTTCGAAGCGCTGGCTGCCGGGCTGATTGCCCCCGATTCCTACGTGAAGCGCGCCGCTTCGCGCGTGCTGCTGCAGTACGCCACGCTCGCGCGCGGCGACAGCGTGGTGTCCGACCGCCTGGGCCAGGACCTGCTGTTCTTCTGCGCGCAGGCCGTGCCCACCGACGGCGACGACACCGCCACGCTGCGCGCCGTGCGCAGCGCCTGGGGCATCGCCGGCGAGCCGCACATCGACTACAACGCCGAGCAGTTCGGCCGCTTCGATCCGCTGGTGCTGCAACAGGCGCGCAAGCGCATCGAGACCGCCAAGGAAATGTGGTCGGCGCTTTCGGGCGGCGACATCACCCGCACGCGCCAGGTGGCGGACACCTTTGCGCTGTTGGGCGAGTCGCTGCACAAGCTGCATCCGCCGAGCCAGCCGATGGTGCAGGCGCTGACCCACGCGGTCGAAGCGTCCCTGCGCTCGGGCCAGGCGCCGGGTACCGAACTCGCGATGGAAGTCGCCACCTCGGTGCTGTACCTGGAGGCTGCGCTCGAAGACCTCGACCCGAGCGACCCCCAGCTCACCTCCCGCACCCTGCTGCTCGCCGGGCGCATCGAACGCGTGCGCGACGGCGGCCATTCCGAGCCGCTCGAGCCGTGGATGGAAGACCTGTACCGCCGCGTGAGCGACCGCCAGACCATGGGCACCGTGGTCGACGAGCTGCGCAGCCACCTGAGCGAACTCGAGAAGTCGCTCGACCAGTACTTTCGCCGGCCGGCCGAAAAGGGCCTGCTGCGCACCGTGCCCACGCAGCTCATGCAGATGCGCGGCGTGTTCTCCGTGCTCGGCCTCGACCAGGCCGCGCTCACCGTGCAGCGCATGCGCGACGACGTCGAGGCGATGCTCGTCAGCGCCTCGCCGGCCGAGGAAATGGCCGGTTTCGACGCGCTGGGCAACAACCTGGGCGCGCTGGGTTTCCTGATCGACATGCTGGGCTACCAGCCCGCACTGGCCAAGCGCCTGTTCGTGTTCGATGCCGAAGCCGGCGAACTCAAGCCGCTCATGGGCCGCCAGTCCACCGACAGCACGGCCACCGACAGCGCCGCACAGAGCCAGCCCCCGGCCGCCGCCGCCGTGCTCAGCATCGAGGAAGTCGACGCCCAGATCGCGTCGAAGCTCGCCGCGCTGGCCACACCCAACCGCAAGGCCAAGGTCTCGCCGATCGAAGAGTTCAGCAACAAGGCCGACAGCTGGACGAACAAGATCTCCGGCCCGTCGGCGCTGCCCGACACCGAAGTCACCGAGCTCGAAGAAGACGACCTGCAGAACATCTTCCTGGATGAAGCCCGCGAAGTGGTCGAAGCCGGCCTGGCCGCCATTGCCGAGCTGGCCAGCTACCCGGACGACACCGAGGAACTCACGATCCTGCGGCGCGCATTCCACACGCTCAAGGGCAGCTCGCGCATGGTCGGCCTCACCGACTTCGGCGACGCCGCCTGGTCGCTCGAACAGGTGGTCAACACCTGGCTGGCCGACCAGCGCGCCGCCACGCCGGAACTGCTGTCGGGCACCGAAAGAACGCTGAAGGACTTCAGCCAGTGGGTCGAAGCCATCGCTTCGGGGCAAGCCCATGGCTGGCAGGCCGCGCAGTTCAGCCGCGTGGCCAACGCGCTGCTGGCCGGCGAGCCCGTGCCACCGCCGGTGCGCCTGGCCGATGCGGATGCCCTGGCGGTCGCCGCGCGCCATATCGCTGCGGAGGCGCCGGAGCCCGCTCCCGCGCCCGCGGCCTCGTTGCCGCCGCTGCCTATCTTGCCGGACCTGCCCGATCTGTCGCTGACCGAGGACGTGCCTGCGCCCGCTCCGGTTGCCGCACCGGCCGCGCCCGAGTCGTTCGAGACCTTTGCCTGGCAGGAGCCCGAGAAGTCCGCGGCGCTCGAAGCCGACGACGACTTCGCCTCGACCGACTTCCAGGATTTCGATGCGAAGCAGACCACCGAACCGGCACCGCTGCTCAGCCTGCCGAGCGGCGACGAGTTCGATTTCCTGGCCCCCGCCAAGAAGCCTGCGCACGCTGAGCCTGTGGCCTTCCAGCCCGTGCCGAAACCTGAGCCCATCGATGCGGCCCCCGAAGTCATCGAAGCGACCCTGCCGACCGAGACGGCCTTGCCCGACTTCGACTGGGAGCCCGAGCCGCTGCCCGTGCAGGCCGCCGAGCCCGAAGTCATCGAAGCCGCGCAGCCACCGGTCGACGAGCCCGTGCAGGCGCCGGTCGAAGCGATCGATGAAGCGCCTGTAGAAGAAGCGCCCGAGCCGTTGCTGGCCATCGCGCCGGAACCCGAACCGGAGCCGGTACCTGAAGCCGTGTTCGAACAGGAACCCGAGCCGGAGCCCGTGCCAGCGGTCGCCGAAGTGGTCGTGCCCATCTTCGAGGCGCCCCCGGCGCCCGTCGAGGCGCAGATCCTCGTCGCCGAAGAAGCGCCCGAGCCGGTGGTTGCGGCCGCCCCGGTCGAGCCGGTCACGGAAGAAATCGCCGTGGTGGCCAGCGCCGAAGACCAGGTCAAGGTCATCGGCCCGCTGCGCATCGGCATCGCGCTCTACAACGTCTACCTCAACGAGGCCGACGAATGGTCGCGCCAGTTGGCGAACGACGTGGGCGAGTGGGCGCTGGAATCGCACGAACGCCTGCCCGACTCGACCGTGGCGCTGGCGCATTCGCTGGCCGGCAGTTCGGCCACCGTGGGCTTCCACAGCCTGTCGGGCATGGCCCGCCTGCTCGAAGCCGCGCTGCAGCACCTGCAGATGCAAGGCAGCGGCACGCGTGAACAGGGCCTGGTGCTGGTCGCCGCCGCCGACGAGCTGCGTCGCCTGCTGCATCAGTTCGCAGTCGGCTTCCTGCGCGATCCGGCCGAAGGCACGCTGCAGGCGCTGCGCGACATCGCCGCCTCGCCGATGCCCACCGAAATCGCCATGCGCGCCGAAGTCCGGCCGCCGCAACAAGTGGTGGTGCACGACAGCGTGGCCGACGTGGCGCTGGACGATTCCGAAGACGCCATCGACATGGCCGACGCGGTCGACATCGACCTGTTCCCGATCTTCGAGGAAGAGGCCGCCGATCTGCTGCCGCAACTGGGCGAGGCCCTGCGCCAGTGGGCGCACCACCCCGACGACAGCGCGCCGCGCGCGTCGGTGCTGCGCACGCTGCACACGCTCAAGGGCAGTGCGCGCCTGGCCGGCGCCATGCGCCTTGGCGAGCGCGCGCACCGCATGGAGTCCGAGATCGAAGTCCTGGGTTCCCAGGGCGCCGAACGCGCCGACATCGAAAAACTGCTCGCGCGCCTCGACGCCCTGCAGGCCACTTTCGACGCGCTGCGCGCGGCGGACGACGCCACGCAGGTCGAGCTGGCGCAGATCGTCGCCTCGGCAACCGCTTCCGTGCCGGCCGCCCAGCTGGTGCAGGTGGCGCACGACGCGTCGGTGCCGGCCAACGACGAAACCGCGGAGCCCCTGAGCGGCGACGCGGACGAAGCCGCCGGCATCGATGCCGCCGCGCCGGCCATGCTGCAGCCGCGTCCCGCGCCGGCCATGCTGCAGCCGCTGCGCACCGCGACCGGCCAGGCCGTGCGCATCCGCACCCAGCTGCTCGACCGCCTGGTCGCGCAGACCGGCGAGGTCATCATCACGCGTTCGCGCCTGGAGGCCGAACTGGGCCAGCTGCGCGGCTCGCTCGCCGACCTCACGGGCAACCTGGACCGCCTGCGCCAGCAGCTGCGCGACATCGAAGTGCAGGCCGAAAGCCAGATGCAGTCCCGCCTGGCGCAAGCCAAGGACTCGCAGCAGAGCTTCGACCCGCTGGAGTTCGACCGCTTCACCCGCGTGCAGGAACTCACGCGCATGATGGCCGAGTCGGTGAACGACGTGGCCACCGTGCAGCGCACGCTGCAAAAGACGGTGCAGGCCACGGAAGACGACCTCAGCGTGCAGGCGCGCCAGACGCGCGAACTGCAGCGCGGCCTGCTGCGCACCCGCATGGTGGAGTTCGAGGGCATTTCCGACCGCCTGTACCGCGTGGTGCGCCAGGCCTCGAAAGACACCGGCAAGCAGGTGCGCCTGGACATCGTCGGCGGCTCCATCGAGATGGACCGCGGCGTGCTGGAACGCATGACGCCCGCCTTCGAGCACCTGCTGCGCAACTGCGTGGCGCACGGCATCGAGAGCGCACAGGCACGCGAGCAGGCCGGCAAGGACGCCAGCGGCCTGATCGTCATCGAGCTGCACCATGAAGGCAACGACGTCTCGGTGAGCTTCCGCGACGACGGCGCCGGCCTGGACCACCAACGCATCGCCGAGCGTGCCCGCACGCTGGGCCTGCTGGGCCACGACCAGGAGCTGTCGCCCGAAGAAGCCACCGAGCTGATCTTCAAGCCCGGCTTCTCGACCGCCGGCCAAGTGTCCGAACTTGCCGGCCGCGGCATCGGCATGGACGTGGTGCGCTCGCAGATCGCGGCGATCGGCGGACGCATCGAAACGCACAGCGCCGCCGGCCAGGGCACCACCTTCAAGCTGGTGCTGCCGCTCACCACCGCCGTGACGCACGTGGTGATGCTGCGCGCGGGCGAGGTGTCGATCGGCGTGCCGTCGAACCTGGTGGAGCTGGTGCAGCGCGTGAGCGCCACCGACCTCCAGTCGGCCTACGAGCAGAACAGCCATCCCTTCGGCAGCGAACAGGTGCCGTTCTACTGGGCCGGCGCGCTGCTGCAGCACTCCACCCGCAGCGAACAGGTGGCCAGCAGGAGCAACACGCTGGTCGTGGTGCGAAGCGCGGCGCAACGCGTGGCGCTGCACGTGGACGAAGTGCTGGGCAACCAGGAAGTCGTGGTGAAGAACCTCGGCCCGCAGCTCGCTCGTTTGCCCGGCCTGGCCGGCATCTCGGTGCTGGCGTCGGGTGCGGTGGCACTGATCTACAACCCGGTGGCGCTGGCCGCGGTGCACGGCGAGTTGGCGCGCGAGCGCCAGGCCGCCGCGCTCGCGGTGCCGGCCCATGCCACGGCCGAGGGCGATGCGCCGCAAGCGCCGGTGGCCCTGGCCCCGGTGGTGCCGCAGGTTCCGCTGGTGCTGGTGGTGGACGACTCCATCACCGTGCGCCGCGTCACGCAGCGCCTGTTGCAGCGCGAAGGCTATCGCG
>NNBU01000136.1_pt1 | contig 13123 bp, 16 predicted proteins | sample 1173781 | NCBI WGS metagenome assembly NNBU01 (sample SAMN07173937, study PRJNA388173) | plant metagenome | biome: Plant school; feature: Soil; material: Symbiotic tissue of Blasia pusilla L.; isolation source: symbiotic tissue sample KVJ2 | host: Blasia pusilla | place: Norway: Troms, Kvaloya...
CTAGCTACCACCGTTCCAAAGAAATTAGAGGTTTCTTGGACTCTGTTAATCAAAGCTTACCAACCGAGCAATGGAAAATCCACTGTGTCCGTTTCGCCCCTAATTGCCCAGTACAAAATCCGATAGAGGATATTTGGTTACAAGCCAAAACATGGGTTAGACGTTTTTGTGCTTTAGTTCCTTCATTTTCACATTTAAAGTGGATATTTGAGTGGTTTATTAGACACACTACCTTTGATTTTGACACTCTACAGATGTACGGAGCTTATTCAAAAATCAAATAGGATTCCTATATAAGAGCATTGTATTTTAAAATGACTTTAGATAGTGAACAAAATAAATTAGATAATACTCTTGAATGGGATTCAGAAAATACTTTACATGATTTAGATAATTCTCTTGGATGGGATTCAGAAGATACTTTAGATGATATAGAGATAGATTGGTTACTCAATGAGGTTCTCACAAAGAGTCTTGTTATTAATGATGACTTAGATACCGCTTTTTTTGAAGGTCTTGACGCTGTTGTTGCAGTTCTGTGTCCAGAAATTCATAAGGTTGCGTCCAGTCGATTTCGGCATAGGCTTGGGTGAAAAAGAATTCTAGAAAGCGGGGAAAATATAGCTCAATGACTTCTTTCCAAGGACTATCGTAATCAGTAAGTTGCTCAGTCATGAATTAAAACAAAAAGTACCTCTGTGCCATCGGTAAAACTGTCGCAGGTTCACAAATCAGCAACTCTCCATCTGCCCTAACTTGATATGTTTCTGGATCTATTTCAATGTGAGGTAGTGCATCATTCAGCTTCATATCCCGCTTACTCAATTGGCGTGTCCCAGAAACTGCAACTGCTGCTTTTTGTAATCCTAGCTGGCTGGGAATTTCTTTCTCTAAAGCGGCTTGCGAAACAAAACTTAATGATGTGGCATGACGCGCACCTGGAAAACTACCAAACATCGGTCGCATATACACTGGTTGCGGTGTAGGAATACTGGCGTTAGCATCGCCCATTTGCGCCCATGCAATCATTCCGCCTTTAATGACTATCTCTGGTTTCACGCCAAAAAATGCGGGACGCCACAAACATAAATCTGCTAATTTCCCCTCTTCCACTGAACCGACATATTGAGCAATTCCGTGAGCGATCGCAGGATTAATCGTATACTTAGCAACATATCTTTTTGCACGAAAGTTGTCTGCTTTTTGCTCAGTTCTTTGTGGGTTAAGAGTTCCCCGTTGCACCTTCATTTTGTGAGATGTCTGCCAGGTGCGAATTATCACTTCGCCTACCCTTCCCATTGCCTGGGAGTCGGAAGAAATCATGCTGAATGCGCCTAAGTCGTGCAAAATGTCTTCGGCGGCAATGGTTTCTCGGCGAATGCGAGATTCCGCAAAAGCAACATCTTCGGCGATCGCAGGGTCGAGGTGATGGCATACCATCAACATATCCAGGTGTTCGTCTAAGGTGTTGAGGGTGTAAGGACGTGTGGGGTTAGTGGAAGATGGTAAAACATTGGCTTGGCTGCAAACTTTAATAATATCTGGTGCGTGTCCACCGCCTGCGCCTTCAGTGTGGTAGGTGTGGATAGTACGATTTTTAAAAGCTGCGATCGTATCTTCCACAAATCCGGCTTCGTTCAGGGTATCAGTATGAATTGCTACTTGCACGTCATATTCATCGGCAACGCTGAGGCAAGTATCAATTGCTGCGGGCGTAGTTCCCCAGTCTTCATGAAGTTTTAACCCCATTGCACCGGCGGCTACTTGTTCTACAAGTCCTTGAGGTTGACTGGCGTTACCTTTGCCCAAAAATCCTAAGTTGACGGGAAAAGCATCAGCAGCTTGCAACATTCGGTAAATATTCCAAGGCCCGGGGGTGCAGGTAGTGGCATTTGTACCTGTAGCTGGACCAGTACCGCCGCCGATCATGGTGGTAATGCCAGAAGCGATCGCAACTTCAATTTGTTGTGGACAAATAAAATGAATATGGGCATCGATACCGCCAGCAGTCAGAATCATTCCTTCGCCAGCTAAGGCTTCAGTTCCAGGGCCGATAATAATATCTACATTGTCTTGAATATAAGGATTTCCGGCTTTACCAATTTTGAAAATCTTGCCATCTTTAATGCCGATATCCGCTTTGACAATACCCCACCAATCGAGAATTAAGGCATTGGTAATTACTAAATCTACAGCACCATCGGCGTTAGAAATTGGGGATTGTCCCATTCCGTCTCTAATAACTTTACCGCCGCCGAATTTTACTTCATCGCCGTAGGTAGTGAAATCTTGTTCAACTTCAATAAATAATTCTGTGTCTGCAAGTCGGATGCGATCGCCTACTGTGGGGCCATAGGTTTCGGCGTAAGCGCGGCGATCCATTCTGTAACTCATAACTGTTCCTCACAAACTGCGAATTTGGAATTTTTCAAACCTCATTTGGAAACCATTCCCTTCAGGTGAGGCACACATTACACCTACACTTACTGTTTCCTCTGGAGTCAAATAAGCGAGCCGCAGCATTGTATACTCAGTTCCATTCAAAGAGTATTCCACCTCTATTGCTGTGCCGCGTCGAGTTACACGCACCCAAATTGCAGACGGATTTTGCGGCATTGGAATAACAGACCAATCTGAAAAATTGCGTGTCACTACTGCGCTAACTTGTTGCACACCATTGACAAATTCAATGCCACATTTCAACCAATTCAACTCATCTAAACGTACCATCAGGCCCGCTTGATCGTATAAATCCTGATATTGTCCGCTGATTTTCACTTCAGCAATAAAGTCACCTTGAATCTTTTGATAAAAAAAGTGACCATTATCTCTAATAAAACCGTAGTGAGTTTCCCGCCAGAAATCTGTTTTTGCGCCGGAAGTGATAGCGATCGCTTCATCTTTCACTTCCCAAACAGGCGGTTCATTGTACCATTCCATTTTCATAGCTAAAGAGAACCGTTAATTTTCGCGTTAAAACCGTAGACTTGGCGAGTACCGACTAAGGGCACTAATATGATTTCTTTTTCGTCGCCTGGTTCAAACCGAACTGCGGTTCCTGCGGGGATATCGAGGCGCATTCCTCGCGCTTGTTCTCTGTCAAAGTTTAAGGCAGTGTTGACTTCATAAAAGTGATAATGGGAACCAACTTGTATTGGGCGATCGCCTGTATTTGACACTTGCAATTTTATAGTTGGACGACCAACATTTAGTTCAATTTCACCTTCTGGTGTGAGAATTTCCCCAGGAATCATAATAAATTCAAAGTTCTAAAATTAACGAATTGGATTATGTACTGTTACTAACTTTGTGCCGTCAGGAAAAGTTGCTTCTACCTGTACGTCATGCACCATTTCAGGTATACCTTCCATGACATCATTCCGCGTCAATAGAGTTGTACCGTAACTCATTAATTCAGCTACAGTTTGCCCATCTCTTGCACCTTCTAAAATAGCAGCAGAAATATAAGCGATCGCTTCAGGATAATTCAGTTTTAAACCCCTTCCTTTACGTCTTTCTGCTAATAAAGCAGCAGTAAAAATTAGTAGCTTATCTTTTTCCTGCGGCGTAAGTTGCATTCTTATCTTCCTCTTGGCGTTCTTGGCGTCTTGGCGGTTCGTTCAAACCTGCCACACTCTTGGTATACAATTACCACGATTCAAAAAAGAAACTCGCAGCATCTGCCAAACATCAATAAACCAGTTTCTCACTTCAGATGTAGAAGAACCGCGATATCGACACAATAATCCATGTTGTAACCGACTAACACCCGCTTCTCCTTTCCCATCCCATAAATTTCGCGTTTTTTCGACAATTTCTCCTGAAACAACACCACCCAACCAAACTAGACTACCTACTATTGGTTTTCCAGCCAAACCGTGGGGACTGTGAAAAGTTTCTTCGCTACCCCGTAACCATTGCCGATCAATCCATAAAGGAATACCTTCTTGCCAAATTTCTGTGTGCGATCGCCATTCTCCTTGCAAGAATTTTTCTCCTCTAGCACTGCGACCAAATCGGGTAATTTCCCAGCCTAACCAACTGCCCCCGGTTGCTAATTCTACCCGTAAATCTTGCCGATAAATCGCGTCGTTAAATAAAATTGTCTCCTGCGGCAACCACTCCAAACAAGCACCAGCATCAACTTGCATCTCGATGTTTTGTCTAGCTTGTAAGCCATTGCTGCGGTATATTTTGCTTGCAGCAGCTGTAGTGATTAAGGCTTGGGTTTGGGGTTGGAGATGGATGTTAGAGGATAAGCGATCGCCTCCCACCATTCCCCCAGCCGTGTGTAAAATTACGCTATGACAAACTTTTTCACCTTCTGGGTAAAATGGGCGTTGTACCTTCAGGGGCGCTTGCTGGTGATTGTAAATTAATTGGGTTTTACCCTGGCGATCGGCATAGACTAAATTCAGTTTGCCATGCCAACCTTCAGCTACTTGCGGATTGCAGGTCATTTATAAATTCAAGATTAAAGTTCAGATATCTTATATTTCTTTAATGCATTCTCTGCTACTTGACTTGCAATTTATCATTGTTTTTCGCCAAGGTGTACGCTAGTGCGATATATCATATAGACAAAACCACTCTCATCACGAAAGCGCTGATATAATTCTTGAAAATTATCGATAAGCTGTTCGTATGCCGAGCCTTCACGCGGAAGGTAAGAAACACTCATGGCTCGTCCAATAAGTCCAGTTAAATCTAACTGTTGTCTATAAGTAAAATTATATTCACGGATATTAATAAAATGGGGAGTTACTAACAATGGCTCTACCGACTGCATTCGAGATTCTGCTGGGTGATTATTAGATGCTTCGCGGACTATTCGGCTATATTCTGTAGTTAACGCATCTTCTCGATCGCGGTTATTCCACACTACAGCCAAGCGTGCTGATGGTTTTAAAATGCGGTGGAATTCCAATAAAGTTGGTTCGGGATTGAACCAGTGGAAAGCTTGAAAACAAGTAACTAAATCAACTGAATTATCAGGTAGTTGGGTAAATTCTGCTGTTCCATCACGAAACTCTATCAAAGGATGTGGTTTAGCAGCTTTTCGCATCGCCGCGTTTGGTTCTATGGCTATGACATTAACTCCCCGTTCAGCTAACAATCTTGAAGCAATTCCTGTACCTGCACCAATATCTGCTGCTACGAGTTGTGAATTTTCACCTAATCCTTCCAAGATAATATCAATTGCATCTGCGGGGTAACTTGGCCGATATTTTACATAATCCTCTGCTCTGTCAGAAAATCGGTTGAGTGGATTTAAGGTATGTAAAGGAGTTGTTTCAGGATTAATTTGGCTCATAGATTTTGATATAAAAGTAAAAATGAACCTGTTAGTTGGGCGTATTTTCAGGGAAGCATAGAACTGTAACTTATAAAATGCGTCAATCTACCAGAAATTATGACAGCTAAAGTGATAAGCATTTGTAACCTCAAGGGTGGAGTTGGTAAAACTACCATCGTTATGGCATTAGCAGAATACTTAGCAGGTGATACCATGTACAAAAAGCGTGTACTTGCTATTGACCTCGATCCTCAAAGTAATTTGACTAGTGCTTTAATGTCAGAAGAAGTTTGGGAAAAAGAATTTGAAAGTAAAAAATTGACCTTGCCTTATTTATTTAAAGATCCTGAATATTTTTTAGAAAATATTAAAAACGAAAATTTTATAGTTAAACACAATGTTTCAAATCTTAGGAACAGAAATTGTTTCGCCCACTTACATCTGATACCTAGTAGCCCAAAGCTATTTGAAATCCAGGAAGAATTGCCATCAGGTTATTATTCTTTTAACTTTAAACCTGTTGAGCTTATTCGTACAATCCTCAAACCCTTATTGAATAATTATGACTATATCTTAATAGACTGCGCCCCCAATATTAACACAGTAGTTAAAAGTGCATTTCTAGCTAGCCATGCTTGTATAATCCCTTGTGTACCAAATCGAATGTCAATTCATGGATTAGATTTACTACTTCAACACATTGAAAAGTTTAATAGAGATTATGTACATAACTTAAAACCAGTTGGAACATTAATTTCTCGTTACAACCGAACTATAGCCCAAACTGAAAATCTAAACTCTATTATTGTTGACCCTTTTTATCCTCCAGTTTTTGAAACCAAAATTTTAGAAAGAGCAAAAATTGCAGAAGGGTTAGAGTTGAGTAATTATTTGACATATAAACAAAAATATGATGATTCTCATGATTCTATGGTGAAATTAACTAAAGAATTTATTCAGAGAGTAGGTAAATAATGGAAGCATCAAAAATTGCAGATTTATTAAGAGCGATCGCAGAAGTTGTAGAATCCGATCCAAAACTGGCTAAGGCTGTAGAAAAATGTCTAACTAACAGTTTAAAAGCTCAAAAAAGTAAAGATTCATCCGACGCAACACCAAAGCAATCAGACGCTAGTAAAACTCTCGAAAATGGCGATATTATCCTAACTGAATGTCGGCAAATTTTACGCGAACAGGGTGAAGAACAACTGAGGTTTTACTTAACTGAGCTAGGAGAACAGGTTAGAGAATTATTGAAACACGGCCAACTTGACCCGAAACGCTCTATGCGCCGCCGGAAGGATTTGAATAGTATTATTGAGCATATTATTCAAAAATTGCAAGCTCAAGATAAAAGCGGTAAACTACTTGCAGCCTCAATCTCTAAAATATGATGCAGCTTTATTAATTACTCTATTGCTGCTCTAACCAAGCTACTAAATCAGCAACTTCCGAAAAATCCAACAAAGCCTCTCCCAAATTTTCTAACTGTTCAGCAGATAAATTCCGAACCTGCTCAACTAATGATCCATCAATATCACCAAAGCGCCGTTTAAGCTGACGACTAATCAATTTGAATGCTTCCTTTTGAACGATATCTTGATAAATGACAGACTCTTTCATAATATCTTCCCGTAAAAATTGCCGAACCAAATCCTTGCCAAACCGTAAACCCGCCAGAATTTCTACACAACCTGCAATATTTTGTCGCTCCTCCCTATCTGGAATTGTAGCGACTTGTTCAGCCACTTGTGCCAGTAAACTTTGTGGCGAGTCAGTTCGCGTCAAACTTGCTAAAGGTAACAGCGCCGGATTAGCTAAAAATAGTGTTGAATCTTGCTCCCAAAGACGAACAACCTGATATTGGTGAATCGTCGTGTTATCCCGATATTCTTCAGTAAAAGCAATTTCGTTAGTAGTTTCCTGCAAAAAGATTAGCACTTGCACTACAGGACAACGATACTGGCGCTTCAACCTCACAGAATAATCGAGCATTCGGAAATTAAGCGCCGGATTAGATTTTGCCAAAGTTTGAAATTCAATGTGCAAAATTTGGTTAGCTACTTGCAAAAATGTCACAGAATCCGCACGAATTGGTTCAAGCGTGAGTTCCGTTTTTAATACTTCAATTTGTTGCACCTCTACCCCGAGCAACCAACGGGCAAACTCGGCTGGGTACTGTTCAGCTAAATATTTACAAGCGTTGTCGTAACTCACCCTCTTCCTCTTCTCCTGACACAAAAAAACAGCCGCCTCCACAAGGGAAGCAGCTGTTTTATTATGTAACTACAAAGTATTAGTAATCGAAGTCGCCGCCGCCAGCGCCAGCGCCAGCAGGAGCGCTATCTTTAGGCTCAGGCTTGTCAACTATAATACATTCGGTTGTCAACACCATACCAGCGATAGAAGCAGCGTTTTGCAGAGCAGAACGAGTCACTTTCGCAGGGTCAACAATACCAGCAGCTAACAAATCGACGAATTCGTTTGTCGCAGCATTGTAGCCAACGTTGAAATCTTTTTCTTTCACGCGTTCAGCGATCACAGCACCATTCTGACCGGCGTTTTCAGCAATCCGCTTCAGAGGTGCAGGTAAGGCGCGAACGACAATCAAAGCACCAATCAACTCTTCATCCTTAAGATTGCTCTTTGCCCAAACTTCCAATTCAGGAGCAAGGTGAGCCAGAGTTGTACCACCACCAGGAACGATACCTTCTTCCACAGCAGCTTTCGTAGCGTTGATAGCGTCTTCTAGGCGCAACTTCTTGTCTTTCATTTCGGTTTCGGTTGCTGCACCAACTTTCACTACAGCAACACCACCAGAGAGTTTAGCAAGACGCTCTTGTAATTTCTCTTTGTCGTAAGAAGATTCGGTTTCATCGATTTGACGACGAATCTGTTCTACACGAGCTTTAACAGCAGCTTCGTTACCTTCGGCAACAATTGTGGTGCTGTCTTTGGTGATGGTGATCCGGCGAGCTTTACCCAGGCTATCCAGCTTGGTGTTATCTAGCTTCAAACCAGCATCTTCGGTGATTAGTTGACCACCAGTTAAAACAGCGATGTCTTCTAGTAGTGCTTTGCGGCGATCGCCAAAGCCAGGAGCCTTAACAGCAGCCACGTTGAGTACACCGCGCAAACGGTTTACTACCAAGGTTGCTAAAGCTTCTTTTTCAATATCTTCGGCGATAATTACCAAAGGACGACCAGCACGAGCTACTTGCTCTAATACTGGTACAAGGTCTTGTACCAAAGCGATTTTCTTATCGGTCAGCAGTATGAAAGGCTCATCAAAAACCGCTTCCATCCGCTCAGGGTCGGTAGCGAAATAAGGAGAGATGTAGCCTTTGTCAAAGCGCATCCCTTCAGTGATTTCCAACTCGGTGAACATAGATTTCCCTTCTTCTAGGGAAATTACGCCTTCCTTGCCCACCTTGTCCATTGCTTGGGCAATCATCTGACCAACTTCTTCGTCATTACCAGCCGAGATCGCACCAACTTGGGCAATGGCTTTGGAATCTTCCACTGGACGGGCGTGTTCTTTGATTTTGTCTACTAAAAAGGCAGTAGCTTTGTCAATACCACGCTTCAGGGAAATTGCGTTAGCACCAGCTGCAACGTTCCGCAAGCCTTCTTTGACGATCGCATGAGCTAAAACGGTAGCAGTTGTGGTGCCATCGCCCGCAGCATCATTGGTCTTAGAAGCAGCTTGACGAATCAGAGCTACACCAGTGTTTTCAATATGGTCTTCTAATTCAATTTCTTTAGCGATCGTTACACCGTCATTGACGATTTGCGGTGCGCCAAATTTCTTTTCTAGAACTACGTTACGACCTTTGGGGCCAAGGGTAACAGCTACAGCCTCAGCCAGGATGTCAATGCCTCGTTCCAAGGCGCGACGGGCGTTTTCGTTGTAGATAATGCGCTTTGCCATAGGTGTCTAAATTCCGGGAGTAAGTCAATTTTTTTCTTGAATTGGGTATTGGGTATTGGGCATCGGGCATTGTCTTTGACGTTCCCTATTGCTTATTCCCCACTCCCCACTAGATAACAACTGCTAAAATATCTTTTTCAGAAAGCAGTACATATTCTTCAGTGCCGAGCTTGATATCAGTGCCGGCGTACTTAGAGTACAGCACCTTATCGCCGACTTTAATTTCCAATTCCTGACGGTTTCCATCGTCATTACGCTTGCCAGGGCCAAGGGCCACTACTTCCCCTACTTGGGGCTTTTCCTTGGCGGTATCGGGCAAATACAGACCACCTGCGGTCTTTTCCTCAGAGGCGCTCACTTTTACGAAAACGCGATCGCCTAAAGGTTTAACTGTAGAAACGCTTAGAGATAAAGCAGCCATAATTATTTTCTCCAGAGTTTAGCACTCTCAACTCCTGAGTGCTAATTTACCGAAAAGTGGCGTCCAATGGCAAGAATGCCTTGAGTACGGGTTCCCGAACTAGAAGGTCATAGATGTACTTAAGTATAAATGCTTAATTATTTCTACCTTTCAGGTTTTGTTCTGAAAGTTACGAAGAGAGTAGGGGTAGGGAGTTAAGAGTTATGAGAATTCTTTCCCATTCCCTGTTCCCCACTTCCAGTCAACTTTATTTGCAAAGCTTGCAAATTGTTATAGAACTGTAATCAGGGAGCCGCTCAATGAGTAACAATACAGTGACAGCGATCCAGTCCAGCCATCAAATTCCCAAAACCACTAAGTCCCTGGAACATAAGACCCTGAGTAATTGTGTAGAAAGTTTAGGACTTGCAAAAATTCAGCGACACATTTTTATTTGCGCTGACCAGACAATTGCTGCTCAAAACGAGCTAGTCTGGAGTTCTGGAATTACTTGAAAAAGCGACTTAAAGATTTAAAACTCTATGAGCCGCACTAAAGTCATTCTATTTGCGTCTATGAAACTAAAGCCAATTGCTTGCGTGTTTCTTGTTCTAGACTCATAATGGTGGTTTACCCTGATGGTGTCTGGTATCGCCAAGCAAACCCGGAAGTTACCCTGCGGATTATCCGAGAACACTGAATAGGCAATAAGGTGATAGGAAAATATGCGTTTTCAATCCATCTTTTGCCAGAAACTTCCCTAGTTTCTTGTGAACACCTCATAGAGGCTTAACAACTAAAGGATATGGTATAGCAGTAAGCTTTAAGAAAGTGCGGGTTGGTTTTGAGGTAGGGTCATCTTTAAGCCAATACTTACTTGTGAGTCCGAAAGATTATTATTTAATCAGTGTTTTTTACCCCGCCCCTTTCAAAGCGATATATAATAGCGCATTATAGATACTACTGCTATACGTATCCTTGCTGGACTTCTGCTATCGAGCTACTAGTCTATTGAAAGTGCTCGGCATTTTTGAGACTTCGAGACAGTAAAGGCAAGTTAAGTAGGAAAAAGGACAACATCTCGAATAACCCACCATAGAGGATAAATATTCAAGACTTTGATGGACCGAAGCGCGACAAGTGCCACTGCTATGAAAGAGCCCAGCATGAAAGATCACAAACGACTTCTATTGATTGATGATGACCCTAACCTCATCTTGCTGGTGAAGGATTACTTAGAATTCCGGGGATATGAAGTCATCACCGCTGAAAATGGACGTGAAGCTCTGGAAATTTTAGAGCAAGATGTTCCAGACATGATCATCTGCGATGTGATGATGCCGGAAATGGACGGATATACTTTTGTGGAACAAGTCCGGCAAAACGAACGCACCAGCTGGATTCCGGTTCTTTTCCTTTCAGCTAAGGGACAAAGTGCAGACCGAGTTAAAGGTCTGAATAAAGGTGCTGATGTTTATATGGTCAAGCCCTTTGAACCAGAAGAACTCGTAGCGCAAGTTGAATCCTCGCTGAAACAAACTATCCGTTGGAAAGAACACCAAGCAAAAGGAGGCGAAAACGGTTCCCGTATCCAGGTTCCCTTCGATGTCCAGTTAACCCCAACTGAACTGAAAGTAGTTCAGTTTGTTGCTAGGGGTTTAGCTAACCGCGAAATAGCTGAAGAACTAAATGTTAGTCAGCGCACGGTTGAAAGCCATGTGTCCAATATGTTGGGCAAAACCAATCTCCACAACCGCACTGAATTAGCGCGGTGGGCGATTGAAAATCAAATGGCATAGCCAATTTTAGATTTTAGATTTTGGATTTTGGATTGATAATCTAAAATCCAAAATCCGAAATCGAAAATTGATTACCAACCATCTTCTTCAGGGCTGGATTGGTGCAAAACTTCTAAATCCAGTTCATCCAGGTAAGTTAGGGCACTTTCGATTTGGGAAACAGTACCTCGCAGTTCCAGATCGAAGCAGCTATATTGTGGCACGTTTGCGCTTACCTGAGCATCAGCAATAATTACTGTGATGCCATAGTGAGAAACCAGTCGTGAAATGACTGGTTCCTCATGCAAGTCTTTAGGAATGCGAACCTGGATGCGAGTTTGGGTGCGTCTATTATCTAAAATATCAGTATTAGATTTTACTTGTTTATTTGGAATTGCCATTCTAGCTTCCTATTCGACTTCTTGGATAAGGGTTTAGCTTTGCACGATTTCTTTTAACACTAGCGTCACTTATCCTATGCACGCAAGTGGTAGCAAATGATTCATAATTCATCATGAAGGTTAGATGATATGAATTATGGATTATCATAAACAAGTGCGATCGCATCTAATGCAATACGGTTCGGTTAAGGTTTTTTGATGAAAATTATAGCGCGCAAAGATACGATAAATTATTGTAGAGACGGCGATTCATCGCGTCTCTTGTCTTAACCAAATAGTATTAGCATTTAATGAATTATCTATTTATTAAAGCAGAATTCAGCATTCTTATTTAGAAACTTATAAGTTAAATTTTGTTAGAAGATAAATCAACGCCCTAAAAAATAACTATCCGGTGAAGTCTTAATTTAAGTCTCGCTTTTATGATTAACAGCTAATGCTATTGGAATTTCAATCGAAAATTCAGTTCCATAGCCAAATTCAGACTTTAGCTGGATATTTCCCTGATGTTTCTCAATAATTTGATGGCTAATTGCTAAACCTAGTCCTGTTCCTTGGTTGATAGGTTTAGTTGTGAAAAAAGGATCGAATATCTTGCTTTGAATCTCGGAATCTATTCCATCACCGTTATCTCTGAATGTAATTATGACTGTTTCTAATTCAGTTACTTCAGTTTTAATCACAATTTGCTTTTGAATCTGATTATCTAGCTCTAGTAAAGCATCAATGCCATTACTAAGAATATTCATGAATACTTGGTTTAGTTGTGCTGGATAACATTGAACTGGTGGGAGATTTCCATATTTTTTAATAATCTCAATTTTTGGTTGTACTCGATGATTTAAAAGCAATAAAGTACTTTCAATACCTTCATGAATATTAACAGATTTTTTCTCTGACTGATCGAGTCGAGAAAAGTTTTTTAGGGATAGCACGATGTCACGAATCCGATCGGTTCCTATCCTCATGGATGAAAGAATTTTTGGTAAATCATCGATGATGAAATCAATATTAAAGTCCAATACGGTTCAGTTAAAGCTGAAAGCGTTATTGATGATATGGAAATTAGGAGCCTCAACTCGCTGTCCAGTACCTCTGTGGCTTGGTTTTTTGGAGCGAAACTTTGATACAGGTTTTTTCACAACCCTGGGGTTACACCGATGAACCCGCTCAGGTAACAATGTATCCAGAATCTCTATGGTCAACCACTCAAAAAAAGGGGCAAATCTTGAGAGTTAAGACGTTGAAACTTAGGTACAGCACGACGGATAACTCGTAAAGTTCCAGTAAAACTAAGACGTAATGGAGCAACTCCGG
>NNBU01000584.1_pt1 | contig 13120 bp, 12 predicted proteins | sample 1173781 | NCBI WGS metagenome assembly NNBU01 (sample SAMN07173937, study PRJNA388173) | plant metagenome | biome: Plant school; feature: Soil; material: Symbiotic tissue of Blasia pusilla L.; isolation source: symbiotic tissue sample KVJ2 | host: Blasia pusilla | place: Norway: Troms, Kvaloya...
CTGTCACGCGYKGGCCAGCGGCGCCCCACGCCGCTKCTGCTGCGCTACGAGGAAGGCGACTACAACTGCCTGCACCAGGACCTGTACGGCGACCTGCAGTTTCCGCTGCAGCTCACGGTGCTGCTGAGCGTGCCGGGGCAGGACTTCACCGGCGGCGAGTTCGTGCTGACCGAGCAGCGCCCGCGCATGCAGTCGCGTGCAGAGGTGGTGTCGCTCGCGCAGGGCGAGGCGGTGATCTTCGCGGTCAACCAGCGGCCGGTGGCGGGCACGCGCGGCAGCTACCGCGTGACGATGCGCCACGGCGTGAGCCGGCTGCGCGCGGGCCGGCGGCACACGCTGGGCCTGATCTTCCACGACGCACGCTGAGCGGCATCGCGCACGGCCCGACCCGCGGCCGCTGCGGTCTAGACAGGCCTGAGACACGCCATTCGCGAAGACGAGCGAAAATCTCGCCCGCCTGCGGCACTCACCAGGATCCCTGACACACACACGATCGGGGCCGTGGGCTCTCCGCGGGCCGACCCGCGGCCTTCGCGTCGCGGGTGTGTCCGATGGTTGCCAGGGAGCTGTATGCACAAGAACTCGTCCGGACATCCGGCCGCGGCTGGAAGGCCGTCGATAGAACCCGCCGCCGCCTCGGCAGCGGCCCCACCGCCCGGGCGTTCGCGCCGCTTCAGGGTCGACGTGGGCTCCATCGTCAGTGCCGTGGCCCTGGCCCAGTCGCTGCTGCTGGTGTCGCTGGGCTACTGGGGCTCGCAGCGGCTGGTGTCGCGCATCGGCGTGTCCGCGCACAAGTCCAACCACGACCGCACCGAGGACAAGGTGCGGGCCTTCCTGCAGAAGGCCGAGTCGGTCATCAACGCGGTGGGCACCGCACCCAGCCTGCAGCCCGCGGGCGACCAGGCGGAACACACGTCCGAGCTGCTGTGGACGCTGCTGCAGCAGTCGCCCGAGCTCGACAGCATCTACGTGAGCAACGAGCGCGGCCAGATGCTGATGGCCCTGCGCTACCCGGTGCCGGCCATGCGCCACATCGAGCTCGGCCAGGGCTTCACCACCGAAACCTGGCAGTACAAGCTGCCGCTGGACGCGCAGGCCGACGTGCAGCAGCGCTACGCCACGCAGCGCATCGCGTCCTACCGCAGCAGCTACGACCCGACGCAGCGCAGCTGGTACCTGCAGGCCAGCAAGACGCAAGGCCCGGTCTGGACGCAGCCCTATGTGTTCGCGGCCGCGCAGGAGCTGGGCGTGACCTACGCGCTGCCCAGCAAGCGCCGCTATGCGGACAGCAGCGCGCAGGCGCTGGTGGTGGCGGGCGACGTGTCGCTGGGGCGGCTCTCCGACTTCGTGCGGCAGTTCAGCAGCGGCGGCTACGGCGACAGCGCGCTGCTGAGCTCGGAGGCCCGCGTGCTCGCGCGCAGCGACATGCCGGGCGTGCTGCATAGGCTGGACGCACCGACCGGGGTGCTCGGCGCACTGCACGCGCACATGGTGGCCGACGGCACCGCCGGCAGCAACACCGCCACGGCGTTTTCGTTCACCCACGAAGGGCGCCGCTACCTGGTGCAGACCTCGCGCATTCCCGCCACCGGCTGGCAGCTGGTGAGCTGGGTGCCCGAAGAAATGCTGCTGGGCGACCTGCACCGCGCGGTGCTGTGGGGGCTGCTGCTGGCGCTGGTCTTCCTGGCGATGGCGCTGCTCATGTCGCTGAAGCTGTCCAAGCTGGTGACCTCGCCGGTGGAGAACCTCTCGCACATCGCGCGGCGCATCGGCCTGCTGGAGCTGGACAACCTGCCGCGCGAGCCGAGCCGCGTGCTGGAGATCCAGCATCTGGACCAGGCGCTGGACGACTCGGCGCGCAGCCTGAAGGCGTTCAGCAAGTTCGTGCCGGTGGACGTGATCAACCAGCTGGTGGCCGAAGGGCATGCCCTCGCGCCCAATGGCTCGCCGCGACGCGTCACGGTGATGTTCACCGATGTGGAAGGCTTCACCTCGATCTCGGAGTCGCTGGACACCGACGTGCTGGTGGGCATGCTGACCGAGTACTTCAACCTGGCCACCGGCGTGTTCGCGCGGCACGGCGGCGTGGTCGACAAGTTCATCGGCGACGGCATCATGGTGCTGTGGGGCGCGCCGGCCGACCTGCCCGACGCGGAACACAAGGCGTGCCTGGCGGCGCTCGAGCTGCATGTGGAAATGAGCGAGCTCAACCGCAAGTGGCTGGCACAGGGGCTGCCCGAATTCCGCACGCGCGTGGGCATCCATACCGGCACGGTGATCGCGGGGGTGCTGGGCTCGAACGACCGGCTGTCTTACACGGCCTTCGGCGACGTCATCAACGTGGCGAGCCGCATCGAGGGCATCAACAAGCAGCTGGGCACGCAGATGCTGATGTCGGAGGTGACCTTCGCCGGGCTGCAAGGTCGCCTGCACACGCGGCGCATCGAGGAGCTGGTGGAGCTGCGCGGCCGGCAGACGCGCATGGTGCTCTACGAGCTGCTGACGTCCTAGGCTGCTTCGGCTTCCGAGGCAGCGGCAGCGCGCTGCGCGGCAAAGGCCACGTACCAGTCGAGGCTCGCGGGGTTGGCCATGGCCTCGCGGTTGACCACCTTCTCGATCGGCTGGCCCAGCAGCAGCTTCTTGATCGGCAGCTCCTGCTTCTTGCCCGACAGCGTGCGCGGAATCTCGGCCACCTGGAAGATGTCGTTGGGCACGAAGCGCGGCGACAGCGAGGTCTTGATGGCGTTGTTCAGCCGCGTGCGCATCGCGTCGTCCAGCGCCACGCCGGGGCGCAGCACCACGAACAGCGGCATGTAGCTGTCGCGGCCCAGGTACTCCAGGTCGACCACCATCGAGTCGAGCACCTCCGGCAGTGCCTCGACCGCGCTGTAGATCTCGCTGGTGCCCATGCGCAGGCCCTGGCGGTTGATGGTGGCGTCGCTGCGGCCGTAGATGACGCAGCCGCCGTCTTCGCCGATCTTGATCCAGTCGCCGTGGCGCCACACGCCCGGGTAGGTGTCGAAGTAGCTCGACAGGTAGCGCGCGTTGCCTTCGTCGCCCCACAGGTAGAGCGGCATCGACGGAATCGGCTGGGTGCACACCAGCTCGCCCACCTCGCCGACGACGCTCTGCCCGCTCTCGTTCCAGGCTTCGACCGCATGGCCGAGTTCGCGGCACTGCATCTGGCCCGGCACTTCGGGCAGTTCGCGGTTGCCGCCGACGAAGGCGCCGCAGAAGTCGGTGCCGCCCGAGATGTTGCACCACCACACATCCGCGGAGCCCGCGTCGAGCACCTGCTGCGAGCCCCAGCGCTGCACCTCTTCGGGCAGCGGCGAGCCGGTGCTGCCGAGCGCACGCACGCGCGACAGGTCGCCGCAGTCTTTGGCGACCAGGCCGGCCTTCATGCAGTTGGTGAAATAGGCCGCGCCCGCGCCGAAGAAGGTGACCTTGTGTCGCGCCACGAAGCGCCACAGCACACCCCAGTCGGGCTTGTCCTTGCTGCCGGCCGGGTTGCCGTCGTAGATGCAGATGGTGGCGCCGAAGGCCATGCCCGAGAGCTGCGAGTTCCACATGACCCAGCCGGTGGAGCTGTACCAGTGGTAGCGCTCGCCGAAGTTGTTGGCGCCGTAGCTCGCGCCCACGTCGTTGTGCAGGCCGCAGGCATGCATGGTGAGGATGATGCCGCCCTGCCCGTGCACGATGGGCTTGGGCAGGCCGGTGGTGCCGCTCGAATAGACGATCCAGATCGGGTGGTCGAAGGGCAGCCACTCGGGTTCGAAGGCGGCGACCCTGTCGTCGTAGCGGTCGGTGGCGTGCAGCCATTCGACGTCGTGCGGCACCGTCTGCGCGGCGTAGGGCGTCTTCACCAGCACCAGCTTCTTCACGCTCGGCAGCTGCGCGCGCAGTTCCTGCAGCACGGTGCTGCGGTCGAGCGCCTTGCCGCCGTAGTGCACGCCGTCCACCGCGATCAGCACCTTGGGCTCGATCTGGCGGAAGCGGTCGGCCACGGCGGCGGTGCCCATGTCGGGCGCGCACACGCTCCACACGGCGCCGATGCTGGAGCACGCCAGGAAGGCCACCATGGTCTCGGGCACGTTGGGCATGTAGGCGGCCACGCGGTCGCCGCGCTGCACGCCCAGCGACTTGAGCGTGAGCGCGGCCGAAGCGACCTGGCGGCGCATTTCGGGCCACGACATCTCGCGCACCTCGCCGCGCTCGTTGTCGCTCACGATGGCAGGCATGCCGGCCGCATGTGCCGCATCGACATGGCGCAGCACCTCGCGCGCGTAGTTGACCTGGGCGCCGGGGAACCAGCGCGCGCCGGGCATGCGCGATTCGGCGAGCACCGCGGTGTGCGGCGTGGGCGACTCGATGCGGGCGTAGTCCCACAGGCTCTGCCAGAAGGCGTCGAGGTCGGTGACCGACCAGCGCCACAGCGCGTCGTAGCTGTCGAACGAGAGGCCGCGCGTGTCGCGCAGCCAGTTTTGATAGAGACGGAGCTGGGGAATGTTGGGAGCGGCCATGGCACGAGCGTAGCGCCGCGAACGACCGTGCTCAATGAGGGTTGACCTCAGGGTTTGTACGCGTGTTCAATGTTTTTGTACAAGCGTTCAATACGCCCCGATGAGCACCCGCACACCCACCGCAAGGCGCAGCGCCTCGCGCACCCCGACGCCGAGTTCCGCAGCAGTCGCCCCCGAGACTGCGCGGCCCGACCGCAAGCAGGCGATCCTGCTGGCGGCCGAGAAGCTCTTTGCGCGGCACGGCTACCACGTGGTGACGATCCGCCAGATCGCCGAAGAGGCCGGCGTGCCGCTGGCGCTGGTGGGCTACTACTACGGCCAGAAGCACGAGCTGTTTCATGCCATCTTCGAGCACTGGGGCCACTCCATCGAGGCGCGGCTCGCCGGCCTGGCCGCGGTGAACATCGACCCCGACGACGCGCGCACGCTGCCGCGCATCATCGATGCCTTCACCGCGCCCGTGCTGGCGCTGCGCGCGAGCGCCGAGGGCGAGTACTACGCGCTGCTGGTGGCGCGCGAGCTGTACCACGCCACCGAGGAGGCCGACCGTGTGCTGCGCGCCTACTTCGACCCGCTGGCCGAGGCCTACATCGACGCGCTGCACACCGCGCTGCCGCACGCCACGCGCAGCCAGGCCGCCTGGGGCTACCAGTTCGCGCTGGGCTCGCTGCTGCATCACCTGAACGACACCCGCATCGAGCGGCTGTCTCGCGGCGAGAACAAGCGCGCCGACCCGGCCGTGGCGCCGATGCTGGTGAGCTTCATCGTCGGCGGGCTGCGCGCCGCGCTGCCGCGCCCGAAGACCGTCAAGACCCCACGCACGAAGACCACTCCCAGGAGACAAAAGACATGACCAAGACCCCCACGATGAAGCGGCGCACCCTGCTGTCGGCGCTGGCCGCGGCATCGGCCGCCGCCGCGCTGCCCGCCTTCGCGCAGGCCAACACGAAGGTCGTGTTCGGCTACACCGCCGTGACCGACTTCGCCTCGGTGTTCGTGGCGGCCGAAGAGGGGTACTTCAAGAAGCGCAACCTCGACGTGGAACTCAAGTTCATTCCCCTGAACTCGACCATTCCCGCGGCGCTGCAGTCCGACTCGCTGCAGATCGGCGGGCCCACGCCCTCGGTGTTCCTGCAGGCGGTGGACGGCGGCCTCGACCTGGTGCTGGTGGCCGGCGGCGGGCTCACGTCGAAGACGATCACCGGCTTCGGCCTGGTGGCGCGCGCAGGCTCCGGCATCAAGGGCCCGCAGGACTGCGTGGGCAAGAAGATCGGCGTGCCGGGCCTGGGCGCCTTCCTGCACGTGACCTTTCGCGCCTGGCTGAAGGACAGCGGCGTGGACTACCGCAAGGTCAACTTCGTGGAGGCCGCGTTCCCGCAGCATGCCGACCTGCTGCGCGGCGGCTCGGTCGACGCGGTGGTGTCGGCCGACCCGTTCATGAGCCGCATCACCGAAAGCGGCGCGGGCTACGTGGCCTCGTACTACTCGACCTTCCTGCCCGAGAACAACCAGACCATCGTGCATGCGGCCAAGCGCGAATGGGTGGCGAAGAACCCGGGCGCGGCGCGCGCCTTCCGCGAGGCGCTGGTCGAATCCGCCGCGTTCATGCAGCAGGCGAAGAACGACGCCAGGGTGCGCGCGGCCATCGGCAAGTACATCAAGCTGCCGCCCGAGGTGCTGGCCAAGGTGCAGGTCTCGCCGCCCGGTCCGGTCGTGACCGAGAAGCAGCTCGCCTACTGGACCGGGCTGATGAAGGAGCAGGACATGCTCAAGACGAACATCGACGTGACGAAGCTGGTGGCCAAGTGATCTCGGCACCCGCACCTGTCACCGCGCGCGCCGCGCTGCCCGCGAACGCCTTCCCTTCGCAGGTGGGCGCCGCGATGCAAGCCACCCCCTTCCTGCGCTTCGACGGCGTTGCCATCCGCCTGGGCGGACGCGAGATCCTGTCGCCCACCTCGTTCGACGTGGCGCGCGGCGAGTTCGTCTGCATCGTCGGCCCGAGCGGCTGCGGCAAGACCACGCTGCTGCGCGCGGCCAGCGGGCTCGTCACGGCCAGCGCGGGCGAAGTGCGACGCAACGGCGTGAAGATGACCGAACCCTCGCGCGAAGTCGCCTTCGTGTTCCAGGACTACGGCCGCGCGCTGCTGCCCTGGCGCACGGTGGAGGGCAACGTGAGCCTGGCGCTCGAGGCGGCCGGCGTGCCGGCGGCCGAACGTGCACCGCGCATCGCCGAGGTGCTGGGCAAGGTCGGCCTTGCGAAGCATGCGCAGAAGTTTCCGGTGCAGCTGTCGGGCGGCATGCAGCAGCGCGCGCAGATTGCGCGCTGCCTCGCGCAGCAGCCCGAGCTGATGATGATGGACGAGCCCTTCGGCGCGCTGGACGCGCTCACGCGGCAGAGCCTGCAGGACGAGCTGGCGCGGCTGGTGCGCGACGACGGGCTCACGGTGCTGTTCGTCACGCATGACCTGGAAGAAGCCATCTACCTCGGCGATCGCGTGATCGCGCTGCAGGCCGACCCGGGCCCGGGTCGGCCGAGCCTCGCGCGGATGATCGACGTGAAGATTCCGCGGCCGCGCGACCAGCTCACGACGAAGGAGCATCCGGAGTACCTGCGGTTGCGGCGTGAGCTGTTCGCCTTCATCGAGCAGGGCCATGACTGAGCGCCGCGTCCTCCGGTGGCTGCGGCCGTGGGTGTTTCCTGCGCTGCTGATTGGCCTCTTCGAGTGGTACGCGCGGCGCGCGGCCGCCCTGGGCAGCGATTCGCTCGCGCCGCCGAGCGCGGCGGCCAGGGCCTTTGCAGGCGCGGCGATGGACGGCTCGCTGTGGCAGGCCACCGGCTTCACGCTGGGCACCGCTGCGCTCGGTCTGCTGCTGGGGGCGGTGCTCGGCATTGCAGGGGGCCTGGTGCTCGGACTCTCGCGCCGCGCGGCGCAGCTCGGGTCCATGTCCATCGAGGTGCTGCGCCCCGTGCCGTCGGTGGCGCTGATTCCGCTTGCGATGCTGGGCTTCGGCTTCGGCGTGCGCATGGAACTGGCCATCGTCGCCTTCGCCACCTTCTGGCCGCTGCTGGTGCTGGTGCAGTCGGCGGTGCAGCAGATCGAACCCCGCCTGCTGGAGGTGAGCCGCGTGCTGGGCCTGTCGGCGCGCGAACGGGCCTTCAAGATCGTGCTGCCGGCCATCGTGCCGCGCCTGTTCGTCGCGCTGCGGCTCGGCGTGGCGGTGGCGCTGGTGGTGGCCGTGACGGTGGAGATCGCGGCCAACCCGAACGGCATGGGCTACGCGATGATGATCGCGCAGCAGAGCTTCGACCCCGCGCTGATGCTCGCGTGGCTGGGGTGGATCGGCGTGGTGGGCTTCGCGGTGAACGCGGGCATGGTGCTTCTGCAGCGCGCGGTCGCGCGGCGCATGGGGGTGCTGTCATGAACGGCAGCAACGGCCGCTTCGGCCTGAACTGGCTCGGCTCGCTGGGCGTGCTGCTCGCGCTGGTCGCGCTGTGGTGGGTCGCGAGCAATGCGGGCTGGGTCAGCCGCGTGTTCCTGCCGACGCCCCAAGCCACCCTCGCCAGCCTGCTCGAAGGGCTGAACCTCTCGGGCGACAGCACGAACGCAGGCAAGGGCGAACTGCTGGCGTTCACGCAGGCCACGGTCGGCCGGATGGTCGAAGGCTGGCTGCTCGCGTCCCTGTTCGGCGTGGTGCTGGGCGCGGCCATCGGCGTGTCGCCCGCAGTGCGCGCGTGGGTGCAGCCCACGCTGGAGTTCATTCGCCCGCTGCCCGCCTCGGCGCTGCTGCCGCTGGCCATTTCCATCTTCGGGCTCAACCCCGGCATGGTGCTCTTCGTGGTGGCCTTCGGCGCGATGTGGCCTGTGCTGCTGGCCACGGTGCACGGCTTCGCGGCCGTGGAGCCGCGCCTGGCGGAGGTGGCGCGCTGCCTGCAGATGTCGCGCGCGGCGTACATCTGGAAGATGGGCCTGCCCAACGCCATGCCTGACATCCTGGCCGGCATGCGCCTGGCGCTGACCATCGCCCTCATCGTGGCGGTGGTGGGCGAAATGATCGCCTCGCAAAGCGGCCTGGGCCAGGCCATTCTTCTGGCCGCGCGCGCCTTTCGCGCCAGCGACCTGTTCGCAGGCATCGTGCTGCTCGGCCTCATCGGCTTCGTGAGCAATGCACTGCTGGCCTTTGCCGAACAACGCCTGCTGCGCTGGCAGCAGCCCTGACCCATTCCTTCACGCCAACACCCAGACACCCCACAAGGAGCCCCGCCATGCCACGCAAGTTTGTCGACCTCTCGATCTTTCTCGAAAACGACGTGATGTCCGACCCGCCGGCCTTCGCGCCGAAGATCCAGTACTTCACGCACGAGCAGACCTACGAGCAGATCGAGCCCTTCTTTCCCGGCCTGAAGAAGGAGGACCTGCCCGACGGCGAAGGCTGGGCGGTGGAGCTGGTGCAGCTGTCCACGCACAACGGCACGCACCTCGATGCGCCCTATCACTTTCACTCGACCATGGACAAGGCGCTGGGCGAGAAGAAGCCCGCCATCGCCATCCACGACGTGCCGCTCGAATGGTGCTTCCAGCCGGGCGTGAAGCTCGACTTCCGCCACTTCGCCGACGGCTACGTGGTGACGGCCGCCGACGTCGAGGCCGAGTTGCAGCGCATCGGCCACACGCTGAGCCCGCTGGAGATCGTGGTGGTCAACACGCGCGCCGGCTCGCGCTACGGCCACAACGACTACGTGTCGGCCGGCGCGGGCATGGGCTACGAAGCCACCATGTACCTGCTGGAGCGCGGCGTGCGCCTGACGGGCACCGACGCCTGGAGCTGGGACGCGCCCTTCGTGCACACCGCGAAGAAGTACGGCGAGACGCAGGACGCCTCGCTGATCTGGGAGGGCCACAAGGCCGGGCGCGACATCGGCTACTGCCACATCGAGAAGCTGCACAACCTGGAGGTGCTGCCGCCCACGGGCTTCTTCATCAGCTGCTTCCCGCACAAGATCCGCGGCGCATCGGCGGGGTGGACGCGCGCGGTCGCGATCTTCGACGACGCGCTGATGGCATCGGTGCAAGGGGCTGCTTGATGAGCGCACTCAATCGCACGCACGACGTCGCCGCACGCAGTTGGGTCGAATCGGCCCATGCCGCGGGCAGCGACTTTCCGATCCAGAACCTGCCGCATGCGGTGTTCCGCCGCGCGGGCAGCGCAGAGGCGTTTCGCGGCGGCGTGGCCATCGGCGACCAGGTGCTCGACCTGGCGGCGCTGGTCGGCTCCCGGCAGCTCGACGGCCCGGCGCTCGATGCGGCGCGCGCGGCCGCGCTGCCTGCGCTGAACGACTTCTTCGCGCTCGGCGGCGGCGCATGGCGGGTGTTGCGCCACGCGCTTTTCGACCTGCTGAAGCACGACGCGCCCGATGCCACCGTACAGGCGGTGCGCACGTGCCTGGTGCCGCAGGCCGAGGTCGAATACACCGTGCCCGCGCGCATCGGCGACTACACCGACTTCTACACCTCGATCGACCATGCGCTGAACATCAGCCGCCTGATGAACCCCGACGGCGACGTGACGCCCAACTTCCGATGGATTCCCACCGCGTACCACGGGCGCGTGTCGACCATCGGCGTGAGCGGGCAGCGCTTTCACCGGCCGATGGGGCAGTCGATGGCACCGGGCGCGAAGGCGCCCACCTACCAAGCCTGCGCACGGCTCGACTACGAGCTGGAACTGGGCGTGTGGATCGGCACGGGCAACGCGCAGGGCGAACCGATTCCGCTCGAGCGCGCCGGGGAACACATCTTCGGCATCTGCCTGCTCAACGACTGGTCGGCGCGCGACATCCAGTTCTGGGAGATGGCGCCGCTCGGGCCCTTCCTGGCGAAGAACTTCGCCACCACCATCTCGCCGTGGATCGTGACCATGGAGGCGCTCGCGCCCTACCGGCAAGCCTGGACGCGGCCCGCGAACGAGCCGCAACCACTGGCGTACCTGGAGAACGCCGCCAACCGCGAAAGCGGCGCGCTCGACATCCGGCTGGAGGTGTGGCTCGAAAGCGAGAAGGCACGCAAGGAAAACACCGGGCCGTCGCGCCTCTCGGCCACCAGCTTCAGGCACCAGTACTGGAGCGTGGCGCAGATGGTCACGCACCACACGATGGGCGGCTGCAGCCTGAACCCGGGCGACCTGTTCGGCAGCGGCACGATCTCGGGGCCCGGCCCGGGCGAGGCCGGCGCCATCATCGAACTGGCGCGCGCGGGGCAAAGCCCGGTGACGCTGGCCAACGGCGAGCAGCGCAGCTTCCTGGAAGACGGCGACGCGGTGCTGCTGCGCGGTTGGTGCGAGAAGCCCGGGCATGCGCGCATCGGGTTCGGGGAGAGCCGGGGGACGGTGTTGGCGGCCAGGGGCTGAACCGGAGCGCCAATGAAAAAGGCCACCCTTGTGAGGTGGCCTTTTTGCGCGATTTGGAGCGGGAAAAGAGTCTCGAACTCTCGACCTCAACCTTGGCAAGGTTGCGCTCTACCAACTGAGCTATTCCCGCGACAGCCTCAGATTATAGGGTGGTCTTGGGCCGTTTTTGCCGAATCCGCGAAAAAAAGTGAAATCAGGCCCCGAACACCAGCGAGCGATGCAGCGACACACCGGCTGCGAGCCCGTCGGCGGAGGCCAGCGTGGCGTTGGTGAAGGCCATGGCGAGGTCGCCCCCCGCGTACACGCCGGGCACGGTCGTCATCTTCATGGCGTCGACGCGCAGCACCGGGCCGAGCGGACCGTCGTCGAAGGCGCAGCCGAGCTGCCCGGCCAGCGGGCTGGCGGGCCGCGTGCGCGGCACCACGTACAGCGCCTCGATCGGCACCCGCCGGCCGTCGCCGAGCCGCACCCCGGCAAGGTCGGTTCCCTCGCCTTCGAGGCCGGCGACGCGTCCCGGCTCGATGGTCACGCCGCGCGCCTGCAGCTTCGCGCGCACCTCGGCGTCGAGCGCGTCGCTGCCGTTCAGGAAGAACGTGACCGGCCCCCACTCGGCGATCAACAACGCATGGTCCGGCGGCAGCGCGCCGGCGAACAGCAGGCCCAACTGCCGGCCGCCGAACTCGTAGCCGTGGCAGTAGGGGCAATGCAGCACGCTGGTGCCCCAGCGCTCGCGCACGCCGGGAATGTCCGGCAGGCCGTCCTGCACGCCGAAGGCCAGCAGCAGCTTGTGGGCCGAGCGCTGTTCGCCGTTGTCCAGCGTGGCGGTGAATCCGTCGGCGCCGTCGGCGCTCGCGGCCACCACACTGGCCTGGATGAATTCGACCGTCGGGTATGCGAGCAGCTTGTCGCGCGCGTCGGCAATCATCTTCAGCGGCGGCATGCCGTCCTGCCCGAAGAAGCCGTGCGACTGGGCGGCGAAGCGGTTGCGCGGCGCACCCGCGTCGACCACGCACACCTTGCGTCGCGCACGGGCCAGTTGCATGGCAGCGGAAAGGCCGGCAAAGCTGCCGCCCACGATCAGGGCGTCATGGCGCATGTTCGATGTCCTTCAAGGTAAAGCTGCCGCCCGTCATGCGGCGATGGAAGTCCCTGGACAGGTCTGCCAGGGTGATGCTGTTGAAACGCCGCAGCAGCAAGGCCTCGGCCTCCTGGCAAACGCCGTCGAGCGCCGCGTTCACGGCCTGCTCGACGATGCAGCCCGGGCTTTCGGTGCGGTGGCCCATGGCCAGCAACGCGGGCGCGCCCACGGCGTTGTGGATGTCGCCCAGCGTCACCGCATCCAGCGAGCACGACAGCACCCAGCCGCCGCCGTGGCCCCGGGCCGAGCTCACGAACCCCGCCTGCCGCAGCCCCGCCATGACGCGGCGCACGACGACCGGGTTGGTGTGCATCGCGACCGCGAGCGACTCGGAGGTGACGGGGCCGTCCATCTCGGCCATGTGCAGCAGCACGTGGAGGACGCCTGAAAGCTTGCTGTCTCGTTTCATGCAACATTATTAGTTGCGTAAGTTTTCCATGGCACGCCGAAGGGTCTTTGCGCGTTCGGAATTGCGCGACGCTCGTCACGCACAGGCACGAGAATCGGTCCCGCCATGACGCCCACCCCGACCACCCTGCTCGACGCCGCCCTGCGCGGCGTGCTGCTGGCCTTGCTGCTCATGCTGGCGCTGATGCTCGGGCGCGACCGCCCTCGCCTGCCGGCGGCGCGGGCGGGCGCGTTGCTCGCGCTCGGCCTGTGCGTGCAGGTCATCGGCGCCACGCCGCTGTTCGAGGCGCTCGTGCCGCGCGGGTGGCAGGCGCCGTTTGTCGCGGTGTCGGTCGGCAATGCCGTGCTGTTCTGGGTGTTCGTGCAGGCCATGTTCAACGACGAATTCGTGCTGCGGCCGCTGCATGTCGCCACCTGGCTCGCGGTGGCCGCGGTGGCGGCGGTCAACTGCGCGGTGGTCGCGGGCAGCGGCGGCGCGGGCGGAAACGGCGGAGCCGCCTTTCTCGGCACGCAAAGCGGGAGCGGCGGCGCGGGCGGCGCGGGCACCGGCGGCAGCCTCACGGTGATTTCGAGCGCGGGAGCCGAGTTTGCATGGACCCTCCCGTTCGGCGTGTCGGGGTGAGGCCGGACATGCGGGCGCGGC